>Ga0206130_10003077_pt1 | contig 22332 bp, 17 predicted proteins | sample Helgoland_Spring_9_FD_148637 | JGI IMG/M metagenome (GOLD analysis project Ga0206130, IMG submission 148637) | Pelagic subsurface seawater microbial communities from Kabeltonne, Helgoland, North Sea - Helgoland_Spring_Bloom_20160512_1 | ecosystem: Environmental > Aquatic > Marine > Epipelagic ... | reverse complement strand
TCCTGATTTTGAAGTTGGGGAAATTATGATTATCTCAGATCATATTAATTTATTCCCAACCAATCCATTAATGGGGAAAAACTATGAGGAACTAGGACCTCGATTCCCAGACATGAGCGAACCGTATGATTTAAAATTAATTGCGAGAGCTGAAAAAATCGCAGCAAACAATAACATTAAAGTCTCTAAGGGCACATATGCTGGTCTTTCAGGACCAACATTAGAAACACCAGCAGAATATAATTACGTAAGGATTATTGGAGCTGATGCTGTAGGCATGAGTACAGTTCCAGAAGTAATTGCAGCGCGTCACATGGGAATTCCTTGTTTTGGATTTTCAATTGTAACTGACCTAGGTGTTCCGGGAAAAATAATTGAAATGACCCACGAAATTGTCCAAGGTATAGCGAGAGAGGCTGAGCCTAAAATGACACTTATAATCAAAGAGTTATTAAAAACAATGTAATTGCAATGACGTTAGAAGATGTATTAAAAAAATATGAACCTGTAATCGGCTTAGAAATTCATGCGCAACTCCTTACCAATAGCAAAGCCTATAGTAGAGAAATAAATGAATTTGGAGCTGTCCCAAACACCAACATCAGCCCCACAAGTTTAGGACACCCGGGAACACTGCCTAAATTTAACGCTAAAACACTTGATTATGGCGTTAAGCTCGGATTAGCTTGTCATTCTGAGATCACAAGAGTTATGCATTTCGATAGAAAGAATTATTTCTATCCTGATTTACCTAAAGGATATCAAATAACACAAGATAAAACTCCGATTTGCACAGGAGGCTATGTTTTAATCAAAGATGCAGACGGAAATGAGAAATCGATTGAGCTGACTCGAATTCACATGGAAGAAGATTCAGGAAAAAGCTCTCATGACATGGATCCTTTTGATACTTTGATTGATTTAAACCGTGCAGGAGTTCCTCTTTTAGAAATCGTAACGGAACCTGTTTTTAAAAATGGAAAAGAAGCTTACAACTATCTCATTGAAATGAGGAAATTAGTCCGTTATCTTGAAATTTGCGATGGCAACATGGAAGAAGGAAGTATGCGTTGCGATGTAAACGTTTCTATTATGCCAATTGGCAGCAAGGAGTTTGGACAACGTGTAGAAGTGAAAAACATGAACTCTATTAGCAACGTTGAAAAAGCTATTGAATATGAGATAGTGCGTCTTGCCGGAGTAATTGACAGCGGAGGGACAGTATTGCAAGAAACTAGAAACTTTGATGCTAATACTGGAGAGACAATTGCGCTTAGAAAAAAAGAGGATGCGCATGATTATCGTTATTTCCCCGAGCCAGATTTAACCGCATTGCATATAACCCAAGACTACATTAATGAGGTAAAAAAGAATTTACCTGCACTACCAAATGATTTGTATAAAAAATATGTAATCAAATTACAACTTTCCGATTATGATGCAACTAACCTTACTGACTCTAAAGGGATCGCATTGTATTTTGAAGAATTGATAGCACATACTAAGAACTTTAAGGCGGCTGCCAATTGGATGATGGGAAGTGTGAAATCTTACCTAAACCAAAATGCGCTTGAAATAGAAGACTTTCCAATCGCACCTGAAAAAATAGCGCAATTGATTCAATTAATTGAAGAAGAAAAGGTTAATAACTCAGTTGCAACTCAAAAGGTATTCCCTTTCTTAGTAATGAACCCAGAAAGCAATCCATTTGAAATTGCAGAAAGCAACGGTTGGATTACTAAGACTGACAGCAGTGAGATAGAAAACGTAATAATTAATATTTTTAAAAACAACCCTGACGAATTTGAACGTTTTAAAAATGGAGAGAAGAAATTAACTGGATTCTTTATGGGACAGGTAATGCGAGAAATGAAAGGTGCTGCAGATCCAAAAACGACTACTCAACTCTTGAATAAATTAGCAAATGAAGTTTAACATATTCCTTATTTCAACTTTGCTTGTTTTTGGACTTATTTCTTGTTCAGATAATAACAAAGAAGAAACCCCTTCGTTACAAAACTTACAAGACGAAACAAGCCAAATAGCTAGTTCAAAACAGTTTACGATTGAGGGAGTAATTACCAATGGAGGTGGAAAAAAAATCTATTTATTTGAATATGGCGGTAACGTACCTGTTAAAATTGACAGTAATATAGCTGATAAAATCGGGAAATACAATCTTCAAGGGCAGGGGGTTGGATTTAAATTCTACAGTATAGGAAATACAGTAAATAACGTAACTGCACTTTTACTGAAAGGAGGAGAAAAAATAAGTTTAAATTCTGACTTCAATCAAATGTCTATTTCTGCTAAAGTCACTGGTTCTGAAGACACAAAGATTATGCATGATTTTTCTCTTAAACAAAAGATATTTTTTGACACAATGCAGAGCTATAAACAGGAAATAGAAGCGCTTGACTATGACGCTTCAGCAAAACGTGAAATTATTATTCAAAAAGCAGAAAAATTAAAAGAAGATTTTAATGTCTTTAAATATAATTTCATTGACAAGAACCTTCATTCTCCGGCGGTTTATATGGCAGCTTCAGAACTTTACGATATTGTTAATGAGATAGATTATTTAAAAAAAATTGAAAAAACCCTGTTTGAACATATGAGCGGCTCTCCATTTCACAATGCAGTATCGCAAAAAATCGCTCAGGCCAATCAAGCTATTTCAAATGCAGCTCGTCAAAAGCAGATGGTTGCTGAGCAAAAATCAGCTTTTGCAAATGCAGGAATTTCTATCGGCAATAAAGCACCGGAATTAAATTTCCCTAATCCAAGCGGAAAAAACATCGCATTGAGCAGTTTAAAAGGAAAAATTGTTCTTCTTGATTTTTGGGCTTCATGGTGCAGGCCCTGCAGAGCAGAGAATCCAAATGTTGTTCGGTTATACAAGCAGTATAAAGACAAAGGCTTTACTATTTATAGCTATTCACTAGATAAAGATGCTGAAAAGTGGAAAGGTGCAATTCAACAGGATGGATTAACTTGGCCTTACCATACAAGCGACCTTAAAGGTTGGCAAGCTGCAGGGTCAGCAATTTACAATGTCCAAAGCATACCTCAAACATTTCTAATAGGAAGAGATGGTAACATAATTGATATAGGGCTAAGGGGATATGAATTGGAAGAAAAATTGAAAGAATTATTAGACTAACATTTATGAAAAATTATATTTTAACACTCCTAATAATATCTATTACAACTGTTTCTTTCGGCAGAGCACCTAAGAAAGTTGAAATTAAAGGAATTATTGAAAATGCTACAGGTAAAACCCTCTACTTAAATGCTTTTATTAATAACGCTCCGGTTATTATTGACTCTGTGGTGATCAAAAAGAACGGGAAATTTAGGTTAGCTGTTAATGTAGTAAAACCAGATTTTTATTCAATAGGATTTTCTAAACAAGATTATGCTCTTCTTGTTTTGGATAGTGGAAATACGGATGAAGTAATTAAGTTCAATGCGGATGGAGCAAAAATTATGGAAACTTATTCGATCACAGGGTCAAAGGATAGTGAGATTGTGAAAACACTAGTATTGCACCTTTCAGATCATTCAAAATGGAAAAAGGTATACGCCAATAATTTAAAAGATCCCAAATTCAACCCACAACAAAAAGCTGACACAAAAAGAAAATTGGACTCATTAGATAAAAATTTTATTTCCAAAAGGGATCAGTTCATTAACAACAACTACAAGTCCATAGCTGTATTAACAACTATGGGATATTTGAACCCGCAAACCGACTTAGCACTGTATAAAAAGATAGAAGAAGGACTTGCTGAATCTGTTCCAAACACCTCATATCATCTTGCAGTGCAATCACAGGTTAAACAAATAGAAACGCAAAATGAAAACAGAAAAAAGGAAGCAGTAGAAAGGGAAAGGTTAGAACAACTTTCCGCTATTGGTTCTATTGCTCCAGAATTAAATTTCCCAGATCCAAATGGAGAGGTAATTTCAATTGAATCGTTACGCGGTAATTATGTGCTAATCGACTTTTGGGCTTCATGGTGCCGCCCATGTAGAGCAGAAAACCCAAATGTGGTAAAACTATACAACGAATATAAAAGCAAAGGTTTTACTGTGTTAAGCGTCTCACTAGACAGAGATAAAAACAGATGGCTCAGCGCAATAAAACAGGACAACTTATATTGGCCAAATCACGTGAGCGATTTGAAACAATGGAAATCTGAGGCGGTTAAAACTTACGGATTTACAGGAATACCATTCACCGTATTACTAGATCCTGAAGGAAAAATTATAGCAAAAAACCTTAGAGGACCTGCGCTTGAAAATAAGATAAAAGAATTACTAGGGGACTAAATTCATTTTCTCTGTTTGCCATTCTGAAACCTCTAAACTAATACTCTTGCACAATGAATAAATTAATCCTTATTACCCTTTTTACATTTGTATATTTTACTGTTTTTAGTCAGGATTATTTCCAGCAAGAAGTTAATACAACTATTAATGTAATTCTAAACGATGAAAACAACACACTCTCGGCTTTTGAAGAAATAGAATACATTAATCATTCTCCTGATTCATTAGAATATATTTTTATGCACATTTGGCCAAATGCCTATCGAAATAATGGGACTGACATGGCTATCCAAAATGATGAAAATGGGGAGGTTGATTTTCATTTCGCAGATAGTATTGACAGAGGTTTCATCGATTCGTTAGACTTTAAAGTAGATGGAGAATTTGTTATTTCAGCTCCAGACATTGACCACATCGATATTCTCGCTTTAGTATTAAAATCTCCACTTGCACCAGGAGAAAAAATAATAATAACCACTCCGTTCAGAGTCAAAATACCACTAGGAATTTATTCTAGACTAGGTCATATTGGTGAATCTTACCAGATAACGCAATGGTTTCCAAAACCAGCTGTATATGATAAAGATGGATGGCATCCTATGCCCTACTTGAGCCAAGGTGAATTCTATTCAGAATACGGCACGTATGATGTTACAATTACATTGCCTAAAAATTATGTTGTTGGAGCAACAGGTGATCTGGTAAATGGTAAAGAAGAGATTGCTTGGCTTGAAAACAAAGTTACTGAAACTGAACTTTTACTAAAGGAAGATAAAATTGGCTTCTGGAAAAAAGATGGGATGGATTTTCCAGAAAGTTCTACAGAATTAAAAACACTCCATTACCACCAAGAAAATGTACATGATTTTGCTTGGTTTGCCGACAAGCGTTATTATGTCTTAAAAGGTGAAGTAGAATTACCACATTCTAAAAATAAGGTAACCACTTGGGCAATGTTCACTAACAATGAAGCAAAATTATGGGCAAAATCTATTGAATATTTAAATGATGCTACCTATTACTATTCCTTATGGAATGGGGACTACCCTTATAAACATGTAACAGCCGTTGACGGGTCCATTAGTGCTGGCGGAGGCATGGAATACCCAAACATTACAGTTATTGGTGAGTCTTACTCTGCTTTTAGCCTTGAACAAGTAATAGTTCATGAGGTTGGTCACAATTGGTTTTACGGTATTTTAGGTTCAAACGAAAGGCAACATGCTTGGATGGATGAAGGTCTTAATACTTTTACTGAAAACAGGTATACCGAAACCAAATATCCAGAAATGGATTTAGGAGGTATTGGTTTACCAAAAGGAATCATGGCTAAATCAGGACTAAATGTTTATGGCCCAAGAGGAATGTATGATTTAGGTTATCTTTTCAATGCCAGAAGAAATTATGATCAACCCATCGAAACTGCATCTCAAGATTTTACACCAACTAATTATGGAGCGATTGTTTATGGAAAGACTGGAATTGGAATGGACTACATGCTTGCTTATTTAGGTGACACTCTTTTTAATAGATGCATGCATGCTTACTTTGACAAATGGAAATTTAAACATCCTCAACCAGATGACCTAAGAGATGTATTTCAATCCGTAACAGGAAAAGATTTAAGTTGGTTTTTTGATGACTATATAAAAACAACTAAAAAAATAGATTACAAAATAGCGGGTATTAAGAAAAATGAAACTGGAGTATTTAAAGTAACCATTAAAAATAAAGCTGATATCGCAGCTCCATTTGCCCTATTTGGCATTAAGGATGACACAATAGTCGTTGCAAAAAAATGGTTTGATGGTAATTCCGATGAAATGACAATTGACTTTAAAGCAGAGGGTGGAGATAAAATTATTTTAGATTATAATAGAGACATTCCTGAAATAGATAGAACAGACGATGTAATTAAAACTTCTGGTTTATTTAAAAAAGCTAGGCCGCTAAGTATTGAATTTTTAGGAAGCATTGAAAGTAGGGACAAAGCATCTTTATTCTATCTTCCATTATTAGGTTGGAATTCTGCAGACGGAATAATGCCCGGAATAGCATTGTATAATACTACTTTTCCGGAGAAGAAATTGGAATGGTTAGCTATACCAATGTATAGTACACGTTTAAATAACGTAAATGGTGTAGGTCAAGTTCATTATAACATATACCCTAATTCGATTTTCAGAAGGCTTACGATAGGTGCTGAAGTCGCTGCGTTTGGATTGGATAAAACATACAATACAGCTCCGTATTATACATTTTCTGAAAACATCAATGTAGAGCAGCGATTAAAAATTGAAGGACACATTAAAACAGAAATTAAATCGCCTTTACGAAAAGTTAAACAACTTTTAAGCTATCGGTTTGTCTCCACCAATGAATCCAGTGAAAATACAACACTTCAGCCGAATATATATAATATACTGAACTACAAAGTTTCCAATAGACAAGTGCTGAAACCTGCATCACTTGACTTACAATTTTTGCATGGAAACCCAAACTTAGCAACTAACTTTTCGCAACTAAGCCTTGAAGCTAAACTTCGTTTGAACTACAACGTATATTTAAAAGGAATTGATCTTCGCTTTTTTGGAGGATATTCTCTACAAGAGTCAAATGATTTTTCTAATCGGTATAGCTGGAGGTTAGATGGACAAAATGGAGATCATGATTATCTTTACGACAATGTTCTGCTGGGAAGAAATAACAATCATCCAAATATGTTATCTCAGCAGACCACAAATACCCATGGCGCATTTAAAATCCCAACCTCCTATTCGAGTAATAGTTGGATTTTAAGCACAAGTATAAAAATTGAATCTCCAGTTGGCCCAATTGGAATATTTGCGGATGCTGGCCTATATCCATTTAGGCAATTCACCAATGGAACGGCAACAGAAAAAGTTGGCTTATTATATGATGCTGGTATCTACATTCACTTACCAAAGGATATCTTTGAAATTTACATACCTTTAGTCTACGCGAACGATATAAAAGCGGAATTAAACTATAATGATATTGATTTCTGGCAACGAATTCGTTTTATGATCAATATAAATCAATTGAATCCATTTAAAATGCTTCGCGAAGTGAAGCCTTAAAATTGATTTTTTTACGTTAATTTGCACCGTGCAACCTGGTAAAAAAATATACTTTTCTTCTGACTATCACTTAGGTGTCCCTAATTCTGATGAAAGCCTGAAACGTGAAAAAAAGATTGTAAGGTGGCTCGAAATGGCTCAAAAAGACGCCCAAGAAATTTTTTTAATGGGTGATATCTTTGACTTTTGGTTTGAGTACAAACACGCCATTCCAAAAGGTTTTATTCGCATACAAGGCAAAATTGCTGAAATTACAGATAGCGGTATTCCTGTTCATTTTTTTATTGGAAACCACGATATGTGGATGTTTGATTATTTCGAAAAAGAACTCGGAATAATAATGCATAGAAAGCATGGACCTAGAGAAATTGCAGGTAAAAAATTCTTTTTAGGACATGGAGATGGTTTGGGACCTGGCGATAATGGCTACAAATTTATTAAAAAAGTATTTGCCAATAAATTTTCCCAATGGTGTTTTGCAAGGATTCATCCAAACTTTGGAATTGGCATGGCTAATTACTGGTCTAGGAGAAGTAGATCTAAAAATAAAGAACCTCAAAAGTTTTTAGGCGAGGACAAAGAATGGCTAATTTCTTACTGTAACAAAAAGCTAATGGATCAGCATTATGATTATTTTATTTTTGGTCATCGACACTGGCCAATTGAACATCAGCTGAATAATGAAAGTACCTACATTAACCTTGGTGATTGGATACAGCACTGCACTTACGCTGTTTTTGATGGTGAAAAAGTAGAATTGAAAAAGTTTGAAGACTAGGCTTGTATCCTTTCGATTAAATCCACTATTCGATTAGAATACCCCGCTTCATTGTCATACCAACCTACAACTTTTATCATATTCCCAATTACAGAAGTCAATTCTGAATCGTAAATAACCGAATGTGTATTTCCAATTATATCTGTAGATACAATGGGGTCTTCGATATACTCCAAAACTCCTCTCAAAGAACCTTCAGCGTATGCTTTAAATACGCTATTCAATTCCTCTGCCGATACAGGATTATTAACCATACAAGTAATATCTGTCAACGAACCGTCGGGAACAGGAACACGGATACCCACTCCGCCCATATGACCGTGTAAGTGCGGAAAAATCTTAGTTATTGCCTTAGCAGCACCCGTTGTAGTTGGAACAATCGACTCCGCTGCTGCTCTTGCCCTGCGCAAATCCGAATGAGGAGCATCGTGCAATCGTTGATCGCCTGTATATGAATGAATAGTCGTAATATATCCATTTTGAATACCGCACAATTCATCAATTATCTTAACCATTGGTGCTGCACAATTTGTTGTACATGAAGCATTACTTATTATCTGCTCCGTTCCATCGATTAAATAATCGTTAATACCCATTACCACTGTTTGTATACCATCTTCCTTAGCAGGAGCAGATAGTATTACTTTTTTCGCACCCGCTTTAATGTGTTTCATTGCTAATGCTCTTGTTCTAAAAAAACCAGTAGCTTCAACAACTATATCAATATTTAATGATGCCCAAGGTAAATTCTCTGGATCTCTTTCATTAAAAACTTTAACAGCAATACCATTTATTATGATCTCATTTTCTGTAGCAGAGATTGTTCCATTAAACCCTCTATGCACAGAATCGTATTTCAATAAATGTGCTAGGGTTACCGTATCCGATAAATCATTAATTGCCACCAACTCAATATTATCATTACCTTGAATTGCTCTTGCAAAAACTCTCCCTATTCTTCCAAAGCCATTAATGGCTACTCTACACTTTCCCATAATTTATTTATTTACTTAAAGGTAAAAAAAAAGCCTCAACTCGATACCGAGTTGAGGCTTATAACGATTTTATTTTTGTTTAGTACTTAATAAACTTGGTCACTTCAGTTGAAGTTCCAGCTTTCAGGGTTACTAAATAAGTTCCTGAAGGTAATTTATCTACATTAAAACTCATATTGTGCTTGCCGGAATTCATATTACTCCAAACTACTTGGTTAACAATTTTTCCTTGCAAATCATATACTTTAAACTCAACATTGGATCTCTTACCCAATTCAAATGCAACGTTTCCTTCTCTAGAAAGTGGGTTAGGATAAATACTAATTGTTGAAATATCTTCAACATCAGCAATAACTTGATGTTCTCCTTCACCAACATAAGAATCTGAAGTCCAAATACCTCTTCCAAATGTTCCTAAAAATACTTCATAAGGGTTTTTAACACCTTGATTAAAGTCTCTCCATTGTTGACGAACATCAAAAATTGGAATAATCCCTGTTTCAGCCGTATGAGCTGACCACGAAGAGCCACCGTTATCGGAAGAATAAGCACCAAACTCAGTTCCCACCATCCAAATATCATCACCATTAGGATTCATAATAAACTCACAACCAAACATAGTATAATTCGGTAAATTACCGCTTACATCATTAAAATCGCCTGCAGAAGTAGTCGTAGAAGCATTTGTACATAGCTTGATTGTACCTGCAGAGGTTCCTGATGTTACCAACACCCTATCAAAATCCAATGGATCTGTGGAGATATCAGTAATTATTTGGCCTATAGTAAAAGAAGTCGTCCATAATTTATATGTAACAACAGAACTATCATTGAAATTCCCATATCGATAGTTAGCCGCACTCCAATCAAGCGTTGCAAACCCTCCCAAAACTGTATCTCCTGTAGCAATATTAATAACTGTATCTCCTGTCTCTGGTCTATAATCTACATCACCTGCAGTCGAAGAATATGCACTATCCAATCCAGAAACTCTATGAAGAATACCTCCAGTAGTTCCAATCCATAATACATCACCATCTTTAGAAAACTCATAAGATTGAGCCGCACCAGAAGTTCCTGTTTTCCACCATGGCTGATCTCCAGGATTGTTATTTACTAATGAAGAACTAAATCTCACCATTTCTCTTGTTATGTAGACCTGATCTCCCATAGTGGCAAACAAAGATTGCTTAGGGTCTGGTAAATTTATAGTATCCTGCGCAATTGGATTATACAGATAAGGAACGCCTCCTGGTATTGTATCAAAGTTGGGTAAAACAGAATCAGTTGCAGGTGTAACACTACTAAATGTTACAGTTAAATTTTCCGTTAATGTGTAAGTGAGTGGTAAATTTAATGTCTCACTATTGTACTCAACCACATCTCCTATCGACATTGATGAATCTGGAATAAATTGAACCGAATCCTTACTATCTAAATCATTATCATCTTCAAATAAGCGAATAGCGTTATAAAAACCTGAACCAGCAGCTGGTGCATCAGCAGTTTGCCAATTTAATCCTTTATCAGAACTTCTGTATAAAGCTCCTCCGTAAATGGTAGAGTAGATAACTTTTCCATCGCCCATAAATGAGATTTCAGATTCAAAACCATCGCCACCATTTACTTTAGCATAAGATTTCCCACTTGCACTTGTATGATCATTATAAGCTGTACCGTTGTCTTGAGCACCTCCTATGGTTTCTCCATTTGGACCATAACCAATACCGTAGAATTGCGTAGCATTGTATCCTTTATTTATGACAGTAAAGAAAGAAGTTGAGTTAGTAAAGGACTTAGACATTCCTCCATCGTTTCCAATATATAAAGCGCCATTAGAGTCCCATGTAAGATGGTGATTATCTGCATGCACATATACAGGGCTATTTTGATTTGCGTTCCATAAAGAAATTTGTTCCCATTGACCATCCGCATCAGATGCCGAAGTTCCTTCCGTTTTTTCCCATCTATATAGGTCAATCCCTCCAAAAATACAGTGATCTGGGTGACCAGGGACAGCATCAATTACCATATCGTAGTAACACTGTCCATTTGCAGATATACAAGGAGTCCAGCCAAAAGTTGACGCTGGTGCAATTTTATACCAATTTTGTCCATGATCTTCAGAATACCAAATCCCTCTAATTTGACCTCCAGATTCTTCAGCCATATAAAAGTTATAATATCCCGCACTATTTTTTTCATATGAAATAGCACATTCTTTTCTATTACCACCATTTGCAATTGGAGACGCAACAGTTCCGTTTCCGATACAATTAAAAAACGAAGTCCCTCCATTTGTAGAAACATATAATCTAGTAGTACCAGCAGCACCAGAAGCTACAATAACATTTCCATCAGACGAAACAACAACCTTTACTAAATCAGTATTAGCTGTAATATCACTACTTAGATTCTCTACAGTTTTATTTGTAGATCTGTTCATCCCCATATTGTCTCCAACAAAATAGATAACATCATTTTGAGATAAATCTGCAGCAACTCTAGAAACTTCATCATTTTGAGTTCCGGATAATTGAACCCAAGTTCCACCTCCATCAGTACTGTACCATATGCCATTTCCATCTTGCATTCCAGACCCTTCAAAATCCATGCTTCCTTCACCTAATAATGATTTACCTCCGGTTCCGACATACAAAGTTCCATTTGGCGTCATACACATTGAGGAAATCGACATAGTTCCGATAGGCAGGTTTCCTGTAAGCGTATTGTCATCCCATGAAGTCAATCGATTCCAATTATTACCACCATTTACAGATTTATATACTCCACCGTCAACAGAACCTGCATAAACAATAAAGTCATTGTTTGGATCAACAATAATTGCTCTTGTTCTACCTCCAATATTATCAGGACCATCCTCTCCAAATGTAAAAGCTGCAGCTTTCTGGTTGTTCATGCTTAGAACTTGTTGATAAGCAGCATCATAATCGGCTGGCTCTACCTTGCCTGTATTTGGATTAACGCGCAACGAATTCAAATATTCGTTTGCTTCCGTCCAAGCTTGTTTCTTAGTTCTTTCGATTGAAAGTTCTTCTGTATAATAAGATCTCTCTGAAATCGTTTCAACATTATTGCTTACGTATAAGCCGCCAACAGCTACTGCAACAGCTATAGTTCCTAAAAATAATTTTGTTCTTTTCATAAAGTCAACTCTATTTTATTCTGAATCTTGTTTTCTGATGTACAAATTTAACGAAAGTTTTATACTTTTCTACCACTTATTGAGCGAAAGGTAGATATTATTTTTTGAGCGGTAATTAACACTCGCTAAATCAAGCTTTAAAACAGATGCTTCTCTGCATGGTAAGATGAGCGAACAAGTGGTGAACTTTCGACAAAACGAAACCCTTTTGCAAGTCCAATCTGCTTATACTCTTCAAATTTATCAGGAGTAATGAACTCATCGACAGCAATGTGTTCAGTTGTTGGCTGTAAATATTGTCCTAATGTCAAAACATCTACTCCAACACTTCTTAAATCATCCATGGCCTCAACAACCTCCTCTTCTGTTTCACCTAAACCTAGCATGATACCAGACTTGGTTCGCATACCGCCTTCCTTTAGTCTTCTCAGAACCTCAAGACTTCTGTTATATTTTGCTTGGATTCGCACTTCCTTTGTCAATCTTCTAACCGTTTCCAAATTATGCGAAACAATTTCTGGCGCAACATCAATTACTCGTTGTAAATTTTCCCATTTACCTCCAAAATCGGGAATCAGTGTTTCTAAAGTAGTACCCGGTGAATGTTTACGCACGGCTTTAACGGTTGCTTCCCATATTTCAGAACCACCATCTTGCAAATCATCTCTATCAACAGATGTTATAACGGCGTGCTTAACTTTCATTAATTTAATAGACTCAGCAACTCTTCTTGGCTCAAATATATCAGCTTCGGCAGGTTTGCCTGTTGAAACTGCACAAAAACCACAAGACCTCGTACAAACATTTCCTAGAATCATAAACGTCGCTGTACCTGCTCCCCAGCACTCTCCCATGTTTGGACAGTTTCCACTTTCACAAATAGTATGCAATTTGTGTTCAGAAACAACATCACGAACCTCTCTATATTCTTTCCCTGTAGGAAGCTTAACCCTTAGCCATTTCGGCTTTTTCACTCTTTCATTTTGAGGTTTTTGCTCTTTTAACTCTTCCATGGCTTTCAAATTAGAAATATTTCTTTCCAAAAAGCAAATTTATATAAAGTGAGGGATACAAAAAATTATTTTTCGTGTTTGTCATTATTGGAATTTTTTGTGGGTATGCATCCAACACTCCTCCAACCTCAATTGCCTTAATACCACTCCTATAAGCTGAGTACTCAAAAGTAACGGCTAACTTCAAAAAGGCTCCCGGATAAAATTTCATTTCAGAAACACCTCTTGATGCTGGGCCACGTCCAAAAATATTGGATAAATTATGCTTTTCAGGATCATATCGCTCTACTTGAATAACCTCACCAACGATATTAAACACCTCCAAATAAACTGGCTTAGCCATTCCAATTGAAGGACCAGTTACCCAGACATAACTTACTTCAACTGCCTGTTCTCGTAATTTTTCATGTAGAATTTTTTTCCTCCCATACCCAAACCTGAGAATATACAATGAATTCAATTTGCCGTAGACAAACCCTTTTGCATTTTCATCAATTACCCCAAAAGATTTTACTTCTTTCGAATGCTTCATTGAAACAATGTCAAAAGAAAAAAGTGTTTTCGTATCAAACGTTTTAAATTTTGAAAAATACAAGTTAAGTCCTAAGCCTTGAGTATGCAAGAGAATACCTCCGTAGGCAGATTTCCGAAAACCCGCTTTATTATTTTGTTCAGCCGGCAACTGTGCGGAAACTGTCGTCACCAAAATGAGCAAAAGCACCCCATATATATATCTTAATTTATACATTCTATATTGTAACAAAAGTACATACTTAAACCATTAAAACGAAACTAACCAGAAACAAATTGCCTAGACAAAAAAAAGCTCAACCAATGGCTGAGCTTAAACAATATTCTATTAATCTAATTTAGTTAATACACTAAATCAGCTTCTTTGTATTCTTTCGACTCAATTTCTTCTACATCCTCTAACAATTCATCTGCTGAGTTATTAATAGCATAAGCAGCACATCTTGTGTGACCTCCTCCCATTGAACATGATGCAAATCCAAAAGATATTACAGCAAAAAGAACAATTAATTTAAAACATTTCATTTTCGAATTTTTAAGTGATGTGAAACATCTACGAAAGTAAATAAATAAAGTTTCAATAAACTACATCCACTCTACATTTTCAACTTTACGCTGCACATTTATTTGATCTTGGTTACTATCCATTTGGTAAGTATTTGCTCCGTAAGCAGCACACGTAGTATGCTGTGAGCATGATACCAAACATAATATTATTAACGCAACAGCAACTAGGTTTTTAAATACTTTCATGGAACTCATCCGACTTTAAATTGTGTAATTTCCCTTTAGGTTTGAGCACAAATATCAAAAATAATATCCACTTTTACAAAGAATACACTACCAAAGTTATGAACATAGATAATGTAATACATGGAATCGAGGAAGGGTGGAAACAAGCCTTAGATTCCGAATTTAATAAAGAATATTTCATAGACCTAAAGTCAAATTTACTTATTGAAAGGAATACCTATACTGTATTTCCCTATGAAAAAGACCTATTCTCAGCGTTGAACTTAACTCCCTTTAATGATGTTAAAGTAATTATTATTGGACAAGACCCATATCATGGAACGGGGCAAGCAAATGGCTTGTGCTTTTCAGTAGCCGAAAATATAAGTCACCCACCTTCATTGAAAAATATTTTTAAAGAAATCCAAAATGATCTTAAAATACCCTACCCAAAAAGTGGCAACTTAGAAAACTGGGCCAAACAAGGTGTCTTGTTATTAAACGCTTCTCTGAGCGTTCGAAAAAATGAAGCTAATTCTCATAGTGACTTTGGTTGGCAAATATTTACAGATGAAGTCATTAAACAACTGTCTCTCCAAAAAAAGGATTTAATATTTTTGCTTTGGGGAAGTTTTGCAAAAAAGAAAATTAAATTGATCAACGGAGAAACTCACCATATACTAACATCAGGTCATCCCTCACCTTTAAGCGCAAATAGAGGGCATTGGTTTGGAAATGGACATTTCCGTAAAACAAATGAGCTATTAATTAGTTTAAACAAAGAGCCAATCGATTGGAGAATTGAATAAAGCTATAATAAAGTGTCAAAATACATCTACATATCAGTTTTTCTAGTATTTGCTAATATAGCATGTGCACAATCTTGGTCGAACAATTTTCATGGACTACCAGAAAATTATGATGTAGACAAGAACTCCAGCCAACTCTCAAGAAAAAACCATAAACAGAAATTAAGAGCAATACAAAGCTCATTGATACAAAATGGATATTTGGCAGCAGGAATTGACAGCGTATTTATCGATGATTCTCTTCGGAAAATGGAGGTTTATATTCATTCTGGAGATTTCTACTCTTTCTCAAGACTGACTTTTAACGAAGAAAATGAAGATGCACTGGGATCTTCAGGTTTTAGGGAGAAATTATTTTCCAATAAACCCTTTAATCCGCAACAATTATCAAAATTATTTGAAAAAGTACTTAATTTTTATGAAAACAATGGTTTTCCGTTTGCCAGTATTAAATTGGACAGTACGACATTTAATAATAACCAACTGAGCAGTAAATTATTAATTGACAAAGGGCCATTAATTAGAATTGATACTATTTTTGTTAAAGGAGAGTCTCAAAATTCAAATAAGCTGATTTATAATATTCTGCAAATTAATCCTGATGATATTTATCAACAGCAAATCATCAATCAGATAGAAATACGTATAAAAGAAAGCCCTTTTCTTCAAGCCATTAAACCTACAGAATATGAATTTGTCAATAATAAATGTAATATCTACGTCTATTTAAAAAACAAGCCAGCCAGTAATTTCAATGGTATTATAGGCTTATTGCCAAATGATGACGGAAAAATTAATATAACAGGTGATATAAACATTAAGTTATTGAATTCTCTACATAAGGGTGAAACTATCCAGTTAAACTGGAGGAAACTTCAGCCATTGACACAAAATCTGCAAACAGCTTTTTCTTATCCCTTTTTACTCAACTCATCTTTCGGGATTGACACAAAATTTTCTTTGTACAAAAGAGATACAACATTTTTAAATATTGATGGAAAAATAGGCATTCAGTATTATTTTAATAGCGACAACACGCTTGCTCTTTTTTACCAGAACAAAAGTTCAAATTTACTTTCTACACAGCAGTTTCAATTTGTAACAGCACTCCCAGAATTTGGCGACATCAGCAATAGTTCCTACGGAATTGAAATGAAATCAATTAAGTTAAACTACAAATACAATCCAACAAAAGGGTATGCTGCTTTTTTATCTGTTTCAGCTGGAACAAAAACCATTCGTAAAAACAATAACTTGAATCCAATTGTTTATGAGGACTTAAATTTAAAAACAGCTCAATTTGGAATACAATCAAATTTGGATTTTTATATCCCGATAAAAACAAGAAGCACCATTAAATTAGGCTCAAAAACTGGATTCATTTTCAATGAAAATATGTTTACTAACGAATTATTTAGAATAGGTGGGAATATCAAACTAAGAGGCTTTGACGAAGAATCTATTTACAATTCAAGCTTTGCTATTGGAACCATAGAATACAGGTTTCTTTTAGAGCAAAATTCTAATATTTTTGCCTTCATCGATGGCGCCTGGTATGAGAATAAAGTTAAAGGAAACTTTATTACAGACACCCCCCTAGGAACAGGTGTTGGAATAAACTTCAGCACAAAACCTGGAATCTTTTCCATTAGCTATGCTTTAGGAAGGCAGCAAGGTAGCCCATTCATTTTTAAGTCTGCTAAAATTCACTTTGGTTTTATTAGTTTTTTTTAAATTAGAATTATTTTCACGAATTTGCTTTTGCAGGCCTGCGGGTATCCCTATATTGCATAACCTATTTAAGAAATAAAGTAATGAAGCCCTCTTAAACGAAATGAGATGATATTTTTGAAATCTTACATGACATCCAAAAAGTTACTTTTTAATTTAAGTATTCTAGTATTCTCTGCCTTCTTAATTAGTGCTTTATCATATACAAGTCCCAGAACAAAGGTAACTACAACCATAAAAAATAATGAGTTTTTATTGGAATACCTTTCTATAAAATACCCCAATCAAAGTTTTCAAAACTTTATTTACGTTGGAGTCAAGCGGCAAGAGTTGGATTTATACCTAAATGGAAATCACATTATATCTTACCCAATTTCTACTTCTATGCACGGTGCCGGAACAAAAGCTGGCAGTGACATGACGCCTGTTGGACTACACAAGATAAAAGGGAAATTTGGATCGAATGTTCCGATTGGAGGAATTTTAAAAGCTAGGAAATATACCGGAAATATTGCCAGCATTCAGACCAAGCCTATAAAAACAGGAGAAGACGCTATTACCACCCGAGTTTTAACACTTGAAGGATTAGAAAATGGCATTAACAAAGGTGGTGAACTAGATTCTTACGGAAGACACATTTACATCCATGGAACTGCCGAAGAAGGTCTTATTGGACAACCGGCATCACACGGATGTGTAAGAATGAGAAATAAAGATGTAATTGACTTATTTAATCGAGTTGACAAAGGCTTGAAGGTTATCATTTTGAATAATTAACAACAATATCACCTGACTGCTTTCAATCATATCCAGAAATAAAACTAGCTACTTTCAGCATAGCAGAAAGTAAAACCCTCAAAAAAAATCGATTCACGTCTTTAATTCAAAAAGAAATTTTACATTACTTTAACAATCGCATGCTTTTTATCATTTGATTTTATAAAGTAATCCCTTATCTTTGCACTCGCTTTTAGAAAAAGCATGCATTAGAAATTATTAAATTTATCATTGATATGACAACTACAACAGAAAAATTACCTTATAAGGTTAAAGATATTTCTTTAGCAGATTGGGGAAGAAAAGAAATTACAATTGCTGAAGCTGAAATGCCGGGATTAATGTCTCTTAGAGAAGAGTATGGTGACTCTAAGCCTCTGGCTGGAGCAAGAATTGCAGGATGTTTACACATGACAATTCAAACTGCTGTTTTAATTGAAACATTAACAGCTTTAGGTGCTGAAGTTACTTGGTCATCTTGTAATATTTTCTCAACACAAGATCAGGCTGCAGCTGCAATTGCTGCTACAGGTGTTCCTGTTTACGCATGGAAAGGATTAAATGACGAAGAGTTTGATTGGTGTATTGACCAAACAATTAATGGGTTTAAAGACGGTAAGCCATTGAACTTAATTTTAGATGATGGTGGTGATTTAACGAATATGGTTTTCGATAAATACCCAGAGTTATGTGCAGGAATCAAAGGATTATCAGAAGAAACAACAACAGGCGTTCACAGATTATATGATAGAATGAAAAACGGAACGTTGGTTATGCCAGCTATTAACGTAAATGATTCTGTTACTAAATCTAAATTTGACAACAAATACGGATGTAAAGAATCTTTAGTAGATGCAATTAGAAGAGCTACAGATGTTATGATGGCTGGAAAAGTTGCTGTAGTTGCTGGGTATGGTGATGTTGGAAAAGGTTCTGCTGCTTCATTAGCTGGTGCCGGAGCAAGAGTGATTGTTACTGAAATTGATCCAATTTGTGCTTTGCAAGCTGCAATGGACGGTTTTGAAGTGAAGAGAATGGATGATGCTTGCAAGGAAGCAAACATTATTGTTACTACAACTGGTAACTTCAACATTATTGAAGGTAGACACTTTGAGTCAATGAAAGACCAAGCTATTGTTTGTAATATTGGGCACTTTGACAATGAAATTGACATGGCTTGGTTAAACGGTAAGTACGGTCATACTAAAGATACAATCAAGCCACAAGTGGATCAGTACAATATTAACGGTAATGTTATATTCGTTTTAGCTGAAGGTAGGTTGGTAAATTTAGGTTGTGCAACTGGACACCCTTCTTTTGTAATGAGTAATTCATTTACGAACCAAACATTAGCTCAACTAGAGTTATGGAACAACACGGATGCATACAACAATGAAGTTTACATGCTCCCTAAGCACCTGGATGAAAAAGTAGCAAGGTTACATTTAGCTAAAATTGGTGTTGAGTTAGAAACATTGTCGCAAGACCAAGCGGATTATATTGATGTGAAAATTGAAGGTCCATACAAAGTTGATCATTACAGATATTAGATTTTTTCTCCTAGGAGATATTGATATTAATAGTACTTTTGGAATCCCATCCCGATAATTTTCAGGATGGGATTTTTTTATAACAGCACATGAAGTTTGGAGGTCGATTAAAATATTATTTAGTAGGTTTTAGTATTGGCATAATTGCTTGCTTAATCATCTTTAAAGGAAGAGGCTGTGAATGGCTACCTAACGAAAGGGTACTCAACTCCATTCGTACGAGTAACATCTATTTCACTGCGCAGGACTCTTGTATGATGGCCTCAAACAATATTACTAAAAAAGATATCTTTTTACTACTAGCTAATGGTGATGTTGATTTTAGCGAAAGTAACACGGAAAGAAAAATGCAACTTTACGTATTGGATCATTTAGAACAAAAAGCCGAACTAAAACACTATGTGATTGAACACGAAGGCTTAAAAGTTTCTTTTAACTTATACGAAAGGGATTCTGTTGTTTTTATTTCGAAATTTAACAACTTAGAAACATCCAAGAACTGCTCAGGAGAATCTGATATTGCAAAAGCGATGTATTTGCCTAATGACATGACATTAGAAAAACTATCTTCAAATAAATTGAGGTTTGAAAAGGTTTTTAAATGTGAAATGGATTGCTACGGAATAACTGACACAGATATTGACTCGCTATTTACAAATGGGAAAGTATTGTTCAATCACAGTTACCCAAATAAGAAACCAAATCCATTGTATTTTATTGAAAAACAAATTAATGATGTAACGTTTATATTTTGGATTGAGCAAGGAGCTACTAAAACAAGGTTGAATAGGATTGCTAAGCTGAAAGAGGACACTGATAAAAGTAAAACTTATGCTGTAGAAAATTTATTCTCGGAAAACCCTAATTGCGCTTGCAACTAATAAACAATGCTAGTTATTCTTGAATTTCACATGAGAACGAATATCTCTTTTAAGCACTTCCCCAAACATTCTTTTTTGCTGCAATTGCAGCCATAATTTAGCATCTTGAATATCACTAAATATTTTAACCGGATTAGCTGGTTTACTTAATCGGATATAAAACTTAGCATATAGTCTAGCAGCTAAAGTATTAATAACAATTGCTTCAGCAATTTTAATTTCTTTCGTTAAAGTATCTTTTGCAAAAAATTCTCGAGCATCAGCTGAAATACTGCCATATACGCGTGCGTCAACTAAAGACAAGAAGGGCTTACCTTTCACCATTGAGTAGATAGCCTTGTTTGCTTCTATGGTATCTCTTAATTCAAAAAAACCGTCTTCTTTAAATTTTAAAAGGACTAAATTCCCTTCTGAAAGCTCTATAAAACCTTTCTCTAATTCAATTGACTGTAATTTCGGACAATATGTATTCATAGGTGTTTTTCCGTTTTTCATCCAACAATATACCAAACTTAACGAAAAATATTGAATTAACAACAACCAATATTTATCTATTATTGGTTACCTAACCGAATATACCCAGACAGCAATACCATCATCTTTTAGTGCAGTGGATTGTTGAATTGCCAGCGATTTGTTAGTAAAAGAGTTGACACAAGCATAGGTAAATTCATTCTCCAGGTTACTATAGATGAACGAAGCATAGCCTTTAGCTGATAACTCTTTCACTAATCCTTCAGCGTTCAATTTGTTTTTAAAACTCCCAGCTATCAAATAATATTTATTCACTTTATTGCTAATAGTTTTATCCGGCAAAACCTCAACAGGCTTTTTAATTTTTGCTTCCAACAGAGTTTCCTTGTCTTGACGCGACAATTCAATTTCTGTTGTTACCTGTTTTCTAAACTCTATTTCATCAGCATTTTCCGCAAGCAATTCATCATATAACAAATCTGTTACAGCAGAATCATAATAACTATCATGAAACACCATAATGCTACCCTCATAACAAGCTACCCATATATTATTAGTTTCATTGTCATACGTAATACCGATTGGCTTGTCATTTGTTTTAATATTGTCCACAACCTTCATGTCTAAAGTCCTGACTTTTGTCAATTTATCACTTCCGTAATTGACTACATACAAATGCCTTCCATCTCCAGAGAGAACCATCGAACGAGGAAGACTTCCTGTTTTAATTTTTGTAACCTCGTAGGTAGATAAATCAATCTTTCCAACTAATCCATCTCCATTTAAACTTACGTATAGATAATCATTTTTTGGACTTATACATAAATGACGAGGAGATTTCCCTATATCTTTTATCCAAGTTTTTTCAAAAGTTACTAAATCAATAATAGCTATCTTACTTGACCCCATTATGGCTACATAAGCCTTATTTCCTAAACTATCCACTTCAATTCCCCTGGGATAAGTTCCCAATTTTATTCTTTTAACTTCTATTGATTTTTCCGTATCTATAACGCTTAAGTCACTACTACTCCAATTGGTAACTAGCACATATTTACTATCAGGTGTAGCCGCTAAATATTTGGGAACTGCTCCAACCTTAACAATCGCTTCAATCAACAATGTGGAAGTATTAATTTTATAAACAAAGCTACTATCGTAAATACCTGTTCCGTGACAATTATCACAACCAGGCTTGTTGAATTCCGTTGCCGCGCCTCCACTCATATTATAATTGGAAACCCAAGCATATCTGCCCTCATGCGTAAATGTACACTCTACAGGAGAGCCTCTATACAACCCATTTCTTTTAGAAAAACCGTACTTATTCAATTCTACCTTATCCGAAATGGTTTTCAATAACTGAAAGCTCCTGTCGTAAACAGTAACCGTATGTTTATACATCATATTTTGGGCAAAAAATAGCCCATTTCCCGAATGGACAATTGATTTAGGGTTG
>Ga0206130_10003076_pt1 | contig 22334 bp, 13 predicted proteins | sample Helgoland_Spring_9_FD_148637 | JGI IMG/M metagenome (GOLD analysis project Ga0206130, IMG submission 148637) | Pelagic subsurface seawater microbial communities from Kabeltonne, Helgoland, North Sea - Helgoland_Spring_Bloom_20160512_1 | ecosystem: Environmental > Aquatic > Marine > Epipelagic ... | reverse complement strand
TGGAGTTAGAGGTAGCTCCCGGGCTGCCTGAATCTACCCGCCACGGCACCACCTCGGTGGTGATTGCTAACTGTAGCTTAGGGTTAGCTTTTGGCTCTCAGAGAGATGGCACTAATGATCCCATCGTCAGTTGTTATGCGCGGGTTGAAAATATTCCTAAGACGGTGCTCAAGGACTGTGCAGACAGTATTACGTGGGACAACCCGAAAGCCTATTTGGATCATTTAGAGCAACTTAATTTAGGGCCAAATGTGGCAGTTTTATTTCCTCACTCGATGCTACGTATTGATGCAATGGGTTTTGATAATAGCGTTACTCGAGACCCTACCAGTGCTGAACTTAACAGCATGGCAGATACTCTTTCTGAGGCCCTAAAGAGCGGTTACGCTGGTTTCTCAACAGATGCACTTCCGTTTCATTATTTGGCTGCTCAGCCACACTGTGAAAAAACCATTCCGACTCAGTTTGCAAAATACGGTGAGCTCAAGCAGCTCGCTCAAGTAGTCAGAGAGCAGGAGTCTACTTGGCAGGCGACGCCTCCGAAAGACAGTGTCATAGGTACCTTGAGAACCTTCTTGCTCACTAGCGGAAGACTCCACGGGAAACCTTTGAGAACAACCGTGGTGGCAGCTTTAGATATTGCCAACAATTGGAAACTCTCAAGGATGGTAAAAACATTATCCAAGTTGCTTAATTCGTCCCTCGTGAGAGGAGACTTCCATATGCAAGCCTTGGGGGCACCTTTTAAAATATGGTCTGATGGAGCGATCACTCCGATCGCGGAAGAAATACCTGAATTGCGTCGACTCAATGAAACTGACCTTGAGGATCGGGAAGCTCGGCAAAAAATAATGCATGAGCCAGATTACATCAAGTCATTCAAGTCAATGTGGATGAGAGGTAAGCAGGGGTGGAATCTAGATCGACTGAAGCGAAAGTTTAACCTTGAAGATTTCGCATTTAACCGAACACTGGCTGATATGACAGTGGATAGATGCCCTCAAAAGAATTGGGAGGGCATGGACTTTCAATCGGTTTTTGATCGTGTTGTATTGATAAAACAAGACCAGTGTCAGGAGCCCGTGACGAAAGCTGAACAAAAGCTAGTGCAAAAAGATTTCTTTTGGATAGCAGATGAAGGTGACTTTATGCTCCAAATGCTAAGAAGTTTTGATACTGATTTAACCTGGAGCACGGTGACAGCGAATCGTGACTTAAAGGTGGTACGAGAACTATTAATGAACCCCAAGTTGCTGCCGGGGTTTAATGACAGCGGCGCGCATCTGACCAATATGGCGTTTTATGACGTTAACCTTCGCAGCCTGCAACTGGCCGCCGAGGGTGGAGATAAAGACGTCAGTTACATGGTTAAACGTCTGACTAAAGATGCAGCGGATGTTTTCGGTGTTGCCGGAGGTACGGTTGATAAAGGCGATGTCGCGGACTTGATTTTAATCGATCCAGAGCAGCTTGCTAATTATGATGGCGAAGGCAATGTTCAGCGTATTCATCGAGAAGAGTTTCAACATGAACAGTTGGTTAATCGATCAGACGGTGTAGTTCCCTTTGTCATGATTGGTGGCCATGCGGCTTGGGAAAACAATGAATTTACCTCTGATTTAGGACAAAAACCAATGGGCCGTTTGCTGCGCGCTCTTAATTAGAAAAGGCAGTGGTTCTTCTCCAATGCCAAGAGATGTTTTTTTAACGGTAAACCGCCTCCATAGCCACCCAAACTGCCATCGCTTGCAATAACGCGGTGGCAGGGGATTATAATAGCTAACGCATTAGCTCCGTTGGCACTTCCCGCCGCCCGCACAGCGCCTTTGCTTCCGACAGCTGTCGCCAGTTCGAGGTATGACACTGTCTCTGAGTAAGGTATGTCTAACAATGACTGCCAAACTTTTTTCTGGAATTCTGTGCCCACGGTCAAAAGAGGCACATCAAAGCTTTTGCGGCTACCTGACCAGTATTCTTTTAACTGCGCCTTGGTTAACTCCAGTACTTTATTGCTTTGCTCAGTAAAGCTCGCTTTAAGACCATGTTGTATTCGCTTATCAACAGATTCGCGCATTTTTCTATATCTAAAATCACATAGGCATAGTTTGTCCTCGAAGGAGCCTAATACGAATTCTGCTTTTGGAAGCTTAAGATATTGAATATGGATTTCATTTAACATATTCATTACCGAAGTAAACTGATTGCTAAGGCTGACATTATTAGTCCAATAATTACCTCTAGAATTTGCCACGCTCTGGATTTTTGGAATACAGGAATTAACACGCGAGAGCCATAGCCAAGGCTATAAAAGAACACAAAAGATGCGCTTACAGCCCCCAAAGTAAAGGCCTCTAAGTTGTCTGAGTATTGAGTCGAAATTGAGCCCAGCAACACTACCGTATCTAGATAGACATGTGGGTTCAGCCAAGTAAAACCTAGGCAGATCAGAGCAATTTTAAGCGCGGACTTAGGAGCGGAACCCTCTGGGTTAAGGCTATGCCTAGTCGTATATGCAGAGTAAAAACTCATGGCGGCATAAACCATTAAAAAGGCTGCACCACCAAAGCGAGCTATTTGTTCAACGATTGGAAAGCGTTCAATCAGCGCCCCAAACCCTGATACCCCAAGTGAAATTAATATCGCATCAGACAGAGCGCAGATGGTGCAAACCAAAAAGACGTGCTGTTTTTTTAGTCCTTGTTTCAGCACAAAGGCATTTTGCGCACCAATCGCTAGAATTAGAGATAGCCCAAGAGCAAAGCCGGGAAGATATGCCTGCATGAAATTAAAAAGCCTTAGAAGCAGTCGGTGAAGAAGTATAACCCAATAAATTAGGTCTGTTTTTAAAGCACTTGCCATGAGGTGGCAATTTTAAAGAACAGGTTGTCATCATGGATGATCTAGTAAGGTTACCAGGGTGTCGAGACGGAATTATCCGTCTGTGGGCGAAAAGGGTTTTCCCCATAGACGCTGTTCACAAAGGCTTGTCAAATCGATGGGAGAAGTTGGCACTTTTTCGATGGAAAACTCAGCCGACAAAGATACTTACCACCATAGGCAACAGCGACTGCGCTCGTTCTGTTGTCATGGAAATCACAAAATCAAATAGCCATTCAAAGTTAAAGCAGCTAAGGGCACTATTTTACTAATCTAGCTATTAGCGGCAGTTGACGCTCGCATCATGACTTCAAAGGGAAGTTGTTGAACGTTTGTTGTGTTTTCTTCTTGCCCTCGTAACTTTGCTATAACACCGCTTACGGCGGCAGCAGCCATATCCTTGATTGGTTGGCGTACAGTGGTAAGGGGGGGCCAGACAACGGTAGCTACAACGCTGTCGTCAAACCCTGCAATGGAAAGATCCTGTGGGACAGAAAGGCCAAATTTATGAGCGGCCGCAATCAATCCGGCAGCCATTTCATCATTGCTGGCGAAAATAGCTGTGGGACGCTGAACTGAGCTGAGTAAAGCCTCACCTGCATCTAGGCCTGAACGATACTCGAAGTTACCCTCTACAATTAGACTGTCGGGCACGGCTAAATTAGCATCTTTCATCGCCGCTAAAAAACCTTCAAGTCTACGCCTTGTGGTTGCAGTCCCATTGCGGCCAGTGATAAAACCAATTGATGTGTGTCCGAGTTCGATAAGTTTTTCGGTCATCTGCCGCGCCGCTTCAACGTCATTCGTCTCAACGCGAAGACCGATTTCCATTGAGATACTTGGCGCAATTCTGGCGAAGGGTTTTCCCGATGACTGAAGTGCTTCTAAGATCGCAGGATCATCACAGAGCGGTGGCGGCAATAGCATGCCGTCTAAATTAGATTGAACTAATAGGTTGGTAATATCCTCAGCCACTGCAGGAGAGTTGGCGTCTACGGGCTCAACTACAAGGTGATAACCCTCTTTTCGGGTTTGCTCCAGCGCACCTCGCAGTAGATCAACAATGTAACTCGGATTGGGATTATCAAATATTAGCCCCAGCAAGTAGGACCGAGAGCCGACGGTCGCTCGCGGAGCCACGCTAGGCCGATACTTCAGCGTTTTCATCGCAGCTTCGACGACAGCTCGTGTGCGGTCGCTGACATTTGGCTCTTGGCGGACGACACGCGACGCAGTTTTAATCGAAACTTGTGCAAGCTTCGCTATATCCGTAAGTGTTGATTTCCTTTCGACCATTATCGCCTCAGAATTTGTATGCTCTCCAATGAGTATCACTCCAATAAGCCAGTTTTTTAGATCGGATCATTATGCAGTACACACCTCTAAAATTAAACTTTAATAACAGGGCCGCAGCGCTGCACGTGTTTTGTAAAAATAGACATGGTTTGCAAATGACAATATTGACATTATAATACAAGTCCAGCATTAGTGGTCAGATTACTGTGGCAAAGCCGGGCGTTTTTATTACTTTGATATTGATTCTTTCGGGGTCGCTGACTTGTGCTGAGGCGCAGCCGGAGGATGCTACGCCCGCTGAAAATACACAGCGGCCGAATATCCTGCTGATTTCAATTGATGATTTGCGCCCTGATTTGGGCAGCTATGGGCATCCTATTGCCAAAACTCCAAGCCTAGATAGTTTCGCTCAGTCGGGCTTACTATTTGAGCAAGCCTACACCCAGCAGGCGATATGTGGCCCCTCGCGGGCTTCACTTATGACTGGCCTTAGACCCCCGACCACGGGAATTGTGCGGCTGGAACAAACGGTATCTAGTATTGTTCCCAAGGTTGTCACACTTAATAAAATATTTAAAAAGAATGGTTACGAAACCATCTCTATTGGCAAGATTTATCATGATATAAATGATGATTCAGACGGATGGTCTAAAGCGCCCTATGATGTTAGCTACGGTATTCGTCGGGCTCGTGAACAAGCTGGTACGCCCAGGCCCGCTTATGAGTCTTGGGATTCAAAAGAGCTCTTGCCTGATGCCAAGAATGTTAATCATGCGCTTGATGAACTGGATCGGCTTAGTCAACAGCACAATCCCTTTTTTCTTGCTGTGGGTTTACACAGCCCACACCTGCCCTTCAGGGCGCCTAAGAGCGATTGGGATAAATATAACCCCCAACAGATTCCGCCGCCACCAACAACAGAGCAACAAAGTGATGCGCCAGATTGGGCGGTTGTTGCTTGGGAAATTTGGCGATATGACAACTTGCCTCCCAAACCAGGTCCCATGCCTCTATTGGAGAGTAACAAGCTTCGGCATGGTTATCTTGCGGCCATATCCTTTGCTGATGGTTTAGTGGGCAAGATTCTTAACAAGGTTTCAAATCTTGGTCTGGACGACAATACCATCGTGGTTATCTGGAGTGACCATGGTTTCAAATTAGGGGATCACGGCGGTTGGGCCAAGCATTCAACCGTAGAGCTTGATATACATATTCCCATGATGATCCGCGTGCCGGGGATGACAGCGCCAGGCACCCGAACGGCTGCTTTGGTCGAAACAGTCGACATCTACCCAACTCTGATTGACTTGGCAGGTCTGAGCGAGCCCCATGTTTTACAGGGAACTACAATGCGTCCACTTCTAAATAAGCCTCAGCAGATTTGGAAGCAAGCAGTTTTCGCACAGTATCCGCGCCGTGTAAAAAAGCAGTTGTTGATGGGTGAGACTGTGCGGAGTCGGCGCTATCGCTACACGGCCTGGGTTGAAAAACTGTCTGGACAGATAGTGGCACAGGAGCTTTACGACCACGCAAGTGACCCTATCGAAGGAACCAATGTCGCGAATGATACCGACTACTTACCTGAGCTAAAGCGACATGAAAAACTGCGCCTGCAAGGCTGGCAAGGAGTGCGTAAGACATTGCAAGAAAAGAGAGATAAGCAGGCAACTGAACACCAGATGATATTATAAATTAACACTAAAAAGGAAATTGAAAAATGAAGAAAATGATAATCAGTATTGCTTGCCTACTAGCTTCAGCAAGTATTTGCCATGCTCAATCTGATTTGGGCTGGCGTGCTTTTGATGAAAATAAAGATAATGCATTGAGCATGGTGGAATTTGGAAATTACCGATCTTTTCAATATATTGAATTGGATATTAATTTGGATGGAAAGTGGTCACAGTCAGAATTCGTCAAGCGCCCAAACAGCATGAAATATATGAGAGCAAATGACCTAAGAGCCAAATTTAAACGCTGGGACAAAAACAAGGATGGGGTGTGGAGTATGAACGAGGCTGAAAAGGCAATAAAAGGAAATTTTCGCTGGCTCGACAAAGATAAAAATAAGCTAATTACCACCAAAGAAATGCCAAGCAAATTTTAACTTATCTGTTTTAAAGTATGTTTCTGAAATGTTCAACTGAATTGCAAAATGCGTTTTTGTTGACAGAAAGGGAACCGATTGACAATATTGTCTTTTTGCGCCATGGTGCACCTATTGTTGAGACAAGCGCTAGACTTAGAGCAATTTTTTTAAGCCACAAGTAATGTATGTGGAACTGAAGACCTGCTCTAAAACCAATCGTTGTTTGTCTGATCTTTTGGCCATGGTTATTTAGGTTTGAATCAATAGATGGGCCGTTTATTAGGGACTTTTCACAACAAATTAACTATAAAATCGAGGGACTTCCATGTTAGTACAAAAAATTAGCATACTGGCATCCATATGCCTACTGCTTGCTGCTTGCGGAGGTAGTGATGTGGGCCCAGCCGAAAAAACAGGTTGGAGTCATCTGCAGTCAATCAGCTTTAGCGCTGACAGCTTTAATGTAATTGTTGGCAATACGGTAACCACGGAAGCAACGGGCGGCGAAGGCTCAGGTGCTATTACCTACAGCAGCAGTGATGACGCTATTGCTAGCATCTCATCCGGCGGTTTGGTGACTGCCAATGACGTAGGCAGCGTTACAATTACCGCAACTAAAGCGGCTGATGCGATATATTCTGAAGCCACGGCTACGGCTATGGTAACGGTAGATCCGTTGCAGGAGCAGACGATTAGCTTCAACGGCGCCACTGTTGTAATGGTTGTAAACACCTCTCAAACACTCACTGCGAGCGGCGGCGATGGTACTGGAGCAATCACCTATGCCAGCAGTGATGAGGCTATTGTGACTATTTCGGCTGACGGTGTGGCTACGGCAATTGCCATCGGTAGTGCAGATATTACAGCCAGCAAGGCCGCTGATAGTGAATATCTTGCCGCAACAGCGACAATCGCGGTAACCGTTGAAGCTCTGCCTGTTGTTCTCGATCCAGCATCAATCTCTATGACGTTTTCTGGTAATTCTAGGGCAATTATTGCTTGGGATGCGATTGAGAATGCAACGGGCTACAACATTTATTCTGCCAAGGAGAGTATAGAAAATATTGTTAATTATGCTTCTCTTGCGGATGGAGCTCTCACTCAGAATGCTGCATCGCCTCATACCATGTCGGGCCTCGATAACGGTGACACTTATTATGTTGTTGTCACTGCATCTTCGGGTGAGGAAGAGAGCGATCCAAGTAATGAGCTGTCCTTTATCCCTCGTAATCCATTAAATGACTCGGGTGTTTTAAAAAGTGGCAATGGTACGTCAGGTATCAACGGTACTTGTACCGAGGCTATTTCAGGTGCGAAACAGGACTGTGCCCATGGGCGTGATGCAGACGATACCCTGATCAAAGTAGGTGCAGGGGTTGCCGGCTTTGACTTCACTAAGCTTGGTGCGGACGGCGAGGCACTTGTCGTTCAATCTGGTACCTGGGCTGCTGACGGTACAGAGGCTGAAGGTACCAAATGGTCCTGTGTTAAAGACAATGTCACCGGTTTGGTTTGGGAAACTAAAACTAATGCAGGCGCACATTCAATAGACAACAAGACTAATTGGGCGGGGCGCGATTCTATGGCAGAGGCGTCAAATACTGAAGAACTTTGCGGTATTTCTAATTGGCGTGTTCCGGCCATTGTCGAATTGGCAACTATTGTCAATAACAACAAGCAAAATTCAGCATTTGATATGGCGAGATTTCCAAATGGAAAATCCCAATCTTATTGGTCATCAAATCCTGTTGTAGGGTCTACTACCAACGCCTGGACTATGAACTTTTTCGCAGGTATCCAAAACAAAAAGGCTAAGACATCTAATTTTCAGGTGAGGTTAGTGTCGGGCAGTTCTACTGCGAACGATGCCTTGGATAATGAGCGTTTCGCCATCAACACCGACGGCACTATAACAGACCAGGCCACGGGTTTGATGTGGAGACAATGCCCCATTGGACAGTCAGGCGGCGCCTGCAGCGGAACCGCGACGACTTTGGTATGGGGCGGTACGATGAAGGCTGCCGAGACTTCCACATTTGCTAATTATACTGATTGGCGTCTGCCTAACACCAAAGAGCTCGCATCTATAGTTGCTTTTGGTGCAGCGAGCCCAAATGTGAACCAGGATATATTTCCTTCACTTACAATGAGTGTTTGGACGTCATCGCCAGTTGTAGGTGCCTCGGCACTAACCAATGCGTGGACGTTGGATTTTGCGAGCGGCCTGTTGGTAGCAAAGCATCGTGTCAATACTAAGCATGCGCAACTATTAGTTCGAGTCGCAGAATAAAAATTTGTAGCTTTAGGAGGGCCCTGTCAATCAGGGCTTCCGAAAAAATAAATGATAATATTTGGCGGAGTTTCAAAATGGGTGATCCCTTTAATACGCCAAAATTGGGAGAAGTGTAATGAAATTTCAAAATTCAATATGGTGTCAATCGACGCTAGCCGTTAGTATTTCTTTGATAGTGTTATCTGCGTCCATCGCTATAAGCCAAGAACAGCTCGCTGAAGAGGTCAATACTGACACTAATTTGGAAGAAATTATTGTTTACGGAATCCGTCAAAGCCTGGAAACAGCGCTAGCAGAAAAGCGGGCCAAGGCAAACTTAACTGAAATTATTAATGCCGATGATATAGGTAAACTCCCCGACGAAAATGTCGCGGAGGTTTTAGAAAATATCCCTGGCGTACAAATTGAGCGTTCTGCAGGAATTGGATCCGGTGTTTCTGTGCGAGGTAGCAATCAAAACCGCATCGAAATTAACGGTAGAAGCACTACTCCATCTGGCGATAACAGGGGGGGTATTAGTTTTGCAGATCTACCTGCATCGCTAGTGCGTTCACTTAATGTGGTAAAAGTGCCTACAGCAGATATGGTTGAAGGGTCGCTCGGTGGCACCATCGATGTAAAAACATATCGTGGGCTCAAGCTAAAAGAACCGTTGCGAGTAGTGCGAGCAGTATCCGAGTATGCTGAAAATGCCGACCAATGGAATGAGACTTTTTCAACCACATTAGGCAACAAATTTTCAACTGATCATGGTGATGTTGGCGCAATTATGTCGCTATCACATTTCGATAAATTTGTCCGTGAGGATAGACTTCGAGTTTCCCCAGGCGTTCGTCAAGCAGCCGATAGCCAAATTGATTTTGATGGCGACGGTTTAGGTGATCCATATTACAGACCCGGGTTTGGTGACCTTGAATATGGTCTGGAAAATCGCGTTAATACGGCATTTTCTGGCTCATTAGAGTGGCAGGCAAAAGATGACTTAAAGATTTATGCTGAAGGTTCATATACGGACCTAGATAAGCAAAGCCGTCGCCAGTCTCTCTTTATAGGCACACCTGCCTCTGATTTAGAGTTGGATGGAGTAGCTAATGGTACATTCGGCGTTGTAGACGTCGCCGGTTTTGAGGTCCCAATGTTGACCTCTGGTATTATCGGAGGTGGCTTAAGAAATGGTCGTGCCGACCTGAGTACTGATATTGGCAACCCTGATGATGGCGTTCAACTGCGCTCTAATAACAGAGCAGGTAACCGTGATACGCAGTCATATGTTGCTGCCTTAGGTGGTGAATGGGATAGGGATAATTTAAACATTGTCTTTGAGGTAAGCGCCGCTGGTTCAGATACTCAAGAAACTGCATTTACATCGGTTTTTCAGTTCAATAATCCAGATGACGCTAACTTCCATAGTGCCAACGCACGTATTCGAGTGCCTTTTGAATACTATCTAGATGGTGATGTTCTAGAGTATGGACCTGTTGCAGGAGCCGTTACTGATGCGCAGTTGCTTGATCCAAATTATTGGTCTATGTTTGTCACTAAAGATCAGGAAAGCACCTTTGATAATGAGGAGTTTGCTGAAAAAGTTGATTTAACCTGGTTCCTTGATCATGACGTATGGTCGTCTCTAAAGGTCGGTATTCGTGCCAGTCAGCGATCAATTAATAGATCTAGGCAGTCTCAGGTGACACCAAACTGGCCTGGATTCTCCGCGGCAGATCTTTCCAGCTACCTATTGTCTAGTCCAGGAGACTTCTTCGATTTCAATGGCAGTGCAAATTATCTTGATAACTTCCTGACACTGGACCCAGAAAAGGTTGAAAGTCAGCGCGAGGAACTTCGTCAAATCCTTGCACTTGACCTAACGGGAATTAATGATCCACTGCAAGGCTTTGGCGTTGATGAAGACACGGTTGCTGTCTATATTCGTGGTGATTTTGATACTATCCTTTTCGGTATGCCTGCACGCGGCAATATAGGCGTACGTGGTATTAACACTGAACAAGAAGCGTCCGGTAACGAGGTATTTACCGATGGTACGCTTCGAGATGTATCATACAACCAAAACTACACAGAGTGGCTGCCAAGTGCTAGCTTGGTATTAGCGCCAGCAGAAAAAGTGCAAATTAGATTTGGCTACGCCAGCATCATGCGTCGACCAAGCTTCGGTAATTTATCGCCAACTGTTAAGTATCCTTTAAATATTGGCCAAGCAGTCAATGTGGGTGACCCAACCCTCCAGCCTACTAAGGCAGATCAATATGATGCGGCTCTAGAGTACTACTTTCATAAGGGCAGCGTGTTGAGTCTGGGGTATTACTACAAAGACTTGGAAAGCGTTATTGGCAAAGAAACAGTGCCGGGTGGGATCTGTAATCCACGTGCTGTGGATGCCAATGCGGGCGATCCAGAGCTCGCGCGTCCGACCTGTGTTGTGGACGGATTCGACGGTGTGATTGTCACTCGTATATCCCCGGTCAACCTTCCTGGCGGCACTATTGAAGGCCTAGAGCTCTCCTTCCAGCATGTCTTTCGTAGCCTACCAAAGCCATTCAATGGGTTAGGTATTATAGCTAACTATGCATACCAAGATGGTAGTCGTGATTTAACTTTTAGCACACCGGGTTTCCTGACGGGCGAGAGCGAAGCTAAGGAGTTTCCGCTTAATTTCGTAGGTCTTTCTAAAGAGTCATACAACTTCACTATGTTCTATGAAAAGCGTGGTTTCGGTGCTCGCATTCGATATACCTATCGAGATAGCTTTCTTGTGTCAGAATCAGTCGATGTATCAAACGGACAGCCTCTATACACTCATGACAGAGGCCAATTAAATGCGTCTATGTCCTATGATTTGAACGATACATTTGCTATTACTTTAAATGGCGTTAATCTTTTGAAGGAGCGTAAAGTTCAGCCGGGTGTATTTGCTGATGGTCCAATCGCGCGTATGTCAGATTCTGATCGACGGATCTCCCTCGGCATAAGAGCAAGGTTCTAAACAGAAATCGGCTGTAATCTGAGCCTCCTAAGAGAGTGGATTGTAGCTGGTTATTTGCCTTAAAAAATTTGGATTGAGGGTCTAAGTGGCTTTAGCTTTATTCCTGGAACACTGTGATGGATTTATAGTATGTGGTTAGAGAAAAAACCGTACCTGACTACCATAAAAGCAGCCCTAGTTATGGGAGCTTTTCTGGTCTCATGCACTGCAATCGCTAGTGCTTCTAAGAGTTACTTTATTAGCGCTTCTTCTGGCAATGATAAAAATACTGGTCGTACCAAGGACAGTCCCTGGGCGTCTCTGTCGCGGGTTAAAAATCAAAGATTGCGACCCGGTGATACGGTGTATTTTAAGTCAGGTGACGTGTTTAATGGTCAGCTCGTGATAGATGAGTCCGGGGCTGCCGAGGCGCCAATTCACTTCACAGCTTATGGCGAGGGTGAGTTACCTGTGATTGATAGTGCTGCTATGAAGGGCGGTTCGCCGCTTGCCGCTGTGCTGGTAGTCGATCAAGATCACCTCGAAGTTAGTAGGTTGAATATCAAAAACTTTCGCACAAAAAAACGCAGAGGCGTAACAAATCTTGATGCATTTGGTATCCTTGTAAAGAATACTGGTAAGCGCAATTTGCGTGGGTACGACTTCCATGATCTTGTGGTTGAGGATGTTTTTCCGATTGAAGCAAGGAAGACCTTCAATTCGACATCTGTGACAGGAATCCGTTTTGAGACGTCTGCCGTTGACAATAACAGTCGTGCATATAACACGAGCGATATTTACATTCATGATAATTTTCTGCGTCGCACGGCGCGGTTTGGCATAGCTATTCGTCACAGGGCATCCAAACTTAAGGGAGTCACCGGTACAGCGCTGGATTACGATACTGATGTTCGTGTTATCAATAATCGATGCGAAGATACCGGTGGTAGTTGCGTGTTGATTAACGGTGTATGGAATGGTCTCTTGGAGCAAAATAGCTTCATCAGGTCCGGTGCGATGGTTGAACCCAAACTGTCCGTCAATCGAGGCAGCGGTGCATGGTTTTTCCGCAGTAAAAATATTGTTGCACAGCACAACGTTTCAGTGGGTTCTCGCGGCCATAACGACTCTGCTGGTATGCATGTTGATTTTGGTAATGAAAACGTACTCGTTCAGTATAACTTCACTATGAATAATGAAGGTTACGGCACTGAAATTCTGGGCCAGAATAAAAATATTATTTGGCGCCATAACATCAGTGTCCACGATGGTATACGCAAGGTTGACGTCAAACGTCCAGAGGGTGGTAAGAGTAAATTCCCCGGTAAAACCTTATTTGTTAGTGACTATTCTGCGCCCAAAAGAATCCAGTCGGAGGATATTTACATCTATAACAACACTTATGTAATCGCCGCTAATTCACATCCACTTATCGAACTCAACGGCAAAGATATACATCTATGGAACAATCTATTTGTGGTTAATGAGGGTGGAAGCCTTGGCCGCAAAGTGACGTTCGGTTGGGGTGGTGGAGATGGCCTAGATATGCAAGGAAATGTATTTTCTGGAAATATTTCGCCAGACTTTATTCGAGGTGATCGCAAGCCTGCCACAGTAAAAATTAGTTTTGTCGGTGTACCAGAAGACCCCGAGACCTATGCGGTAGATTCGGCGTTTAGAAAAAGCCACGATGTAGGCATAAGTGTCGAACATCCATCCTTTCCCGCTGCAGGAAAGGGCATCTTTAGGCATGTTACTGTTGTGCCAAAGGTCGATATTTTTGACAACCCAATCACTTCTAACAGTGCCGAGATTGGTGCTGGTCGCCGGGACAATTTCTGATGACAAGAATTCTGTTTAACGTACATTATGTACGACATAAGCTGGCGTGTTCTTTTCACCTGCTTACTCAAGCTGTTGGTGCAATTTTAATTTTGATGCTCGGGCTTAGCAGTTCAGTGCAGGCCTCAGCGCCGCCAAATTTCATTATTGTTCTCGCTGACGATTATGGCTGGAGCAGTCTGTCTGTGCCGATAGATAGACAGCAATCCGATGCCAAGAGCGACTTTTATGTCACGCCCAATATTGATTCGCTGGTAAACGCAGGCGTACGCTTTTCCAATGGCTATGCTGCGTCACCGGTTTGCTCGCCCACTCGCTATAGTATTCAGTTTGGCAAGACACCGGCGCGGCTGCAGCGGACCAGAGGGTTGGATACGAATCATGCCGATCACAATCAGATTGGTATACCTCAGGTGCTTAAATCTATCGATAAGAACTATCGCGCAGCTCACATTGGCAAGTGGCATATCGATGCAGATCCCTCAAGGTATGGCTACGATCTGCACGATGGTATCACTAAGAATAAAGCGGGCGCTTTTGTAAACAAGCCGGAGCAATGGCATGGATATGCAGAGGGTGATCCGAAGCGTGTTTATTCTCTCACTGATCGCGGGATAGAATTTATACGAGAATCCTTGCAGAAAAAGCAGCCCTTTTTTCTGCAGATATCTCACTATGCAGTTCACTCCAACATTGTATACAGCGAGTCATCGTTCGCTGAAGTAGGCAAGAGAGAAAAGGGCAAATTGCATAACAATCAGGGTTATGCCGCCATGATTCAGGATATGGATCTTTCGATTGGTATCCTGTTGGAAGCCTATGATGAGCTTGGTCTGGCGGATAATACCTATATTATTTTCTTATCAGATAATGGCGGCATGCCAGTAATACCCATGCAGGTTAATAGGGGTAAACCTTACAAGGCAGCTCTTAATTCACCACTGCTGCGTGGGAAATGGGATTTAACTGAGGGTGGCATACGCGTGCCGTTTGCGATTGTGGGTCCAGGTATTATCCCGGGCTCGCAGACTGACACACCAGCTATCTCATATGATCTATTACCCACCATGGCAGACCTCGCAGGTTCATTGGAAGGCTTGCCTGAAGATCTGGACGGTGTAAGTTTGCGACCTTTGTTAGATGACGGCCTTGCGGAGGTCAATCGGCCTGAGGAGAGTCTTTTCTTTCACTACCCACATTACAACAGAGTCGGTATGAATGAACCGCATTCGGCAATTCGACATGGAGATTTTAAACTAATTACCTTCCCGGTTTCCGCTCGGAAATTACTTTTTAATCTGGCCGAGGATGTTGGAGAAAGCACAGACCTATCGCAACAGATGCCTGAAATGACAGAGTTTTTGCAGTCTAAGTTAGACTCATACCTTGAGGCTGTTGATGCCGAACGGCCAGAGGACAGCGACGGTTGGGAGCCGGTGGGGAAAAAAGGAAAAGTAAACACTCTTTTTTTCCAGCGCTACCGAAAACAGTAGTTGCCAAGTGGTACTGATTACTCTTCAACACCTAATAAAAACTGATGGAATATTTCAATCAATGAAAAAAACTCTATTCCCGTTATTGCTACTCGTCTGGCTAGCTGGCTCTATTACCGCTCAGCCAATACTGCCCTACAAAAATCCTGATTTGGGTGATGAGGCTCGGGTTGAAGATCTGCTAGCTCGGATGACAGTGACAGAAAAGATCGGTCAGATGTCCCAGTTCGTTGGACCAAAGCATATTGCTATGTCTGAAAAGAACTTGAGCCTTGAGGAAATGCGGGCCGGAGACGCCTTTGGTATGTATCCTAACTTGCATTCTTCACAAATTTCGAATGTTATTGAAGAGGGCAAGGTAGGTTCATTTTTGCACGTTACCGATCCTGATGAAGCCAACCGCTTACAGCAATATGCAAGTGAAAGCCGCTTGGGGATACCGCTTTTAATAGGTATCGATGCAATTCATGGGAATGGTTTGGTGAAAGGGGCGACTATCTACCCCTCTCCAATAGGAATGGCAAGTACTTGGAATCTCGATCTAGTGAGGCGGTCAAGTATTGAGACAGCGCGTGAGGTACGCGCCAATGGTGCACACTGGGCATTTTCGCCGAATATTGATATCGCCAGAGATGCGCGTTGGGGTAGGGTTGGCGAAACTTTCGGGGAAGACACTTTTCTGGTCTCAGAGATGGGCGTGGCGGTGATCAATGGCCTACAACAAGGTGATTTCATAGGTGACAACAAGGTTCTAGCGACAGCCAAGCATTTTGTAGCCGGCGGTGATCCGGTCAATGGGCTTAATTTATCACCTATGGACTTATCAATCCGATCACTGCGGGGGGATCACTTTCCGCCCTTTAAACGGGCTATTGATGCTGGCGTATTTACGTTTATGGCTGCACACAATGAAGTTAACGGTGTGCCTGCGCACGCTAATCGTTTTCTATTCACCGAGGTACTGCGAGATGAGTGGGACTTTCAGGGGTTTGTTGTTAGCGACTGGCTGGATGTCGAAAGGCTGAAAACACTGCATCGCACCGCGCCTACCTTTAAGGAAGCGGTATATCAAAGTATCGATGCTGGAATCGATATGCATATGCATGGGCCTAAGTTTTTAAAGCCACTGGTAGAGTTGGTCAAGGAAGGGCGGATATCTGAATCTAGAATAGATGCTGCGGTAAGACCGATGCTGTTAGCCAAGTTTCGTCTAGGCTTATTTGAGAACGCCCAGGTTGATGCCTCGATGGCTGAAAAAATGATGTTCACCGAGGAACACAAAAACACGGCTTTGGATCTGGCTAGGCAAAGTATTGTTGTACTAAAAAATGCCGATGACATATTGCCTTTGCAGGCCGGAAAGCGAATTTTTATCACTGGGCCTAACGCCGACAACCATTCAATTATGGGTGACTGGGTACTGAATCAGCCAGAGAAAAATATCACTACCATTGTTGAGGGCTTCAGAGAGGTCGCTGCCGGTTCTACTGAGATCGATTATTTTGATTTGGGCGGTAGCGTAAAACGTATTGAGGGAGATCAGATAACGAGGGCGGCGAGCCAGGCTAAATCTGCTGATGTAGCCATAGTGGTGGTCGGTAGTAACCCGCTGAGATATGACAGGAAAGGTAAAACCTCAGGTGAAAACGTTGCGCGAAGTTCTATCGGGCTGTTTGGTCAGCAGCTAGATCTGGTGAAGGCTATTCATGCATCCGGTACACCAACCATTGTTGTGCTAGTCAACGGCAGACCGCTTGCAGAGCCCTGGATCGTTGAGAATGTCTCCGCGTTGATCGAGGCATGGGAACCTGGAGCAGAAGGTGGCAAGGCGCTAGCTGAAATCGTCTTCGGGGAGATTAATCCTAGTGGGAAATTACCCATGACCATTCCCTACAGTGTAGGGCATTTACAGGCTATTTATAATCACAAGCCTAGCGCGATAGTGCGGCGCTACGCTGATGCTCCTACCGAAAACCTCCATGAGTTTGGTGACGGATTAAGCTATACGCAATTTGAATACGGTAAAGTCAGTTTATCCCATTCCACCATTAATGAAAGTGAGTCGACTAAAGCTTCGGTAACCCTTCTCAATAGAGGCAAGCGCGCTGGTGATGAAGTAGTCCAACTTTATATACGCGATGACTACTCGCTAGTGACACGACCTGTGAAGGAGCTAAAAGGATTCACTCGTGTATCCCTTGAAGCTGGTGAGACGCGTAAAATTCACTTCGATATTACGCCGGATATGCTCTCTTACTTCGACATTGATATGAACTGGAGGATAGAGGCCGGGGACTTCACCATTATGGTGGGTGGGTCTTCTCGTGATCGCGACCTAAAATTCGTCAAACTCAGCGTTGTATCTGATTAACCAGCGAGTACGCTATTTTAAATTTTGTTCGTCAGCCTTAGGTCGCAAAGCTCTAGGTATGAGGATTCTCTAATAAGGAATGAGTTATGCTAACATTTGTTTTTACCCAAAAAAACTGGGTTAGAATTATCGCTTTTTTACTAACCGCTGCCTGCGTGATTCCATCGGTGATAGCGGATGCCCGCCCACATCAAAAGAAACCGATGAATATCATTTATATACTCACCGATGATCAGCGATATGATGAATTGGGGTTTATGAATCCTGTGTTGGATACGCCCCATATGGATGATCTCGCTAAAAAAGGCATTCATTTCAAAAATAGTTTCGTGACCACTGCTCTGTGCTCTCCGAGTCGGGCCTCAATTCTGACTGGCCAGTATATGCACAGTCATGGTGTGGTGGACAACAACGCGCCAGCCAAGCAAGGGACAGTTTATTTTCCCAGCTATTTACAGAAATCAGGTTACGAAACAGCATTTTTTGGCAAGTGGCATATGGGTGGGCATCGCGATGACCCGCAACCCGGTTTTGACCATTGGCTCAGTTTTGCTGGTCAGGGAGACTATTACCCGAAGCGCAAGCGCAATGGTCGAGTGAGCCGATTTAATATCAACGGCAAGCATGTGGCGCAAAAGGGTTATATCACCGATGAGCTTACCGACTACACATTGAACTGGCTTAAACAAGAGCGTGATGCAGATAAGCCGTTTTTTGTCTATCTTTCCCACAAAGCTGTGCACGCTAATTTTGATCCAGCGGTACGCCATCAAGATCAGTACAGCGATACTGAGATCAAGGTTCCAGACAGTCAGGCCGACACAGCAGAAAATTATCGGGGTAAACCCATGTGGGTTAAAAATCAGCGTAACAGTTGGCACGGCGTTGACTTTCCCTATCACAGTGAGCTGGATGTACAGGAATACAAGCGCCAGTACCACCGTGCACTATCAGCAGTGGATGATAGCTTAGGCAGGATAGTGGCCTGGCTGAAAGCCAATAATCTTACTCAGAATACAGCGGTAATCCTCATGGGTGACAATGGCTTTATGTTTGGTGAGCATGGATTAATCGATAAGCGCAATGCCTATGAGGAATCAATGCGCGTGCCTCTTGTGGCCTATATTCCTGGTGCAAAGCAAAACTATGTGGTCGAGGACATGGCTGCGAATATTGATATTGCGCCAACTATCTTGGACATCGCAGGTATTAAAGAGCAACCACCACAATTTGCAGGGGCGAGCTTACTGCCGTTGGCCAAGGGTGAAAAAGTGACTGACTGGCGTGATAGCCTGCTCTACGAGTATTATTGGGAATTTAATTTTCCCCATACACCCACAACATTGGCTATTCGCTCGGACAACTTTAAGCTTATCCAATACCACGGAATATGGGATACAGATGAGCTGTACGATATAAAAAATGATCCCCGAGAAATGAATAACCTGATTGCTGATCCGCGCTATTTGGGTATCAAGGTGAAACTGCGCGAAGCCTTATACAGCCGTCTTGAAGAGGGTGGCGAGCATGCAGTTCCCTATACTAAAAAATTCAGTACCGGAGCGGTACTTCGACAGGGTGACAGAAGTAAGGCTGCTGAGTTTCCAGAGGGTTGGTTGCGCAGGGGAGATGAAAAAGATTTGGAAAGGTTTTTTATTCCCGAAGACAGGCGCAAACCAGCTGGCAATGATTAGCGCTGTTTGTACCTCTTGCTTATTAACCGTTGATTTCGATTTCGCTCTAGCTTTAGTTCAAGTGAGCAAAACCTTACAGTGATAGTTAGAGTCTCATTCACTCGACAATATATTAAAAGACTGCGTCATGGTATCTAAGAGCTCTTTTGGGATAATGCATCAATTGAATTGTTGTGCGGTTGAGATTGGTCAGTAGCTTAGAGGCGGGATGTATTTTTTACACCAATATTTGCTACTAAGCCAACATAGTAGGGCATTGACAACGAAAACGGTGGCAATAGCGTACCAAAATCGTGAGCTTACTCCATTGACTAGTCCTACTGGCGAAAATACTAGATAAGTCATTATCATGCAGCTCACCATAGTTATGGCTACGGGGGTTCCGTAGCGCCAAGGAGTCATGTCGACCCTGGCTTTGTTGATAAACCTCCAAGGTTTGTCTAAGGGCATCCAGTAGCCAATTCCCAGCATAATCCCTATTTCGATAAAAAATAGAATAGCGTAGATATGAAGAAAATCGATATCTAAATCGATAACAAATTGTAGGATTGCATAGGCAATGACATGGAAGGCGATAGCGACCGTCGCGGCAATGCCCGGAACACGTTTGGTTAACAGCCCAACCAATACCACTGCGATCACAGGAATATTATAGAATCCGGAAAAGATACGAATAACCTGGAACAAACCCTCTGGTGCAAACTGTAAAAGAGGAGCCACCACAAAAGAGAATAGAGCGATCCCCAAGCTTAACATTTTGGCAGCTCTGATTAGCCTCTTGTCGCTGATCTTGGTATTTTTAAAAGGCTGATAAATATCCAGTACGAATAGTGTTGCGGCACTGTTAAGCAGCGAATTAAATGACGAAAATACTGCTCCCAGCAGCACGGCCAAGAAGAACCCCGACAAATACATTGGTAGAACATTTTTCACCAGATATGGATAGGCTAAATCGATTGACTGCAGTTCATCACCATAAAGATGAAAGGAAATAATGCCCGGAACCATAACAAATAATGGTACCAACAGTTTAAAATATCCGGTGTAGAGAACACCCTTTTGCCCCTCCGCCAGGCTGGCTGCGCCAAGGGTCCGTTGAATCACGTACTGATTAGTGCCCCAATAGAAAAGATTGGCAAAAATCATACCGGTAAACAATGTGCTAAAGGGTGTTGGGTCAGTAGGCCCTCCAATAGCATTCAGTTTTTCAGTGTGGGTGGTTAACACCTTGTTAACACCAGTGCCCAGATCACCATCACCCAGGGCGATAAAACCGAATAGTGGCACAGTGATACCAATAATCAAAAGGCCAATACCATTAAGTGTATCTGATACTGCAACCGCCTTAAGCCCACCAAAGACTGCATAGATAGCGCCGGTCAGACCGACGCAGATGATGGTCAGCGTAAGCCCGAACCCATAACTTATATTTAACAGCTTTGGTATATCAAATAATTGCAGTACGGCAATGGAGCCGAGATACAAAACAGATGGAATAGTAATAAGCCCGTAGCCAACCAAAAACAGTAGCACAGTTATGCGCTTGACATCCTCACCAAAACGATCGCTTAGGAATTGTGGAAGTGTAGTAAATCCGCCAAACAGGTATCGCGGTAGTAAAACCAAGGCCATAAAAATGGTCGCAACAGAGGCAGTGACCTCCCAGGCCATACTGCTCATATTGAAACCATAAGCCAGGCCATTCAGTCCAATAAGATGCTCTGCAGATACATTAGTAAGTAACATTGACCCGGCAATAAACACTCCGGTTAGTCCTCGACCGGCAAGAAAATAACCATCTTTGGTGTCGGCAATACCCTTGGTTTTTTGATAGGAGACAAAAGCCACAATGCTCATAAAAAAAAAGCAGGAGAGCAGGGTGGAAATCATGTAGGTTGAGTTCACAATCTATTCCCTTTGCTCTTTTATTGGCCCAATAAAGGATAGGCAATGATTCTTTTGAAATTTCATTGCAAGGCATCATATCAGATCCGTTTGTGAGACCATCCATAATATAAAGTATTGTATTCGGGAAAAATCCTCTGGACCTATGGAAATGTAGTTTTGAATCGTTAAAAAATAATAAAGATAGATTGGGATGGGGACTTAATTTATTGCCAAATTTGTGACCCATTAAAGAAAACTCACCGTAACAAAATATGTGTCTGTGAATAAACACATGATTGAAGGAATAACAATAATGTCTACTTGCCGCCGATCGCACAGTTCGCGGTAGCGTGAAGAAGGACAAGCAACAAACTTAAAGAGGATAAGTATCATGACAAAACCAAATCTTTTCAGAAGATCCACTATGCTGATGGTTTATATTTGGAGAAGGGTAATGGACGTTAAATTCAACCCATTAAAATATATCCCAGACGCCAGTTTGCAAGCCTACTTTATGGTAGTCCTGTTTTCCCTTTGGAGCGTTTCCTTTGGGTTTATCGCGACTTACTACATTGGTTGGCTAGGGTATAGCACGTTGACAAGTTTAGCTGTTCACCTGTCCATATTGGTACCTATCGTTGTTACTAATGCTGTTTTTGTAGACGCAGAGCGCACCGGTGAAAAATGGCTAGAGGAGTGGAAGGAAGAACGAAGCCGTTATGCACTTATTTCAAATAGACTGAAAGCAAAAAACATGGTGCCGTGGGAACTTAATAAAGAAGCATAAGTTGCACAGCTTTGATGGGTTAGACCGCCCACTCGTGAGTGGGCGGTCTAACCCAATCTACAAAATCCCAGGCAACACTAGTCCTTTCTCTTTTGCACAATCAATAGCATCTTCGTAACCTGCGTCGGCATGACGCATCACACCTGTTGCCGGATCGTTCCAAAGGACTCGCTTCAAACGACTCGCTGCATCCTCAGTCCCATCAGCTAAAATTACTACTCCTGAATGCTGTGAAAAGCCCATGCCAACACCGCCCCCATGATGCAGGCTAACCCAGGTCGCGCCACCCGCAGTGTTCAGCAGTGCGTTTAAAAGAGGCCAGTCAGAAACAGCGCTGGAGCCATCCCTCATTGCTTCTGTTTCACGGTTCGGACTTGCCACAGAGCCACTATCAAGATGATCTCTACCGATAACAATCGGCGCACTCAATTCACCTGTTTTAACCATGTCATTAAATGCTAAAGCCAATCGATGTCTATCCCCCAGACCAACCCAACAAATGCGTGCGGGTAACCCTTGGAACTCAATTCGTTCGCGAGCCATGTCTAACCATTGATGGAGGTGCTTGTCATCAGGGAGTAGCTCTTTCACTTTTTGATCAGTCTTATATATATCCTCAGGATCACCAGATAATGCTACCCAACGAAATGGTCCAACGCCACGGCAGAATAAAGGACGGATGTAAGCTGGCACAAACCCTGGGAAATCAAATGCATTTTCAAGACCCT
>Ga0206130_10003075_pt1 | contig 22338 bp, 24 predicted proteins | sample Helgoland_Spring_9_FD_148637 | JGI IMG/M metagenome (GOLD analysis project Ga0206130, IMG submission 148637) | Pelagic subsurface seawater microbial communities from Kabeltonne, Helgoland, North Sea - Helgoland_Spring_Bloom_20160512_1 | ecosystem: Environmental > Aquatic > Marine > Epipelagic ... | reverse complement strand
TATTAACAAAAGTCATATCATTATCTAATATAGAATAATATAAATATGATAATTCATTTTGTGTTTCAATATAATCTTTATAAAAAATATCTTTATTTTTTTTAACTTTTTTAACTTTTTTTTTTAATGATTCCTTAACTAAAGGAATTGAAGTATTCCAAATCATATTATTATTTTTTATAATACCATAAAAATTATAAGATGCTTTCATAATTTTATTATTTTTATCTAACACTAATAAGTTTTCTTCGTCTAAAAATTCAATAGTATAATTTTTTTTTGGATTAAAATATTTAGAAATATGATTAAATTTTTTAGTAAAATTATCATTTATTTTTTTTTCCATTTATATAAAATAATATATAATTTTTTTCTATATCTTTTTATATGCCATTTAAATTTATAGATACTAATAGTAATATGAGTATTATAATGATAATTGTAGTTTTTTTTATCTTTATTATGCCAATGTTAGAAAAAAAATACTCTAATGAAAAAGAAGATTTTTCTAACTGCTTAAAGAATTATTTAATTCCTGTATCAAATAAAATAGATACTTTAAAATGTTCACGTGATTGTTGTAATCATACTCAATGGCCAGTTCCTCATATGAAAAAAAATAAAAATTTAGCAACTAACATTATGTGTAACAGAGGCAATGGAAGTGGTTGTGTTTGCATGAATAAATCAAACTTTAATTTCTTGTCCAATAGAGGTGGTAATTAAATATTTAAAAAAAATTAAGTTCATATTATAAAAAATTATATCTAATATTTTATAATGTTAAATTTCCTAGTTGAAACTAAGAAAGAATATACAATTCAATTAGCCAATCTTATATTTTTTAAAATTTATGAAGGTTTTAATTCCCTATATAAAAAATCTATAGAAAAAACATCTGAAGAAGAAGTATTAAAAAATTTCCAAAAAGCATTAAAAAAAGTACCTAAATGGGACCAAAATTTAATTGATAATGAAACAACCAGAATATGTATTGACAATTATGAAATCATAGAAAATTTATTAAAAGCTATTGTTAAATCGAATATGATGATGTTAACTTATGATCCTAGATCAAAAAATAATAGAATAGATATGACTAAATATGATAATATTAAAGTAAATAAATTAATTCATCAAGTTTATGTTGAATGTGCTCGTGAAATTTTTAATAATCCGTTTTTATTTTATCATAAATATAATCCTTTAGAACTTAAAAGGAATCAAAGAGATATTTTTAAAATTATAAAAAATAGTGTAGAAGAAGCTATAAGAAAATTATTACCAATGAAAGATATCTTAGAAATATATTTAGGAGATAACTATACACCAACAGAAGTAGTTAAAAGAATATCTGAAAAAAACCCTATCATAAATAATCAATCTTTATTGAGAAACCTTAATGTACCTGCAGTTACAAATCCAACTTTACCAATGGTTGGAGGAAATGTTAATCCAATAAATAAACATATTCAAGAAAATGTTAATCCAATAAATAAACATATTCAAGGAAATCTTAAAAAAGATACAATTCAATCTATTCTTGACAGACATGATGTAAATTTATCTTCATCTTCTGATGTAAATAAAAATTTTATTAAGAAAGTTCAACAAAATGAATCTATTGATAGAACAAAATCCAATCTAAAATCATTAGATTCAAAAATAAAAGAAATATTAAATAATGATTTAAATGATAGTGAAAGTGATATTTCATTATCTTACAAACCAGAAAATACTGAAAATTACCAAGAAGTTTTTGGGAACTCAGAGAGAGAACCAGCTAAAATTCAAACTGGAGATAATACTGTTAAGAATACTGGTGAGAATACTGTTAAGAATACTGTTAAGAATACTGGTGAGAATACTGATAATAACAAAAGTATTAATTCTATAAATACTGCTGAAAAAAAAAATTTAATGAAAAAAAATAAATTTTTTAATAATTATATAAATTTTTAAATACGGTTAACACATTATTTTTTTACTTGGATATACATTATCTAACAAAATAAACGCACCTGTTAATACTAACACTAACGATGTTATTTCCATCCTTAACATTCTATCTTGTGGAAAATATCTTAATAATAGGATACTTAACACTAGAAAAATTAAATACTTTAAATTATTTTTAAATATACTTATTAAAACACTTTCTTTTATTTTCATAGTACAATTCTTTTCTTTTTTCCTTTCAAAAGATACAAAATTATCATCTACTGGTGTCATATATATAGATCGAGGTTTTTTTATATCTAAAAATCTAATTATAATTAATAATGAAAATATATATATTAGTTTTATGTTTAATAATTATTTTTTTAAAATATCGCTTAAAAAATAAAAAAAATAAAAATAAAGTATTAAAATTTTTTAATTTTTCATGTTTGCCATTTGTTATGATTATATTAACATTAACTTTTAATCAGGATTTACTATGCTATTTCCAAAATAAAGAATCTGTAGTTTATAGCCACGTTTATACAGAACCTGCAGATTTTTAATTTTTTCTAAATTAATTTAATGACTACAAAAGATGTTAACTTTGGAGCTACAAAAATTAAATTAAAAAGATTTGACCTTAAAAATATGGCACAACATGCTACTATTGCAATGATTGCTAAAAGAGCTTCTGGTAAAAGTTATCTTACCAAAGAAATTATGTATCATAAAAGAAACATTCCATCGTGTCTTGTTATTAGTAAAACTGAAAAATTAAATAAATTTTATGGAGAATTTGTACCAGATAGTTATATTTTTAATGCATTTAATACTTCTATTCTTACTAAACTCTTTAGAAGACAAGGTAAATTAAATGAAGATAATTCTAGAAGGAAAAAACAAGGTAAGAAATTAAAAGATGATAGTATTATGTTAATTATGGATGATTGTATGAGTAGTAAAGGTAGTTGGGTTAAAGATGAAAATGTTCTTGAATTATTTTTTAATGGAAGACATCATCATGTATCTTTTATTCTTACTATGCAGTTTGCACTAGGTATTCCGCCAGAAATGAGAAGTAATTTTGATTATATTTTTCTTTTAGCAGAAGATTTTATTAGTAATAGAAAAAGATTGTATGATCATTATGCTGGTATGTTTCCTAGTTTTGATATGTTTCAACAAGTGTTTTCTGATGTGACAGAAAACTATGGATGTATGGTAATTGATAATAGAATTCATAGTAAAGATATTACTAAAAAAGTATTTTGGTACAAAGCTAAAACTACGCCTAGTTTTAGAATTGGAAGTAAAAAATATAGAAAATATCATAAAAAAAATTATAATAGTAATTGGAATAGAGAAATTAAAACATTTGATGCTTCATCTCTTATTACTAAGAAAAAAAATAAGATTAAGTTTATTGTAGAAAAAGTTAAAAAATAATAAATTCTAAGATTGTTTAATGTTTAGAAGAAACATTTTATTAGGTGTTCGCTTCTTACACGATAGGAAATTACCTAGCGTTAAACCAACAAAAAAAACTACTACAAAACTAATTGGTACTGATAGTCCTAAAAAAGCTAATTATAATAATAATTCAAAAAAAAAAATTAATAAATAAATATATTATCTATTTATTAATTTATACTGTCATTTCTGACTTGTCTGGTGTTTTCCCCATATTAAGTTTGATAGAAATACCTTTATTTATATCTTCAATTTCTGATTTTCTATCTTCCATCTTTTTAATTTGTTTTTCTATTTCTTCCATGTTCTTTAATAATTTTTGTTTATCTTCATCATTTGCAGATGAAATATTTTCGTCTAGCTCAGATTTATTTTTATTTCTTTGTTCAATATTAGCATCAAGGTTCTTTTTGATTTGTTCATTCTTTTGGTGTTCATGAAAAAGTTTAGACTTTTCTTGATTTTCTTTGTAGTTTTTCATAATACTATTAAGTTTTTCATTAGCATATTCGGAATCTTTAACATATTCTGATTCAGGATCAGGGTCAAATGCAAGCCATTTTCCCATTTCACCTACAAATACATTATGATATTCATCATATTCTCTAATTTTTTTGGCATGTTCACATGCTGATTCATAACTATCAAATGCACCTCTAACTTTAATTCCACTTAAAGTTGCTTTATCTTCTTTAGTTGGTGTTAGAAATGATAAACAAACAAATTTTTGATTAACAGGTAAGAATGTAGTATCTTCAGTAAGAAGGTCTTTTTTGGACATTATAATAAATGACCGTTTAATCTTTATATGTTTATTTTTAATCCACATTCTTTTTCTTTAATTTAAACTCTTTTGAATTTAAATCACTATATCCCATCCATATACTAGGTTCATCAAACATGTTATCAAATACTTTACTAGGAATATCTTTAGTAATTGGTTTATTTTCAATAGGTTTACTACAAGAACATTTAACACTACTTATAGATAAACTATTAGTCAATATAATTATTCCAAAAATAATCATTATAACAGAAAAATTATATAATAAATGATTCATATAAATATATTTATATAATAATATTATAAATTCTATAAATATATTGTCATATTGAGGTAGGATAAAATTCCCATCTTAAATGTTTACAACATTTTTTCCAGAATATATCATGTTCCATTAATTTTTTATGAGATTTAAGTAATGGAAAGTAAGGCAATAAATGGTCTAATTCTAGCAACTCGCAAAATTTATAAATAATATAACTATATGAAATAATGTTTTTTCTATTTTTTGGCTTATATAATTCCCATGGTTGTTGAATCGACATAAACATACTGCAAAATTTCTTTTCAATATCAGAACTAATTTTAGGAGGCGGTAGTCCTGATAATTTATTTATAATATAAGGTATATGTTCATATAGATTACTGTATCCTAATTTGAATAATATTTTCTGCATACGGTCTCTATTTAATTTTTTTGGGTCTTTTATTCTAGATTTTTTAATTTCTCTAACAATTAATTCATAAATTATATCATCAATATCAGTAGTTTCTTTTGCTTGAAATTGATTTAACCATTCTTTAAAATGACTTAATCTTTTATAACAAGAATATTCTTTAATAACTTCATCCATAATTACATTTTCAGTATCTCCGCATTCAGCACAAACATAAGCAGAATTATGTAAATCTAAAATTTTTTCTATTTTACACGCTTTACAATATATAATTCTATCTTTTCCATCATCTTCTTTTATTCTAATTCCTTCAACGCGATGACAAAAATTTTCAAATAATGTAGATTTCTTAATAGTATCATCATTTTTTAATTCCTTTTTCTTTTTTTTATTCATTAAATCTAATATTGATACACCTATTTTTTTTTTATCGTTTTCATTATCTCTATAATTATAGTAATTATAAATTATATCTCCTGCTTTATTATAATATTCCATTCTATCTTGAGATTTTAATGAAATAATCTTTTCTTCGATTGTGTCTATTTTTTTTATTATCTTCTTTTTTTTTTCTATATTTGTTGAGTTAAATGTTACGTTATCTTCAAATTCTAATAAATCATTTTGTAATTTGATTAAATCATTTTGTAGTTTATCTAATTGAGTTATATTCTTTTTAAATTTTTTACAATTCTCTTGATGCTTTTTATCTAAGGTCGAATGATTCTTGATCTGATTTTGTTTTACTTTTACCTTCTTATTTTTCTTAATCTTAAAATTACTCATTAAATCTATAGTTGTAAATTTCTTAAATAACTTTGTTATTTTAAGAAATAAATTTATTCATCTATTGTTTCTAACCTGAATTTATATTCTGTTTTTGGTTTCATCCTACGGGGCTTAGGATTATAATCTACTCTGTAACAAGTTCCTCCTATTTCATTTCTTGGTTCATTGTCAATTGGTTGCCATCTACAATTCTCACGACAATCATTTCTAGTCTTTTCTAAACAATTTATATCTTCAATAATATTATATGAAGAAAATCCTTTTGATTCTAAAAATGTTCTTATTTTACCTATTTTAAAAGGTCTGTTAATACCTACTTGATATTTTATTGCAGTTAATACTTCATTATTAGCTACTTTAGGTATATATTTATCTAATATATCATCTCCAATTACTTTATCTTCAATATTTTCTGTTTTATTTTCACCATCAGTAGATTTTTTTATTCTTTCTAAAACTTTGTCTTTTAATCTGGTTTTACCAAGTCTAAAATAAAATTCCTCTTCAGATATTCCATATTTATTAACTAAAACAGCATAAGCATGGCTAACTGGTATTGATGAATCATTTCTATATTGCTCATGCTTCCACAAGTCATTTTTTATAGTATCATCTTTATTTGATAAAATATCTTCATCTTCACCCCATAAAATTTTATTTTTTATATCTTTATAAAGTACAGGGTATAATGTAGAACCTCCAATTATAGATTTTAGTTTGAGATATTTTGTTTTATATTTTAAATATTTTTCTCTATAGTTCATATACTATGTTAAGAAAAATATTTAATAAAAATTTAAATAAAAGCCATATTAGAAATATTCATATTATTAGACAAACACAAAACTTAGACAAAGTTATGACTACACCGTGTCAAACCTTTTTAGATTTAATTGATTCTAAAGTTAATCAACAACACATGGATTGCTTAAATGAAAGAAAAAGAGTTTTTCAACATAGTGATTATAACTATAGAAATGATACTAAAGAAATTAGGAAATCTGATTGGACAGCTAAATCTACTCCAGAATTTCTATTAAAAAGACATGTAGAATTAACAGGACCCGGTAATGATAGTAAAATGGTTATTAATGCTATTAATTCATCTGCAAATGCTTATATGTTAGACCTAGAAGATTCTATGACACCATCTTGGGATAACGTAATTGATGCACATAGTAATATAATTCAAGCAGTCAGAGGAACATTATCTGATACTAAAATGGATAATAAGGGAAATATAATAAAAGAATATAATATTAACAATGATAATAAACCAAGTTTTTTTGTTAGAGCTCGTGGATTACATATGTTAGAAAATAATGTTACTAATAATGACCATAAACCATTATCTGCTACTGTTTTTGATATAGGAACTTTTATGTTTCATAATGCTAAATATTTACATAATAATAAGATGGGACCAAATCTTTATATTCCAAAATTAGAATCATATGAAGATGCTAAGTTTATTAGCCGAGTTATTAGTGAATGCGAAGAATTATTAGATATACCATATGGTACTACTAATGTTACTGTTCTTATAGAAACATTTCCTGCAATTTTTCAAACAAATGAAATAATTTATGCCCTTAAAGATCATATTGTAGGTCTAAATTGTGGAAGATGGGATTATCTATTTAGTATGATTAAATGTTTAGGTAGTAATACTATCTTGCCTGATAGAAATCTTTTAAGTATGAACCAGCCATTTTTAGAAGCTTATGTTAATGAAATAGTTACAAGTTGTCATAGAAGAAATATTCATGCAATGGGTGGAATGTCTGCTTTTATACCTACAACTGATAAAGACGAAAATATTAGAATCTTAAATGATATTACAATGGATAAAATCTTAGAAATAGAAAGAGGATGTGACGGAGCTTGGGTAGCTCATCCTGGTCTTATTCAACCAATACAAGATTTATTTGAAGATAAATTAGGTGGTGATAATATGATTAACTATATTCCGGATGTAATTACTATGAAGAGCGATAAAGATAAAGAAGATTTAATAAAATTAGATGGAAAAGTAAGTTATTCAGAATCAACCTTAAGAGACAATATTTCTATTTCACTTCAATACATTTCTGCATGGTTGAGTGGTAATGGAGCTGTTGCTCTTAATAATTTGATGGAAGACTTGGCAACTTCTGAGATATCAGTTTTTCAAATAAAACAATGGCTTAATAATAATGTTACCATAGATGGAGACTATAGCTTGAACGAAGAAATTTTAACAAAATTTATCGATGAAGAATATGAAAAAATGTTAAAATCAAATATGGTGAATTATGCTTCTAGAAACTTTGTATTTGCTAAAGATATTTTAACTAAATATGTTATGGATAGAGAAGATAAATATCACTTTTTACCAGATGTTGCACAACCATATCTAAATAATAAAAATGGATATAACAGTGTTCAATTTGATAAAAAAACTATTAGTGGATTAGCAGGGTCAAGGACACTCAGAGGTGTTGAACTTACCAAACACAGAGGAGAATTTTTAAACAGATTCCTTTACGAAGAGGGAAATGATAGTTATAAATTTTTAGGAACAAGTAATGGTATTGCTGGTGTAAATGTAGTTGCTGGTGGTAAAGGTAAGGTTGGTCCCTATGCAGGTGGTTGGCAATCAAATGCTATGAAAAATCGTTTAGGTATGTTATTACCAGATACATTACATGTTTCACCAGAAGAAGTAGCCAATTGTGCTGAGGAGATTAACCATCATCTTGAAAGAGCAGATCAAGTACAACATATTCAAAAACTTAATGATCCTGACTTTCCAGATTGTGTTGATTACTATGATATGGCATTGTTAGCAGATTTGGAACAAGGTTGGAGTGTCCCAGAAAAGACTAGAATCAGTGTTAAAAAAGCTATTCTTAATGGAATTAATGTAATTCACATTGAAGATCAAGGTGTAGCTAAAAGATGTGGTCATTTAGGTGATAAAGAATTAAATACCTATGAAGATCATGCTGTTCTTATGAGGTCTGCTAATCTTGCCGCCCAAGAACTTTTAGGCCCAGAACAAGCTGATAAACAATGGGTTAGATTTGTAGCTAGAACAGATGCTTATTCCGCTAAAAGAATTCATAATTCTAGAAACCTTCATGATCATAATAACCCAGAATATAAATTTGTTGATTGGGATAGAGGATATTCACCAGACGGAAAATATCTTTATCTTAATCAAGGTGTTAATCCAGATACAGGAAGAACTTGGGGATTAGATTTGTCAATTGAACGTTCAGCAAGATTAATTGATGATGGACTTGCAAGTCATGTTTGGATGGAAACACCTAATGCAGATTTACAAATAGCTAAAGATTTTATATCAAATGTAAACAATATATTGTTACCAAAAGGTAAAAGAGGCTATGGTTTATATAATCATTCACCATCATTTGATTGGGATGTTAAATTTTTTGCTGAAGCAGAAATATTAACTGATAAAATCATGAAATATGTTATGGATGAAGTTTATGGGTATGCTCATAGTTTATGTGATGATGTTACGGTTATGAATCGTTTATTGACTTCATCTTATAGTTCTGTCTTTGAAGATTCTATTAGAAATTTTATTAGTAATCATGGTGAAGAAGTTCAAGGTGATAAATTATTTACAGATGAAAATATTAAAAATATTTCAATGCATTGTTTAGATTACGTTAGAGGTGAAGAAAAATGGACCAAAAATATTAATGATAGAATGGAATTATTAGGAAATTCCCATATTGATGATAGTATGAGAGGATTTTTAAATCAGCAAAAAATAAATGGATTTAATCCTAAGAAAAATATAACTGAAATTATAGTCGATCAGAGATTAAATAATTTTAGTCCAATGTTAGCATCATTTGGATTTGATATGCATCTTATTACTTTACCTGAATTTCATGTAACCGCCTACAACATGCACATGCTTGCTGATGATTTTGCTGTAAATGGAATAAACGCATTTGTAAAAAATACTCAAAGACCAGAGAGAATATATTCTGAAACAGACAATTCATATACTTATTACAAACATCAAACTGCTACTGGAACTGGAATTGAGGCACTTTTTAACCAATCTGTTGGTTCTTCGAATGTTAACACACTTTCAGATTCTACAGAATCAGATGATACATGTTCAAGAGAAAATTAATTATAAAAAATATAAAAATGTTTAAAAATATTTAAAATCCATTTTTTTTTATAAAAATATATAAAAATTTTATAAAACCATGTTTTTTTTTGAGAAAAAAGTTTAAAAAAAATTTTTTTCTAAAACAATATATATAACATGGGTGGCGGTTTAATGCAACTCGTAGCTTACGGCGCACAAGATGTTTACCTTACTGGTGAACCTCAAATCACATTTTTCAAAGTTGTCTACAGAAGACACACTAACTTCTCTGTTGAACCTATCGTTCAAACTTTCTCTGGTTCTTCCGATTTCGGTAGAACTGTTACCTGCAACATCAATCGCAATGGTGATCTTATCTCCAAAATGTATGTTGTTGTTGACTTAGAAGCAAAAACTGATACTAACTGGGGATACGTTTCCAGACTTGGTCATGCTGCTCTCGAACACGTCAAAGTCGAAATCGGTGGTTCCAAAATCGATGAACACTACGGTGACTGGCTCAACATCTGGCACGAACTTACCAGAAATGACTCTCATGACCGCGGATACGACCGCATGATTGGTAACACTAACGCCATGAAAGCCCTCGGTGGAGACCACGGTGCATACAGAATGTACGTTCCTTTACAATTCTGGTTCAACCGTAACAACGGTTTAGCTTTACCTCTTATTGCTTTACAATACCACGATGTCCGCATGACTATCAAATTCCGTGACGCAGCCCAATGTGTTAACCACACTGGTGCTGCCGTTACTAACGGACCTGAAATGAAAGATGCTACTTTACTCATCGACTACATCTACCTTGATACCGAAGAAAGAAAAAGATTCGCACAAGCACAACACGAATACCTTATCGAACAATTACAATTCACTGGTTCCGAATCTGTTCCTTCCAAAAACAACAAATACAGACTTAACTTCAACCATCCTTCTAAATTTCTTGTCTGGGCCTTCCAATTAGATGCCTTCCGTGGTAAATCTTTCCTTGACTGGGCAACTGATGGTGACTGGGATGCTGCTCTTAACAGAGCCGCAAGAAAAGTCTGGGTTGCTACTCACACTGAAGCTGATGGTTCCATCACAAATGATAACAATGATGCCACTTTAACCTTAGCTGAAGCTTTAGGTGCTGGAGTTAATGGTGTCATGGACGCAATGGGAAACAGAGTCGTTGCTATCCCAACAAACACCACACCAAAAGCTGATGGTTCAGATATCCAATTAGTTTCTCACGATTTAACCTTAGCTGACTTATCTACTGCAGTTACTGGTGTTACAAGAGTCACTGTCAATGACCACTTCAACTACGGTGTCAATGCTGATGGTTCAGGTAACCCTTGCGCTAATGCCAGATTACAACTTAACGGTCACGAACGTTTCACCGAACGTGATGGTGACTACTTTAACTACGTCCAAGCTCACCAACACTTCAGCAACACACCAGCTGACGGTGTCAATGCTTACTCCTTTGCTTTAGAACCAGAAAAACATCAACCATCTGGAACTTGCAATTTCTCAAGAATCGATAACACTACCTTAAACGTTGAACTTACCAATGCTGCTGATGCACTTAACAACGGTAACTCATCCACTGTCAACATCTACACTGTTAACTACAATGTCCTTCGTGTCATGAGTGGTATGGCGGGTGTTGCCTACAGTAACTAAGTTTAATAACTTATTTCATTTAATTAATTAGATAAATTTATTAAATGAAAAATTGATTTAAAGAAATGAAACATTATTTATTAATGAACCAAATAGAAATCTTAAACAATATCGCATATGTAACATATGAAGATTTTATGTTAAAAATAAATGCAAAGAATTTAAAATATTTATTAATCCAAAATGAATGTAATTCAATACATAATCCACCTAAATGGTTTATAGATAATAATAAAGAGATTTATACATTAGATACAAATAATAATAAAAAACGTTTAGTTGATATAATTATGAAAAAAAAAGTTAGGAAATATATTTTTGAAAATGATAATCATTTTGACTTTACATCTGATAATATCGTAGTTAAAACTAAAAAATTTCTGAATTATCTTAATAAAGAATTTAAAATTGAAGAAAAAATAAATGGTGTTATAAAAAGAACAGGGAGGAGTGCAGGAGTTGAGAAAAATCCTATTTATAAAATTAAAGTAGATAATAAAGATATATTTTTAATGTACTGTGAAGTAGATACATACACAATTATTGATAAAAATACAATAGAAAAAATAAAAAAGTTTAATAATAAAGAAGTTACTTGGTATTTGTTGAAAAACGGCTATATAGGTGGTCATGTTAAAATAAAAAATAAAAAAACTATAATTTATCTCCACCAACATTTAATGGATCATTATGGAAAAGGTCTAACTAAAGGTACTAATACAGTTGACCATATTAATACAAATAAATTAGATAATAGACTTGATAATTTACGATTAGTTAATCAATCTGAACAGAATAAAAATAGAGGTAAAAGAAAAAGACAAAAATCTGCTAAATGTAGTTTACCTGATTTTATTAAAGAGCTACCAAAATATGTTCAATATATAAATTCAAAAGGAGGGTATTTTTGTATTAGGAATCACCCTAATTATCCAAATGAATACTTTCAATCATCTACAAAAAAAGAGGTTTCATTGCAAGAAAAATACCAATCTACCTTAGATAAATTAAAAGAGTATAATAATAAAAAAATAAAAACATTAGATAAATCATCAAATTCTAATACTGGAGTAAAATATATTAGTAAAACTTTAATTCATTCAAATGATGCTTTTTCATTTGATATTAAAATAGAAGGAAAAAGATATACTAAAAAGAAATCAAAAATTGAATTAAAAGACTTTCTACAGTTAGTTTTAGCTACTTTTCCACATATTAGAAAATATCTGGAAAAAGAATGGAATGTATCATTTATTACTTCAGATAATAATATTAATCACTTGAAACAAATGCTACCTAAATATTTTAGTATGTATCAAGAGAAAAAAAGGAATAAGGATGAATATTTTTGGATTATTAGTTATAACAAACGTGCTAATGGTAAAAGAATTTCAATTAAAAGAACTTTAGCTAATATAAATTCAGAAAGTGTAAAATCTACCATTAATAGTATTAATCTTAAACTATAATCTTAATTATTTTATTTAATATTTTTGGCTTGCAAATAATAATATTTAAAACAATATTTACTTTTTGCTTTTTTATTTTTACAATATTTACAAACAAATGATTTTAATATTCCATCTGTATTTGAAATAACACTTATATTATATGTGTTACTTGAACAAAAAATACATGGAAAAATCCAACCTATTCTATTAATAGTTGGTTTTTCACTTACAGCTACCGTTATTTCTTGCTTTTCCAAATCAAACTCGTAAATATGTGTGTGCATATTATTTTAGTTGATAAATAAAAATACTTAAATAATATTTTACTATTTTATTTATATGGCAGATTTTGGAACTGTATTTAATAACGAGATATTCGAAGATGAATATAGTAAAAGTAATCAAATTGATTTCTTTTTTACAAAAAGAACTACTAGTTATATTAAAGAGGTTATTCAAAAAGACCTTACTAGAAAAGACCAAAAATTTATAAGTACTAATAATTTTATAGTTTTAAATTTAAATTTTGATAATGTTAAAGAAGAAGATGTTATCTTGGTAGAAATTTGGGGAGATAAAGGCTATTATTATCAAGGTAAAATTAGTGAAAGTAAAGGGAATTTTCCACTAATTGCATTAAAATTAAAAGAAGATTCACAAATATTTTTAAAATTAACCATAAAGAATAATGATGATAAACCAACTAATTATATTAACTTCATAAATATTCCTAAAAAATATCAATTAGAAGAAGATGATACTACTGAAAATAATATATAAATTAATGTAATGAATGATAAACTAATTATAAATCAAAAGCATGATTTTGGATTTGATATTAAAATAAAGAGAAAAAAGAGTTTTTTTAAAACAAATAGATTATTATTCTACAATAATAATGATAAACTATTAGGTTTTTTTGATATGAAAGATAATGTTTATGATTTTGGAAATAAATGTTTTAAAATTAATTTTAAAAAATTAAGATTAATTAATGGATTTCATTTTAATTTTTCGATAAGATTTCTAGATAACAGTCTTTATGCAGATATGGAAGGTTACTTGTCGCAATTTAATAGAAAAAAAAAAATTAAAGCTAATTTTATTTCAAAAAATTCCAATAAAACTATTATAACTGAAAGATTTAATTTTCTACCAAAAGATGGAATAGGTTCTAAAAAAAATGTACAATTTTATATTAATGATGATTTTTTCTTTAGAGTATATAAAACAAAAAATAAGAATTATAAAATAATATTTGATGATAGTGTTAATAAAAATAAAATAATATTAATAGCAATGTTAACATCTTGTTTGTTTATTTAAGTTTAAATTTTTGAATTTGAATCAAAATTGTATCTAAATCTTTAATAATAATATTAGTTGTTCTAGAAAACACATCTTTAACTTCACCTTTATTAAGTCTATAATTAAAGTGAATTACTCTATCAAGCGGATGTGGTAAATTATAACTAAACATATCAACATACTTATCTTTAAGAGCATAATATGAAACTAAATTTCCTAAAGTATGGTCTTGATCACCTACTTTTAAGGTACCTACCATTTCATTTTCATCTGAAATTGACTCATTTAAATCTAATAATTGTTTTTTTAGATTTTCAACACTTCTTATTAGGATTTCTTTTTCATCAATTTGTCCTCTTGATTCAACAAATACATTAAATTTATCATCACTTAACATTTCATATGAAAAAATAGAACAAGCACTAAATTCAGCTGTATTATTTAATTCAGTTCCTATTTCAGAAACACTACTAAATTTAATTTGCTGGTTTGCTTGTAATTTCACAATTGGAATGGGATTTTTATAAGGGTTATTAATTTTTTTCCCGTGATAATAAAAAGTACAGTTATCTGTAGATACTGTTACAATATCTTTAGTGTCATTAGTATAATCTAAATACATGTTAATGTTATTAAGTGAACTTGTATCTACAGATTCATCCTGACTATTAATATCAACATTATCAAATAATAAAAAATTATCTTCCTCATCATCTTCACCTTCTTCTTGTTTATTATTAAAAAACACACTTTTATTTTCAATTCCAATTACAGGAATTGCCTTAATTCTATTTTTCATATAATTATTATGAAAAACACTGTTATTTTTAGTAATCGAAGTATTCCAACTATAAATAGGTAAATCACTTAAAGCTATTCTTCTAATTGAATTTACCAAAGGATGAGATACATCCTTTCCAGAAAAACTAAATTCCAATCTGGTATTCATAAAAGTATTATCATATTCAGCCATTTTAACTGATATATTTTTGTTACTCATATAATATATTTTATATTTTTTCTTTAATTATCAATTTTTTTAAACTTTTAGTTTCGTTCTTATGTAAAAAAAATATTATATATTATAATGAAAATATTTTTTTATTCAAATGATTGTTTAAAATGTAAAAAATTATGGAAAATAATGAAAGAAAAAGATATGGCATCTAAATATAAAACAGTTTGTATTGATAATAATGCTAATTTACCTAAAAATATTAAAGAAGTGCCTACTATTATTGATAGTGAATTATCTGATATTTTAGTAGGCGATAAAGCTTTTGATTATATCTCAAGTTTAAAATATTTTAATTTTCCTAGTAATAATTTCAATAACTGGAATAATAGACTAGTACCCAAACCTAAAATCATAGAAGATAAAAAAGCTTATGATGAAAAAGCAATGGAAAGTACTTCTGAACATTTTGATAACAAAAAAGAGGTTATGAAAATGGTTAATATTAGAAGACAACAAGATATTGATTTTAAAAAAAATATTAATTAGAGCTTCTTATTGATTTTTAAAAAAATATTAATTAGAGCTTCTTATTGATTTTAAAAAAAATATTAATTAGAGCTTCTTATTGATTTTAAAAAAAATATTAATTAGCTTCTAATTGATTTATAATCTTATTACTATATTCATTAAAATCTCCTCGAAACTTTTTAACTTTTTTATTTTCTATTAAAAATAATTCTATCATTTCTTCCATACTTTCTATCAAGTGGCTTTCATGAGTTATTACCATAAAAGCTCCTTCAAATTCTACTAAAGCATTAATGAGACATTCTACTGTTTCTATATCTAAATGATTAGTAGGTTCATCCATTACTATTAATTGTGGTCTACTAAAAATTAGTTTTACAATAGCTACTCTTGCTTTCATACCACCTGATAACTCCCTAATTTTTTTAAGGTGAGCTTGTGGTTCTAATTTTACTTTTCCAAGATAAGCTCTTGCTATAAATTGTGGTTGACCCGCAAAATCATCAGGTACAAATTCTGTCAAATATTCTACTGGACTTTTATCCATTGGTAATGTATTTTCAAAATGTTGGTCGTATACACCAACTCTAACTTTACTTGAACGATGAATACCTTCAACAGATAAATCACCACTAATTATTTTTAATAATGTTGATTTCCCACACCCATTTTTACCTACTAGAACTATTTTACTATTAGATCTTATTCCAAAATTAATATTATCAAATATTATCTTTTCTTTATCGTAACCAAATGTAACATCATCTATTACAACTATATTACTATCATCAGTTTTATGATTAAAAAATTCTATCTTACTATTACTATCCTTCTCAGGTTCAACTATACCTTCTTTTTTCATCATTTCTTCAATTACTTTTTTTTTCGTACCTTTCTTTTTTAATTTTTTAGCTTTTTTCATAAAAGCATTGTATTTTTTCTGAAGCTCTCTTTTTTTATTTGAGAAATTCTTTTTGAAAGAATAATAATTTCCTTTATAACTATGAAGCATATTATTTTCAATATTCATAATATAATCACATACATTATTTAAGAAGCCTATATTATGAGAAACTAGAATAATAATTTTATTTTTATTGTAATTATTAAGATACTCTGTAAGCCAAATAGTAGCTTCTAAATCCAAATGATTTGTAGGTTCATCCATTAAAAGCACATCTGGTTGAATATAAAGAGACCTGGCTAAAGATATTCTCATTTTCCATCCTCCACTAAATATATTTGAAGGTTGGTTCATAGTTTCGCTAGTAAATCCTAATCCTAGTAGAATTTTTCTTACTTTAACTTCTTGTTTTTCAACTTGAAAAGTATTAATCTCAGATTCTAATTCGGTCATTTCATCCATCATCATATCATCAACACTCTCTGGATCATCTTCTAACATTTTCATAATATAATCTCTTCTTTTTTCCAAACTAGTTAGTAAATCATTAGATTTCATTACAATTTCAAAAGGTGTATCTGTTGTTTCTTCTATCTCTTGTTCCAAATAGAGAATATCCCAATCAGAATTAACTGGTAATTTTCTATGTTTTAGTAATTGTAGAAAAGTGGACTTACCACATCCATTTCTTCCAATCAATCCATAAATACCTCTACTAATTTTTAAAGGTGAATCTTCAAACAATACTTTACTGCCTACAGATACTGAAAATTTCGGAATACTTATACTATTTTTACTAATAGTATCCTTTTTTAAAAGTTTATTATCTATTATAAGATTAACATGTTGCATTAAAATTATAATATATAGATTAGTTTTCATCTTTTTCCTCATAAATGAAATCATCTGGTTTAAAACCAAAACAAGGTTTAATTTTAATTTTTTTACTTTTACTTATAGTAACTAAACCTGGTTTTTGTTCCGGTATTACATTATTAACATTAACCATATCAACATAGTATTTTATGGTCCAATCCTTCCTTTGTTTACTGTAATATTTTACCATATTTGCACATATTTGTATTTCTGTATCTTTTAAATCCTTGATATTTTTTTCTATAATCAAATGTGAAGAAGGATAATCTTTCAGATGAAACCAAGTAAAACCAGTTTCTTTAAAAATATTAACCATATTTGTATTATCTATAGCTGATTTTCCAACATAAAATTTTACATTATCTATTATAAATTTTCTCATATTTATTATAATAATCTATTTTTTTCAAATTTTTTAAAATATAACTATCTTCTGTAACTAGTTTCAGTTCTAATTATTTCAGGAAATAATTTACTAACATAAACAGCTGCTAATTTATTTCTTAGTTTATTATTTTTAAAATATAAATAACTAAAATCTTCGTTATTTGAAGAAATCCAATTATTAAATAATTTCCTACTCTTCACTATTTCCAAAAAATTTTTAATACTTGTATTTTTTAAATATTTGTAGAAATCATTGGAGGTTTTAAAATTTTTTTTTCTACCTATTGCAAAAATTTTTTTGTAATAAATAGGTAAATATTTATATTGAGTATGATATATAATCTTATTATTTTTAATGTTATTAAATTTACAATAACCGTTAAATAATTCATTTCCAATATTTTTAAATAAACTATCTATACAACCTATAGTATCAAAAACTTCATCATTATTATATGGATTTATTATTTTATTAAATCTGTAATGATTATTATTATTTTTCATAAAAATATTTAACTTATCTTTTTGATATAAATCAATAAATCCATTAAAAATATGTTTTTCTGGACCTATTGCTTTATAAAATTGATACTTGAAACTTTGCAGTTTTAAAGTTGTATTATTTGTATCATTTATAAACAATATAATACCTTTAGTATTTGGTTCAGATGAAAATTCAAAATTATTATCTTCTAAATTAATTTCAGAAATATTATTATATTTTTTTGGGTATACTATATGTTTATTATTAAATTTAAAATTAAAATATTTAGTATTTTTATAAATATAATATAAAAACATAATTTTTTTATATTTTTTTCCATATTTATTAAAATAAGGCACGACCTTGTTATTAGAGCTATCTAAATACATAAAGTTATAAATAAAATTTTTATCTAATGTTTTAACTTCATTTCCTACTTCTGAAAAAAAAAATTTATATATACGAGAACTTTCTTCTAAAACTTTAAAATTTTGAACTAAATGCCATTTATCATTATTAAATATAACCATTATTTTAATACCTTCAATATACTCAAAAATTGCTGAATTATTATTTATAAAATTAAGATTTTGAATCATATAGTTATATCCCTTAAAATTATAAATATCTATTTCAAACATATAATTTTTAATTTCTAACTTTATTTTATCTACTATAAAAAAATTATTATCTTTTTTATAAAGTTTTAAATTATCTGTTAAATCACATTCAATAAAATTGTATTTTTTTCCAATATTAGTAATATCTGTATAATTATTAGCTTGGCTTAGTTCTAATACCATTGTTTTATAAATCATTAATTCCTTAAATAAATCCACAATTTTTAAATATAAATAAAACGCAGTTAAAATAATTAATAATAAAAATATTATTAATAATAATGGATATAGAACATAAAAGAAAAATTATTAAAGAAATTTCTGTAATTACTAATAAATTAAATAATTTAGAAAATTTATTACTAAATTTACCAGATGAAGATAAAAATAAAATAGTTGAAAATAAACAAATAAATCGAGCTGGTACTTCTTCAGATATTTACAAACCTAATATATCTAATTTAAAATGGATTAAATCACTAAGAACTCGTTATTTTTAAAATAATGCATGACCAATGATAGTTATTTTATTATCATTAGTTGCTAAATATAACTTAGTTCCTTTTTTCAAACAAACTGGTTCAGATAGTTTAATATTATAAGATTTTTTCTTAAAATCTTCTATAATTCCAACTAAACATTTTGGTCCAACTTGAATTTTAATTTTATCCTTAACTTTAATTTTCGAATGTTTGTTAATAAAATTAACTTTTAAATTTAATCTATATACTACATCAATAGTATCATCATCTTCCAAACAAATAATATTTCCTACCATTCTATCTGATTTAGTAATATTTGAATTAATATCAGTCATAATTGCCATTAATCCTCCCGGATTAATGTTATCAAGAGATGTTTTCTCGGACATGATAGATTTTATTTTTGTTTTAATTGGGATATGTGAAACTACCCCGGTCTTTTGATTTTTAATAATATGCCCTGGTTTAATAACTATTGTATCTCCAACATTTAATCTTCCACTTACTAAACTACCTCCTAAAACACCTCCTTTAATTTTTAAAATGTCCATTCCAGGTCTATTAATATCAAATGATCTACTAACACTAAAAAAGGGTTTCTCTTCAGATTTTCTAGAATACTCCTCAGGAGGAAAGTGCTCAATTATAGATTTTATTAAAAAATCTACATTTAGATTTTTATTAAAACTTGTTGGAATTATTGCAAGTGGAACAGGAAGACCAATGTTTTCAAATAACATTAAAGTCTGGTGATGTTTTTCAATAACATCTTCTTTTGAAACTAAATCACATTTATTCAGACAAACAATTATTTTTTCTAATCCAGCCAATTTAGCTGCTTTTAAATGTTCAATTAATTGAGAATTAGTGGTGACATTTTCTGCCATACTAATAACTGCTAAAGCACCTGCCATTAGATTAACTTGACCCAACATAATCTGAGTTAACTGTTGGTGACCAGGACAGTCAACAAATGATAAATGATGTACTAACTCCATGTCATCAAAGTTTGTTTTTCCAGATGAAGAAACATATTTACCAGAACTATCTTGATAAACTTTCATATTACAATATCCTGCTTTAATTGTAATATTTCTGACAAGTTCACTGCGATGTCTTTGTGTTTTTTCTCCAGTTAAACTTAATAAAGCGGTAGATTTACCGCTAGAAACACTTCCAAGAGTGCCTAAATTTAATATAGGTTGTATGAAATTCATAATATGTACATTAGATCAATTAAAATCAATTTTTTATAATAAACCAAATTTTTAAAATATTCTAAAAATTATTTAATTTTTTTATAAAATATTATAGGATGTCTAAAATAAAATTTTACAAAAATATAAATTTAGAAGAATTTTTGGATGAAACTATATCTGAAAATTTAATCATTGAAGATGATTCTGATAATATAATAATTACAGAAGCTAATAATATAGAATTAGAAATAATAGAAACAGATGATATAGAAAGTGATATTAGTTTTGAAATTAATAAAGTAAAAGGTAAAAAAAAATTAATACTAACAGTTAATATATATGAAGCAGATGAGATAATAAAATTAGATTTTGAAATTAAAAAAAGTACATTAAAAAAACTTTTAAAAGATCTGGAAGATTAATTATTAGTTTTTATTTAAAAATTTATATCTTTCATATAATAAGTATGAATTTAAATGATAAGCATGTTTTAAATGTTATAAAATTTCAAAGGAAATATCGTTTTTTAAAAAATGAATTAGCTACAATTGACCAAAGATTAGTTTTTTTAAAAGATTATTTATTAAATCAAATTAATAATATATCTTTTTTAAGAACATTTGGTATTGTAGATCAAAATAATATATCCATTGAAATTATAAATGAATTAGAACCTTGTATTGAATTATTTAAAAATTTTCCTGATGAACTTAGTTTAAAAAAATTAAAAGAGACTGAATTTACTATATGTAGTATGAATTTAAATTTAATTAAAATTTCTAATCATTTAAAAAAATTTTCTAATTTAATAGCACCTAATAGTATGAATTATATTCTTAAATTATATTATAATGAAAATTGGTTAAATCTTTTAGATAGTGACGAAGTTGATAACTTACTATTTTTAAGCCGATTTTTTAATATTATTACAGTTTGGGAATCTGAAGTGCATACAGATGAAATTAATATAGAGAAAAAATCAGATAATTCTAAACTGATAAGTAAGGATATTTTGGAAAATTTATTAGGAGGAGGAAATAATGTTATTATGTCAGGACAAAGTAATATTCCTTCTTTTTTAAAAAATATATCAGCTTTAGTAGAAAAAAAAATATCACAACCAAAAAAAAGTAGGAAAAACCATTTTAAAAGAATAGATTGTATTTCAGCATTAGATAAATCAAAAATTGCTATTAAAAAAAATCCTTATGCAGAAAGTTTATTAGAAGATAAACAAGGTGCGTGTATTTTCTTAAGATTTAATAAAAATTTTATGGTTCTTCAAGGATTTTTTAAAGATGACCTTATGGATATATCTAAAACTATTCCAATGATTAAAAAAAAATACAAGGAACTTAGAAAGACTATTAATTATGAAGTATTAGTAATACCCAAGGATTTTAAAAATAATTTTATGAAAACTTTAAATATTAGAGATATTATGGTTTCTTCTCCGGATGAAATTTCTAATGACCTCAGAAAAAAATATTTGGAATTTAAAAATATAGGAGAAAAATCATTACTATCTCTGATAAACGAATTTCTACTTGCTAGTAAATATCGTAAAATTGATATGTTATCATTGTTATTAATGAGTGACATAGAGAATCAAAAATTAGGTTATATCTTATATGATGTTTTAAAAACCAAGGATAAAAAAGGAGT
>Ga0206130_10003074_pt1 | contig 22341 bp, 3 predicted proteins | sample Helgoland_Spring_9_FD_148637 | JGI IMG/M metagenome (GOLD analysis project Ga0206130, IMG submission 148637) | Pelagic subsurface seawater microbial communities from Kabeltonne, Helgoland, North Sea - Helgoland_Spring_Bloom_20160512_1 | ecosystem: Environmental > Aquatic > Marine > Epipelagic ... | reverse complement strand
GTCGTTGTCAACGATTGTGCCCGTGCCGTCCGTGGCGCCCGAGCAAGACTCGCAAACGCCGTCTACAAACACGCAAGTCGCACCATCGTCCGTGGCGGAGGCGTTGTAGTTGCACGCCGTGTCGTCTTGGCAACCAGCCACTTCATCACTGTTGCAGACGCCGTCGTTGTCCGTGTCGTTGTCAACGATTGTGCCCGTGCCGTCCGTGGCGCCCGAGCAAGACTCGCAAACGCCGTCTACAAACACGCAAGTCGCACCGTCGTCCGTGGCAGACGCCTTGTAGTTGCACGCCGTTGAATCCTGGCAACCGGTCACTTCATCACTGTTGCAAACGCCGTCGTTGTCCGTGTCATTGTCAACGATTGTGCCCGTGCCGTCCGTGGCGCCCGAGCAAGATTCGCAAACGCCGTCTACAAACACGCAAGTCGCACCATCGTCCGTGGCAGAAGCCTTGTAGTTGCACGCCGTTGAATCCTGGCAACCGGTCACTTCATCATTGTTGCAGACGCCGTCGTTGTCCGTGTCGTTGTCAACGATTGTGCCCGTGCCGTCCGTGGCGCCCGAGCAAGACTCGCAAACGCCGTCTACAAACACGCAAGTCGCACCATCGTCCGTGGCGGAAGCCTTGTAGTTGCACGCCGTGTCGTCCTGGCAACCAGTCACTTCATCACTGTTGCAAACGCCGTCGTTATCCGTGTCGTTATCAACGACCGTGCCGGTGCCGTCCGTGGCTCCAGAGCAAACATCGCAGTCACCCGCGGCATAGACACATGACACACCGTCATCCGTCGCGCTGCTATTGTAGTTACAAGCCGAATCATCCTGGCAACCCGCGATTTCATCTCCATCACAGATGCCGTCTCCATCAGCGTCACTGAAGTCATCAACAACAGTACCTGACCCATCGGTTTCTCCCGAGCACCCCTCACAACCGACTGGCAATAGACACGTATCACCATCATCTGTCGCTGAGGAATTGTAGTTGCAAGCCGCTTCATCCTGGCAACCTTCAACTTCGTCTACATTACAAACCCCATCGTTGTCTTCATCGTTGTCGATAACCGTACCCGTTCCATCCTCCTCTCCTGAACAGACATCGCAATCAGCAGCATAAAGGCAGGCTAAAGTCGAATCCGTTGTTGAATCGTTGTAGTTACAAGCGAGGTTATCATCGCAGCCTATAACTTCATTTTGATTGCAGACCCCATCGTTGTCAGAATCATTGTCTAAGATCGTTCCCGACCCATCCGTTTCACCCGAACAAATTTCACAACCCGATGGATACACACAATCCACACCAGATTCCGTTGCAGACGCATCATAATTGCAGGCAGTGGAATCCTGGCAACCGACCACTTCAAAACTATCACAGACCCCGTCACCGTCTGTATCCGTTACACCCGTTAAAAAGAATGTCTTTTGTCGGCAAGTACTTTCCGGCTCACAATTCTCGTTTTGGACATAGAATCGAATGAACCCATCCATCTCCGTTGTGAATTCAACAGGACCTGAAGAGGCGGCACAAATGATTCCTGTTCCATCGGAAAGCACACAGATATCAGCTGGATTGGATGATTGAAACGTGTATGTTGTATTCGCAAAAACGCTGACCACCGAAAACTCTCCTGCCAAACTACAGGATGTTATAACCTGTGTGCCAAGACAACCATGATTGAAGGTGACGAATGGGAATTGACTTGCATTCTCGTCGATGCACTCCAAATCGTCACACACACCGTTATCATTTTCGTCACTGGTGCAGTTGCCCGAACAATCGTACCCCAAATCAGGGGCTTCGCAAGAATCATCATCTTCTGTTGCGTTCGAATCGTAGTTGCAGGCCGTTGAATCAGTGCATCCTAGAACCACGCAAACACCCGATTCATTTTGAGATCCAGACAGAACAGAAATCCCTGAAAATGAACCTTGTAATGTGCCACAATTGATCAGAGTTCCAAGGTTCAAGAATGTTCCGGAATTCACGATTGTCGCACCCACATTGTTTGTAATCGTACCCTTATTCTTTACAGAAGAGCCGTTGTTGAACGTGCCAAAATTGTTAATCGCAAAGAGGTTTTCTATCTCCGCATCACCCGAATTCAACACGGTTTTACCAGCAGGAATCGTAGCGTCATTATCGATTGCCGGAAGGCCATTGCTCCAATTCCCCTCAACTGACCATTCAGTATTAACGGCACCGGTGAATGATGTCTGTGCTAAAATTGGGAAAGAAAAAACGACTGACAGAAAGACTGACAGCAAAACCGCACTATAAACTCGCATAACAGTGTTTTAAGTATGTCGAAGGTACACTAACACAAACGAGATTCAATACTATTTTTAAACGAATAAAATCAACTTAAAACACACATTACAAAGCTATTAGATCGAAACCAGCTGAACTAAAAAACCATCATAAAGATCAGTGCAAACCACATTCAAAGAAACGGTTCAAATGACTTAAAAAAGTGTTACGAAATCAATGCGCTCGATTTGATGAATTTAGATTGACTCAACAGCCCACCCCTTTTTGTGACATGAATCATTAACTACACAAGCGCAGATTTTGTATTCACCATCCTCTTTTCACATTGGAAACCTGCTCCTATTCTGCATTATTCGATTGCTCTTATACTTTTATTTACAGCTACTTAAGTCGTCAAAGATGCTTGATATAACCGATCTTTGACACGCACGACATCACAGACCTAAGCCTGCGTGCCTCATCATCTCTTACGTCAAAACCGATTAGCATCATGCCCAATAATATCCTCGCTATCCCAATGATTCTTTGTTTGGCCGCGACAGTGGCATGCTCCCTGAATGAAGGACCCGGCGAGAATCATCAAGATGATGTGACGAGCTCGGCTGCCAGCGTTCCGCACCAGTATGGCGGATGGTATTGTCCGGACAATCTCGGTGGCTTTCCAGCAGTAGACATCTTAGACTGGAACGATGTGCCCGTGGTCAATGGCCGAATGGCCACGCAAGAGGAAACTCAAAATGGCACCTCGTTGATTTTTGTGGATGCTGAGAAATATCCCGATGCTCGGCCTTTGGACATGAAAATGCCCCGACTAGCGCGATTTTTCAATGTACAATCAGACAAAAATGAACTCGTCATTGTCATACAAGCATTGGCCATTTCAAGTGACTCCATCGTTGGTTTTCGTTACTTGAATGGAGGAAACGGCAGCGCACGGTTCAATGAAGTGACCCTGTTGTCCGATGACGCGATCGAACGATTGGCCCCAGCTCGCTTTGTTCAGTTCAATATCCCGATCCAAGCCGATTCTGACGCCGTTTGGAGCGTGCTCACAGATGATGCGTTCAGCGCATCCCTGCAAGCGGTATTCGATCCTGAAAACACCCTTGAATCCGACTGGAATCAATCGTCAGAAGTCAATTTTAATTACCCCCAATCGGGCGTGATCACACGGGCATTCGCAGGGGATGTGTGGGGCAGTTTGTACATACAGATTGACTGCCAATCCGAGCAGCAGCAGTACGTCGAGAAGTTCCTTCTTTCCGGGAGTAAAGCATCCAATGAAACGATCCTTCACATCGCGTGCGGCCCGTATGGAGAAGATTTTATGGAGCAAAAATCCATTTTACAAAAATGGGCTGAGGAGGTCAAGATTTTGAGTGAAAGCACGCAGTTCCAAGCCGATATCTCGCGATGGACTTGGCGAATCAACTCACCCCAAGATAGCGGTTGCTAAGAGCCCGATTGCCCCTTTCAGTACATCAGGTGCTTTTTCGCAGCCTCCTCCCACTTCGCTTGGTACTTCGCGTCAACGAAATAAATCAGGAGGTCTGCTTGGTATGCGTTCTCTACGAAAAAAACCTTTTTATCGGCTTGGTAAGCGGCATCGACAAAAAACCAAAGCCCTTCATTCTTTTCAGCTTGATACGCCGCATCCACTTTGAACACAAGCAAATCTGCCTGGTAAGCCGCATCCACCACGAAAATCTTCACATCAGCTTGGTAGGCCGCATCCACGGAAAACACTTTCTGAGCGGACACGCTGCCCAAGGAGGTCATGAGCAAAAGAAAGAGCGGGATCAGATACTTCATGGCATTCGCGTTTTAAGGGTTTCAAGCCTGCTTCGATTCGTCGATTCTCAAAGAAACACAAATGACGCCTTTGAATTGCGATTCAACCCCATTCATTCGAAACCAGCAGATCTAAAACAAAACACGCTCACACTTTGACCATTCATTGACAAATCAACATTGTCGAAATTCAATACACACAACTGCCATCATCGACTTCTGCTAAAGGATAATAGTTGCTTGCTTCTGGATCCATACATCCTTCAATGACAGGGCAAAGCGAATCAAATACCGAGAGCAGCGCGAGAAGGTCGGATGTTCCTCTATTGCCATCTCCATCCAAATCTGCTACGCATGACGGTATTGCGATGCATTCATTTATCTCAGCTATCCATACGGTGCCTTCGCCGCAATAATCACCATTGGCGATTGCCGTGAGAATTTGCTCCAAAATATTGGCACAGGCTGCATCAATGACCTCTTCAAGGTGATCGCAAATACCATCCTCATCCGCATCATTCGCACAGTTACCGTCACAATCGTAGCCCTCTTCAGCATAATCGCAGTAGCCCGCGTTGGTTGCCGTGTCATCGTAGTTGCAGGCTGTGTCATCCTGGCAGCCTGTTACTTCGTCCTGATCGCAGATGCCGTCGTTATCGGTATCGACAAGGCAAGCACCCGAGCAGTCAACGCCGGCAGCAGCATACGTGCAGCTGTCATCGTCGTCGGTTGAAGTAGCGTCGTAGTTGCAAGCAGCGGGGTCTGCGCAACCTGCCGTTTCAAACGCGTCGCAGATGCCATCGTTGTCCGTGTCTACTAAGCAAACACCATCGCAATCGTAGCCCTCTTCAGCATAATCACAGTAGCCCGCGTTCGTTGCCGTGTCGTCGTAGTTGCAAGCCGTGTTGTCCTGGCAACCTGTGATTTCATCCTGATCGCAGATACCGTCGTTGTCGGTGTCTACCAAGCAAGCGCCGGAGCAATCCAAACCGTCGGCAGCATACGTGCAGCTGGTATCGTCATCCGTTGCTGAAGCGTCATAGTTGCAAGCTGCGGAGTCTGTGCAACCTGCCGTTTCAAACGCGTCGCAAATGCCATCGTTGTCCGTGTCGATTAAGCAAACACCATCACAATCGTAGCCCTCTTCAGCATAATCACAGTAGCCCGGTTCAGTCGCTAAGGCATCATAATTACAGGCAAGCGCATCCTGACAACCTGTTACCTGAAGTTGATCACAAACCCCATCATCATTCAGGTCCAATAAGCAATCACCAAGGCAATCGTAGCCCGCTAAAGCAAATTCACAAGAACCATCATCGTTCGTAGCCCCTATATTGTAATTGCACGCAGCTGGGCTTGTGCAGCCCTCTGTTTCGAACGCATCGCAAATGCCGTCGTTGTCCGTGTCGTTCAAGCAGACACCATCACAATCGTAGCCCTCTTCAGCATAATCGCAGTAGCCTTCGTTGGTTGCCGTGTTATCGTAGTTGCAGGCCGTGTCGTCCTGGCAGCCCGTCACTTCGTCCTGATCGCAGATGCCGTCATTGTCGGTATCGACAAGGCAAGCGCCCGAGCAGTCAACGCCGGAAGCAGCATACGTGCAGCTGTCATCGTCGTCTGTTGAAGTAGCGTCGTAGTTGCAAGCTGAAGAGTCTGTGCAGCCTGCCGTTTCAAACGCATCGCAGATGCCGTCGTTGTCCGTGTCGACGAGGCAAGCGCCAGAGCAGTCGTATCCGGAAACGGCATAATCGCAGTAGCCCGCATTCGTTGCCGTGTTGTCGTAGTTGCAGGCCGTGTTGTCCTGGCAACCCGTGATTTCGTCCTGATCGCAGATGCCGTCGTTGTCGGTGTCTACCAAGCAAGCGCCGGAGCAGTCAACGCCGGAAGCAGCATAGGTGCAGCTGGAGTCGTCGTCCGTTGCCGAAGCACTGTAGTTGCAAGCTGAAGAGTCTGTGCAGCCTCCTGCTTCAAACGCATCGCAGATGCCGTCGTTGTCCGTGTCCACGAGGCAAGCGCCTGAGCAGTCGTAACCGGAAACGGCATAATCGCAGTAGCCAGCGTTCGTTGCCGTGTTGTCGTAGTTGCAGGCCGTGTTGTCCTGGCAACCGATAATTTCATTTTGATCGCAGATGCCGTCGTTGTCGGTATCGACTAGGCAAGCGCCCGAGCAGTCAACGCCGGAAGCAGCATAGGTGCAGCTGGAGTCGTCGTCCGTTGCCGAAGCATCGTAGTTGCAAGCTGAAGAGTCTGTGCAGCCTGCCGTTTCAAACGCATCGCAGATGCCGTCGTTGTCCGTGTCCACGAGGCAAGCGCCTGAGCAGTCGTAGCCGGAAACGGCATAATCGCAGTAGCCCGCGTTCGTTGCCGTGTTGTCGTAGTTGCAAGCCGTGTTGTCCTGGCAACCCGTGATTTCGTCCTGATCGCAGATGCCGTCGTTGTCGGTATCGAATAGGCATTCGCCAGAGCAATCGCTGCCCGCGACGGCATACTGACACGAGCCGTCATCGTCTGAGGCATCACTATCGTAGTTGCATGCACTTGAATAGGTGCACCCCGTTATTTCAAATTCATTGCAGATCCCATCACCGTCAGTATCGTTGAGGCAGTCGCCCGCACAGTCGTAACCCGATGCTGCGAAGGAACACGATCCGCTGTCCGTTGCTGTAGCATCGTAATTACAGGCGGTATCGTCTTGGCAACCCACGATTTCATTGTCATCGCAAATACCATCAGCGTCTGCGTCAGCCAGGCAAGCACCCGAGCAGTCAACGCCAGCGGCAGCATAGGTGCAGCTGGAGTCGTCGTCCGTTGCCGTAACATCATAGTTGCAAGCCGAGGAGTCGGTGCAACCATCAATTTCAAATGCATCGCAAACACCATCGGAGTCTATGTCGTTCAAACAAGTTCCATCGCAATCGTAGCCCGAGTTTGGACCTGGGCCATTGCAAACACCACAAGCGTCCAGTTCCCCGACGCAGGTATCGACATCATCACAAATGCCATCGTTGTCTGCGTCTGCCGAACAAGAACCGCCACAAACTCCCAAGGCGTCCTCCTCGCTCCCCTCACAATCACAATCACCCTCCGGGAAATCGGAGCATCCACATTCATAAATCGCTCCTGGGCCATTGCATACACCGCAAGCATCTAACTCGTTTCCATCGCAATCGCAATCACCTTCAGGGATTTCAGAACAGCCACAAGCGTATATAGCCCCTGGACCACCACAGATTCCACATGCATCCAAAATTCCTACGCACGCATCGACATCATCGCAAATTCCGTCATTGTCTTCGTCAGCAGCACAAGAACCTCCGCAAACGCCAATCGCGTCCAGCGCGTTGCCATCGCAATCACAGGCGTCGCCCATCACATCCGTTCCTCCACACACACCCGAACAATCCAATTCAGCGCAGCTGCCATCGTCATACGTTGCACCCACCAAGTAGTTGCAAGCGCTGGCATCCATGCACCCCAAAACCACCGTCTCATCTGCACAGATATTCAAGCGAAATCCGATGTCTTTGGATGCGACAAATGCACCCGAACTAGAAACTGCCTCCCCTGCTGTGTAATCAGCCGTGCACGTTGCCATGGCAAATCCAGCGAGAAAGTCTACGACGAGGGTATCACCTGCTTCAACCGGAAACCCTTGACTGTTGATATCTTCGAACACAAAGGTTTTGTATTCATAATAACTGCTTCCATTACTACTTGGAGCGCAAGTAGCATTGCCTGAGGTGGCTACAATCATATTCGACGTATCCCTTGCTATACCCGAATTCCAAAATCCACCAGAGAGTGGTGCGGAACGCAAAACAATCTGCATATCAGAACCCGAACAGCTCAGCGCTTCCAACGATTTGATCCACCCGGTTGTTTCGATTACCAGACTTTGACCAATGAAAAATGACTGGTTGCATGAGCTCCCGTCATTGGCCATCTGATCCACCCAACATCCATCAATACAAAGTGACGGGTCTAACTCCGTTGTGCCTCCAGCGCAGCCACAATCGGTCATAACAGCGCTACCTCCACAGACATTGTTGCAGTCCAGCACGGCACAACTTCCATCATCAACAGCAGCCGAAGCATCAAAATTACATGCCGTGTCATCGGTGCATCCCAAGCAGTATCCCGCTTCGAGCCCCGTGGTTCCCCCGACACATCCGCAATCGCTATCTACCGAGGCTGCCCCCCCGCAGTCTCCATTGCAATCTGCGTATTGACAAGAACCATCATCAACGGTAGCTGTGTCGTCATATCCACTGCATGCAGCAGAATCAGTGCACCCAAACACCATGGTTTCATCTTCACATCCAACCAGTTCAAACCACAGATCCGTGGCGGTTTCCCCTCCAGAGCCATAGGCCAATCCATCCGTGTAAGCACTGGAGCTGTTAATGGCTACACCGCTGATTAACTCAATGACATATTCATTTCCAGACTCAACATTTAAACTTTCAAACTCAAAGGTGACGGTGGCATAATGACTCGATCCGTATTGGGACACCAAACAATAGGAGCCCGAAGAAGAAGTCGCAGCGACAAGCTGTGAAGTCTCCAAGACATTCCCTGCGTTCCAATCACTCGAGGAATACTCGCGCACCACAATTTGGGCATCAACTCCGTCACAAACGCCCAAGGTGATGGTTGATATTTCGCCTGTTCCCTCGGCCACAAAAGACTGACCAATCAAAAAACCAACGTTGCTTTTTGAGCCCAAATTATCAATGCCCATGGGAGCCTCGCATTGCCCCAACCCCAAAAGAGGAAGGAACAATACAAGGACCGCAAAGCCTATGGACCGCAGTCCGAATGAGTTGACGTGATTCATGACAATCGTGTTCTATTCCGGCCTTACATCTTCAGGATTCGCACGCGTTGCGCACCCTGATCTGTTACCAGGTGAATGAAGTAAACACCATTGTTCAAATTCGACACCTCCCAGGTGCAAACGGCTTCGCGGACAGCGTCCGACCCATCGTCCATTCGTTGGAGTTGAGAGCAATCCAAGAGTCGGACCAACTTGCCCGTAGCATCCTCCAAGCGGATTTGCTCTACGATTTCAGTACCGCGATAATGCAGCGTGAAACTCGAGGTCATCGGATTTGGATACACTTCCAATACGTCACCCTCCGTGGCGCTGACCGCACTTTCAAAGGCGGAAGCCTCCGAAGCGATACCATCGCCGACCCTGAAGTGAAGTTCCAACGGCTCATCCATGGTACCGGTCATTCCATCAGGAGCGAACAGTTCTACTTCACGTGCTTCCATCGCGCCATCTGTAAATCCAGAGTACCAGCGGAACTGAAGCGGTGTGCCCGTCTCAATTGCGCGACCAAATGCCGTCACGAAGTACCGACGATGACCAAAGAAGTCACGCGGGTAGGCTTGACCAACACATTGCCACGCTTGGGAAACCTCATCGAAGCTGAACACTCCAACAACGTCATCCATGGTCTGCGGCACGTAGTCCGGTAGATCCAGAGACACCACCAAGTTGTGGCTAGACTCCAAGGACTGGAAATCTTCAGGCCACACATCCGGCTTTGGAGTCGCAGCACGGTACTCGTACCCTGCTGTCATCGCATCGACTGGATAGTGCAAGACACCAATGGTATCCCCTGCGGCGGCATCAGCACGCATCAACTGCAGCTTGTAACCTTGACCAGGCGTCATGTGCGTCAACGAACCGAACCAATCTCCGCCTCCAGCATACATGGCGAAGCCATCATAACGGGATTTCACGACATCATTGACCGTCAATACAGAATCCGCATCCCACAACGATTGCAACGCTGCGCCAACGGACAGCTCTCGCTGTGCCATGTAGCCCAACGCGTTCCATCCTTTGACAACCGATTGTGCATCGGCTATGCGATCCGGAATCGGACCCTGCAGGTTCATCGTCCATACCGTGTCAGATGGCACTGTTGTGCGCATCTTCACTTGGAACATATCGTCGAGTCCAAGGCTGTCTGCGTTGGAAATCAAAGCCCACTCCCCATTGTACGTCTGGGCAACTTGAGTCTGGTTCTTCACTTCCAATATGTCTGCAGTCGGAATTTCGCTAAACGCAGCCGGGATGCTCTTGAGGCTATCACTCTTTACATTAAATGAAATCCAATTCCATCCTGGCGTTAAGTTGATTTCCTGTTCCACCCGATTCGTTGTCTTCAATAGGAGCGGTGCGAATACCTCGCCATAGATCGCATCCGGTTGCACACGAACCGCTTCGAGCGTATCCAGCAACGTTGGATGGTACATCTCCGCATTGGTGAAGGTCACTCCACGGGAGGCATCCCACACGTGGAAGTCCACGGGAAGTCCTTCGCCATTGTCAGCTGTCGCTTCTTCAGCATCAAAGAACACGTCCACAAACGCATAGAGTTGATTGCTGACATCCACATTCAAGCGGCCATACCCGCGCAGCTCTCCATCCACATAAGCCATCACAATGTCCTCGTCATCATACGAGGCATACGGGCCGTTGTAAACGCGAGATACCACGGACATCGACTGCTCGAAATTCCACAAATCCACTTCCAGTTCAGGCTCCTCAGCGCGCACCTTGGCGTCCACATGGAAACGTTCACCGAAGCACCAGAAGTCTGGTTCCATCGGATTGGACTCGCTGCAGAAATCGCCTGTGATTCGGAAGTCTGCACCGTATTCGCCTAGACTAATATCGTCGGCCAATGACAAGGTGATCTCGACAGAACCAAATGGAGCCAATGAACCCGATTCAGGAGACGCTTCCAACCAGACCGGAAGGTCGGTGAGACTATAGTCCTCCAACTCGAGACCCGTATTGAAGAGTGTAAAGGTTGTAGACGGAGCGTCCCCAACAAAACACTCAACATCCCACGCATCCAAATCAATCTTGAGCGGATGCTGGTCGAAGAGGAATTTCCACGTGTCAGGAGCAGCCATGTCATTGCCGATGACATCGGAAACCGTTTGTTCCAGTGTTACCTGAACCACCTGGTCCTCAAACTTCCAAAGCTTGTCCTCCTTAAACTCTAAGATGAATTCGTCATTGCCCGCATTGTGCGAAATCGACAAAACAGCAGCTTCTTCAACGGCAGTGGATTCCAATGGAATGAAGGCATACGATTCGTTGGACAATGTTGTACCCGTCGTCAAATCCTTATTCTCATAGACTCCCTGACCGTTTCTCTTGAGGTATTGCAAGTTGGATACTGCTACGCCGTCGACTCCCAATGAATCAAATGCCGCATAGGCCAGTACGCCAGGCAGTGCACCCAATCGCTTATGGCGTCGAAGCATGATTTCATCTGGATTCAAGGACTTCGTCCATACCCGGATCTCATCTAAATAACCCGTAAACGAAGCTCCAGTGGTAGACAATACAGATCCTCCATCCAAATAAAGGGATGTGAGAGCAAAACGATCGTCCGGCTCAAGTGAGAAAATCTCCTCCCCATCGAGATACGTTCGAACCGTACCGCCGTCTTCGCCGACGACCGCTACATGGTACCATTTGTTTTCCAAGGCAAATGGCGAATAGTATGCCGTTTGGCCATCGATATCCGAGATGTAAAGCACTTCAAAATGTCCATCCGCACCCACCTGGAAGAACCAAGTCGTGTTGTTAGATAGCATCGTTTGTTCAACGCCCAATTCTGAAGGCTTGAACCAGAATTCAAGCGACATCGATGCCACGGAAGAAGTACTCAAATCAAGTGACAAGGCCGTGGCGTTGGATGATGGAGACAACGCAAATCCACCTTCAGCCAACTCCCAATGCGCATTGAATTGGATGGTTCGGCCGCGAGCGAAATCCGTCGGAGTGCCTTCCATCTCTGTCGATGGAATCCACAGCGAAAGTCCCGTCTCAAGACCGGTCAAACGATTCTGCTCAGGGTTTGGCGAAATGTCCGAAGAACTCGATCCTGGAATCGCCCAATTGTCTTGCCACATGCGGAGGTCTTTCACCAAGGCATTGAATGGTTCACTTCCATCGATCGCGTTTCCGACATACATCGGAGACGACATGCCCTCTGGGAGGGTAAACACATACGATTGCGGATTGTCAGGTGTTCCCACAAACAAGCGATGTTCCGGGTTCCCGTCATCATCATTTTGTTGCCAAACACTGCCCAACTTCAACGTATTCCAACGGCCAGGCAACCATTCACCAACGTTACCGATGGTTTCTGTGGTTGTGATACTGTTGGTATGAACTGTCGCCTTCACCACATTGCTCTCGGTAAAGAAGATTTTCAAATAATGACTCTCGTCTCCTTGGTAGAATATAGTGCCCTCAAGAGGCTCTACAGTCTCGCCTTCACCTTCAGGCCAAACCTGCAGCGTGAGATACCAATCGTTGTCCATCAAGTTCGGCGCATCGATGACACTCAAGTACTCGTCGGCGTCAAAGCCTATAGCTCCAGCCCAAGGGTTTAGACCGTTGAAGTCACCTTCGATTGAAATGTCAACCGGTCCGACAGAAACCGGGTTCATGGCTTCATTGAAACGAATCATGAACTCGTCATTTGGATCGTAAACGCCGTCCAATGGCAACGCGTCACCAAAGACTCCTGGACGCACTTTATCGATCGCCCCCTCAGCCACATTACTCACCGTTTCTTGATACAATTCACAAACGGCAAGAGCGCGGAATTGAACGGCCGGATCTTCAAACGGACTGACAGGTCCAAACACATCGGTATAGACGAATGATGTATCGATGAAGCCAATAAGGTTTGAGCCAGGGACCTCAATTTGATCGCGTGTAATCGTTCTGAATGTTTGCCATCCGACATCGCCAGAAACAACACTATTGGATCGCAAAACCTGAAGTTCAACCGCATGCGGCTCTGAACCACATCCCGGCTGACTTGAGTTTGCGCAGAAGTTTTGCAAGCGCATGTTCAAGCCGTCCACACGGAATTGAAGTTCGCTATCCTCCCCAAGCGCAGACAAACCACTGCCCGATGAAGACACGATTTGATTCGTATTTACAAACCAACCGGCTTCTGGACTCGTCAACTCAATTGGTGAACACACCGGATCAAAGGTGACTTCCAATTCAATCTCCGAAGAGATTTGACCATCACAAGCAGACTCCACTGAGAAGACTAGGGTACCGGACAAGTACTCTTGCTGAGTCAACCCATTGGCGGTGATGGACACCGGAATCACAACAGGGTTATCGGCAGTTACACTAACCAAGTTGACTGATGACCCTCCACCAGCCATGCTAATAGAAGCTGCCAATGGGTTTCCTGTAGGGGAGATGGAAAGCACGTAATCTGTCCCGTTGGTGAAATTACTGAGGTGATTCACCTGGAGATTCACAATCAACGGATCATTGATATTCCCATTGAAAGAATACACCTCATTTGCAGTCGTCAATTCAACCGCGTCAAGCATATACTGCGCTGGCTGAACAACCGCTGGAACACCTTCAGACCCGTCCGTTGGAACCGCAGCGCAAATCGAGGAGTGAATATTCCACGACCCCGAACCATTGCTCAAATCAATTACAGATGGACTCCAAACGATACTAGACGCATTCCAATCCGCCACTGCATTGGCCTGGAAAGCATTTGCTGCCGTTTGCGTTGCAAAAGCTGTATATATATTTTCAACGTGATTGTCCGTGAATGTCACCAATGCATGCAGCAAAACGCCCTCATCACTTGGACACAGGGTTTCCTGAAGCAGCATCCTTTCAATTTCATTCGACAGGAAGGGGTAAAACTCCTCATATTTACTCTCTTCCCCAGCGTCCCAAGGACAACTTGAAGGAGCTGCTCCGAGGTTCAAAAAGATGGGGCCATCAGCGCCTTGTCCAGGCATGACAGCAACAAACTGGAAGTCGTCCTCATCATCATCCATCAGCGTATACGAGAAGGTCAACGATGCTTCGTCCTCTGTAGTTGTCGTCGTCGTCCAGGTATTCGTATTGGAAAGTTCCGTGGTAGCTGTCATTCCAAGTCCCTTGATTTCAAAGCCCACTTCACCTCCAATTTTACCTCCGAAATACCCCAGCGACACATCCGACCTTCCTTCTAACGAGGTCTTTGTATAGGACTGAGTGTACTCGTTGCCTCCACCACTGAAAATCATGAAATATGGTTCGAAATCAAACGAGGCATACACACCCTCTGCAGAGAGCTGTCCAACACTTTCAATAGCATAGCCATTGTCTTCCGCCAATTCAAAAATAGACGGATCATAAATTTCACTGAGTTCGTCGTATTGATCGATGTCGTCGGCAATCGCTGCCCGTGCATTGAGCTTGTCCAATTCATTCTGGGCCAACATCCTTGTCCAGCTATTGATCAAGTCATTGTATAGCCGAACAGTATCCTGTCCTAGTGTACCATTAAAATTGTATCCTGGACCGTTCTTTTCAGAATCCTCATAGACTAAGCGATTCAAAGGCAAATCAAGTGAAGAAGGTGTTGACGGGTATTTCTCGTCAATAAAGTTCTTGTGGAAAAGAAGCCACCTTGGATCATCGTTGTTGGCGAGGAACATGCCTTCTGGGACGACATCTTCGAGTTGATTTGAAGTTAGAGGAGTATAGAGTCCCCCTGGCTCCGAATGTTCATCAAAGTATGCATCTCGCAGTGTGATCAGGTTGGGAATGTTGTACTGCTCAATCTCCAACGCTGTCTTGACGAAGTATGACGCTGGGCCCGTTTCAATACTGACCATGGTCTTCCAACCCAAAGAAATGGGCTTCGTTGCGTCCTGAGCGGCATTGTCTCCAACCCGCGCAAATGGCACGGTCACAGTCAAGCCGTCGACTGTATCTGCACCACGCTGAGTTGTCGTTTCCAGACCGAAATAAGCTTTCTCAGTCATGAATACGTTCTCAGTACGTCCGAAATAAATATCCTGGTTGGCTCCTCCGCTACCGTCCTGTTCGTCGCCACTTGTTGTGAGGGATTGATTGAAAACCATCGTCTCCGTGACACCTGAACTATAGCTCGTCTCTCCACCGTAAAGCAATCCTAACGTGATATCCGCTGTTGTTGAGATATCCGTATCAAACGATGCCCCGAAGGTCACACCCGCGCCTAATCCAGCGAAACCTCCGGCACTGATACCGAATGACAAATCTGCTCCGAAATGGGCAGTTACGTTCGTGGATCCGTCAAAGGCATGAGATGTATTACTTGTCTTATTACTGGATTTTGATGAGCCCGATTCCAACGTTGTTGATGACCCATCACCTGGAGGGTCACGTAAAATCATATCCAACTGATTCAGCGTAGATACCGGGAAGTCAGCAGCTCTAACGGCATCACCGACAATGAGCATGCGCATTCGATTGTACTGAACAACATCGGCATTCACCGATTGAATCAAGGGCAATTCCTCAGAAGTATACACCTCCCACGCATCTTCAATGGCATGCGTGTTTCCTCCAGCTGTATCCGTAATTTGAATTTCCAGATATCCGTCGGCACGCGTCTGGTCGTCCGTGTACTTCACTTGAGGAAAGATCAAATAAGACAAAGGCACACCTTCCACAGCGATTTTAGAAATAATGGGCTGGGAGCCTCCAGAGCCGATGTTTTCTTCCACCTGAAGCACCAAATTCTGGTTGCCCGAAATCGCTCGATTTTCATAGGAATAGCTTTCTCCGCCATATCCATACTCACTGGTGTACACCTCCACAGGAGCCATGCCCATGCAATAAAGGCTAAATTCTTCCACAATCGGATTTCCGAAAGGAAGGGGAGACTGACCAACAGTTCCAGCCGTATTCCAATGGTTTCTAAAGTTGTAGTTATATCTCTGACCTGCCACCATTTTTTCCATCACTTCCATCCCGATGAAGGAAAGTGGAGATTCCGGTAAACTCGTTAATGGCACACAAGTCATGACTCCGTCAACAGCACCTCCCATGGGGTCCTGCCATGTCATCACAGTAGGTGGTGCATTGAATATAATATTGGCCATTGCCCCCACTCCATCTGGCAGCTCTTCAGTTGCTACTGAGCTGGTATCCAAATCCGTAGCCATATCAGTCTTCAGGTTCAGGACAGCAGCCTCCGACGCAGATTGATACCAGTATTCACCTGTAGACAACGGGTTATTCTCCAAAGCATATGGTGAATTATTCAACACCACAATAGAACCGAAATCGTCGTCGTTCGGGGCATCTAAATAGCCCTCGTAGTCCTGAGCTATGCGCGAATTATCAAATGGAGCCTCCCCCATTTTCCCAATGACATATGTCTCGGGGATAACATCAGCAAAATAGCGTCCCGTCTCGTCTGTTTGCACAGGAATGGCAGGACACCCTTTGAGCGGGAAGTATGGCGTTTGATTCCGCGTCAAATAGTCATCAGCGGAAATCACATATTGGGTGCCCTCAATCCAATCAGGAGCCCATTCAGCTGTCCCAGCTCCCGTAAACGTTGTATCAACCGGGAACAAGAAGAATTTAGCAAATCCAATGTTGTTTTGGGTCGTTCCCCACTCCGCATCAACGGATGCTTGACTTCCATTGATCAAACCAGCAGCCTTGCCAGTTGAAGTATCCCAGAATGTCAATTCATCCCCAGCAGCAATGCGATCTTCAACAATAGTCAGTTCGATATTTCCATCGTTTACAAACGTATGACCTACTTTGGACACCGTGAGGGTGTGCGTTCCAATTGGAACGGTCACCGTCAACATACCTCGGGCATCCGTTAACAGTATGTTGTTATCCCCGTCCAAGAAAGGAACTCCATCCACAGCAACGCTCACTCCACGTGCAGGACAGTTCGGTCCATCTAGCAGGCTACTTGCATTTCCACGTCCATGTTCAAGGTAGTTGAACGTTGTTCCTAAATAGTCACCCATCGCATCCGCTTCAAAACCGGTGGTATCCAAATCTTGATAGAATACCTGAATATTCTGTTCGAAGCTCGAAAGGTCTGTAAAGTTGATGTTTGCCTGTGTTGGTTGAATATCACCAATACTCAAGTAAAGCTGAGAAGGAGCGAACAGATGAATTCCTTTATCTGGGTCAACCTTGAACGTATTGCCTGTACCCGTGTACTTGATGTTGTCCACTCTGTACTGGCCATCAACAGTCGTTTTGCCCTTATTCTGCAGTTGCGGTGGCTCAGAAGGATCGAAATACAGCCCTGTTTCAGGAGCTTCGATCACCACATTCCCTTGTGATTCGTAGAAAATCGCGTGATTTTTATTCCAAACTCCACTCGAGACTTCTTTGGATCGATCATACGTGCGATTTCCTACAGCCTCGTCAAACTCCAAGTAGTTGAGAAGTCCATCAGAATCATATGCGATGTAGCGATTGAATGATGCCCATGCCAAACTGTCTCCTTGAAGTGTATCTCCTTCTGTTGAAACAATTTCATCTGTCCAAAGACGGATTTCATCCAATGTCATCCGTGTGGTCGCCTTTGCAGATGTTGGCACGACAAGACCTTCGTTGACCATGTCGAGCATGTAACATCCTTCAAAAATGTTCACAAAAGGATTGAAATCATTGGACTCGTAAGTCAACGCACCATTCTGACCATACGTACCGTACAATCGATTGCAACCTGCAAGGCACTCACCGTTCGGCGAGCGCAAGACAGAGCGCATTTTGCTCGATGTCACCGTGACATCGTTCTCAATTTCAGGATCATCCACCATCGCGGTAGGAACCAGTCGGTTGAAAATCAAATCTGAAGAAACTGCAGTAGACACCCAAACTGGATCTCCCACTGCTGATTCTGGACCGTTGAACAGTGCATTCTGCACATCCGAACTGATGACACCATCCCATAGAGCAAATCCGTGAATCAGACCTGAGAACCCTCCACTTGACGTAGCACCGCCTCCCAAGTAAAGATTGGCATCTTGCCAATTGTAACCCCAATCGTCATCTTCACCAACAAGTTCTGCACGCCATAATTGCTCTTCGTTTGCATCGTAGAAAGATGGACGAGCCGTCAACTTTATGGACGAACCATCTACCACAAGCGTCACATGATACCATGTCATGGGCTGCAAATCATTCACATTCTCCTCGACACCATCAAGCAATGGGTGCACAACAACCATCGAGTCCTCGCCTAGAACAGCCTGCAATTCACCATTTCTGATGAAAACCTCTAGATCTGGATCAGCTTCCGTTCCTCCCAAGCTAAATACGGTGTACCGCTCAAAATCATCAGGAGAAATTGAACTGTAATTGGCTTGCATCCACAGAGCAAGAGAGTATTGAGTGCCGAGATTTGAAATCCCTGAAAGCTCTACTTTCGCCTGTGTTTCCTCATCAAAAGACCAGGAATAACATGATGCGCAATCCACTACCGGTGCATCGCTACCATCCAGAGAAAGCGCAACGCCCGAAACAGGCTGACCCACTTCAGCGCAATTCTGCGGATTGACTGTGAAGGCATATGGATTCGCTGCATACGAATAAGGAGGTTGACTTAGGATTTCCCAAGACAAGTACTGTGACGTGCCCATGATCAGACTGCCGTCTTCATTGTACACGCTCATATTGCCCCCAAAATCATTAGCCTCTACCCCATCGCCTCTCCAAACTTGAACCTCATACTCGCCATCTGTCAAAGCGAAACGATAGGAAGCTGGCTGGAATGGTGCCAAGGCTCCTGTGACTGGAGGTAAATTCTGACCACTCCAAACGACCTCATTTTGTGCATTGAGAACGACAGGATACTCTTCTAGATCCTGATCACTGAACCAATTCAATCGAATGGCCTCAGACATTTGGTTTCCGAAGTCACAACTTCCGTCATTCACCCCTGCATCGACATTGTAGTTCAAAGCCAACGGATCTGTACAACCGTGTTCATCCGCATAGGCGCAACTGGTTGACATCATCGCATAGGTGATGAAATTGGTCGCTCCTTCGTCGAGACATCCTGAAATCAAACCCTGCGCAGCAGCCCACTCAATCGACTTCAACAGGCTGAATTCTTCATAGAGGTTGATGCCCAATCTCACAGAATCGACTTGCAAGATCTCTCCCGTTAAGCAGGATACAATCAATGAATCCGACGTCATTCCGTCTTCATGAGTAATCACTTCGATCGCAAAGAAAGAATAGTCATTCTCATAAGGCACGATATCCACCTGGGTCAATACATCTCCCGCTCGGAATAGATTGGTATGAAGTACCGTATCGGTCTTGCTTATTTGGAGACTGATAATTTCAGACACCAATTCGTTCCCAGCATCATCCAAGCCTTCATCCGTCCACCATGAAAGGAGCGGAGTTGGACTTGTGGTTAAATCCTCATCAATACGCATCCATTGGGACATGAGATATCCCGTGGCCAACGTGTCCTTCAATAAATCTGTATTCAAGCCTACAAAAATATCTTCCGGCAATTTTGCGACAAGACGAGGGTCTCCTCCCGTTGTTTTTGTAACAACCACATCAACATCCTTGACCGCTGTCCCCGTGCCAAAGGTGACTTGCCCAGATACCTCACCCACTGCCGTGCGATAGCCAACGGCATATGGACTCGCAAATTCGACATAATTTCCCGCTCCACACGACACGATCGCCTGCACGCGGTACTCATAAAGCACCCCAGCATTGGCCGTAAAGTCCGTGAATTGCCAATCCTCCGAAGAGTTAAACAAGACAATCCAATCATCTTCAGGCGCTTGTTCTGCGGGCTGATACACTCTGCGCTCCAATCGATACGCATCGATACCATAGGCTTCGGAAGAATCCTGGACCGCAGACCAATCCACGTTTACCTGATCTTTGAAAAAGCCTTTGTCAGCGTAAATGGATTGATTGAGCGACACCAAATTTTCCCATGGGTCATCTACATCTCCTTGGATGATTACTCCATCGACCGGACTATAGGTAGTCGCATCGCACAGTTCAATCTTCAAGCGATAAGAAACATCGTCACACAGCAGAGAATCGAGACCCAATGTTGCGTCCGCATACTCCGTTACCGCGCCAACATCAAAGGATGTTAAGTCCACCCAATTTGTCGAAGTTGTAGATTCAGGGAATTGTCGCTGAATGGTGACCTCACCGCCAAGGGGCTCACTCCAAGAGAAACTAACTGTTGCGTTGGCACCACTGGACTGAACCTCCTGTTCAAAAGAAGTCAGTGACACCGGAATTGGCACTCCGCACATGACCTGCGGGTTGTCACCAAGGTCAGCGGCTAAAACGCGGCGACCTGGTGTAGCCCACAGCGCAACCGCTTCAATTTGAATCGTTTGTCCCGCCGTCAAGACCAAGTCATCTACAAATTCTTCAAGGATTAAATCAAAGACCAAACTGTCATTCTGCAAGTAAGGTGCATCATGTTTCAGGAAGGGGTCATTGACCGATGTGATGAGCTTCGAAAATGTGTTGTTACCGTTCGTTAATCGAACAAATACTTCTCCATAGGCGTTGACGCCATTTGGAATCCCCCAATAGGGAAGATTGTTCTCTAAGGCCGCAGCCCCATCAAAAGCATCGGCAGGAGCATTGGCAGGTGTCAATGGAAATGCGCAATGAATTCTTGATTGATTCCAATTCGATTCATCGATTTGGAATGAATACTCCATGACATTGTCCGCAGGCACAGATTTTACTTTCGCTGCGAGTTCGTTGGCGCAAAACAAATCGCCGGGGTTTCGGTAATCGGTACTTGAGAAATTACCATCCGATAAACTATCTATCAATCCAGCGTAATCAATCGGCCCGAGATACCATCCAGGTGACTCCACATCTGCATTCCCTGAATGAATCACTACCTCCGTTTCACTCGAAATAGCGATCTCGAGTAAATGTTGCTTCTGTCCCGATGCAGAAGCATCGTTCCACGTTCGGCCAAAGACATTCGTGCCTGAATACAAATGCGCCCTATGCTCGGAAGAAGACGAGTTATTCGGCTCATTTTGATGCCAATTCGCAAATGGCGACCAAGCTTCAATGCAGAAATTAGACGTTTCTGAGCTTTGGAAATTGCCTCCGCTTGCTAGCACGCTCCCCAATTCATCGGTTAAGGTATAATTGCCTTCTCCATGCGCACAGCAGATTCCGTCTCCATAGGAGTCTGAAATATTGAACGTGTAGCAACCATTGATAAGACAAACTGATTGTGTTTGTACCGCGTTGGATGCACCATAAGGACCCCCGGACAAGACTACATTGTTGCTCGCATCTCGGATGCTCCAGGTCGTTTCATGCGGGAAATTATCCGTTAGCAAGGTGAGCGTCACTTCGCTACACCCTCCTGAGGAAGCATCGTTTAGAGAGATCTCTTGACCCGTCACCCATTGCCAATTCCCATTAGGCTCATCTGATGTCGCATTCTGATACAAACCAATCCAAGGATATTGATTTGAGTTTACCAGCGTGGTGACCAATTCGTTTTCCGCGGCAGACTCGAAAGTTGCTAAATGCCCTCCTAAGTTTTCAGCCGAAATCTGGGCAGACGCCCAGTTGCTCGAGCTATTGGACAGGTAATAAAACGACGAGTCTGAAGATCCTAGATAAGAATAACCAGAGATCGTTGCCGCCGTTACGGTACCTCTATCCTGACTTAGGCTTCGCCTTGACCACTCGCTTGAATATGCGTCAAGCGTTGAAGAAACCTCAGATACTCCATAAAGTCCCGGAGCCGTAACGTCATTGATATTGACGTTAGACACGTCAATGTCAATTGTGGATACCGCGCGATTACCCGCTCCTTCCAGCCAATTGCCAAAGTTTTCAGGATTAGAGACTTGGTTAACGAGATACAAATCTCCCGAACTGTAGCTTCCTATTGCTTGTCCACTTGGAGCAATGTCACCCATGAATACGGACACATCATCCAATTCAATTGCACCGTCAAAATCCTTGATCCGGATTGGAATCATAAGAGATTGGAAAGGAACATCGACATCGATCTCACCCGGACCGGGCGCTCCCATGTTACCATCTCTCATGGAGATTTCAATAACGGGATCAGACTCATTCTTCTTAATCGTCACCTGGTCAATGACTTCAATTTGAGGATTGGTAACCGCATGTTGCTCAGGCCAAGCAATTGGAACCCCAATCATGTATTTGTCATTTTCCTCATCGAAAGCCTCCCAAGTCGCGTTCAAATTGCGACTTTCGCTCGAGTTGTTACCCGTAATCCTTAAGGAAGGAGCTGTTAACTCCGGGACAGTGACGGAAGAAGTCTTCGTGTCAAACAACGAGAATGGCTGCGCTGAAGCGACATCCATTGCGTATGGAGCACACCAATCATCCGTGTAGCCCGGGAATTCATCTGTCGTGATTCTATATGCAAATGGTATAGGCGTCG
>Ga0206130_10003070_pt1 | contig 22358 bp, 33 predicted proteins | sample Helgoland_Spring_9_FD_148637 | JGI IMG/M metagenome (GOLD analysis project Ga0206130, IMG submission 148637) | Pelagic subsurface seawater microbial communities from Kabeltonne, Helgoland, North Sea - Helgoland_Spring_Bloom_20160512_1 | ecosystem: Environmental > Aquatic > Marine > Epipelagic ... | reverse complement strand
AGGTATTACGCTTCGCGATTCGTGAAGGTGGTCGTACTGTTGGTGCGGGTGTTGTTGCTAAGATTATCGAATAATATCGAGTCTGAGTACGTTAAAAAGGCTGCCTTCGGGTGGCCTTTTTAGGTATAAGCCACGTCAATTTGAGGGCTTTATTATTTATTTGTTGGAATGGCATTTTAGATACCGATTAATTTGGGTATCGCGGTTGACAGAGGTTTGGTCGGTCTATAGAATGCGTCTTCCTTTTTTCGGGTAGCCTCGGCCATTGTCGATGAGCCCCTGTTAAAACACGATTGGAGTATGGTCAGTGCAGAATCAGCGAATCAGAATTCGTTTAAAGGCTTTTGACCATCGCCTAATCGACGTATCTACTCAAGAGATCGTAGAGACAGCAAAGCGTACTGGTGCGCAGGTTCGTGGTCCAATTCCACTGCCTACTCGCAAAGAGCGGTTTACTGTTTTGATCTCACCGCACGTGAACAAAGATGCTCGTGATCAATACGAGATCCGCACTCATAAGCGTTTATTAGATATTGTTGAGCCAACAGAAAAGACGGTAGATGCGTTGATGAAGTTGGACTTGGCGGCTGGTGTAGAAGTTCAGATTAGCTTGGGTTAATTAGTTAGCCTTTAAGCGAAGTCAAAAACATAGATTTTTAAAGTTAGACCCGCTCGGGGTCAGCCCCGAGTCGTGTAACGTTCTTTCCAGGGCCTCTTTTAAGTAAGGGTCTCAAAAGAAAGTTCGGCCATAGAGGGTTAAGCCCCGTACACTGTGAGGTTGTAAGATGACAATTGGTTTAGTTGGCCGTAAAAGCGGCATGACCCGCGTTTTTACAGACGACGGTATATCTATCCCGGTAACGGTGATTGAAGTTTCTCCCAATCGCGTTACTAGTGTTAAAACTGGCGAAAGCGACGGTTATTCGGCATTTCAGGTAACAGCTGGTGCCCGCAAAGCTTCTCGCGTTTCTAAAGCCGAAGCTGGTCAATTCGCGAAAGCGAGTGTTGAGGCTGGTCGTGGTTTGTGGGAATTCCGTTTAGAAGATGGTGATGAGGCTCCTGTAGTGGGCGCCGAGTTAACCGTGTCTACTTTTGAAGTTGGTCAAAAAGTTGATGTGACTGGCCAGTCAAAAGGTAAAGGGTTTCAAGGTGGTATCAAGCGCTGGAATTTCCAGATGCAGGATGCTACTCACGGTAACTCCATCTCTCACCGTTCAAACGGTTCTATTGGTCAGTGTCAGACTCCAGGTCGCGTTTTCAAAGGTAAGAAAATGTCGGGCCATATGGGTGCTGAGCGTGTGACTATTCAGACTCTTGAAGTTGTTCGTGTAGACGAGGCTCGCAACCTGCTTTTGATAAAGGGTGCGATACCTGGTGCACCTGGTGGCGATGTTATTGTCCGTCCAGCAACAAAAGTGAAGGGAGCATAATCATGGAATTGGCAACCTTTACAGTGGGTAAGAAAAAAGCGACTGGATCCGTCGAAGTGTCCGACGGAACTTTTGCTAAAGAATATAACGAAGACCTGGTTCATCAGGTTGTTACTTCCTACTTGGCTGGCGCGCGTCAGGGCACTCGTGCCCAGAAGAATCGCTCGGCAGTATCGGGTGGTGGTAAAAAGCCGTGGCGTCAAAAAGGTACAGGGCGGGCCCGTGCGGGTACCATCAGGTCTCCTATCTGGCGTTCAGGCGGGGTGACTTTTGCGGCTCAGCCTCAAGATCACTCACAAAAAGTTAATAGAAAGATGTATCGCGCTGCGTTGCGTTCAATTCTATCGGAATTGGCTCGTCAAGAGCGTCTGATCGTGGTTGATGAGCTGTCGCTTAAAGAGCCTAAGACCAAGTTGTTGATTAAAATGTTAGGTGGCTTTGGTCTTGAGCGGGCGTTACTGGTTTCTGATGACTTGTCCGAGAACTTGTACCTCGCGTCGCGCAACTTGTATAAAGTTGATGCTGTTGATGTAGAGGGAGTGAATCCGGTTAGTTTGGTCGGGGCGGAAAAGGTTGTCATCACTGTCCCAGCCCTAAAGAAGTTTGAGGAGATGTTAGGATGAATGCAGAAAGACTGTATACGGTTCTGAGAGGCCCTCATGTTTCTGAGAAAGCGGCAATGGGCGAAAGTCAGGTCGTCTTCAAGGTTGCAGTAGATGCAACTAAGCTTGAAGTTAAAAAGGCCGTTGAAAAATTATTTAAAGTGAAGGTAGAGGGCGTTCAGACTGTGAACGTAAAAGGCAAGGTTAAGCGTAACCGTTACGGTTCTTCTGCTAAGCCAAGCTGGAAAAAAGCTTACGTTCGCTTAGCTCAAGGTCAAGAAATTGACTTTGAGTTAGTAGATTAATCGGGAGTTAGAGGTAAAAGACCAATGGCAATTGTAAAAGCAAAACCGACATCTCCTGGTCGCCGTCATGTAGTCAGCATCGTTCACGCTGATTTACATAAAGGCGCCCCTTATGCCCCTTTGCTGGAAAAGAAGAGCAAAAGTGGTGGTCGTAATAATAACGGCCGTATCACTACTCGTCATATTGGTGGTGGGCACAAGCAGCATTATCGTCTCATTGACTTTAAGCGCAATAAAGATGGTATTCCGGCGTCTATTGAACGTCTTGAATATGATCCCAATCGCAGTGCAAACATTGCGCTGGTTTTGTACGCCGATGGTGAGCGCCGCTACATAATCGCACCTAAGGGTGTGAAAGCTGGTGACCCAGTGATCTCTGGTGATGCATCTCCAATCAAGCCGGGAAACACATTGCCTTTGCGCAATATTCCGGTCGGTAGTGTTGTTCATTGTATTGAGATGAAGCCTGGTAAAGGTGCTCAGATTGCACGTAGTGCGGGAACGTCTGCTCAGCTGGTGGCTCGCGATGGTCAGTATGTGACGTTGCGTTTGCGCTCTGGCGAGATGCGGAAGATCTTATCTGAGTGTCGTGCAACCTTAGGCGAAGTGTCAAATAGTGAGCATAGCTTGCGTAAGTTAGGTAAGGCTGGTGCGTCGCGCTGGCGTGGTGTTCGCCCAACCGTTCGCGGTGTGGCAATGAACCCGGTTGATCACCCGCATGGCGGTGGTGAAGGTCGTACTTCTGGTGGCCGTCATCCTGTTTCACCTTGGGGTATGCCTACCAAAGGTTATAAGACACGCAAGAACAAGCGTACGAATAAGTTGATCGTACGTAAGCGTAACGCTCGTTAAGAGCCCGATTTTAGCTAGTTAAGATAGCAAGATAAAGAGGAAGGTGCTGTGCCACGTTCACTAAAAAAAGGTCCATTTATTGATCTTCATTTGATGAAGAAGGTCGAGACTGCGATTGCTAGTAACGATAAGCGTCCCATTAAAACATGGTCGCGTCGTTCTATGGTCTCTCCAGATATGGTGAGTCTGACCATCGCTGTTCACAACGGTCGTCTGCACGTACCGGTCTTCGTTACAGAGGACATGGTTGGCCATAAGCTGGGTGAGTTTGCTGCTACTCGTACTTATCGCGGGCACGTTGCCGATAAGAAAGCCAAGCGCTAGATTAGTAGTTATTCTCTGGATTGAGTTAAAGGTAAAGAATGATGGAAGTTTCAGCAAAATTAACTGGCGCGCAAATCTCGGCACAAAAAGTGCGGTTGGTTGCTGACCAGGTGCGAGGCAAAGAGGTTGAGGTAGCTCTGGATATTCTAGAGTTCAGCAACAAGAAGGCTGCCGACATAGTCAAGAAAATTTTGAACTCTGCTATCGCCAATGCAGAGCATAATGAAGGTGCAGATGTCGACGAGTTGAAGATATCTACCATTTTTGTTGACGAAGGTAGAGTGTTAAAGCGCCTTCGTCCACGGGCTAAGGGTCGTGCTGATCGCATCCTGAAGCGCTCTTGTCACATCACCGTTAAAGTTAGCGATAGCGAAGACTAAGTAGGAGACGACCAGATGGGGCAGAAAGTACACCCAATAGGCATACGGTTAGGCATTACGAAACAGCACACTTCTATTTGGTATGCGGAAGGCGGAGCTTACGCCGAGCATCTCATTAACGATTTGGAAGTTCGCGAGTTTCTAGAAAAAAAGCTCAATAGCGCATCGGTTAGCCGTATCGTTATAGAGCGTCCGGCGCAGACTGCGCGGATTACTATCCACACTGCTCGGCCCGGTATCATTATCGGTAAGAAGGGTGAGGATGTAGATAAGTTGCGGAAAGAGCTGAGCGCCAAAATGGGTGTTCCGGTTCACATTAATATCGAAGAGATCCGCAAGCCCGATCTGGACGCAAAGTTAGTTGCGCAGAACGTGGCGGGGCAGTTGGAGCGTCGCGTAATGTTCAGACGCGCGATGAAGCGTGTTGTGCAAAATGCAATGCGCCAGGGTGCCCAGGGGATTAAAGTTCAGGTCAGCGGTCGTGTTGGTGGTGCAGAGATTGCACGTACCGAATGGTACCGTGAAGGGCGAGTTCCTTTGCATACTCTACGCGCAGACATAGATTATTCGGCTTATGAAGCGGCAACGACTTACGGCATTATTGGCGTAAAGGTTTGGATCTTTAAGGGCGAGGTAATCGGCGGTGTAGAAGAAGTCGAAGTGCAAGCTAAGGGTAAAAAAGGCGCAAGCAACAAGTAGTTGTTTGCACTAAAAGTCAAGTTCTGAAGTATTAGACAAAAGAATTAAGGGTAAGGGTTCAGCAAATGCTACAACCTAAACGTACAAAATTTCGCAAGATGATGAAAGGTCGCAATCGTGGCTTGGCTCATCGGGGCAGCAAAGTAAGCTTTGGTGAGTTCGGTTTGAAAGCTACCGGTCGCGGTCGTATTACGGCTCGCCAAATTGAAGCTGCACGTCGTGCAATGACTCGTCACATTAAGCGTGGCGGTAAAATTTGGATTCGTGTTTTTCCAGATAAGCCAATTACTCAAAAGCCTCTTGAAGTTCGTCAAGGTAAAGGTAAGGGTAATGTGGAATACTGGGTGGCTCAGGTTCTCCCCGGTAAGGTTCTGTATGAAGTGCAGGGCGTTAGCGAAGAGATAGCCCGCGAGGCTTTTGCTTTGGCGGCGGCTAAGATTCCAATTGCAACCACTTTTGTTAAACGGTCGGTAATGTAATGAAAGCGTCAGAATTACGTGAAAAAACTGTGGTAGATCTAGGTGCTGAGTTAATTAAGCTGCGGGAAGAGCAGTTTAAATTAAACATGCAGAACTCTACAGGTCAGTTGGGTCAGACCCATCTGTTGAAAGAGACTCGGCGATCGATTGCACGGGTAAAGACTGTGATTTCGGAAAAGGCAGGTAACTAAAATGTCAGCAGAGAAACGTTCCCGTACGGCTATCGGCAAAGTTGTTAGTGACAAGATGGATAAGACCATCACCGTCCTGATCGAGCGCCGCGTAAAGCACCCGATATACGGTAAGTATATGATTCGTTCATCAAAGCTACACGCTCACGATGAAAATAATGAGTGCAAGGATGGTGACTTGGTCACTATCGTCGAAACTCGACCCTACTCCAAGACTAAAACCTGGAAGCTGGGAAAGATTGAAGAAAGTGCTGCTCAGGTTTAATGGTTAACTGGTTTTTGAACGGGCTGCTTGGTCTTAGTTCGACTAAAGTTTTGGAGTAAAAGATGATTCAAACAGAATCGTATCTAGATGTTGCAGATAACAGCGGTGCTCGCCGTGTTATGTGTATCAAAGTGTTAGGTGGTTCGCATCGCCGTTATGCACGTATAGGCGACTTGATCAAAGTTACCGTAAAGGAAGCAATTCCTCGCGGTAAAGTAAAAAAAGGTCAGGTTATGACGGCTGTTGTTGTCCGTACTAAGAAGGGTGTTCGTCGCGGAGATGGTTCTTTAATCAAATTCGACGACAATGCTGCAGTTATCCTGAATGCTCAGGACGCGCCGATTGGTACTCGTATCTTTGGCCCAGTAACCCGCGAACTGCGCGGTGAGAAATTTATGAAAATTATCTCTCTAGCTCCCGAAGTACTGTAAGTAGACATTTTTACAGATATTACTGAGAAGTGAAGCAGAGAGAGTTGAGGATCGGAAATGCGTAAGATTAAGCGGGATGACGAGATAATCGTCTTGGCCGGAAAGGACAAGGGTAAGCGCGGCAAGGTAACTAGCCGTGTTGGGGAAGATCGAGTTCTGGTTTCTGGGATCAATATGATCAAGAAGCACCAAAAGCCGAATCCTCAGGCCAATGTTCCCGGTGGAATTATTGAAAAAGAAGCGCCGATTCAGGTTTCAAATGTAGCTATTTTTAATTCGGCTACATCAAAAGCAGATCGAGTGGGCTTTAAAGTCGAAGAAGGCAAAAAAGTGCGTGTCTTCAAGTCTAACGGCGAACAGATTGACGCGTAATCGGATTGTTTAAATCCTGGTTACAGTGTTAACACAGAGCGAGCTGAGAAAAAGAAATGGCAAATTTAAAAGATGTATATAACACGGAACTTCGGGCAAAGCTGGTAGAAGAGCTGAAGCTGAAGAACCCGATGGAAGTGCCTCGTATCACGAAGATCACACTGAATATGGGCGTCGGTGAGGCTTTGGGAGATAAGAAGGTTCTAGAGCATGCTGTTAGCAACATGGAACAGATTAGTGGTCAAAAAGTTGTGGTGACTAAGGCTCGCAGATCTATTGCAGGCTTTAAGGTCCGGGAAGGTTGGCCTATAGGTTGTAAGGTAACATTGCGCAGCGACCGGATGTACGAATTTTTGGAGCGGTTGATTTCTATATCGATACCTCGAATCCGAGATTTTCGCGGTGTTAGCCCCAAGTCGTTTGATGGGCAGGGAAATTTTGCTATGGGTATTTCCGAGCAGATTATTTTCCCGGAGATAGATTACGATAAGATTGATAAGCTGCGCGGTATGGATATCACCATTACCACTACAGCTCGGACCAATGAAGAAGGTCTGGCCTTGTTGAAGGCATTTAACTTCCCGTTTAAGAGCTAATAGGTAGAACGTTATGGCAAAGAAATCAATGATCGCTCGCGAAGCAAAGCGAACTGCAACCGTCAAAAAATATGCCGGTAAGCGTGCAGAGTTAAAGGCGATTATTCGCGATCTTAACGTCAGCGACGATGATCGATGGGCTGCACAAATAAAACTGCAGCAGCTACCGAGAGATGCGGATCCAGTTAGACAGCGTCGTCGTTGTCAGGTAACGGGTCGTCCCCATGGTGTTTATCGTAAGTTTGGTTTGTGTCGGAACAAGTTGCGCGAAGCTGCAATGCGTGGTGATGTGCCTGGCTTGGTTAAGGCCAGCTGGTAGTCGTAGTCCTTATTGAACAAAAAGAGTCTTTGTTTAACGGTTAGTTAGCAAAAGAACTTAACAAGACAAAGGCTTTAGGAGTAAAAGATATGAGTATGCAAGATCCTGTGGCGGATATGCTAACCCGGATTCGCAATGCACAAATGGCTGGTAAGCCTGACGTTGCAATGCCTGCTTCAAAGCTGAAGTCGGCTTTAGCAACGGTCTTACAAGACGAAGGTTTTATTGCTGGTTTTCGCGGCGATGACGTTGACGGCAAGCCTGGGTTAGTAATTGACCTTAAATATTATCAAGGGAAGCCCGTCATTGTAGAGATAGATCGGGTAAGTCGCCCTGGCCTACGTTCGTATGCCGGAAAAGACGATTTGCCGAAGGTTCGGTCTGGTTTAGGTGTTGCGATTGTCTCCACATCGAAAGGTGTAATGACAGATCGCGCAGCGAGAGCTGCCGGTGTTGGTGGTGAAGTGCTCTGCACTGTTTTCTAATAGAGCGTGTATTTATAACCCGACTGCCTTTAATAGTGAGTTAAGAGTTTAGGACTATGTCTAGAGTAGCAAAAAATCCGGTAGCCATTCCGGCAGGTGTCGAAGTCAAGATTGATGGTCAGGAAGTGACGGTCAAGGGTAGCAAGGAGACGCTGTCGTGGGCTGTGCACAAGAAAGTAGAAATTAAGCAGGAAGAAAACGAGCTAGTATTTTCGGGTCGTAATAACGACAAGGAAGCTTGGGCGTTGGCGGGTACTACTCGTGCACTGGTTAATAATATGGTTGTTGGTGTTAGTACTGGCTTCCAGAAAACGCTAGAGCTCAATGGTGTTGGTTATCGTGCCAAGGCTGCAGGTAATGTCTTGAGCTTGACCCTGGGTTTTTCCCATCCGGTCGAATACGAATTGCCAGAGGGCGTTGTGGCAGATACGCCATCTCAGACACAAATAGTGTTGAAAGGTGCCAGTAAGCAACAGATAGGTCAGGTTGCCGCAGAAATCCGCGCATTCCGGCCGCCTGAGCCTTACAAAGGCAAAGGGATTCGGTATTCCGACGAGCACGTGCGTCGTAAAGAAGCTAAGAAGAAGTAAGTAACAGTTAGCTAGGGTTAACTACTTAAATAGTTATAGGTAAAAGTATGAGCGACAAGAAAACATCCAGATTACGTCGTGCACGTCGCGCTCGCGCAAAGATGCGTGAGTTGGGCGCTAATCGTCTTAGTGTGCATCGCACTCCGCAGCACATTTATGCGCAGGTGATTGGACCAGATGGCGACAAAGTTTTGGCCAGTGCATCGACACTGGACAAGGATCTTCGCAGTGGCAGTACCGGTAATACGGACGCGGCCACTAGTGTTGGTAAGTTAATCGCAGAGCGAGCTCAGGCAGCCGGTATTACCGAAGTTGCTTTTGATCGTAGTGGTTTTAAATACCATGGCCGTGTTAAGGCTTTGGCGGATGCTGCCCGTGAAGGCGGCCTTCAATTCTAACGATTCAAAGTCAAGGTTTTGAACGATGGCATTTAATGATTCAAAAAAGCAGGACGATTCTGAAGGCTTGCAAGAAAAGCTGGTACAGGTCAACCGTGTTGCTAAAGTAGTAAAAGGTGGTCGTATTTTCGGCTTCACTGCACTGACTGTTGTTGGTGACGGTAACGGCAAAGTGGGATTTGGTCGCGGTAAAGCGCGCGAAGTCCCGGTAGCTATTCAGAAGGCGATGGAAGCAGCTCGTCGCAATATGATCACCGTTGACTTGAATGGCGATACAATTCAGTACGCTATTAAGGCTAACCATGGCGCATCAAATATCTATATGCAGCCCGCATCACAAGGTACTGGCGTAATCGCTGGTGGTGCAATGCGAGCAGTATTAGAATTGGCTGGTGTCCACAACGTACTGGCTAAGTGTTACGGATCTACTAACCCCGTTAACGTTGTTAGAGCAACGTTCAAAGCGCTGGAGACGATGGCTTCTCCTGAGCAGGTGGCTAATCGCCGCGGTAAAACGGTAGAAGAGATTTTAAATTAAGTAGGTAGCGCGCTGTCACAGTGCGCTGCGTAGTATCAAGGTTGTAGAAATGGCCAAGAAAACAGTCAAAGTAACACTGCTTCGTAGTGCTAACGGGCGATTGAAAGCCCATAGGGCTTCAGTTGCTGGTTTGGGTTTACGCCGCATCAATCATACGGTCGAAGTTGAAGATACACCTTCAGTTCGGGGCATGATTAATCAAGTCAGCTATTTGATAAGAGTCGAGGAATAATCATGTCTGACGAAATGCGCCTAAATACGCTAAGTCCAGCACCTGGTCACAAGCATAGCTCCAAACGTGTCGGTCGTGGTATCGGTAGCGGCTCTGGTAAAACTGGCGGTCGTGGCCATAAAGGCCAAAAGGCTCGTAGTGGTGGTAACGTTCGGCCCGGTTTTGAGGGTGGTCAGATGCCTATGCAAAAGCGTCTGCCTAAATACGGTTTTACATCTCGTATTTCGCGGGTCACTGCGCAAGTACGCACAAGTGAATTGGCTGCAGTCATTGATGGTGTCATAGACCTTGACGCGCTGAAGCGAGCTGACTTGGTCGGCACGCACATTGAGCGGGCAAAGGTCTTCTTGTCGGGTGACGTAACGAAGGCCTTCACAATTCAAGGTCTTGCGGTTACTAAAGGCGCTCGAGAGGCTATTGAAAAAGCTGGTGGCAAGGTCGAAGAATAGATGAATAAAGCGCTGCAGGCAGGTGGCAAACAAAACGGACTAGGCGAGCTTATGGCTCGCCTTCGTTTTGTATTGTTAGCGATAATTATTTATCGGATTGGTACACATATTCCTGTTCCTGGGATGAATCCTGATCAAATAGCAGCGATGTTTGACCAGAGTCAGGGCACTGTGCTTGGCCTGTTCAACATGTTTTCTGGTGGTGCTCTTGAGCGTATGAGTATTTTGGCATTGGGTATCATGCCGTATATCTCTGCCTCGATTATTATGCAGTTGATGTCTGCGGTAAGTCCGCAATTAGAGGCGTTGAAAAAAGAAGGTGAGGCTGGCAGGCGTAAGATTAGCCAGTACACGCGCTATCTCACTGTTGTTCTTGCTACTGTCCAAGGTACGGGCATGGTTGTCGGCTTGGCAAATTCCGGTATGGCTTACAGCGTCGGCATTACCTTTTACTTCACCGCGGTTGTTTCTCTGGTAACTGGCGCCGTCTTCATGATGTGGTTAGGAGAGCAGGTAACGGAACGTGGTATAGGCAATGGTATTTCGCTGCTTATTTTCGCTGGTATTGTGGCTGGTTTACCTTCGGCAATCGGGCAGTCAATTGAGCAGGCGAGGCAGGGTGAGATCAACATCCTTATTTTGCTGTTGATTTTGACGCTCGCGGTAGCCGTTATTTATCTCGTGGTATTTATAGAGCGAGGTCAGCGTCGTATAACGGTCAATTATGCCAAGCGCCAGCAGGGTAACAAGGTTACTCAGGGTCAGCAGAGCCATTTGCCGATGAAAGTTAACATGGCCGGCGTTATCCCGGCGATCTTTGCCAGTTCGCTGTTGCTTTTTCCTGCATCCATCGCGCAGTGGTTTGGTCAAAGCGAAGGTATGGAATGGTTGCAAGAAGTTTCTTTGGCTATTGGGCCAGGGCAGCCACTTAATATTTTGTTGTTTACAATGCTAATTGTGTTTTTCTGCTTCTTCTACACGGCTTTGATGTTTAATCCGAAAGAGATGGCGGACAACCTGAAGCGGTCTGGAGCGTTTCTTCCGGGTATTCGTCCTGGTGATCAGACGGCAAATTATATTGATAACGTGATGACCCGTTTAACGATGTTTGGTTCTTTATACATCGCAATGGTCTGTTTGCTGCCACAGTTTCTGGTGGTGATGTGGAATGTTCCTTTTTATCTCGGCGGCACGTCATTATTGATTGTGGTCGTGGTGGTGATGGACTTTATGTCTCAGGTCCAATCGCATCTCATGTCTCATCAATATGAAGGCATGATGAAGAAGGCCAATTTGAAAGGTTATGGTAAGGGTCGCGGCGGTTAAGTCTGTCTCGGTCAGTGTTCGAGTAGTCGGTTCGCTGTTTAATGTGGTGAGCTGGTAGTTTTTGTAAAGTTTTAGGAAAGAGTGGGGAAGTGAAATGAAAGTTCGTGCTTCTGTTAAAAAAATCTGTCGCAACTGTAAAGTTGTTCGTCGCAAGGGTGTGGTTCGGGTTATTTGTAACTCTGAGCCCCGTCATAAGCAGCGACAGGGTTAAGTCAGGTTATTGAGCCTGGTTTTAGTGTTCAACTTCAGGTTGATTTTCTAGTAGTCCAGCGGTAAACTACCGCGCCTTTTGAACACAGGCCTACCAGCGTGTTTTATTCGCTGCAGTAGGAAGATGCGCAAAAGTGGCTCCTTCTTAGTGTTAACTATGAAGTAGAAGAATCACGCTTGGATTGCTGAATTTAATGTTAAGTCCTTGGGGTAAATAAGCTTCAAGTGATAAGCAAACGAAAGTTTTGGAGTAATTTGGATGGCTCGTATAGCTGGTGTCAACATCCCGGATCACAAACATGCGGTGATATCGTTGACCTATATCTATGGTATTGGTCGCCCTTCAGCCAAGCAGTTATGCGCTGCTACCGGAGTTGCTGAAGACATTAAAATCGGGGCATTAAACGAAGAGCAGTTAGATTCGTTGCGCTCGGAGATTGGTAAAATGAGCGTTGAAGGTGATCTTCGTCGTCAAGTATCGATGAACATTAAGCGGTTGTTGGACCTAGGGTGTTACCGTGGTTTACGGCACCGTAGAAATTTACCGCTTCGTGGCCAGCGTACTAAAACCAATGCAAGAACCCGTAAAGGACCTCGTAAGCCAATTCGCAAATAATTTTTGAGATGTGGTAGTGCAAGGTAAAGAGAATTTAAGTGAGTATTCATACTTGCTTTAGTGTAGCTACATCACTTTTTGTAGTGCTGATATTAGAGTAGGAACATCATGGCTAAAGATAATAAGCCGGCTCGTAAAAAGGTCAAAAAGACCGTTGTGGATGGCATTGCGCACATTCATGCGTCTTTTAATAACACCATAATTACTATAACTGACCGTCAGGGTAACGCTCTTAGTTGGGCGACTGCGGGCGGGTCTGGTTTCCGTGGGTCTCGTAAAAGTACGCCTTTCGCTGCCCAGGTGGCTGCTGAGCGTGCTGGTATAGCAGCCCAGGAATATGGTCTAAAAAATCTCGACGTTGAAGTTAAGGGCCCAGGTCCAGGTCGAGAGTCTGCCGTACGTGCACTTAATAATGCAGGGTACAAGATAGGTAGCATTAATGACGTAACGCCAATTCCACACAATGGCTGCCGTCCTCCCAAGAAACGTCGCGTTTAATCAAGTTACAGGAATACAAACATGGCTAGGTATTTAGGCCCAACATGTAAGCTGTCCAGAAGAGAAGGAACAGACCTGTTCTTGAAGAGCGGTGTCCGCCCTCTGGATTCAAAATGTAAAGCAGAAGCCCCTCCCGGTGTTCATGGTGCTCGTCGTGGTCGCTTGTCGGATTATGGTGTGCAGCTGCGCGAAAAGCAGAAGGTTCGTCGGATATATGGCGTTCTAGAAAAGCAGTTTCGCAACTACTATAAAGAAGCTGCTCGCCTGAAAGGCGCAACAGGTGAGAACTTACTGCAATTGCTTGAAAGTCGTTTGGATAATGTTGTTTATCGCATGGGCTTTGGCTCAACTCGCGCTGAATCGCGGCAGCTGGTTGCTCACAAGTCTATTCTGATAAATGACAAAGTCGTCAATATTGCGTCCTATCAGGTCAAAGCTGGAGACAAAGTGTCTGTTCGCGAAAAGGCGAAAAGCCAATTGCGTGTTAAGCAGGCTATCGAGCTTGCGGCTCAGCGTGGCGATGCCGAGTGGATTGAAGTCAACGTCAGTAACATGGAAGGCACCTACAAGGCTAAGCCAGACCGTGCTGATCTTTCTTCAGAGATTAATGAAAGTTTGATTGTTGAGCTGTACTCGAAGTAATCGGTTTACCGATTGCTTGGTACGTTTCTCCAATCCGAATGACTAATACTACACAGGTGCCCATATGCAAAGTGCAGTGAATGAATTTTTAACGCCACGCGTTATCGATGTAGACGAAGTAAGTTCAACGCGTGCCAAGGTAACGCTTGAGCCTCTAGAGCGCGGCTTTGGACATACCTTGGGTAACGCATTGCGTCGTATCCTGTTGTCTTCTATGCCTGGTTGCGCTGTTACTGAAGTTGCAATCGACGGCGTGTTACACGAGTACAGTGCGATTGAAGGCGTTCAGGAAGATGTCATTGAGATCTTACTGAACTTAAAGGGAGTCTCGATACTGATGCACGGTAAGGACGAAGCCGTGTTGACCTTGAGTAAGAGTGGTGCTGGACCTGTAACCGCTGGTGATATTCAAGTCGATCATGATATTGAAATCTCCAATCCTGACCATCTTATTGCTACCTTGAATGAGGCGGGTTCGCTTAATATGACGCTGACTATTGGTCGTGGTCGTGGTTATGTGCCCGCTGACGCGCGCCAGAGCGATGACGAAGAGACTCGTAGTATTGGTCGCTTGCAGTTGGACGCTTCTTTCAGTCCAGTGCACCGAGTTGCCTATGTCGTCGAGAGCGCTCGAGTAGAGCAGCGTACAGATTTGGATAAGTTGGTGTTAGATCTAGAGACGAATGGAACGATAGATCCAGAAGAGGCGATTCGTCGAGCGGCGACTATCCTTCAGCAGCAGTTGTCTGTGTTCGTTGACCTTGAAAGCGAGAAAGAAGCAGAGCCAGAAGAAGAGGAAGACGAAGTCGATCCTATTTTGTTGCGCCCTGTTGATGATCTTGAGTTGACAGTTAGATCTGCTAACTGTTTGAAGGCGGAGAACATATACTACATCGGTGATTTGGTTCAACGTACCGAAGTTGAGTTATTGAAAACTCCTAATTTGGGCAAGAAGTCACTGACGGAAATTAAAGACGTGCTGGCGTCGCGGGGATTGTCGTTGGGCTTGCGCCTAGACAATTGGCCACCAGCCAGCTTAAAAAATGACGACAAAGTGCTCGCTTCTTAGCGTCGACGTCTAAAAAGAACTCGTTGGATCGAATTTTGAGTCGGTCCACAAGAAATAGGAATTACAGTCATGCGTCATCGCCACAGTGGCCGCCAGCTAAATCGTAATAGTTCTCATCGTAAAGCGATGTTTAGAAATATGACGAACTCTTTAGTTGAGCACGAGTTGATAAAAACTACCCTGCCTAAAGCGAAAGAGTTACGTCGCTTCGCGGAACCGATCATTACGTTAAGTAAAAACGATTCAGTTGCCAATCGGCGACTGGCGTTCGATCGGACTCGTGATAAGGACGTTGTCGGTAAATTGTTTACCGAGTTAGGTCCGCGTTATCTTGAGCGTCCAGGTGGCTATATTAGAATACTGAAAGCTGGTTTTCGTACAGGTGATAAAGCGCCGATGGCTTACGTTGAATTGGTTGATCGGCCTGTAGATGCTGAGGTCGTTGAAGCTGACGAAGATTAAGTTATTGTCTATGTAGCAAGCAGCGTACAAAAAAGCCGGGTAATTGCCCGGCTTTTTTGTACGCTGCTGGTATGTTATACGTCTGATGATTGGGGAAGAGCATGCTGTTGCCAGCGACAGTTCACTGGACTAGGCCCTTAATAGAGCTAAAAAGGCGTTGCAATTCGGTTTTATCGGCGTATATTCGATTAGGTGTTCAGGATGGACACTATGCAGGGAAGCGTATCAAGAACGGTCGTGTGTACAGGATGTAACACAATAGCAATGGATGCTGTCTTCCCTGCAACTCTCTTTTTATAATTCCGTAAGATACTCGATTACAGTTTTACCGCCATAATGTCGGTTCGCAACTGGCCAATCATAGACTCTGCGGTGTTGCCGATCACTTTTCCGCTAAGGCCTTTGCGGCCGACAGTACCAGTTACAACGATGTCCGCTTTTAAACGGTTAGCGATGCTGGGGATTATTTTGACAGGGTCTCCGCGTTTTACATGGAGATGATCGCGATCAATATCATACTGGGCGCAAAACGCTTCGATGACTGGTTCTAGTTGTTGGCGTTTCTCTTTGACATATTTGCCGGCGTCAATTAAGTCCATGTCGATTAACGGCTGTGGTACTTTCAGTGCAAAGGCAACATGTACGCGTTCCCCCAAGGCGGTTGCGAGGTTTTTTGCTTGCTGGATAACCGTGTGATTTAATTTCATCTTCGATTTAGCGCGACTTGAAAAATCTAACGCGGCAACGATATTGGTTTTTGTTTTCCACTGTTTGTTAGTCGTAATAAGTACCGGTGCTAAGCACTCTCGAATGAGTTGCCAGTCGGTCGACGTGTAAAGAAGGGATCCACTATGATTACCCGATTTGATGACCATGGCGACCGGTTTTGCTCTGCAATAGGCTGTTATGGCTGGGGCGATATGTTTCCCCCACATAGGCTTTATCGATAACTTGTTAGTGTCGATGCTGAGCTTGGTGGTCAATGCTTCTAGCTCAGCCTTCCTTAGACTGAGCAGCTTTTTTTCAAGGCCATTACGGCTCAATTTTTTTGAACTGAGGTCTTCAAGGTGTTCCGGATTTGCGTAGCAAAAGCCCACCAGGGTGATCGTCGCGCCAGTGAGGCGTTGTATCACTTGGGCCCGCTTAAGCGCACTATTGCCTCCGCCAGCTTTATCAGCGATGACTAATAAGTCCTTCATTAAAATCTCCAGAAAGCCGTCAAATTAACTTGTTACTAAATAGTCTAACTCAAGGTTGTCGATGAAAGCGAGATCGCTTCATTGATTGGTGTCAATTTTTGGGTAAAAAAAACCGCGCAAAGTAAGCCTTAGCGCGGTCGGAAGCACGGTAAATCCGTGTTTGTTAACGGTGAGACCTAGCGGGTGTATAAATCTTTCAGCGAACTGGTGAACTCTTCAAAAGCCTTAACATTGGCTTGGTGTAATGTTTCAAATCCCTCTTTGGTTTGCCGTTCAAAATCGCCGTTTTTTGATAAGGCTTCTTCAATGGAAGAGCTACTAGCAATGTCTTTCAAGCTACCAATACGAGCATCGGCTAATTGGGCCCACGCTTCAGTTTGACGACGGGTAAAAGTTTGATAAAAACTAGTTTGTAATTCAAAGGCTTTGCTGTTCGATGCCACAGTTTTTTCCAGCATGGCTTTTACTTTATCGAGTTCTGACATGACATTTTCCTAATAAGGGCGTCGAGTTTACTGCAGCGTCAAAAAGCAGGCCAGCCGCTAAGGCTTAGGCAATTGAAGCTAACTCCGCTGTGGTTATTAATTTGCGCCTACGAATAAACGAACAGGAATGGCTCTGATTCTTTTGCGGTGCAAAATGTAGGAGTATAGTAAGCCCGGTGGGCGGTTCTGTCAAGCAGTTATTTTGCTATGCAAAATAACCTAACAGATTGATATATATCAGTTAAAAATTTTCTATGTTGCTTTCGCAAAAAATATTACTAGTTGAAGGAAGGATAGTGGTGGATTTTTTAATCCCATGGTCTGCTGTGTTTGATAAACGAGCTGCATTGTCGCGGCTGAGTATACGTCGTTGGGGTTCCCGGATTGAATCTACTCGCAAGACAACGTTCTGTTTAATGCTAAATACAACGAAACGGCATTCTGACAGAAACGTGGGTTCCGAGGGGCGTCTTGGGTGATTACAAGGGTAGTTATATTCGAATGGTGTATGCGGTTCGAATCGAGGGTCCCTCGACAATCTATGTGCCTAGCAGTTTGTAGCTGAAAGATTCATATTTCCCGACCGATATGGCATTGGCAACACAGCCGCAGATAGACGTGATGAAAAGAAGGTATAAACCCGCTGATACAGACAAGCTTGGGCATGGCCCAGCGTCGATCGGGCAACACCTCACATTGCATCGCCAGACGTTCATGGTGACGAAAAGAATCGCCGATTAATGATGTACTTTCATTGACTAGAATCTTTCGGCAAACAAAGTACAGCGGCAGTAATCACCCATCGATGGCATGTATTCTGAAACTCGTTAGCAAAAGCTGGGTAAGACATAGTGGCGGTCTTATCTGCACGAAGGTTACATCTATGGCCTAACGATGCGGGGTCAGTTTTATCGGTCAAGGGAATGGTTAAGGGGTTTCGACACTGTGTTGTCATCAAAAGAGGTGCTGACTGCGTTCTACTCATAGGTTGCATGGAGTTTCTGCGCCCTATGAGCAAGTGTTGTGTGGATCTTTTCCGGGTGCACGGAGCGTGTCAATAACCTCTTTCGATGTTGACCACGTTTAACAGTTTTTCTCCTTGCAGATAGCGCCGCAAGTTTTCTTGATAAAGAATAAAGCCGCGCTGAAACCCTGCCATCGAAGCCCCTGCCGAGTGTGGGGTAATAATGAGGTTTTGAGTTTTCCACAATGGATGATCATTGGGCAATGGTTCGGGATCGGTGACATCAAGCCCTGCGCCGGCTAAATGTTTGCTGTTGAGCGCTTGCATCAAGGCATCTTGATCGGTTGTCTTACCGCGGCCCACTGAAATATAGAAGCTGCCTTTTTTCATTGCGGTGAAAAAGGCTTGGTCGATGATATTGGCTGTACTGCCGGTGAGAGGTAGGGCATTGACCACCACATCCGCTTGTTTGGCGAGCTCGTTCATTTCGCTGGCCAACCCAACTTGAGCCACATAGTCAGGCCCCGTGCGGCTGGAGTTACGCGTTGCAATGACTCTCATGCCCAGGCCGTGAGCGCGTCTCGCAACCTCTGTGCCTATACCGCCTAAGCCTAGCACTAGCATAGTTTTGCCACTGATTTCACGATTGGCGTTGCCAGCGGGGTTGCGCTGCCATTTACCCTCTAGTTGGTTGCGCTGGTAGTACGATAAATCTCTGCCCAGCGACATCATCATAGCGATTGCATGCTCGGCAATGGCAGGGGATGACAGTCGTTGCGCGTTTGTTAAGATAAAGTCAGCATCTTTGACGCCGCCGGTGGCGGTGCACTCCTCGCTGCCGGAGCTGAAATTTTGAAACCAAACCAATTTAGGTAATTGTTTGAGCAGCGCGCCGTTACAGCTCCCAAGCACGACTTCTGCACGTTTCAAGTAGTCCGGCGTGGGCTTACCCGCTTCAGGAATATAGAGTTTGATCGGGATGTCACCTGCAACCGGTTGCAGGTTGGCAATCACCGGTTGCGCCAGCGCTTTATAGGCTGCCGGTATGGCAATAACGATTTGCTGAGGCTTTTTCCAGCGCGAGTGTTCGCTACTGGTGGCTTTTCCCTCGCGCAATGAAAGATTCTCGATCAATTGTACGGCGGCGGCCGAGGGTTTGCTGGTGTCGGCTACCGCGGTGAAAGCTATTGCCGTTAAGGATAAAGCGGTTATCCATTGTTTTACCAAGTTCATCGTTGACTCCTGTACAGATTTTTTTCGTATGAAACGAAAGCTGTGGCTTGCGTATTTAATTTTGTCTACCGTGAATTTTATCCCAGCATTGGTTTCAAAAACTGTCCGGTAAACGATTTTTTGTTCTTTGCGACTGTCTCTGGCGTGCCGGTGGCAATAATTTGCCCGCCGCCACTTCCGCCTTCGGGTCCCAGATCAACAACCCAGTCTGCTGTTTTGATGACATCCAGATTGTGTTCAATGACGACGATGGTATTGCCGTGGTCGCGCAATCGGTGCAAAACATTAAGCAACTGCTGAATATCATGAAAGTGTAACCCGGTAGTCGGCTCATCGAGTATATACAGTGTTTTACCGGTATCCCGCTTTGATAGTTCCTTGGAGAGTTTAACCCGCTGAGCTTCTCCACCCGATAAGGTGGTTGCCGCTTGACCGAGGCGAATATAAGAGAGCCCGACATCAACCAGTGTTTGCAGTTTCTTGGCAATAGCCGGTATGTTCGTGAAAAATTCAGAGCCTTCTTCGATGGTCATATCGAGTACTTCGTGAATATTTTTACCCTTATAACGGATCTCTAGTGTTTCACGGTTATAGCGTTTACCTTTACAAACATCACAGGGAACATAAACATCTGGGAGAAAATGCATTTCTACTTTGGTTACACCGTCACCCTGACATGCTTCACAGCGTCCGCCCTTGACATTAAAGCTGAAGCGTCCTGGTTTGTAGCCGCGAGACCGGGCTTCATGCGTGCCGGAGAATAAATCCCTGACCGGAGTAAATATCCCGGTATAGGTTGCCGGGTTAGAGCGTGGCGTTCTGCCGATGGGGCTCTGATCAATATCAATACACTTGTCGACCCGATCAAGACCGGTAATATCTTCGTAGGGTGCTGCCGTTAACGTACTGGCGCCATTTAGTTCTGTTGCCGCCAGCGGATAGAGAGTGCCGTTAATCAGCGTCGATTTACCCGAGCCGGATACGCCGGTAACACAGGTCATTAGTCCGAGCGGAATGTTGAGAGTGACGTTCTGCAGGTTGTTGCCGCTGGCGGATGATAGCGTGAGTAGGTTTTCCGGATTATAGGGAGTACGCTGTTTCGGTATGGGAATCTGTTTTTTACCGGACAGGTACTGCGCGGTTAGGGATTTTTTAGCCTTGAGTATGGTTTTGTAGTCACCCTGGGCGACCACCTCGCCGCCATGAATACCGGCGCCAGGGCCAATATCAATGACATGATCTGCCAGACGTATGGCCTCTTCGTCATGTTCAACAACGATCACCGTATTGCCAATGTCGCGTAAATGAACCAGTGTTTTTAGCAGTCGTGCATTGTCGCGTTGATGGAGCCCGATGGAGGGCTCGTCAAGAATATACATGACGCCAACGAGTCCGGCGCCAATCTGGCTGGCGAGACGAATACGTTGTGCTTCTCCGCCGGATAGGGTGTCGGCACTGCGGTTTAAGGTGAGGTAGTTGAGGCCAACATCGACCAAAAACGTAAAACGATCACGGAGTTCCTTGAGAATTTTTTCGGCAATTTTTCCCTGTCGCCCGCGCAGCTTTAATGTTTCAAAATAGTCCCTAGCTTCACCCACAGGCATCGCCACAATAGAGGGTAAATCACGGTCTTTAATAAACACATTGCGAGCTTCTTTTCGAAGGCGAGTGCCCTTGCAGTCGGGGCAAGATTGAGAGCTGAGGTATTTGGCCAGTTCTTCCCGAACCATTTGCGAATCGGTGTCGCGATAGCGGCGTTCAATATTGGGGATGATGCCTTCAAAGGTGTGAGTGCGTTGAAAAATATCACCCCGATCATTAACATAACTGAAGCTGACTTCTTCTTTTCCTGATCCCTGTAAAATCGTTTTTTGGTGCTTTTTATCTAGCAGGTTGTAGGGTGTATCTATATCAAAACCGTAGTGGTCCGCCAATGATTTCAGCATATGAAAATAGTAGACACTGCGTCTATCCCAACCCCTAATGGCACCCTCAGCTAGGCTTGCTTCGGGATGCAGCACCAGCCGGCTCTGGTCAAAATATTGTTTGACGCCCAAGCCGTCACAGCCGTCACAGGCCCCAGCCGGGTTGTTAAAGGAGAACAACCTAGGCTCTAATTCGCTGATGCTGTAGCCGCACTGTGGGCAGGCAAACAATGATGAAAAAACAATATCGTCGTTATCATCATCCATATAGCTGATGGTTGCATTGCCACCGCCCAGCTCAACTGCCGTTTCAAACGACTCGGCCAGGCGAATTTGCAAGTCATCCCTGACCTTAAAGCGATCGACAACAGCTTCAATGGTATGCTTTTTGTTTTTCTCCAGGTCGGGAACATCATCCAGTTCCACCACCCGACTATCAACTCGCGCGCGAACAAAACCATTAGCACGCAGCTGTTCGAAAACATGTAAGTGTTCACCTTTACGCTCTTTGACGATTGGTGCCAGCAACATTAGCTTACTACCTTCCGGTAATTCCAGTACGGCATCTACCATCTGGCTAATTGTTTGTGCCTCCAGTGTGACGTTGTGATCCGGGCAGCGCGGCTCGCCAACGCGGGCATACAGCAGTCGCAAATAATCGTATATCTCAGTGATAGTGCCAACGGTGGAGCGCGGATTGTGTGATGTCGATTTCTGCTCGATAGAAATCGCCGGTGATAAGCCTTCAATGTGGTCGATATCGGGCTTTTCCATCATCGACAAAAACTGGCGCGCATAGGTTGATAGTGACTCTACGTAGCGGCGCTGGCCTTCTGCATAGAGGGTGTCAAATGCCAATGATGATTTCCCAGAGCCCGACAGTCCGGTAATGACTACCAGTTTATCGCGGGGAATATCCAAATCGATATTCTTCAAATTGTGGGTTCGTGCGCCGCGTACTATGATTGTATCCATGCAGTGTCTCTAATGTGAAGCTGTCGGCAGCCATATCGCCGTGAACCGAACATTGTACTAAATTGTGGCGGTTGCGTGGCCTCTTTTATCAAACAAAAAATCAGTGTCGGTCGATAGTCGTTGGCGAAGTGACTTAAAGCTGGAAGTGCGCCCAGCCAGACGGTATAGTCGATCCATTATTTTGCGAATCTGACTGTACGACATTTTGGAGGTTTCCATGGCCCGCGGCATCAATAAAGTTATCTTAATTGGCAATCTGGGTAATGACCCTGAACAAAAATCTATGCCCAATGGCAACGCTGTCACCAACATAACCTTGGCAACCTCTGAAAGCTGGAAGGACAAACAGACCGGCCAGCAGCAAGAGCGAACCGAGTGGCATCGCATCGTGTTTTTTAATCGGCTGGCTGAAATTGCCGGTCAGTACCTCAATAAAGGGTCGAAGGTGTATCTAGAGGGTTCATTGCGCACTCGCAAATGGCAGGATCAGGGTGGGCAGGATCGCTACACCACTGAAATTGTGGCCAATGAGCTACAAATGCTAGACAGTAAAGGCGGTGGCGCGCCGCAGGCAGGCGGGTATCAAAACGATGGTTATGGCCAGTCCGCTCCTCAGCAGGCGCCACAGCAACAACAGCAACAGCAGGCTCCACAGCAGCAACAGCAGCGACAGCAACAGGCGTCTCAACAACAAGCGCCGCAGCCTACCGCTCCCTCCGGCAACTTTGACGATTTTGACGACGATATTCCTTTCTAGGGCTGTAATTCGGTGAAGGTACAAATCATTGCTCTTAAGGGGCAGATTCGCGATGCATTG
>Ga0206130_10003068_pt1 | contig 22365 bp, 20 predicted proteins | sample Helgoland_Spring_9_FD_148637 | JGI IMG/M metagenome (GOLD analysis project Ga0206130, IMG submission 148637) | Pelagic subsurface seawater microbial communities from Kabeltonne, Helgoland, North Sea - Helgoland_Spring_Bloom_20160512_1 | ecosystem: Environmental > Aquatic > Marine > Epipelagic ... | reverse complement strand
GAAATTCGTTATCTGAAACTAATTTAACAGCCGCATCTGCCAACATCTTATCTTCTCCATTTACAAAAGCAAATCCTGCACTAGAATTATTAATAATTTCTAATAAATCATTTCCTGGATTGACACTGCCTAATATCGGCTTAGATTCAACCATATAACCTAGAAGCTTTCCTGGGAAATTATGAGCGCTATGATTATTTGATAATGAGAACAACCCTACGTCTATAACAGACACGATCCTTTTATATTCGCTTTGAGAGATTGAAGGCATTATTGTGATATTGTCAAGACCCCAATCCGACTTTAAATCATTTATTAAATTAAATTCATCGCCTTGACCAATTATTAAAAAATGTGCGTTTTCGATAGTTTTGAGATTTCTTGCAAGTCGAATAATATTTTGCATATCCTGCGCATAACCAATATTGCCGCCATAAAAAAAAACTACTTTATCTGTGATTTTTAGTTGTGGAATAACTTTTTTATCACGATCTTTTACCGGAAGAGCTGCAGCAGATGCCCAATTATGTAGAATTTTTACATTTGTAAAAATTGGAAATTTATCTTTAAAAAAATCTAAGTTTGCCTTAGATTGAACTCCAATACAGTCAGCAGTTTTATAATTCAACCTTTCATAGTATCTAAAAAAATAAGCAGGTATTGAATTTTCTTTTATCAGGCCTTGATCAATAATCCATTGGGGGAAAATATCTCGTAGAACAAGATATACATATGTTCCTTGATATTTAAACCTTTTTGCAAGAGGGCCAAAAAATATTGAAGGAGTATAATTTATGCATAAGTCAAAATTATTTTCTTTTACTTTAGTTTTGATCGCCTCCCATGCTCTTAAAGATAAAAGCCATTCATTTAAAGCCCTTTTAAACATTCCTACGCCTCTGGTGTAGCCAGATTTAAAACGCCAAACCTCAATTCCATCGACATATTCAACTATTAATTTAGATTCTTGGTATGGAGAGCCTGGAGTAATCACAATAGATTGGTGCCCAATTTTTTGGAACTGAAGAGCCAATTCATGAATCATTTTAGAATGAACTCTGGTTCCAGAAGGCAAATACTCATCTACCAATAAAGCTATACGCATTGTTATCCCTTAAATTCTTAATTTAGATTGTAAATTATTTTATATTATACTTAGAATATAACGAATCATTAACCCTAATTAACTCGATCATTTCGTAAATCATCTGATCATATGAAGGTATTTTATAATCCAATAAATTTCTTGTGTCTACAAAACTTTTATCAGATTTTTTTCCACCAACTGCAGAAATATTAATATCTTTTCCTGAATATTTTTTAAATAATTTAATAAGCTCGTATTTATTGATCGATTTATTATTGGTTATATGATGTAAACCTATTAAATCTTTTCTAATCGAGAGATCTATCACCCTTGCAAGCTCAATTGTAGTTACGCCAGACCAAATTGAATCTGTGTATCCTGAAATATCTTCTGATTGATTCATAAACCAATGAAATAATCCTATTCCATTAGGGTTTATTTCAGGCCCGATAATTGAAGTTCTTAAAGTTAAATCTTTAGAATTAACTACCTCTCCTAATGCTTTGGACTGTGCATAAAATCCTACTCCATTTTTAAAAGAATCCTCTTCATACCCCCCCTCATCTCCTGAAAAAACACAATCAGTACTTATATGAATGAGTTTAAAACTATATTTCTTGCCTAATAAAGCTAATAAATGAGGAAGATAACCATTAAACCATATAGCCAATTCTGGATTATTTTCAGCGGTATTATTTAATAAGCCAATACAATTTATCACCACATCAAAACTTTCATTATTTAGAGCATGCTCTAATTCTTTAGTATTAGAAATATCTAAATTTATTATATTATTTTGATGTGTGGCATCTCTAGCTAAACCCCAAATTTCATAGGTTCCTAAACTTTCTAAATGGGTTTTAATGACATGGCCAGCCATTCCTTTGCAACCCAATACAAGTACTTTTTTTATTTGCTCCATATCACTTTATTTACTATTGATGTGTAGCTTTGAATGGCTTTCACAACACGCTCTGAAGTGTTAATAATATTATATTCCCAAGGTAACTCTGTATTTTCGTTAATAGCCAAACCTTTCGTAATTTCAATAGAATTCCATATTTGATTTGTGCCTATTCCAGCTAAGACAATTGTGCCGGCATCTATAGCCTCTGGCCTCTCTGTGCTTGATCTTAAACTGATAGCTGGAAATCCTATCATAGCTGACTCTTCGCTAATTGTTCCACTATCAGAAAGAACTGCAAAAGCATTTTTCTGTAAATTTACATAATCAAAGAAACCTAATGGAGATATATTAGAAATTAACGGGTGAAACTTAATATTATTTTTCGCTATTCTGTTTTTAGTTCTTGGATGAGTTGAGAATATAATAGGTTTTTGATATTTTTCTGCTACCGCATTCAAAGAGGCTGATAATATCTCAAAATTATCATTTAAATCAATATTCTCCTCTCGATGGGCGCTAACTACAAAATAGTCCTTCTTCTTTAAATCAAGTTTATCAACAATATCACTCAGATTGATTTGATCTTCATATTTATTTAAAACCTCTTTTAAAGGGGAGCCTGTAACAAAAACATGATCTTTTCTGAAACCTTCACTTAATAAATATCTTCTACTATGTTCAGTATAAGTTAAATTAATATCTGAAATATGATCTGAAATCTTTCTATTAATCTCTTCTGGTACATTTTGATCAAAACATCTATTACCAGCTTCCATGTGAAAAATAGGTATTTTCAACCTTTTTGCAGCAATTGTACTTAAAACACTATTTGTATCTCCAAGCACTAAAAGTGCGTCTGGTTTTTCAGATGTTAATATTTCATAAGATTTTGAGATAACATTTCCAATAGTTTCTCCTAAGTGATTACCAGCTACATTTAAGAAAAAATCTGGCTTCCTTAACCCCAAATCATCAAAGAAGATCTCATTTAACTCATAATCATAATTTTGACCTGTGTGGATTAAAATATGTTCAAAATATTCATCACATAATTTAATACATTCTGCAAGTCTGATGATTTCTGGTCGTGTGCCTATAATTGTAGCAAGTTTAATTTTTTTCATTTTGTTGTTTTAAGTTATTTAACTCCTGTTTAACCATTGGCAACCTTTTTAACAAATTTTTTATTCTCTCAACATCGCATTGGTTTGTATTATGGGAATTATAGTCCTCTATTTTAGAAATATCTTTTTCACCTTCTGTAAAATATTGAGCATAATTTAAATCTCTGTTATCAGAAGGAATTCTATAAAACTCTTCCATATCTTGTGCCTTACTCATCTCTTCTTTTGTACATAATGTTTCGTATAGCTTTTCACCATGACGTGTCCCAATAATTTTTAATTTGTTGTTAACATTGAACATTTCTTTTAAAGCTTGAGCTAAATCGCCAATAGTTCCAGCTGGTGCCTTGTTAACAAATAAGTCCCCGGGATTACCATTTTCAAAGGCAAATATTACCAGATCCACCGCTTCATTAAGAGACATCAAAAAGCGTGTCATTTTGGGATCAGTAATTGTAATATTTTCTTTATTTTTAATTTGATTCAAAAATAAAGGAATTACAGAACCACGAGATGCCATAACATTTCCATAACGAGTTAAGCATACAGTCGTATTATTACAATTTCGGGCAGCAGCAACAGCCACTTTTTCCATTAAAGCTTTTGAAATACCCATGGCATTGATGGGGTAAGCTGCTTTGTCAGTGCTTAAACAGATTACTTTAGAAACCTTGTTACGATCTGCTGCTTCTATTACATTCTGTGTTCCAAAAACATTTGTTTTAGTTGCTTCAATTGGAAAGAACTCACAAGATGGCACTTGTTTTAAAGCTGCAGCATGAAAAACATAATCAACTCCACGCATTGCTCTTTCAACACTTGAATAATCTCGCACATCGCCAATATAAAATTTTAATTTAGTATTTTTAAGCCGAGTTCTCATATCATCTTGTTTTTTTTCATCTCTCGAAAAGATTCGAATCTCTTTAAAATGATCTGTATTTAAAAATCTACTTAAGACTGCACTTCCAAAAGAGCCTGTGCCTCCTGTAATTAATAATATTTTATTTTTTATTTTCATAATTTACTCTCTTGTATAGACTATTTTTTTGATGTTCATTAGGATAATTAATTAGAACTGCTCTGTATATTCCTTTAAAAACAAACAAGCTTCCAGCAGCAGCTCCTATTATCCCACATGAATCTAATAGAGCTTTAAGATCTTCATATTTACCTGCTCCACCTATCATTGTTAGAGGTATTGAAATTATATCTTTCAAACGTTTTGCTAATTTAATATCATATCCTGACATCATCCCATCATTATCTATTGAATTAATAACAACTTCTCCGGCGCCGCTTTCTTGAATTCTATAAATCATATCGTTGAGCTCAATACCTGTATTTTTTGTCCCGTTGTGAGTATATACAACATATTTTCCAAACATATTTTTCTTAACATCAAGAACAACAACAACACTCTGGCTTCCAATTTCATTAGCCATATCTTTAATAATATTTTCATCTTCGATGGTTATTGAGCTAATTGCAACCTTCTCAACACCCAAGGAGATAATAGCTTTTGCCTGTTCAACAGATTTAATTCCTCCTCCATAACATAGAGGCATTCTACATTCTGCAGCAAATTTTTTTATCTTTTCAAAGTCTATTTCAATTTTTTTTGATGTTGCATCTATATTTAAAACAATTAATTCATCACATTTTTTTTCATTGAAAATACGTATAGCATTTATAGGATCTCCAACATATTTTTTATCCTTAAATTTTTTAGTTTTAACAAGGCCATTATCACTAATCAGCAAGCAAGGTGTTACTCTAGGAAGAAGCATTAAGATAAATTTGAAAAATTTTTTAAAAATCTAATACCAGAACTGTGGCTCTTTTCAGGATGGCATTGCATGCCATATATATTTTCATTTTTTATAACAGCACAGAAAGAGGATCCATAGTTAGTTGTACTTAAGATGCAATTTTTATCTTCTGGTTCTAGGTAATACGAATGTAAAAAATAAAACATTTCATTATGAAGGCCTTCAATTAGTTCGTCTTTTGAATTTAAGTGGAGTTGATTCCATCCCATATGAGGCATTGGAGAACCCTTTTCTAAATTTTCTAATTTAAACTTTATAACTTTACCTTCAATCCAATTTAGACCATCTAAAACACCCTCTTCACTTGATTGAGCCATCATTTGCATACCAACACATACTCCCAAAACAGGTATTTTTTTATTCAAAACCATATCCTCAGTAACTTCTCTGATGCCAGATTTATTAAAAAGATTCATAGCATGATCAAATGCACCAACACCAGGAAGTATTAATTTACTAATTTTTTGAAAATCCGCTTCTTTTATTAAAATTTTATGAGGCACATCAAGTTTTTTATAAATATTTGCAAAAGCGGTAACATTTCCTATTCCATAATCAATTATTCCAATCATTTATATAGTCTATTTTCAAACCCTAACATTGACTGAGCTTTTGCGGCAATATTTATAAGGCTCATTTTACTTTTATAATCAGAGCTACTTTTATTTGTCCCATCAAAGATTTCTTGAAGTTCATCAGCAGTAAGATCTAGCTTATGTGCAATATATTCAAACTCTTGCTTAAGAAAGGATTCGCTTAGCTCAGGATTTTTAATTCTTTCTAATGCATCACCTCTTTCCATTTGGTTGGTGCATATAAGACTCGAAAAATGAGCTCTTCTTCTGTCAAATCCAAATTTTCTTGGCAGCCAAAAATCTTCCAAAAATCTTGTAAACCTTGATTCAAAATGTTTGTGTTGAAATTTTTTCCAACCAAATTTACTTGACAGGAGTTCTTCTGCATCTTTTTTTATAAAAGGCACATAATTTAACGGTTTAAATACATTCATCCCAATAATAAAAGAATAATACAACTTAGATGTAAAGACATCTATAATTGGGAAAGATTTTAGTTCTCTTTTACCAAATTTTTTATGGATATCTAAAATAAAAGTCTTGTCAATACCTGGATAGGCCCCCCATTCTTCAGGTTCTCTTATGCATTCAGTAGAATGATTGCCTCCCGTTAAAACATATTTTATTTTATGTTTTCTTGCAAAGTGATATAGAGTTGAAAAAAAAGCTGTGTCTTGAGGTATATCTTGATGGGGTATTTGAGACTTTAAAACTGCTACTTGTAAATCTTTTATTTCTTCCCAATTAACTACCTCGGTATATAAATCAAGATCTAATCCATCTACAATTTTTTCGATGTTTTCAACTGCTTGATCTGTATTCCAACCAGCATCAACATGAAGTAATAATGGCCTTAAGCCCATCACTTCTTTCGCAATATAAGCCGCATATGAACTGTCTAAACCACCACTAAGACCCATAATGCAATCAAAGTCTTTGCCTTTGCCATCTTTTTTAATTTTAGCAGCATTTTTCATTAAAATTGCTTCGCCAACATGATCTGTATGCCAATTTGGTTCAATATTCTTTTTAAAATTATGGTAGTAGTCTGAAACACCATTTTTATCAAATATTACTTTTGAGTCAGTTGTGTCGATTATAGTTTTTGTACAAATTTGGTATTTATTTTTAATCATATTTAAGAGATTTCATCGTAAATTTTATTAAGAAAGAAATAGGTTTCCTTCACTGTATTGTTCCATGAATATTTTAATGAGTTATTGTAAGCTCTTTTACCAAAATCTAGTCTCTTTCTTTGATTTAATTCAAAATCTGTTATTGCTTCAATTATTGATACTTTATCAGAAGGATTGACCAATAAACCGCCATCATCTAGGGTTTCTGGCATACTAGATTCGTTACTACAAATTATTGGCATTCCCATCCTCATATATTCTAATAATGTTATGCCAAAACATTCAACTGATGATAGAAAAACTGCTACATCACAACTCCTTGTTAGATTATACAGCTCCTCTCTTTTTAAAAATCCTGGAAAATAAAATTTATTTCCCTTATTGTTTGCAGATTGAGCTTTTAATTTGTTGATCAAACTCGAATCACCTCCACCAACAAAATATGCATTTACTTTCTTTTGTGTAGGAAGATTATTTAATGCCGAGATCAAATACCTATGATTTTTATAATCAAGAATACTTGATACATAGATAACATTAAGTGAATTTTCCAAAATATCATAATTTGTTTTTTTCATCAAAAATTTATTATCTATTCCATGTGGAATAATATTAGAATTTTTTATTGAACCTATTTTTTTTGCAACCTCATCTGCTGCATATTTGGTAGTAAATATATTTGCTATGCTATTTTTGATAGCATTTTTAGCAACTAAATACTTCATGAAGGATAAAACCTTGTTTTTAAAGGAAAAATAGCTATAACTTCCATTTTGAAAACCAATAATATCCTGGTTCAACACAACATTTCTTTTAAACCTACAAAATGATGTGGAATCAATAGTAAATAATAGATGGTCTGGGGAAATTTGTTTTTTAAGTAAATAACGTTGCCAATATATCTGATAAAGAATATTTTTATTTATGTAGGGATGAGTTTTAATAATAATTTTATTGCTATTAAATTTTTCAAATTCACTATTTTGGTAAGTGTAAACAATTATCTTTTTAAAATTAGAATATTTTTCGAGTTCTAATAATTTAATCAGATGAAGAACACCTCCTCCTGACTTTAATCTAGAAGCATCGATGTGCAATATTTTCACAGAAGATAAATTTATTTCAATCATAAGTATGAGATCATGTTAACAGCCCTTTTAATTTTATATAAATTTAGTTAAATAATAAGTACTAATTAGTATAGCCAATGGTAAAGAACTAAGTAATGTTAGTCTAAAATTATTTTTTTTCACAATAAATGCAGATAAAAAAATCACATAAAAAGGCAACATAAAATAGTAATGCCTACTAAGACCTAAAGAAGTGATTAAGGTAATAATAAATAAAACATTGATTATCCAAGTAAAATTTAAACCTCTTATCTTTTTATCAAAAAATACCAAGATATTTCCAGTTGCGAGAAATATTCCAAAAAAATTTATAGCGCCTACAAAACCTGAAACTGATAATATTTGAGATGTTAGATTTGAAGGTTGCAATAAAGCGAAAATAAATGCGAATGGAACTTTATAAAAGTCCGATAAACTTGAAATTTGAAACATTGAAATTGTGCTACTTGTTGCAACCTCTCTTTCAACAACGTATGCAAATAGTTTGGCTTGAATAGAATCAAGATTATTCAATAATAAAAAAGATGTGAGATAAATAGAAACTATACATGTCAATAGAAAATATGGAAAATTCTTTAAATTAAAATTATTTGAGTATTCTTTTTCTCTAATAACAAATAGCGCTAAAACAGAAGCGATTATTAATATAACAAAACCAGTTCTTAAAAAAGAAAAGAGAAGCAAAACAATTAATAGGTAAAGTAAATATTTTTTTTTATTACTAATGAAATAGCTGTATAAGAAATAAAATATTTGCACCATTATTAGCGCAATAAACTGGTCTTTGTAAAGAAATAAAGGGAAAAAAAGAAAATAGGGATTAAATGAGTAAATTATTAAAGCATATTTAGCAGCTCTTTTATTAAATAAAATTGTGGTTAATTTATAAATATAATAAGCTGTTAATACTGAAAAAAGAATATTTACTAGCCTTAAAGCAAAAATGGATTGAAACAAATAAGTAAATATACAGACAAACCAATACCACAGACTAATGCTTTCGGAATATCCGGTACGGTCATTCAAGCGTTCAAAAGCATATGTAAAGACCTCATCATCAATTAAACTTTTGGCATTTTCAGAATAATATAGAGCTCCTGCTGCATATCTTACATCATCTGATTCTATAAAATTACTATTGTATCCCCCGATATCGCCATCATTTATTAAGGACAGTACAATTAAAATTAAAACTTTAATAGTGGCTGATATGATTAAAATTTTCTTTACCAATTTAATACTCTTTTTTTAATTACTCTTAGTATATATTTCATATTATTTTAGTGAGGTATCTATTAATTTCATAATTTAATTAGATAATGTTTGATGAGACGTTTTAAAATATTTTTTTCTTCAATATCAAGACCAATCAAATAAGTAAATAGAATGACGCTGAATACACAAGCGAATGATGAGATAATAAATCTTTGTATAGATGGTTCTTGAATAATTAAAACAAAGTATGGAAGAATTAATGAACATACTAAAACTAAAATAACAGGAATTAAAAGAGCTTTTAATACTCTTAACTTTGATCTTTCATAATATTTTGAATAAAAATAAAGTCTCACAAAAAATGCAATTATGGAAATTATTATTGATATAAGAACAATAATATGAGGAAAGTAATTATATTTTAAAAAATAATAAGAAAAAGGTATATTTAGAATAATTAATCCGCTTACAAGTATCGAAGGAAATTTTATTTTTCCTGTTGCTATAACAGCTGCCATAAATGAATAGCTGAGACTATCCACTATACATAAAATTATTCCGAGCTGTGTAAATACTATAGTTGCCCTAGGGTAATCTTTAAGCCATAAATCAAGAACAAACTCTGTTTCAAATAATAACGGATATGAAATGAGAAGAACTACAAAAAATTGATATTTAGAAGACTTAATAACTAGATTATTTAGTTCGTCAAATTTTGAATCTGCATAATATTTATATATTTGAAGCTTGACTGCTTGATTAATGTTTTGAATAAAAGTATTTATAACACCATTCAGCTGAAAGCCAATCCCGCGAGCTGTATTTAAGATTGGGCCATAAAACACATTTAAAAGTATATTAGTTGCTTGATTTTTTGAAACCGAAGCAAGTGAACCAAGTAAATTCCAACTAAAAAAAGATGATGTTGCTTTTAAATCTGAGAGATCTCTTACAAAAACTAGTTTTACATTACCTAATACAAGTCGACAATAAACAAAGTAAAAAAGAAATATAAAAAAACTTATCAAAGATATGAAGAGGGAGTAAAGGATTATTTTTTCTATTGGGGAGTAAAATAATATTAAAACTGCAATAAGCTTCAAGATAACTTCAGTAACAGATATATATGCAAAAACATTTATCTTTTCATATGCAAGAATCAGAGAGTTAAAAGGAAGCGTGATAATTTGAATGAAAAATCCAACTACTAAAATGTGGAAAACAATTTTTACCTCATCATTTCTATCTGGCGGAAATGTCAAGTTCTCGGCAACAAAATCTATTCCAATTGTCTCTGTAAAAATAACAAAAATAGTTCCAAGTAGAAGGGTTAAAAAAACTGAATATGAGAAATAGATGCTTAATTTCTTAAAATCTTTATTTTGAACTTCGATAGAAAAGTAACGCTGACATGTATCAACAATTGAATTGGAAAAAAAAGTTAGAATACCAAAAAAACCAAAAATAACATTGTAGATTCCATAATCTACAGCACCTAAGTTCTCTAATAAAAACCTTATTGATATAAATCCAATTAAAACAATAAAAAACATTCTTAAAAAAAGAATGAATGAGTTTTTAAAAACTCTCTTATTTATTGTGCTAATCAAAAATTAATAGTTTTATTTATCAAAAAAATCTATGGTCCATTTAAAAGCTTCATTTACTTTTACTTTTGGAATCCACCCTAATTTTGAAATTTTAGTAACATCCATCAGGCCTAACTTAAAGGGTAAATAAACTAGCTTATTTTTATCTTCTATTGAATATTTAACTTCTATTCTTCTTTTAGAACTAAAGCTAGCAATTAAATTGGCTAAATCTCTAATACTAATTTGATTATTTATATTAGCAAGATTATAGAACTCTTCATCACCTTTGGTTATAGCAAGAAACATTCCACCAATTGCATCAGCAATATAAGTATAGGTTCTTACTGCACTACCATCTGAATGTAAAACAATATCTTTACCTTCGATTGCATTGCTAATAAACTCAGCAAAAGCTCTTCCATCAGTAATTGAAATATTTGGACCTATGGTGTGACTCATTCTAATACTTACAAAATCCACTCCAAACTGAGCTTTGTAAGATGCTAACATTGTTTCACATAGTCTTTTTGCTTCTGGATAACACGACCTTGCAGCATCACAATTTAATGGCCCCATATCAGTTTCTTTTATAGCAATTTCATTATCCCAGTTTCCATAAATCTCAACTGTAGAGACATATAAAACTTTTGCAGATTTTTTATTAATTGCTAGTTCAAGAACATTGCGAGTTCCTTTGACGTGCCCCCAAAGAGTATCAACAGGATTATGAGTAAAGTCTTCTGGGCTAGCAGGCCCTGCGGTGTGGAATATATAGTCAACAGGAGAATTTAAATCAAACGGAGTTGTAATGTCTTGTATTAATAAATCTATAAAAGGTAATTTTAATGTTGTATCAAACAACATTGTTGCTTTTTTTTCATTTCTTGCAACTGCAATAATTTTAAGATTTAAGTTCCATGCAATATTAGCCTCACATAATGCCTCGATAATATATATGCCCAAACGTCCAGTTGAACCAGTTACAAGAATAGATTTATTACGAAATTTTTCCCAATCTATTGGAAAAGATAAAATTATTTCTACATCTCTATGTTCAATCATATCAAGAATTTACAAACCAAATATAGATTTTTTTTCTTCCAATTCTAGAATTGAACGAAAATAATAAAAGTCTTCTGGAGTTGTTATTTTTAAATTTAATTCCTGCTCTTTTACTATATGAATTTTTTTACCTAATCTAGCATAAACTAAAGAAGAATCTAAAATGGGTTCGCTGGTTATTTTTTTTAATTCCGCATAGGCAAGAATTAATTCACTAACTCTAAAAGTTTGAGGAGATGTTAATGTGAATGTATCATCCCTGTTTTTAAAATCAGCCATATCAGCGGTGTCATTTTTAGTGACCACAACGGATTCTATTACAGGCCTTACAGTCATTGCATTGCCATATTTTTTTGTAATTCGGATATTTTCAACTATTGTACTTTCTTTAACTAGAGGCCTAACACCATCATGAATTAAAACTATGTCGTTTTCATTAGTTTTTTTATTGATCTCTTGGAGACCAATTTCAACGCTATCATGCCTTTCTTTGCCTCCTGCAACTATGCTAATAACTTTAGCATAATTATACTTCTTAATAATATCTTCCATTTTGGTTACCCAAGAACTATGACAAACAATTACTATATGATCAATATCTTCACAAAGTTCAAATTTATCTAGGGTATAGGCTACAATAGGTTTACCATATAGTTCTATAAACTGTTTGGGTAAACCGCTGGTACGAAGTCTTTGCCCAACTCCCCCAGTTAAAATTAGCGCGAAATTCATATTTTATTATTTATTATTTATTATTTATTATTTTAGTTGTGCGGACTGGCATGCACAGCTAATAGCTTTTACTGGATTCTGTACTTCAGAATTAATTCCATTTTCCTAGTATTACTTCTTGCCATCTTTTTGTATTTTGTATATCAATTTTTTGAGGAAAAAAACGATTGGTTTCAGTAAAATTAAAATCCTTCTTCCTTATGTATGTAGCTTCCAAAACAGGTGGCAACATTGTATCCCCAAGATAATGTGCAGGGTGTAAGTTGTTAGCATGAATATAGACTAATTGATGAGTGTTATTTAGTTTCTCAAGTGCTGGAATAATTTTATTTGCTAAAGCTGGGTTATTTAAATCATGGAACTCAAAAACCATTTGCGAGAATTGATTTAAAGTTGCTTCACTAGCATGATATAAAAATTCCCATTCCCATCCTTCAACATCCATTTTCAGTATGAGATTGTTTTGTTCAGAATGCCCGTTTATATTTATGATTTCATTCATTGTTTTCATATTAGAACAGCTATCTTTCGGATCTCCCAAAATACCAATTTTATGAAAATGAAAATTTTTGTGTGTGTAAGGAAGTTTTTTAATAGTATGATCATACATATATACTTTTAGCCCTAAGTTAGCCATATCAGCATCCCAAGAGACGTCATCACAAATTCCAAAGCTATATGCAATTCCATTTTGAAAGTTATCTAACATTGCATAACCACCGTCAACATACTGCTCTCCAACCCTTATGTATTTTTGGTCTGTCTCTATTACATCCATTACTTTTAAATAAGACCGTATGCTTTTGTAATATTTATATAAATGATAGTCTTCTAAAGAGATTTGATTCTCCTTAATAAAATCGTTTTGTATAGAGTTACTAACTTGGCGTTCAAGTCTCGAGATAGCATTCTCTAAAGAATAAAACCTTGCCAATACATGGGAAATTACTGGGATTTTTTTTAGTAGTTGATATATTTTGTTGTACATAATTTTTTATCTAATAATTTATATTTAATTCATTTTTTTATAAAAATTGATTCTTCCACTTATCAATTGATTCAAAATCAACTCTAATGTCTGTCTTAAAACTTGATTTTAATAAGGATTCAAGTTTGTCCATATTTTCTCTTTCAAGCACATTGATGTTATTTACTTTTTGAATGTTTCTAGCTCTATTATCAAGCGTGATAATTATAACTCTTTTCTTGTGTTGAATTGCAAAAATTCCACCATGAAGCCTAGTCCCAATATAATCAACATCATTGGTTTCCAAAAATTCAGAAAAAGATTCTAGAGCTGGTGGTACAAATTCAATATCCTCAATGTTTTCAAGGGTATTTAAATAGTCCGTATCCCAAATTGTCTGAACCCAAAAATAACGTTTATTATAATTTTTCTTGAGAATATCTAACATCTGCTGATCTCTAGAGGGATCTCTCTGCCCTGCTCCTGTTAGAGTAAAAACTACATTATCAGATTTTTCATGTGGTATATCTTTGCAAAGCTCTGGCGTTATATCCCATAGACTTGGACATCCGGTTGTAATACCTTTAAAGCCATAGCTTTCTAACATAGCAGTTGATTCAACATCTCTAAGGCTATGAACAAAGTCCTTTGATAGAATTTTTTTATAAATCTGTTGTGTATACCAATTTGTCTTTTTATTTAAAGTTGAGTTACCAACTCCGCAAAATATTGAATTAGCTAGTGGCTTACAATTAAATATATTGATATTTAGATCATTTGTAGGATATCTTAAATTTGTTGCAAAAAGATTTGAGCCACCAATAAACCTATAGTCAGCATCTTGAACCCACTTTGCTTTCCACCAAAAATAGGATTGCCATATTGAAAAGGGGGTTGTATGAGTAGGGAATGGGACAACATAGTTGCCTTTAAAAACTGGTGCCAAGCCATTCTTGACGCCTTCCATAATAATACAATCTCCCTGGTTTGTTGTTGCAACACCAGTGTCCCAGAGTACTATATTTTTCATAAAAAATTTGACATTAAAAATTAGGTGCCTACTTTAAATTAATTTATGTAAAATTGCTACACATATGTATTATAAATTACGAATAGCCCAATCTGTTACTTTTTGGGTTGCGCAACCGGTTTCAAAAGTACCTAAATCGTTTAAATATTTTTCAATTTTAATATTAAATTTATTATTATCAAAATTTAAGATGTTATATGACAATTCATTATTATCTTGTGCTATTGGAAATGGCCAATCAAATATATCCATAAAGAAATCTCTTTCATTAATATAATTACTTAAATCAGTTGCAAATACAAAACTTGGTTTTTTCATTAGTGAAAAATCCCACATGCAAGAAGAATAATCTGTAAGTAAAACATCTGCAGCATACAATAACTCTTGCATATCTGGATATTTAGTAGCATTAAAACTAGCCCCATTTAAGTTGTCAAAAGAGATTATATGATGAGCTCTAAATAAAAAACAAAAATCGCCACCAAACTTTTGATTTAGAGCCTTCAAACAGCTATCAATATTGATAACATTTTTTTCATTAGCTAAAAAATCAGAGGCTGTAGCTATATTTCTATGGGTGGGTGCATAAAGTACAATTTTTTTATTTTTTTCAATACCAAAATGATTTTTTACCTTGATCGAGATATCAGGGTCATTTTTAAAAAAAACATCATTCCTAGGCATACCACATTCTAAAATATTCCCATTGAAAAGAAATGACCTTTTTAGTACTGTATCATTGAAATAACTTGAGCTGGACACAAAAGTATTTGTCATTTTTCTATGAATCTTAAAAAAAAATAAATCATAGTCTGTGTATGATTTGGATGTCATTCCAACAGTTTTAAATGACCCGCCTCCGTGCCATGTATTTAATAAAATTTGGTTTTTACGAATTGGTAAAAAAGTATATATAAAATCATTAACTATTATTATTTTAGATGTCAATATATGGTAAAAAAAGTGCAATGTATTAGTATTCGATACTACTATCCCTTTTTTTTCTAGGCTTAGAAATTTACTTTTATCATTAAAAGCCCAAACTTGTTTAATTTTTTTGTTTTTATCAGAGATATTATTACTAATACTTTTTGGACTATCTGAATATTGAAGTCCATTAAAACTCATGAATAATATTTTATTATTATCTATTTTAAAGACCCAAAAAAGACGTAAAAAAAATCTAGTCATAAGTACTCTAAATTTATTTAATTCAATAGATATTTTATTTTTTGTATTCAATTAGGATTTGTCCTTGGCTGTTCATAAAGTTATATTGTGTATCACAATGAAAACAATATATTATTATTTCTTTCTATTTTGATTAAACAATATTCTTAGCTTTAAATATTTTTATAATTAATACTTTAAATATAATAGTTTTACAATTTAGGAGGCTTTGTTGTAAAAATAAACTGTCTTATAAAAAGATAAAGTATACTAAGAATAGCTCCTAAAAAAGAGCTTAAAATACAAATTATAGCTCTTGCAGGCTCTGATTTCTTCTCCATTACTGCAGGGGGGTCAATGTAATCAAAAACATAAGATTGATTGGCTTCGATTAATGTTAACTTCTTGGTCTCTTCTTGCAGTAGCTGTGCTAAGACTTGCTTGATTTCAGATAAACCAGTCATTGAAATTTGCTGATTAAGATAGCTTACAGCCTTTTCTGATTCTAATTTATCTTTTTGTCTATAAAAACTATTAACTTCATTTACAACCAATTCAGCCCATTGCTTCGCCACAAATGGAGATTGATGTTTGATTGATAGAGTAATAAAGCCTGATTTTTTATCTTCATTTAAGCTTAAGTGTTTTTCAAACTTTTCAAAGCTTTCCTGAGCGCTTGGTATTTGTTGCTTTGGATAAGAATAGTCTCTAACCCAAGTATTGGTGTTTGTATCGTAAATATTTGTATCAAAAAACACAGTATTTGTTTGATAATTCCAAGATTTAACAGCCATAAGCTCTGGCAGATAAATATTTGTCAGTATGTTGTTTTCAAAAAAACTCAGAGAACTAATTTTTTTCATTGCTTTTACAGAATTACCCACGTCACTACTAGATGGAAGATTTATCCCTGCAAGCCCTGCAAGGCCGCTATAGCTACCAAGGGCCCCAGAAATACTTTCAGATGATTTAACAGGAACTAGTAAAGCTTTAGACTCATATATATTAGGCAATAGAAGGCTGTAAATAACACCAATAAGTGATACAAAAGCCGTCACAGAAAAAATAATCCATTTTCCTTCTAATAGAACATAAAAAAAGTCTTGAAGATCTATTTCGTCGTCAAAATTGTTGGGGTGTTTATTAATATATGTTTCTTCCATAAAAAATTATTAATTAATGTATGTGCTAAGTTTATAGTATTCTTGTTTCTTTTTGATAATAAATTGCTTTCTACTCTTTTGACTTCGTTAATTTTATATAAGGCATCAGGCCATTTATTTCATAATATACAAGCATGGTACCCGAGGCCGGACTTGAACCGGCACGATATTTCTATCGAGGGATTTTAAGTCCCTTGTGTCTACCAATTCCACCACTCGGGCAAGTTAATTGGTACCAATGTAATCGTTATTATACTTTTATATATATAAATGTCTTTAAAAAATTGGAGGCTGAAGCCGGAATCGAACCGGCGTAAACGGCTTTGCAGGCCGCTGCATAACCACTCTGCCATCCAGCCAAGTTAAGCACGGTGTATTGTATACATCTATAAGATAAAGTAAAAAGATAAATTAACCTTTATCCAGTCTTTCGATATCACTTTCTATACAATCTTCACCATATTGAATTTCAATAATACGTGTTTTCGTATTTGAGCGATTGCTTATTTGGTGCCAATGTCCAACTGGAACAAGGTAATGATTAAACTTATTAAGTTGTAATTCTTTTATATTTTTTTTATCTGTATCGTTCGAGTATGAAACAATACATGACCCTTCGCTAATAAGCCAAATTTCATTTCTTTTGAAATGCCTTTGGAAGCTCATAGATTTACCAGGATCTACTATTAACTCTTTTACTTTAATGTTCTTTGTTTCAAATAAGTTGAAGAATGAGCCCCATTGCCTTTCTTCAAAATAATTTTGCCATTTATTTAGAATCCATGACGATGAATTTTTTTTATCATCACCGCCAACACTAAAAAGAAAATTTATCCCAGAAACAGACATCTCTGGTATATTTTTTTTGTCTCTATCGCCCCCATTAGCAAAATAGACATCATCATCAGGATAAGATTTTTTAATTTCTTCCAATGCATTAATACAAGAGCCTTTGTCGTCATCTTTAAAACAAATGACATCATCTACAAATTTTATTGATTCAACAATAACTTTTCTTTCATCAAAAGGCATAAAAAATTTACTTTTCTTTTTTTCAAGCCATGCATCGCTATTTAAAGCAACTATTAATTTATCTCCATGACTCTTTGCCGATTTAAAATAAGCAATATGACCTGAATGAATTGGATCAAAACCCCCACTAACAACTATTACTTTCATTGATTAAGAACTAGTATCCTTAAAAGTATTTGTTGTGTACAAAAAACCTGTATACAAAGTTATGAAAAGAGACATGAATAGAAAGATATCCGCAACAATAATAAGAAGCATATTATTTAAAGTTAGTGCAATAAGGTAAATACTGATTGTAAAAAGTTGAATTGTTGTTTTAATTTTTGCTAAAAAAGTAACCTTAGTTGCACCACTTTTGTTATTTCTAGCATTTAAGTCTCTTAATGCACCAACCCAAATTTCTCTTGTAATTATTAATGCTGCAAAAAACCCAACCAAATAACTTGAAAGGTTGACTGCCAATCCAAAAAAAACAAATACTACTAGAATTTTATCAGCTATTGGATCAAGGATTTCTCCAATCTGAGATACTGAATTATATTTTCTTGCTAAGTATCCATCTAACCAGTCTGTGAAACCAGCAATATAGAACAAGATAAGTGCTAGCAGGTAACCATCTGAAGACATCAAAAGCAAAAAAATAATTGCTGCTAATACAATTCTTGAAAATGTTAGAAGATTTATAAAAGTAATCATTATTTGATATTTTGTTTTATTAGATTAGCTATTTTGTCATTAATGCCTCTTACAGTCATTAAATCTTCTATATTTGCAGATTTTATATTTTTTAAACTTTTAAATTTTAGAAGTATCTTATTTTTTAGTGCTGGGCCAATACCTGGAATTAAGTCTAGTTGTGATTTTTTTATAGAGCCCCTTTTCTTCTTTCTTTGAGCAGTTATTGCAAATCTATGTGACTCATCTCTCATTTCCTGAAGAACAAGATATGCTTTTGAATATTTATCTAACTCTACAATCCCGTTATCAGCTAATATGGTCTCTGTAGCTCTTACCCTATTGGATCCTTTTACAATTGAAATAACCCCAATATCACTATAGATGGATTTATCAATTACTGATTTGCTATATTTTAACTGAGTTTTTCCACCATCTATTAAAATGATATCTGGCTTAATATTAGGATCATCATAATACTTTATTCTTCTTTCAAGCACATGTTTCAAGGAACCAACATCATTTCCAGACAATTCTTTAGGAATATTAAAAGTTCTATATTCCTTTTTTTGAGGGCCTTGGTTGGAAAATACCACACATGATGAAACAGCATGATCTCCAGAGATATGACTAATATCGTATGCTTCAATTTTTTTAATGCTATCCTTTAAACTCATAGCATTTTTAAGCTCATTAAATGCAAAGGTGTATTTATCCTCTTTGCTTATATGATTTTGTATAACTTGTTTAGCGTTTATCTTGCAAAGATTAAAAATCGGTCTTATAGATTTATAAGGGGTATGGGTTAGGTTTACTTTAACATTATATTTTTTTTGAATTACTCTAGATAATAGATCTTTTGATCTTAGTGCATCTGTAGACATAATTTTCTTTGGGATATCTGGTTGATTATCATAAAAGTTCAATACTGCGCTTTGATAAACTTCCTCTAATAAATCATAGTGAGCCTGTTTTATAAGGTGAGTTTTTGTACCTCTTATTTTTCCTCTTCTTACAACAATAATGCATATTCCTAGGTAGTTGTCTTCTGCATGGACAGAAAAGATATCAACATCCCTAGCCAGAGTTACAACAGATTGCTCCTCTCTTAATAATTGAAGTCGTGTTAGTCTGTCTCGAATCTCTGCCGCTTTTTCAAATTCAAGTTTTCTTGATGCTTTTTCAATATCTGAAGTTAGTTTATTGATAGTTTGATTATCAGAGGAGGAAAGGTAAGATTTTGCACTAGCAATATCCTCGAAGTAATCTGTTTTTGATATTTTTTTTACACATGGAGCTGAGCATCTCTTCATTTGAAATTCTATGCATGGACGAGTCCTGTTGGTAAAGGTTGTATCACTGCAATTTCTTACTCGAAAAATTTTTTGAATTTCTTTAATAGATTTCTTAACTGCTTCTGAGCTAACAAATGGTCCAAAGAATTTTGAATCAACAGCTTGCTTAGTTCTCTTTGAGTAAATACCTGGATACTCATGATCTAAGGAAAAGAAAATATAAGGATATGTTTTGTCATCTCGTAAAAGAATATTAAATTTTGGTTTATTTTCTTTAATCAGCATTTGCTCTAACAAAAGAGCCTCAACCTCATTCTTTGTTGTAAAAGTTTCTATATTGTCTGTAAGTAATTTTATTTGTGAAGTTTTTCTATCCTTAAATGAGTTTCCAAAATAACTTGAAACTCTTTTTTTTAAATTTTTTGCTTTACCAATATAGATAATTTCATGGTTGCTAAAAAATTTATAAACTCCAGGTGTGCTCGGAACCTTTGTAAGCTCAACCGCCATGCTCTTCAAGGTACTTGTTGGTAAAGATTTTCCCTGCACTAACACCATATTGGTCAAATGGATTTATTTCTAGCATTTGAGAGGTCATAAAAGTTCTGTGCTCCCAGGTAGCTATTAGATAGCCAAGATTAAATGGGTTCAATGTCTTTAGTGTGAATAGATTTGTAGGTACGTTTGAATTTACTTTTTCATGATCTTTGAGGTCAGCATTGTCTGCGTTAGCCAACAAATTAGCTTGAGCCTGGGACTGAGCGAAAAGTAATTTATTTTTATCCCTATAGTTTTCAATGGTAAAAATATCTGCGCATATAGAAGATGTTCCTTGATGTAATAGCTGGAAATAGGAGTGTTGAGCGGTTGAGCCAAAGCCACCAAATACTATCTGACCAGTTTTTTGGAATACTGAGTTCTTGTTTGGTTGTTTACCTATTGATTCCATTTCTAACTGCTGGGCATAGTCATTGAAAAACCTCATTTTCCAACTATATGTTAGCAAGACTCTTGTCTCTCGATGCATAAAATTGCTGTACCAAAGATCACTGAATGAAAGAGTTTTAATAAAATCTTTGTACTCGTTATCATATAAAAGTTGGTTATCTGCTTCTCCCCCACCCTTTAAAAAATCTATAAAATCTTTACCAAGCTCCAAAATTGCAGGAAGTGAAATAGGAGACCACATTGAATATCTTCCACCAATTTCATTGGGAAAAGTAATCATATTATTAAAACCAAGTTCTTTTGCTTTATTTGGATGAGAAGTAATTGCAATAAAATGGCTATTAAAATCACAATTTTTTGATATCCAGTTTTTTGCAAGCTGAAGGCTTTGAAGGGTTTCATCTGTGCTAAATGACTTAGATGAAACAATAAAAAAAGTCTCCTCTTGAGTAAGCGGTTCAACAGTTTCATTGAACTCAATATGATCTGGTCCTGTTAAAAAAATATGATTGAAATGTCTTTTACTTGAATTGGTTAAAGTTTCTATAAGAAGCTTAGGGCCCTCGAAAGAACCACCAATACCAATAGTTACAATATTTTTTATGCCTTTTTCTAAAAGTTTAGTCCTGAGCTCAATGCAATCCTGGATTGAATTTCTGCAGTTTTGTAATACCTCTTCTGACTGAAAATTATTAGGGTTTTCTGAAAAAATATCACGATATATATGATGAAGAGCTGACTGTTTTTCTGTTACGTTTATTTCTTCTCCATGAAATAGATCTTTAATACCCTGATCAATATCTAAATCTTTATAGATTGAATCAAATAGATCAAATATTTCTTTGTTAAAGCCTTTTAAGAGAGATTCGTAATTTAATGCTTTAGTATTAAAAGAGAATTTAAATATTTCGCTATTAGTATTTTGAGATTTTTCTAGAAGCTCTTCTTTGATATTCATATTAATTTATAGAGTTGAATATATTTTTAAGGGCATTTTGGGGATCTGCAGCTTCTGTAATCGGCCTTCCTATTACTAAATAATCAGCCCCAAGCTTAATAGCCTTTTGTGGTGTCATTACTCTACTTTGATCATCATTCAAATCAGACAAGCGAATTCCTGGAGTAATAGAGAGGAGTGACTCTTTTTGTTTAACTAGATTTAACTCATGAGGAGAGCAAACCACCCCGTCAATCCCAGCTTGTATCGCAATTTCAAGCATTGCATTTACCTGAGATGCTGCATCTCTCTGATATATTATATTTGTATCATCATCATTCAGGCTTGTAAGAGCGGTAACACCAAATACTTTGATGTCGGTTCCATTAACAGCACTCATAGCAGCCTCCATAATATGAATTCCGCCTGAAGTATGTATTGTAAGCATATTAATTGGAAGAGATTTTAGGCCTTCAATCGATTTACTTACAGTATTGGGAATATCATGCAGCTTTAAGTCTAAAAAAATATCAAAGCCTTTGTTAAATGCATGCAAGATAGCCTCATGCCCAAGAGCATTAAAACTTACACTTCCAATTTTTACCATACAAAGATCTGGATCAAGAGAATCTATAATATTTTTAAAAGCATCTATATGATACTCATCAACAGCTACGATAATATTTTTAGACATGATTGTTGAATTTTAAACTATTAGCTACTTATCTACTAATGATTTAGAGGGTTTGAAATGCA
>Ga0206130_10003067_pt1 | contig 22367 bp, 21 predicted proteins | sample Helgoland_Spring_9_FD_148637 | JGI IMG/M metagenome (GOLD analysis project Ga0206130, IMG submission 148637) | Pelagic subsurface seawater microbial communities from Kabeltonne, Helgoland, North Sea - Helgoland_Spring_Bloom_20160512_1 | ecosystem: Environmental > Aquatic > Marine > Epipelagic ... | reverse complement strand
AAAAAATAAAAAAAAAACATTAGCATGGAATAGTGTATGTACTAAGTACATGCTAATAATAGCATATGTTTAACATTACATGCTAAAAAACATGTCCTAGGGGTGTGTCTTCCCTGAGGCAGCTCTCTCTAAATTGATTAGTAGGTAAATATCATTAAAAAAATTAGGCCGATTTTACCATTACGATTTTAGACATTACAGTCCGACCTTTTCCATTAAATCATATATGCACATTGTCGTAATGCTATTCCATGTTACACATTTTGGGTCCTATATTGGGTCCTATATTGGTATCGAGGCCCCACTATTTACATATAGTCCTACATGGATATATACATAAAGATAAACAAAAGATAAAGTAAACATAAACATAAACATAAACAAAAACAAACTAAAACAAAACAAAAGCGCTAAACAATGATTAATAATAAAACCGATCACCGTATACAATTTTTACACAGTAAAATATGCACTAATGGCAATGTACCATGGCAGAGTCAATGGGGTGGAGTGCCTCGAGAATATCATTCAAAAGTTCATCGTTTTGCAAAATACATTACGGATAAAAACTTCGCCAGATGGAAAGATCGCGATTGTAATTTAACGTATCAACGTTTGTTGGATCAAGCAACCAGAGGATACATGGGAGAAATGTACTTTTATCACATGTTTGGTTCAGGATTCTTCGATGTTTTAATACCTGAAAGAGATACTTATTTCAATGCATTTATGTTACCAGATTGGTTTCGTACTCCAGATGAGGAATGGCCAAACATGAAACTCAGTTGGTCTCCTGACCATACAATGTCAGCAGTCTACGGTGATAATACAGTTGGTATTGAAGACAAAACCGGTCGGTTCTTCGACCCGGGTTGGGCATTGCAGTGGAGTACAGGCGATCGTCGTTCAAGAGTTTCAGCAAATCGTATGCCATTAGCGTATGGTGCAGTTGGTCCAAATTATTTCGTTTCATTGATGGAGTGTCGTCGCGATGATCATATGAATCAATATTATTATCGTGTTGCGGCATTGGTAAGAGGTATTGATATCTACAACGCCCGTGATTTTCAACACAATGGAGTGCCTTTATTGGGACCCATGGCAAATGGCAATAAGCATAAACGCCAGTTAACGAAGGAGGTATTGTATAACTCTCGTATTACTTTCTATCGTCCTAGATGGGTCAAAACTGAACAGGTAAATATGCCTATGTTCAGTAAAAATGATTTTCCAGTATTGAAAAAAAAGAAGAAAGTTCGATTTAACTTGAAAGCAAACAAGGTATATCATATCGAAGAGATTGAAGAGGGTGAAATCGTGGAAGATTGGGGAGATATGGCAATGGATATTGAGTACAGAGTCATTGAAAACTGGGAGAAGATGATGAAACATGTTGTTCCTCAAATCAAATGGTTGGATGTTCAAGTTTGGAAAGATTGGAAAGAAAAAAAAGAAGGTTGGGAAGTAGTTAAATATTAAATGAGAGTATAAATACTAAAGTATTTTTAATAAATGAATATTAAATGTAACAATAACAACGGTGTACTCTCGTTTCATATCCCAGATATAGAATTCACCCTCAAACAAGAGCGCCCTACAATTTATTTGGATGATACTGTATTCGCGGAATTTCCGGGGGTATTACATATCAATTATGATTTTATGCATTCCGATTCAGTAGTCTCTCTCATGGATTGGATGTATAAGACAGAAGGAATTGTAAATGCACTGGCGGTGAAAGAATACATTAAAACCATTGTAAAAAAACAACAGAAACGTAAATATTCCACCTCTCATAGAATAGAGATTGCATATAAAAGTCAATATAAATGCAATGCATGTAAGATGTTATTACCACCAACATTTGAGGTGGATCATATTATAGAACTACAAGATGGTGGAAAAGATGAATACAAAAATTTACAAGCCCTATGCCCTAATTGCCATGCCTTAAAAACTCGTGCAAATGTACTAAGACGAGATAAGTCATTTAAGGAAGAGTTTGGTAAGAGATTTGATATAATGCAGGCGAATGCCTTTAAAGAGTTTGAGTATAAACCTAAAGTATCTAAATATTTCTAACAATTCTTTCCTCAGGATTTAAAAACCCCATATTCCATATAATAGTATCCATTACAAGATGATGTCCCATATAAATGACTCCAGCCGTGATAGCATACCATTTTTCGGTTAATATTGCCATAATCAAAATGCCTATAGCACCTAAAGAAGTTACTACAACATTTAAATGAACCATCCATCTATTTAACCATCGGTCTTGATGTTCAATAGCCAACATAGATATATACGACCATTGTGTAGCTGAGGAGAAAAAGATAATATATATAATACATAAAATGGTCTCGTGTTCCATATCTCCCCATATAAATTCATACGCCAAAACAAAATGGCTTATCACTGCCAATATCATAATCGCCATCCACCCCTTAAATATATTTCCTGTTAATCCGCCCCACATTCCATCATAGCTATCTATGTTGTAGTACATCATAAAATAACTGAATAAAACAGGCATTCCCATTATTAAAATAGTCCAAAATAATATTTCTTTCATTTGTATATTATTAATAGTTATTTATACACTTAAAATTCAAACACCGGATCCTTCATCTCGTTCCAAAAGGTAAAAATATAGGTTAGATATGTTGATATGTATAACCATTCGAAATTACTCATGGTCCAGTTGTCTGTACTTAAAGCACGTTGAGTTCCTATAATAACTAGGGTACCACAAACACATAGACATATGCGCAATACATGCCATCCATTGAACGGGTCCCCGTCATCAATAACAAATGGTAATACTAATGAACCTACACAGTGCGAATACGATAGGGAAAAGAACATCAATGCAAAAAACATATGAGCATCATGATTCTCTAACACCGTCAAGAATGCCAATAACGATAAGGATAGGATGGCACATATTCCAATTATTAAATGTAACCCTAAGTAATATTTCATGAACCTTTTAAATTTACGTATTTTTTCTCTATTCCATATATAAAAAGCATACAATATCCAACCTATAACAAGTGTATTGATTACGGCTACAGTAGTAAAAATAGCTCTAGGTAAACCTGTAGCTACACAATTTGATATACTTTTACTACTAGATTCGTCTGCAATCATGATAGGTATAATAGTGCCATAAAATAGAGTAATATAAGAAAATACAACTAACCAATGCAATGAAGTCTTTACCATTTATAATATATTAAATAAGTTTTATACGGCCATTTTGGCCTTTAACGCACCATGGTGTTTATAATCTACCAATTTCACCTCCGATCCCTTTACATCCCACAACCCATCTTTCTCACGATTAATTTCTAAAGTAGGGAAAAGATGAGGCACACGTCGCACCTGTATAGCAGCTACTCCAGCATGTTGCTCATATAAATGTGCATCTCCTATAACAATATGAATATTACCCACCTTTCTTCCGCATTCATGAGCGAGCAGATGGGTAAATAATGCCGTAGAACCAATGTTAAATGGTAACCCTAAAAATACATCCGCACTACGTTGATACATCTGACAATGTAGTTTATTTTCAGAGTCTACGTAAAATTGATAGGACACATGACATGGTGGAAGTGCCATCTGGTACATTTGAGGTGGATTCCAACCACTGAGAAAGATACGTCTACTAGTTGGATTATTTTTTAATAGAAATATAATATTGCGTATTTGATCTTGACCTTTAGAAGTATAGTCGGCTTTACAGGTGGTGTAGGTAGCTCCAAAATGTCTCCACTGGAAGCCATATACAGGTCCAGCATCGTAATCACGGTCTTTCGTATTACCATCCCATATATGTACCTTCTTGTCTCGTAATTCATTCACATCGGTACTACCTCTTAAAAACCATGCTAGCTCTTCTACAATGCCTTTCCAGTACATTTTTTTAGTGGTTAGTAAAGGGAAATATTGAGAGAGATCGAAAGTCATTCGATGGCCAAAAGAAGAATAAACCACACCGCTTCTAGTTTCACGGCGATGTCCTTTTGTTAATAGATGATGTAGTAATTGTAAATATTGGTTTTCCATATATAGATTAAAATAATGTATTTATATACTTAGATATTTGTAACTGCGGAGTGTTCACATTGTCTCATAAATGAGTTTTCTCCTTCTCTCACCTTACGCACACCTGCATATACATTCTCTCCCCAATGTCCAGTGTTTAACTGGGTTAGTTTCATTTCGTTACTGGTCTTATCCAAATTATACTGCATACCGCGGAAACATACGGTATTGAAACGTTGTATACGTTGCACATAAGTATCTTCCACATCTTTACGGTATGGTTCTAACATTTTTAATTGCATATCTTCATATGCTTTACTGGAACCAATATAATGTTCTTCGCGAGCACCTGCTTCATTGTAGATGTCATATACGGTTTGATGGAATCGTCCAGTAATGTCCAAACAATCACTTGTTGGTTTACCTTTCGTTGCCACACAGATAATGGATGGACTTCCTCCTTTACCTAAAGTACCTTCGGAAATATGGGTAGATAATGAGTCCTCTGCATTACCTTTAGAGTACATCGTAATGCCTTCCCCTCCAACATATCCCTGTGAAAATATGTCCTCAATGATGATGTAATTCTTAGGGCGTTTCACCACACTCTTACTGTAAAACGTATAATGGCCTACATGAACCTTCCTCAAAATATCGTCACTGAGCATAAAATCATGATGACCGTGATATGTGGCCCCCAATTCACTGCCTCCCTTCGCTAGAATAGCTGAGGCCATTCTATAGGTCTGAAATGGTCGAAAAAGTATGTAGTCGAGTCCTTTATCGTTTGGGTTTTCTGCCTTTTCAGAGGTTCCGTTTCCATCTGTCGCTTTTACAGTATGACTGCCAAATATGTAATCATCAGCTGGTTTACTGACACGTTCAAATCTATCAGAGTCTGCTGAATAGATAGCGATGGTACCACTGGCTGGTAAATGGAAGAATTCACCGCATTGGCGTTCACGGACCATAAGATCAACCGGTTCTGAGGTAAACTCAACATCGAAAGATTGAGCCTCAAAAACTGGGAGACCCCTGAAGGTTTGAACTTGATCCCCATTGTTTCTGTTACTAATGGCTTCCGGGCCACGTTCTCTGTATGATAGCGCATCACCGGAAACCATGTTAATATAGATACCCATTTTATCTGGGAATACCCATAAATTAGGGATAACACCTTCGCGTTTAAGTTCGTGTTTTAATTCTGCATCCAAAAGATACAAACCGTCGCGAGATTTTTGTACGATAGCCCATCGTTTGCGTTCTTCGCGGAAAAGATCGTTACGACGAGTCACTTGTCTTCCAAATTTACGTCTCCACTCACGGTAGTATGACTTACCGCCTAGTAAAGCATGGATAACACCGAAATAACATGTGGTGTGTACTGCATCGGTAATCTGTTGCAAATTCAAACTGAAATGACGTTTGCCACGATCCGTTTTATAAAAACCATGTTCTATGATAAATGCCAAACCACGGCGCAATAAATTGTCACTGTGTTTTTCGCTCTCTTGAGTTACAAACCTAGGCAAACCCTGATGAGGCTCTAGATCAGCAAGAGTACGGTTAAAACTGAAAATTTCCCATGCTACGTGGAGATCATCGGTGTATTCCCACGGGAGGAGTGCCCTAGTGTAGAAGGCATCCTCCTTTCGGATCATAAAGTCTAGAGTTTCCTCTAAGTACTTGTTTTTCCCCACGTAAGCGCGAGGCAAGTTGTATGTTTCGTGTGAAAGTTGGTCATCAGCACGTAATTTTTCATGATGACCACTGGTTGGACCAAAAAAGTTAGTTAAAGGGTGAGAATTTTCACCGGTTGTTAATGAGCCTAAAGCGGCGTCTGTTGAGGCACTCATGCCTGTTGCTGCGGAAGAAGATAAGTTACTTGACATTTTATATGATAAAATAGACACGTATATATACTAACTTTTTCTTTTTAATATTTGGTAAGTGCCGGCGTAGCAAACTTTTGCGTTATACCGCACTATATATATAATCGTATGCTGTAATAAATGGGTGGAATATTCTCTGTGTTTTCTGATTGGATTTATGGTAATAGAGAAGCTTATATTCTTATATTGGGATTAGATGCTTCAGGTAAAACAACTATACTGAATCGATTAAAGTTTGGGGATAATCGGCAAACCATACCGACTATTGGATTCAACTGTGAACATATAAAATTTGGTAACCTTTCATTCGTAGCATTTGATTTAGGAGGACAAGATACAATACGGCGACTATGGCATAATTATTTTGAGAATGCGGATGCAATCGTTTTTATAGTAGATAGTAGTGATAGAAGAAGATTACCTACTGTACGTAGAGAATTGTTATCACTAACACAGCATACATATTTAAAAGACTGTGTATTTTTAATATTTGCAAATAAACAAGATATAGATGGGTCGTTATCTACAGATCAAGTAGTAACAGATTTAGAATTGCATGATATGTTAAGGCATTTACCAGCATGGAAAGTATGCGGTTCGACAGCGACGACGGGAGAGGGTATAGATAAAGGATTTGAATGGTTATCAAATACTGTATAAAATATTTAAGTGACAACAACCGCCTCTGGTAACTCGCTATATACAAAATTAAAATAATATATACTATATTCACCGGCATCAATAACTTTATCAAGAACCCACCAATCTCTATATCTGGCATTTAATATCTTTTGGATACCCAATGCACTCGTTTTCGCATGTATCAATTCTGTAGGAGTGCTGTATTTCATTTAAATAAATTAAATCTTATATTTATACTATAAAACAGTTTTCTGTATATCATATAATAATTTATTATATCCATCTGTGCTCATATTGTCTATGTAATATGTACATACGTCATTAGACGGTGGTGATCTGACCCCTACAGTAAATACATATGGTAGTTTTTTTAATTGTTTGTACATAACTTTCCATTTGTCTAGAACAAATTGTTTCGTTTCGGGACGCGTAGTATCGAACATTAATAATACGACATCTGCTTCTAAGGATTGCAATTTAAAATGATATTTTATATGTGCTGGTATATCCCAGCATGTGACCTCCATATCTCCTATTTTTACTTTTCTATGTATCTCTATATTTTTTGTAGGACTGTAAAACATGGTAAAATAACCACGTGTTAATCTCTGTATAAATGATGATTTCCCTACCTTTTTATCTCCTAAAATAATAATTTTAACATCCGATTTATCTACCTTTTTTCGTTCTTCGTCGTCCGAATCATCGGATAGATACGTTTTGCGCATTTGTATATTATAAAGATATATTTATACTACCTAGCAACGATCAAAACATTGGCAAAAATAAGCCAACCTAATACTAATTTTGCTCCTAATGATAAGGTCACAAATACAATCTCTTTATAAATTGGATTGCATCTACCGTTTATTCTAACTTTTTGAATTAATTTATCTTCTTTTATTTCTTCATCATCATTCCGTGAAATAAATATATCACAACACGATAATTCACAGAATAGTTCTGTCATCTGTACAAACCCAAATGAAGCATAGAGAAGAAATAATGAAATAACAATCGCCCATACAAAATCCGGAGGTTCAATTCCATCTACTGATGTTGCCGCCGAATTATACGCATGAAATATAATACCATATGCGCAACCGAATTGTAACCAACCGGTAGCATGTAATACAAATTTCAATGGTGAAGCTGTATCTAAATATTCTACCGCCATTCCACAAAATTCACATGCGGATGTTAACACCGCGATAGATACTATTAAATTAATATCGGTTACACCATTTAACAATGCAATGCACATGAGCATGATAGCTGCTGATATCCCATATTCAAGAAACCGTAATGGATTTTTACTTTCCTTTATCATTTCTCCGTATTCATATCCTAGTATAGGGAAATAATCGGTGGCTCCTGCTAACCCTTGAAAGAAGAAAGATAGTAAATGAAATGATATCACCAACCATCCTAGGTCTAATCCTTCACAATCATCACCTGCACAGTCAGAAGGTATGCCTGCTGTGGTTGGATAAATACAAAATTTACCGTTTGTACTTGTTGTCAATGGTCTACCGGGAGGTCTTAAACTTGTACAGTTTGTTAAAAAGGTGTTATTTTCTTTATTATAGACGGCAACCCCATTAATATAACGTATACCATTTGTGTATTCTGAATCATCACATTCATTTATACACATCCATTTTAAGAATGATTGTGTATAAGGGATAGTTATTGACCCGTATTCTACCAACAGTATAATCATTACTAAAGCTGATATCCCATGTCCTGCAACAGCTGTCCAGTTTAATATTTGAAATGGATTTAATTTTGGTCGATCAGGATCACTGGGGGCAGTTTCCTCAACATCATTTTCCGAAGCACCCAATGGACCTCTTCTTGTAGGTGACGACAGACGCAATTTAGAAAAATTATATCTTCGAGTACGTTCTCCCGTTTTCATTTAAATAAATCTTTTTAGGTATATATACTACATTATACCTCAATAAATGATAGAATCCTTACACCAGTACGTAAACTACCTAAGACAACCGGGAAAAGAATTTATGAGTATTAAAGATTATAATAGTAAATTTAACACCGAAATAAAGGAAAATGATGCATTAGAGGCACAAATTAAACGTGCTCGTAAAGAAATGGGACCAAATGATTTTCTTCCCCATTCATTTGGTTTAAAGAGAAAAACGTTCAAGAAAATGTCTAAAGACATAGGGTCTAAAGACATAGGGTCTAAAGAAGAACTAACCTATCAAGCAAAAGAAAGAGCCGATGGTTACGCCGGCGATGGTGAAACCGGTGAAAAAACGCTAGATGATTTACTTTCCGAAGATGTGGAAGAAGAATATGAAGAAGCATGTGATAATTGTGGTAAAAAGAAATGTTCTGGTCATGAATTTGAAGAACAGCTTGATGGATTAGCAATTGAAGATGCACAAACGTTACAACATTTAATAGCATTTAAAGGAGAAACAGAAGATATAACAACACGATTAATGAAGGGTAAATCTAGATACATTGAAGCACTAAAATCATACGCTAACGGCGACAATAGTGCATCTATTCGATTGTATAATGGTAAAAAGGTAAATGTAAGCGATCTATCTCCGAATGAAGATAGTTTGAGAGAGATGTTTGATAAATTCCCAGCAGGTCCACATATTATTGAGTGTGATTAAGTATTTCTTATATATAAATATAAATAGTTTTTTTATTAAATGAATCTATTATACCAGACTTTATTTCCAGCTAGTTTATTACCGTGGTGTATAATATCTATATTTTATTTTATTCATGGGTATTTTTTTGCCTTTTTAATGACTGCATTTCATTTAGGAACACATGCAATGGTTATTCTACATAAACCATGGAAGATGGATATAGTTAAGTGGAATCGCCTCTTACATCTGCAACGTCTGGCATTGTGGTTAATATATGCGTTTAGAAACCAATGGAACCAACATGCGCTGTCTCTATTTATATTTATCTGTATATGTGGATCCATGAAAACGGCGACAAAATTGTATTCACCTATTATTCATTTATTATGCGTGTTAACCTTTTGTTCTACTGCATCACTGTTTCAATTTATTATTAGTTTATGTGCATTAGGAATGTATTTCTTTATGATGCAACCTATTGCTATACAATGGGAAACACAAGTAAGTATAGAAAATTATTTTTTAGCTAGAATGGGCTATAATTATATAAGTGCCATAGCGGAATGGTCAGTAAGTGATATGAATGTAATATCATTACCATTTATTATATTTGTATGTGTTATATTTAATACCTGTGTGTATTATAATATTCCACGCGATACTAAAAAAGAAGATGAGTGGTACGTTCCTAAAGATTTACCAGAAGGCTACCCTTACCCGTTAAATATTAAGGATGCAAACGAACAATGCAACATCACTAGAAAACTATTTAAGTCGCATGATTGTTAATATATTATGGGAGCATACTGGTCTACCGAATTTTATTTATACACTCGAAAAAAAGACGATGATAATTACAACTTACGAGCAGAATTGAAAGAGGGTAATCCAATGAGTCGATTTAAGCATGAAGTTTACGCATATACACTACAGAAAAAATATAAAGAGGATAAATCATTATACCTATACTGTGGTTATTCGAGAGTGGCTAAAGCCATAATAGAAACCAAAAACGAGATCAATTATCTGGTTATCACTTTTTGTAACGAAGATACAGCGAAAGAATGGGACGCATGTCAAGAACAGATGGATAAAGTATATGTGGATGTAATATGGTATCAACGACCATTTTTTGACAGCTGGGTATATCATGTAGAAGAGGATAGCCTAATGCGAAAATACCAAAATTATAAAATGGATATGAAAAATTAGTATAAATAACTTAATTACAGTAAGAAATGGAAATATGGATCCCTGTAAATATTCAGCCAATACAAGTTCGTGAGGAAATTCAAAAATGGTTGGACAAATATAGTTATCATGCATACAAGAGTATTATTCAAGATAGAGTCAATTCTAGATATCCGAGCTTTAATATACCAAAAGCATTGTACATAATGGATATACAGTCTAGAAGAATCACGGATATAAAACCGCATGAACATACGATAGGAAACCCGATTATAGAAGCAGTTAAGTGTCCTATATGTCACGAAGAAGATACAGTAGTAAGACAGACATTAGCTTGTAATCATACCTTTCATCATCATTGTATTCAACGTTGGTTTATGCAAAATAATACATGTCCCTTATGTAGATTAACTATTCATTTTTAATATTCACTCTGTATACTTGTATCACTATCACTCTCAGTATCACTATCAGCAGTAAAATCATCATCTTTATCTTTATTATCATCTAATTCTTTTTCTGCTTGTTCAAGTTCTCTAGGATTATTATTCATCAAGTTTTCTAATTGTTCCTTCTCATCAGTAAGGCCCTTTTGTTCTTTTAATAAAAGACGTTTCAATTCATCAATTATATCTTGATCTAATGGTTGTACAACAACAGGTGATGGTGCCCTTCTCGACATGTTAAGAGCAGGTGCTCTATCCTTTACAACACCTTTAAACCTCTCCGGTTCGTCTTCCTTATACAGTTGGTTCAGTTGTTCATGTTCTTCTTTATCCGGGTTGTTCATTAACTCCACCCATGTCGCACCAGTTGGTTCCTTTAAGTCTTCACGTTTAATACGTTTATAAAAAGCTACCTCATTGCCTACCTTTTTCCGGAAGCTAAATCTATATGTTTTATCACCGTATTGTTTAACTTGATGTTCAATGGAATTAAGAGATAAAACCATTTCAATTCTATCCCTGTATATTCGTTCTTCTATAGATTTTTCCTTTAATGCTATATTCTTTAATTTAGACCCACCCTTCCCAAATAAGGCCGCAGTTTTGTTCTGAATATTACTATTATTATCCATAAGGTGATAATATAAAAATTTGTCGTTTTCCTTTAAAGTTACACCACAATTATTACATTTGTTGTTCATCTCCGATGGTTGATTACAACCATGACAGTGGTAATAATCCAAACTAAATTTTTCATCTACTTCTTTTTCTTTTTGTTTAATGTCTTCTTTACATTGTTTTATTTCATCTTTTATGATTGTTATCTTAACTGCTATTTCATTAGCTTGTGCTTGTTTATCAATATCACCTCTTGTATTCCCGAGTTTAACACGCTTTTCTTTTTCCTCCTTTATGTCCTTTTTATATGCTTCTATTTGCTTGTATATTGGTTCTGTCTTTTTTTTCTTTTCATCGATAATATTCATTAAATGTAATCTATATTCTTCTACGGAAAGAAAGACTAAGTTATGAATAACCGGAACATGTGATATATTGACATAATTATCTAAATACGACTCCCATTTCTTGTTTGTAGGTTCGATGTAAACTTTTGTTTCATCAGTTGTCTGTATTTCTTTATCTAATATTTCACGTATTTGTTTAATGCCGGGATCGATCCTGAAATTTTCATAATTCCATTCATTATCTAAGACCCCAGCATCTTCCTGTTTTACCAGTAAACTTCGTAGATCATCTTTACTCATATTTTTGGGATTATTCGGTAATAACCCGGTTAGTATTTGTTCTCTGTCAAGATCTTCAGGTACTGGAGCTTCAAAAGCAGGTTTCGCCGGAAACATGATATCTTTTAAATCATTGTATCCTATGTATTGCGTCTTCAACTTTATATCTGGACATTTAAAATCATCCATATATTGCCACGTTTGTTCGTCATAATTATCCCATATTTGAATTTGGTATCGATAGAGATTATAATCACCTAAGTTTATATTACCTAATTCTATATTTCCGTAGCCCGTGTCAACATTATAATCGAATTCATTTTTAATATCCTCCTCTAATTCGGTTATATTATCCACCGCTTTTTTTCGCTTATTGTCTCTGTTATCCTTTATTATACTAGATATAAGCCGCCGCTGCTGTTCCCTAATATCTTCAGCATCTTTCTCATCTCTAATAAATTCCTTTACCTTTTTTCTAAGTTGTTTCGTATTAAGAGAAACACCTCCATCATCATCATCTTCTTTCTTTTTCTTGTCAGGTACTTTAGTAGCTTTTGAACAAAATGCAACATATTCTACTTTTCTCATTTCTGGTGGTAAATTTTTATGAGAGTTACGTCTAACCGTTCTACCATTAAATTGATCTTGTTTCCCCGCGGATTTAACAGGATCTATACATATCATGTACGAAGAAGAACACGATTTATAATCAATCCCTTCTATTCCTGTATTTGAAACAAATAAACAGTCGATATATCCCTCAGAAAACGCCTTTACAAATTTTGGTTGGTCGTTTGGTCCTATTCCACCGGGACCTCCTGCTAAAATGGCATAGAATAATCTATTTTTATCTGCCATACCATTGATACGAGTTCGAATAGTGCTTAATAGCATATCTCTCCCTGCTTCAAATGTAAAGTCGTTAATTTGTGGTTTTTCCCTCGTTTTAATTTTAGATAGCATAGGGTTGGCAGCCATTTCATTTAAACAGTATGCATACTCGTTTATATCTTTAATGTCCCTTAATTTATACATGGCAGAATAATACAATTTTTTAAAGTAAGTATTTAACCAAATACAGAACTGTAACACCTGCGTATGAGTTTTAATTTTTTCTGGAAACTTTGCAATAAACGCTCCCAATGCTTCATATTGGTTAATGGTTATTGAACTAGTTTTAATGACTGTAACCGAATTTACAATGTACGATTTTGGAGATTTTCCTTTAAATAAATCATCTTCAAAAATTTCAGCGTGATTATCCTTAATATCATTTGCTATAGCTACGGCGTCAAATGACTTATAATCCGGCAGTGTTATTGTAGGCATTGGGAATCGTTCCAGATCATTTAATGCATCGTCGAATGTCGCGTTTCGCTTTTTCCATACATGTTGAAAATTATTTATTTTATATTCTATGAGTTTAGCTATGAGTTTAGATACCTTTTTCTTTTTTTTATTCGTTTTAAAGCTAGATGCAAATATGGTATCTGATTTCGGATTATTTTTTAAATAATAATCGATAGATCGTTTTTTTATTGATTCTATAACTAAGAAGTTGTCATCATTGACTTCCGTTATTGGAAACATTTTTTCAATATCTGATTCTTCTACATTTTCACCTGTTTGGTATTCGAAAAATGATCCATGATCTTCTCTATATTTTTCTATGTCCTTTAATAGAGTTTTGTTTCTCAATCTATCTTCATATGTTATAATTTCTAATCCGATAGCTAGTAAGTCTACATTATCCTTTAATTCCCATTTTCCCCTTTTATTTTTTACATAACCTTCTTTCACAGTCTTTTCTTGTTCGTCGGTTAAATCTGTTTTCAATACATATTTAGTCTTATCCCATTTATAATATTCTGTATTTTTTTTCACCTTTTTTTCTTTTGTTATAGCTTTATTTAACCCTCTTTTATAATATGGAAGACACACGTCATATACAATTTGCTGTGATTCATTAAGATCTTCTCTATTTTTATATTGTCCAATTAATTTCAAACAAGCTAGAATCTTCTTCTTACGATCGAAGGTTATTTTACCTGAAACCATATCATTAATTAAATCAATACCTTCGATCAACAATTTTCCTTCGATGTGATTTTTCTGAATCTGTTCTTGTGTTAACTGTTTCCATGCGAATTCTATATAAAAGGCAATATCATTCACCAGTTCGGCATATTTAACCGTGTCCTCTGGATCTGTTGTTGCGAAAGCATTTTCAGACTGACGATACTTAATAATAAAGGTTATATTGCCTACCATTTCTAAATGTTTATCATACAGCGTTTTTAATGTTTCGTAATCGTTTAATTTCAATGCTTTCACATTATCTATAATTTGCTCAAGGGAATCTGGGTAATAATTATATGCTTTATTTTGCTGTTCTATCCATTCCGGTTTAAGTCTTGACCAACGTTTTAATGCCTGAGCTCGAGCATGTTCTTTAAGTGTGTTATCGGTGAATATATAATCACTTGACATTGCATCTATCGGATCCATACCTGTTGGTAATTCAGCCTCCATAATTTCTCTATTTTTTATTTTATGTTTCCTCATGGTTAAAGCCCTATGGACCATATGTAACATTTCAACATTTTTGTGATATACCATTACATTTTTACCTTTACGAACCTGATCTTCAATATCTACCGCAATACTTAATACTTTATTTCCCAACAAGTCTGGTATATATGGTATATTGTCATACCAATTAAGTTTACCTATTCTTGTAGGGTGTACATAAAGCCATTTTATTTTTTCTATTTCTTTAAGTGGACTCGTAGCAAATGTATCAATTGCGTTTAATTCGTTTTTTATTTTTTCCTTCGTATCCGTTTGATCTTTTTTATATTGTATTAATTGCGTTTGGTAAAGTGCTCGCTGATCTACAAGTCTTCCTATTGGGCCAGCTGTAAATTCCTTATACTCATCATATAAGAATGGTAATTCTTTTTCCATATCTTCTTCGAATGCACCTTTAAATTGTCTTTTGTTGGTATATTTTAATTTTGCATTTAACTTCCATTTGTCCTTGAAACGTGTTATTTTACCTATATTATCAAGCCTATCACTGTTTAATTCTTGATCACAACGAATATAACTATCAACTTTTGACTCTTCAATTGTGTAATTGGATACGATTGCTCTGAAAGGATTTACTTTTTTCCTCTCTTTATTTTTATCATCCTTTTCTTGAAAAGCAATAGAAACAAGACCTTCTGATGAAAATTCGTTACATAATATCATTGATTGTAAATTTAAAATTTCCTTACTACTAAATGTAATACCTGTCGTAAAATTTTCAGATTCACTTACAATCAATCCTGCACCCTCGATACTTATTTTATATCTCGATGGATTGTTTTTATTTATAAGAAATCGTATTTCTGAATTGGGTGGTTTGTCTACTAACAATATTCTATTCAGATCAAATTCTACTTCTTTAAATCCTCCATCACCGACTTCGACTAAATCTGGGAATGCTTTTTCTCTAGGTTTATTTTGCTTTTTATATAAACGTCCTAAAGCATTCTTTAAAAATTTGTTATAATATTTCGTATTTATTTGGAAAATACTCTGACCTGATTCTTTCGATCCCCCCAACCATTTGTTTTTTTCTAGCTTATTATCTCTATTCGCAATGCCCATGTAGAGATTCATAAGGTTCGTTTCGTCCATTTGATAATTATTATCACTGTTCCGATTCGAAATATTAAATAATGAGTCTACAGAATCCTTTACATTTTGAACTGTATTATATCTGGAAAATTTATTTTTCAATCTAGCCGCATAATTATACATATTACCTAATTTTTCGTATGGTCTTAACATGTGCCATGGTGGCATGAAGATACCGTTGTATTTAGTATTGTTAAATACCGGTTCATCGTTCCAATATTCTCGTTTTGTGCGCAACATTTCACCCAGTAAATATAATTGTTTTAGTGGATCTGAACTTTCAATTGGAGTCGCTGTGGCCAATATAGTTTTTTCACATCCTAAAATATATTTATACAATGTCAACATTATGGCAGATTTAGAATCCTTTATATATCTATGAACTTCGTCACAAATAAGAATACAGTTTTGTGGAGCTCTATACAAGTGTAATAAATTATTACCACTCTTCAAATAAGGTAGTTTTCTTGTAGGTTTCACCTGTTCTATACCTCGTCTAATTTTTGCTTTCAATTTCGCAACGGGTTCATTACGGTCTACCGCTACCCCTGCCAACTCACAAACTTTTTTATAATATTTTTTAAATACGACAGCTTCCTTATCTAAATAATCTTTTATAACATATGGTGCTAGACCGTAAACTTCTTGAGCTTGAATGTTATCGTATCCTAAGTTGTCGGGTGTAAATCCGGTTAAAAAGCGAGCTTCAGAACATGTACCACATGAAAAAAATATTTTATCTTCTTCATGGTTCCAAAAAAATTGCATCTTAACCTTTCGGTTGGCACGTTCGAAAAAAGTATGCGTAATTCCGGCTTCTTCGTCATTATCAATTCGTCTTTTCCATACCTTCTTTAGTGCAGCTATGGTCTCATCATCATTAAACATTTTTAATGCATCTGATTTAGTATAACGTCTATCACATAACATACAATGACGTTCGTCCCTGTCTATTGATTTAAACTCAGGATGTTTTGATTTATCACCCTTAGGATCTCTTAAACGTTCGAGTTCTGATGGATCTACATGATGATAGTCTGGATAATCGTTTTTATATTGTGATAACATAAGGTGTTGATAGGTAGACCAAATATAATGTGATTTATCAAATCCTAAACGTTCTAATTCCAAATACCAATGTTTGACCAGTTTTCTATCCGGTGCTAAAATATAAATCAATGGTTCTTGTTTAGGCTCGTAATTTTCTCCCATTTCTTTTATTTTTATATTTCTAAGTTTCTCTGCTAATAAAATACTATTGATAGTTTTACCCCATCCGGGACGATGAGCCAATAAGATCTTATCACCTGCAAATTTCAAACTATGTAATTGATGTGGATCTGGTTTAAATTCTCCGAAGAATTCAGTGTCTATAAACCCCACGGCCTCTTTTTGTTCATATTCTACATTTGTTTTACATTCTTCAGTGGTTGACTTTATTTTTTCATTATCATAAACCCATATATTTTTTTTAGGAGGCTTAACTATTTCGGTGGTTCTATTTCTCTCATTATCTAAATCTTCACTATCTAAAAGTTCATAGGTATACACGGCCTTCCTATCATCAGAAGATCTAATAATAACGCCACCACCATCTGATTCAATAACACGGATAGCAGTATTTCTTTTTCTATATACTCGATTGGTGGTTATCGTATCACAATCTATACATGATACAATATCTGTTTCATTTTTTAATTCACTTAAAAGATCTTGTTCTAATTCTGAAAGAGGATCTTCCACGGTAACCTCGCTAAGTTGTCTAACTAAGTTATTAACAGGACCCAGTATCTCTTTAAATTCACTGACCCGTAATATTAAGTTTTGTACAGCTTCATCTGATGCATTAAAGACGCTTATCATGTCGTCTTCGTCTTCTCTATCTTGATCTACTTCATATTTACGGTAAAAATCTATGAAATTGCGTACATCTGTCTTTTCGTCCTCTGATAATTTTTTTGATTCGCCATTTAAAATAAAAGTTCTATCTTCTGGAAGATTGTCTAATATATCACATACCAACTGTCTTGTCTCGAAAGATAAATCCGTTACGTTATCAATATTGAGTGGTGGTCGTGTACCGGGAGGACGAAACATTGCTTTACGACGAGCATCTATATCGACAGCCTCTGGGTCTCCATTCACCGCTATCTTCAATTGATCATACAATATTTTAACGAGTTCTTCATTTATAGCTCTAGAACCAAAATACTCATATAGTTCGTTCATTATTTTTTCAAATTCCATGTCAGGATATTCATTCAACCTATCAAATATTTGTTCCTCTAATTCTTCGGATGTGACAGCCTCTACTTCACTGCCAAAAACTTCTTCGAAGAAACGCTCTTTATTAATATCTTGATTATTTTTTTCAAAAAGGATGGTGGCACCTCCCGTAGGTGGATTGATGTACACATATTGATCCTTGTCAATCATAAAGGTTACTATGATATCTGCTCGATTTTTGCTAGAGTTTTCCAAACAGCAACCAATTTGATTTCTACTATATTTTAATAATATACCATCTTCGGCTGAAAATGCTTTTTGACCCTTAAAATAAATAACCTTATTCATGAGAGCTTTCCTTATTTTACCATTTAACTTACCCTGTGTTGATTTCGCCATTTCTTCATATTTTTCATCGCATTTGAATGATTTCATCATACGATGTGAATATGCATGGGCAAATATAGGTAACATTTTAATAATGAAGAGAATATTTTATAGTATATAAATATTGAATACATGAATAAATGGATAAAGCATTGTTAACTGCTATATTATTATGCGATGGTAAGAAATGTGTTAATAATTACGATAAAATTTTTATGTACGTCAAAAACTGGTGTCCACATAGTATTAAAGCTGCTGCATTAGCTTTAGAAGTATGTGATTGTGTATCTGTTTTAGACGTTGAATCTGGATCATATGTACAGCCCAATGATTTAAAACAACCATTTATTGTAAAGCCAGATACACAATATATTCAAGCATTTGTCTCTCTAGTAAATAAAACCCGTGTATCATCTGTTCCTAGAATATTCGGTCATAACAATGGTAGATGGGAATATATAGGCGGTGAGACGGATTTCACTGCACTGTGCAATAGCTCATATGTCGAAAATATGTTCGCCAAGTTTCAGGAGGTAAAGTTTTAACTTCTTTTATTTTTAATAGTGGTAATACTTTATTGGTATTTTCCCCAGTTTTACATGAAATTTCTATATACGGATATTTACAATCTTCCGGTCGTCGTGTACCTAAATCTTTTTTATTATGTACAACTACTATAGGTATGTCTTCATTTTCCAATTCTAGCTTTTCCACCCATGTATCTAATTCGGTCCCTTTTGTAATAAAAATAAGTGCTCCACATGTATGAGCATAATAATGAGAACATATAATTTCAAACCTTTCCACGCTTGACATATCATGTACAAGTAAAGATTTATTTTTGTGATTAATAGTGGCCATATCTTTACCCAGTGTTACCATATAGGATTCTGTGAATTCTTGTCCTTTAAGATATCTTAGAAATGAACTTTTACCCGTTTGTGAATCACCCACAAGAACAATGTTCCTCATTTATAAATTAGATTAACCTCTTAAATACTATATAAGAATATAAAAATCATTTAAATGATTATTTATGCAAAAAATGCCTTTTTCTTTCTATTCTATAGTACTATTTGCTGTTTAATTTTGACAAATCATATATCTCATGTAAAAGGATTTTATTTTAGTTTTTTTCCTATGATGATGATTTATTATTTATGTATGATATATCCAAAAGTACATATGTATTATATATATTATGTAACAGAAAGACATTTTGTATGGTGGAAAGTATTATGGCAAATGTATTATCACGGTTCGCTAACCTATTCGTCCTTTTGTGTTGCTACCTTAGTTTATATGGTCACTGTAAAAGAAATTATATTTCTACTTAAATTTTCAGAAAAACGTCTGGCAAAAATAGAAGAATCCATCGAAGAAAAAGCTCCTCAATATAGAATTGCTCATTTACATTTAGATGTGTTTCAAGACGATATAAACAATCGGTTTCATCGATCTTGTTTCAATACAAACCGTCTATATCTATTGGAAAGTACAATTCAAAGTAAAAGAACACAGTTAGGTATATCTAATTATAGAGAGATAAGACGTAAAAACGAAGAACCTAGAGGTATGAATGAGGAAGAACAGTTATGGTACAAGGCAGCTAGTAATGAATATATATTATTAGAAAATCGACATTTTTACATACTCTTACCGATTTTGGCATTATCATCTATGTTATTATTTACATTAGATGTTTATAATCCGACCATATATGTACATATTTTATTGATAGTCGGTGATATTTCAACCTATATTTTTACACCTCCATTGGTTCACGAAGTTCTTGTAGACGTCTTCTATGGTCTCGCTTCCGTATTATATGGTTTATTATGTTATAAACTCCTATTATAAACATATATACTAATATGAATATTAAAAAGTTAGGTCTAACCCATGGTGCAAATATACTGAGAAGAAAATATACAAATAATAAATACGCGAGAATACGTAAGGTATCACATGCTAGATCGGTTTCAGTTGTACGGTATCTGCCACATCTTATAGATACACATAGAAACAAACATAAATATGGAGGGTCTGGTGGACCAGTATAAGGTTCTTCTATTTCTCTAGGAGGTAATGGAGGAGATGGAGGTGGCGCGTCTAATACTAAATCCACAATGTCTGTATCGTCAAACGGTGTTTTACATACTCCACATTCTTTATTACCATACATACGTAATATCGTTATACAAGACGGATGTACATAGAGAGTTTTACATAAACAGGGTGCTTTATCTATACAAGGTTCATAACATACATAACATTCAGTACTCATATTTTAAATATTTTTTATCTTATATACTCTTCAACCTATAAAACAATTACTAGTCAATGACATGGTGATCGTACCATTATCCCATATATTGATATGATCACTGGCGTGTTTTCCCGGACGAACCCATGTTTTGAATGGCAATGTATTCGTGACAATTTCTTGATGCCATTCGGTTGGATCCGGTACAATCCCTTTCAATGGATGTGGATTAAACTCCATTACAGGTGAACCCATATGACCGGGACCAGAACGTCGTACTATAGTTCCATCCTCCAGAGTATCTTCTTCAATATTCCATTTAGGAATCTTAATAGGTTCACCTAACAACCATTTACATACCACTAATTTCATCGTAGATGCAAATTCTGGGTTGGTCGAACGCACATTCCACATACGCATTCGTACTAAAAACCTACGTGCCAATGCTTGAATCTTAATTGCTGGCCCTCCACGTTTCACCGATTGTATTTTAATGGCATACGTATCATGTACTGCTTTTTCTTTTTCAGATATTCTGGCAGCAGTTGCCTTTTGAATACATGCAATATCTCTCAAATCTTGTTCAGTATGAGTTTTCCAATTTTCAATTGCTTGTTTTTTGTATTCACGACCTATTACGGCAGAACTTAATTTTCTTTTTTTATGGTATGCGTTTTTTGGCATGTTTAACACTGTTTGTTTTATTCTTTTTGTTTTATATTTATTCTTTATATTTATTCTTTATATTTATTATTTATATTTATTCTTTATATTACTCTCTATATTATTACTATGTAGGACCAATACAAGGTCGGGCCTATGCACAAGGTCGGACCCAATAAAAATGTTGAAGTTATTCCTTCAATTGTATTTTATAATAATCCTCACGACTCCCTTTCATTTGTTGGACATGGGATATTGTTCTATCGATGTGGATTTTGATACAATGGTACTGACCATCTATCGTTACCATAGTATTACCATTTAACGGTTCTATACCAGAACTATTGAATGATCTAGAGACATACTTGTAACATTTCAGTACGCTTTCTTTTTCTGCTTTTGAAATAGTTTCATCTTTAAGAATATCTTCGATAGTTTTAATGCGTAACGTATGATTTTCAGTTGGTTTCGGTGATGGAATGTCCAATTTTAGTGAAGATATTAATTTGCCTTCCATTATTGAATATTAATATTATTATATTGTGTTATTATTTTATATTTCTCTCTAATATATGTATATATGTCGGGATCCTAAGACCTGTCGGGCCTTAAATTATACCTTAAATTATATAATAGGGCTCAAATTATGCACAAGGTCGGACCCTATATATTATATAATACAAACAAGATAATAAATATAAATACAAACAATACAAACAAAATGGAACATCTTATGAAACATGGTTGGGTAACAATACCTATTTACGATGAAGAATCACTGGAAGTAAAGCGTAGAGAATTTGTCAAGGCACTTATTAATATGCCTGAATTTAAAAATGGTAGAGAAATGTACCAGCAAAATAAACCATTTGTATTAGGAGCATTTGCCGCCTTAGGTAATCCTTCATCCTTCCATAATCATATGGTAAGGAATACCCGCATTGATTGTCATAAGAAGGCAAAAACACTGGTATTCAACGACTATCTAAAGGTCAATAAAGATACATATGTGGAGCAAACAATTGATAGATTAT
>Ga0206130_10003066_pt1 | contig 22367 bp, 23 predicted proteins | sample Helgoland_Spring_9_FD_148637 | JGI IMG/M metagenome (GOLD analysis project Ga0206130, IMG submission 148637) | Pelagic subsurface seawater microbial communities from Kabeltonne, Helgoland, North Sea - Helgoland_Spring_Bloom_20160512_1 | ecosystem: Environmental > Aquatic > Marine > Epipelagic ... | reverse complement strand
TTTGAACCAAAACAAAACAGTAGATTGAGTTGTCAAATATTAGTTTCAGATGAATTAGATGGACTAACAGTTAGCATTCCATCAAAACAAGGTTAAATGATTAAAACAGATACTTTAATAATAGGCGCAGGCCCAGTAGGATTATTTTGCGTCCATCAATTAGGCATCATTGGGTTAAAATGTGAAGTAGTTGATAATTTAGATAAAATTGGAGGCCAATGTATTGAACTTTATCCAGACAAACCAATTTATGATATTCCAGCAGTTCCTGAATGTACTGGAGAAGAATTAACTAAAAACTTAATTGAACAGATAAAAGCATTTAAAACAAATTTTCATTTAAACGAAAGAGTAGAAGAGCTTAAAAAAGTTGAAAAAAAATGGTTAATTAAAACAAACAAAGGAACTGAATTTGAAGCATCAAGTATAATTATTGCAGCAGGTGTAGGCTCTTTTGAGCCCAGAAAATTTCCAACAAAAGAGATTGAAAAATATGAAGGCAAGCAAATACTTTATTCAATTAAAGATAAAACAATCTTTAAAGATAAAACAGTTACAATTTTTGGTGGAGGAGACTCAGCATTAGATTGGGCAATTGAACTTTCAAATACATCTAAAGTTATATTGGTCCACAGAAGAGATGAGTTTAGAGGAATGCAAGCAAGTATCGATAAAGTTAACCAATTAAAAGAAGAAGGCAAAATAGAAGTTCATACAAAATACCAATTAGATTTAGTCAATGGAAATGAAAAAGTTGAAAGCATAAATATTAAGCATGATGATGACAGTATAAAAGAAATTAAAACTGATTATGTTTTGGGCTTTTTTGGACTAATTATGAAGCTTGGACCAATTGCTGAATGGGGGCTAAATTTAGACAAAAAAACTATTCCTGTTAACACAGAAAATTTTGAAACTAATAAGGAAGGTATTTTTGCAATTGGTGATATCTGCTCTTATCCTGGAAAACTTAAATTGATACTTTCTGGCTTTCATGAAGGAGCATTAGCTGCGAGAGGTTGCTTTAAGTATGCTAAGCCAGATGAAAAATACAGATTCGAGTTTACCACTTCCTCTAAGACGGTAAAAGGCAGACTAGGTGTTAAAGAGTGATAGAGTTATTTACAGCAGATACTCCAAACGGAAAAAAAATTACAATAATGTTAGAGGAAATAGGTTGTGATTTTAAAGTTACTAAAATTGATCTGTCAAAAGATGAACAATTTAAAACAGATTTTAAAAAGATAAGCCCATTTGGAAAAATACCAGTAATTACAGATCACGAAAATGGACAGTCATTATTCGAGTCTGGAGCAATACTTATATATTTAGCAGAAAAATATAATAAATTTTATGAAGCAAAAGATCGAAATGTTATAAATCAATGGTTGATGGCACAGATGGGAATTATTGGACCAATGATCGGGCAACATCATCAATTTCATCATTATAATCCTGGTAAAAGTGAATTTGGAGAAGAAAGATATTTTAAAATTACAAAAAGAATTTATGGCGAATTGGATGAAAGATTATCTTCATCAAAATACTTAGCTGGAAATGAATATACGATTGCAGATATTGCAACTTGGCCATGGATTGCAAGACATGAATGGCATGATATTGGTCTTAAAAATTATAACAACTTAACTAGATGGTATTTAGATATTGCAAAAAGAGAAGCTGTTGTAAAAGGGTACGATCTTTCAAAAGATGGCTCGAAGATACCAAAACCTTAACTAGAAATTTCCCTTTTTAGTAGATCCAGGATAAAAAATTCTTTGAAGATCATCATTTGCTTTCTTCCTCATTTCAATATCCTCTGAATTCATAAGGCTACTTGGTCTTTTTGTATGCTGATGGTAATTAAAAGTATCATCTCCTCTTGCTTGCTGAACATACATTTTACCTAGAACTTGATTTACATTACTGCCAATATAGCTTTGAACTACAAAGCCAATTCTTCTATCATTAGTTTTATTTAGTCCCGAACCATGAACTATAGTTGGATGATGTAAGGACATTTGTCCTGCTTTTAAAACTAAAGGAGTTGTTTCATCTAAAGGAACATTTTCAATTGTTTGACCTCTAGTTAATAAATTACCCTCATCATATTTTTGCTCATGATATTTGATATTATCTTTATGTGAGCCAGACCACATCCTCATACAACCATTTTCTTCATTAGCATCAGTTATTGCTACCCATGCAGTTACCCAATTATGTGGCTCCAATCCAATATATGTTGCATCTTGATGAAAACTTACAAATCCTTTTTCATTAGGGTTTTTAATAAATAACGTTGTTCCACAAATAAGAATATTTTTTCCAATTATGCTCTCAACAGCATCTAACATTTTAGAATTATGACAAACTTCATCCAGTATAGGAGAAATCATATGTACATAATTTCTGCCAGCTCCTTTTAATTCATCAGGCCATTTAGTTTCAATATTTTCTATTTCTTTTCTTATCTCAAATGCTTCATCTTTGGTTAAGACTTCTATTGGCGCCACATAACCATTATCATTATATTCTTGAAGTTGATTTGAGGATAATTTAGGCATATTATTTAAAACATTATATGAGCGCAACTATTTCTTCAATTAATTATTGTCCAGTTAAATCCATATCATTTCAAGCTATTGAGAAGTGCAAAATTAAAAAAAATGTTGGAATTGTGGGAGATAGAATTTTTGCATTTTCCAAAGGGTTAGACTCAAATCAAGTAAAATTATTTCAAAATAATTCTGAGGAAAGAAGAGGAAAATGGAATAACATTTTAACTTTAAAGAACTCTCCTATATTAAATAAATATAATTTTTTATTTAATGAAAATAAATTAACATTAACTTCACAAGATGAAAAAATTTTAACAATTAATGTAAATGAACCAACCGAATATGATTTGCTTTCAAATAAGATCTTAGAATTAGAAAGTACCCTTCAAAAACCAATAGTATTAATGAGAAATAATGACCTTCCTTTTTTTGATACTTCGATATCAAATAAAACAGTTTTGTCTCACTCGGTATCTCTCTTAAACACTAGAAGTGTTAAAGATTTTCAGAGTAAAATTAATCAAAAAATTGAGGCTCAAAGATTTAGAGCCAACATTTGTATTGATGGAATTGAACCATGGAAGGAACGGGAATGGATTGGAAAAATTATTAAAATTAATGGTGTTTCTTTTAAGGTAGAGAGAAATATCCCAAGATGCGTCGCAATTAATTTAAAACCAACAACACATGATAATTCTTTAAACTTACTTCAGTCATTAAAAAAAACTTATAATCATTTTGATATGGGAATTTATTTAACAGCACTTGATGATGGTGAAATTAATTTAGATAATAAAATTGAGATAATTATTTAATATAATATTTTATCAAGCAACTTTAAGTTGAATTTTTTTATATGTACATTCAACTTTAATTTTGTTTTAATTAATAAAATAAACTTAAATAGAGGAAAAAATAATGAATAGATTTTTAAAATCAATTGGAGTCTTTCTTGTAATTCTTTTTAGTATTACTGCAGTCAGCGCTGAAACGTTGACTAGTAAATTAAAACGTGGTGAAAAGTTAAGACTTGGGTTTGGAACTGCAGTGCCATGGGCTTATGCAGGAGATAACGGACAAGCATTAGGATTTGTTAACATGATAGCTTTAACAGTACTTGAAGAGATGGGAATTACAGAAGATCAAACAGAAACTAAAGTTTTTGAATGGTCAGGATTAATACCTGGATTAAATGCAAATCGTTCAGATATGGTTACTGGCGGTATGTACATTCTTAAAAGTAGATGTGCGAACATGAACTTTTCTGATCCTATAGGTGTTTTTGGTGATGCTATGATGGTTCCAAAGGGAAATCCTAAAGGAATTAATAACTATGCAGACGTTGTTCGAACTGGTGCAAAACTTGTAACTGGTGCTGGATTTAACACTGTTGAGGCTGCCAAGAAATATGGTGTTCCAGAAAGCCAAATGATGTTAGTTGAAGGTGAAGTGGGAATTTTAGCTGCTATGAAAGCTGGAAGAGCAGATGTAGCTGTACAAACTTTCTTTGGTGCAAAAGAGCATGAAGCAAAAAGTAACGGCATGTTTGAAGTGACTGACCCTAAATTAATGCCTAAAGAAACTTTAAATGTAGTTGGTATTGGTTTTAGAAAAAGTGATGTTGAATTTAGAGATAATTTCAATGCAGCTTTAGCAAAAGTTATGGCCAATCCAGAAAAAATGTTAGAAAGAGCTGGTGAGTATGGTTATGATAGAGCTCAACTACCGCCTCCTGAAATGAGTACTGAGTGGGCTTGCGCAACTAAGTAGTAAAAAATAAATTAATTTGATCAGGCGATGAATAAAAGTCGCCTGATTTTTTTTTAAATTTAATAAAGGTTTTAAACGTGAGTTACTTTTCATTTTTAGCTGAACATGGATCTACATTACTGTTGGGAACAGTAACCACACTTAAAGTATTAGTTTGCGCTACCATTCTATATGTAATCATTTCAATAATTTTTGGATTAATGAGAGTATCAAACAATTCAGTTATTCAAGGTATTGCAACTGTGTACATAGAATTTTTTAGAGGAACCTCTTTAATGGTTCAATTATTTTGGGTTTATTATGTTTTACCCTTTTTTGGTATATCTCTAGATGCGTTTACCTCAGGTGTTGTTGCAATAGGGATGAATTTTGGTGCTTATGGTGCCGAAATAGTAAGAGGTGGAATAATAGCAGTACCAAAAGGTCAATGGGAAGGTGCTCATGCTTTAAATTTTAGTCCTTTTAAAAGAATGAAAAATATTATTATTCCTCAAATTTTTCCTATCATACTTCCTCCTGCTGCGAATTTAAGTGTAGAGCTTTTAAAGGCAACAGCTCTAGTTGCATTAGTAACTGTTGTTGATTTAACATTTGAAGCAAAACAAATTAATTCCATTACATGGTTATCTGCACAATGTTTTGGAACTGCACTTATAATATATTATATAATATCCAGATTTTTTCTTGTCCCTTTTTTACGTTGGTTAGAAGTTGTAGCTGCAAGAAAAGTTGGAAGGGAGAAGCTATAATATGGATGCTGAATGGAAATGGGATTTTGCTTTTCAAATTCTACCCCAAATGTTATGGGCAACACTAAATACTATAATGGCAGCAGGCATAGGTTATGCTATTGCAGCTGTTGTGGGTTTATTGTTTTTATTAGGTCAAAGAACACCTTATAAATTTATAAATATAATTGTTAGAGAAATTATCGAATTTATTCGTTCAACACCTCTGCTTATTCAATTATTTTTTGTTTATTTTGTAGGACCACAATTTGGAATTACATTGTCAGCTTGGGTTTGTGCAATGATAACTATAGGTCTGCATTTTGGGACTTATCTTTCAGAGGTTTATAGAGGTGCATTAGAGGGTGTTCCAAAAACACAATGGGAAGCGTGTAGAGCTTTAAATTTCACAACTTTATATACATATAGAAGAATAGTTTTGCCCCAAGCTTTTCCAATAGCAATCCCGGGAATGGGAAATTATTTAGTAGGAATATTTAAAGACACGCCACTACTTTCGACAATTGGTGTTGCAGAATTATTTCATGCAGCAACAGCTGTAGGAGGTTATCACTATCGTTATTTAGAACCATACACTATAGTTGGAATTATTTTCTTAGCTCTTTCTATTCCAGCTGCTATGGGTATTAGAAAATTAGAAAGATCAGTAAATAAAGCTCAAGGAAAGGTAAAAAATTAAATGGAACATAAAAAAGAAACTAGCGATGTCTTGGTAAAATTCTCTGATGTTACCAAACAATATGGAGACCTTGTTGTTTTAGATAAGCTTAATTTAGAAATCAAAAAAAATGAAATGGTTTCAATTATTGGTCCATCTGGATCTGGAAAAACTACTGTCTTAAGAGTTTTAATGACTTTAGAAAAAATTAATCAAGGTATAATCCATTTAGATGGTGAGCCTTTAACCCACATGATGGAGAAAGAAAAACTTGTTTTTGCTAATGAAAAATACTTAAGAGAAAGACGTTCAAAAATTGGAATGGTATTCCAGCAATTTAATCTTTTCCCTCACATGACTGCCCTTCAAAACTGTATTGAGGCACCAATTGAAGTATTGGGTATGAAAAAAGAAGAAGCAGAAGAAAGAGCTTTAGATTTATTAGATCTAGTAGGATTGTCAGATAAAAAAGATGAACATCCTTCAAGATTATCAGGTGGTCAGCAGCAACGAGTTGCGATAGCCAGAGCCCTAGCAATGAGACCAAAGGTTATGCTTTTAGACGAAATTACATCTGCGTTAGATCCAGAGGTTGTTGGTGAAGTTTTAAATGTAATTAGATCTTTGAATAAAGAGCATGATCTTACTATGATTATGGTCACACACCAAATGGGTTTTGCTAAAGAAATATCAGACCGAGTGTGTTTTTTTAATGAGGGTAAAATTTTTGAACAAGGGTCCCCTGAACAATTGTTTGATAATCCTCAAAATGAAAGAACTAAACAATTTTTACATGCCGTTCTTGATGCTAACTAGAAAATAAATTTAGACTTTAATCGTCAGCGTATACCTTTTCATCTTTTTCATGCTTTTCTTGTGCTGCAATACAAAGATGAGCAACTGGTCTTGCCATCAATCTTTTTAATCCAATTGGCTCAGCAGTTTCTGCACAAAATCCAAAAGTTTTATCTTTTATTCTCATTAAAGCTTGGTCAATTTTAGAAATTAATTTGATTTGTCTATTAATTGCTTTCATTTCTACAGTTTTATCCGTGTAAGAACTTGCTTGATCAACAATATCTGCTGAAACACTATTGTCATCCATTGACCCATTGTAAAGAGCTTCATTATTTGCTTTTACCAATTCTTTTTTCCATTCAGTAAGTTTTATCTTAAAAAAAGATAAATGCTTATCACACATATATTTTTCTGTTTCTTTTGGGATATATGTTTTTGAAATTTTAATTGGTGCCTTTACTTTGATTTCAGGTGTACTATTTTTTTTTATTACTTTAGTGGCTTTTTTGACTACAGCAGCAACTTTTTTTGTTTTAGCTATTGTCTTTTTAGTAGATGGTTTTGAGATTTTAGGCATATGTATAAATTTAGTGGCCGGAGTATATTCAGCAATTAATACGTGTCAAGCAAGCTTAATTCATATAAAATCAATGAAATGTTAATCAATAAAAACAATATAAATAAATTGTTTTATAGTTTTCTTATAATTCATTTAATTTTATGGACATTGATTCCAACATTAACAAATAACAATTTACCACTTGATACAATTGAAGCCTTGGCTTGGGGAAGTAATTTAGATTGGGGATTTAATAAACATCCACCAGCGAGTGCATTTTTTCCAGAAGTTATTTATCAAGCATTTGGTTCGCAAGACTGGGTTTATTACTTGTTAAGTCAATTGTTTGTAGTAACTGCATTTATTATTGTTTTTAAATTTGCTGAAGAACTTTTTAAGAATAAAACTTTAAGCTTAATATCGGTACTTCTTTTAGAGGGTATTTATTTCTATAATTTTACAACACCCGAATTTAATGTGAATGTTTGCCAATTACCTTTTTGGTCGTTGTGTGTTTATTATTCTTGGAAAATATTTGATAAAAAAGTAATAAACTTTAAACATTGTTTTTTACTTGGAGTTTTTGCAGCTATAGGTTTTTTATCAAAATATCTTTTTGTTTACCTTCTAATATCAATAGTCCTATTATTTTTTTATATAATTTTTGTAAAAAAATATCAAAAATTTGATTTTAAATATCTAATATCTTTAGAGGTCTTTATTGTTTTATTAATTCCTCATTTAATTTGGTTAACTAACAATGATTACATTACGATTACATATGGGCTAGCCAGAACAGGACTTGAGAATTCAAGTTTATTAGATCATATAACTTACCCTTTAATATTTTTAGGTAAACAAATAGGAATACTAATTCCATTTTTTTTAATGTCATTTTTTTTAATAAAAAAAATTAAGTTAAAAGTAACTTTAAAAGATAAGAAGCTATTGTTCTTAATATTTATTAATCTAATTCCAATTGGATTAATGTTCTTAACTTCCATGTTAACAGGGTCTAAAATAAGAACAATGTGGATGACCCCATTTTATTTATTTTTTGGTGTATTCATTATCTATATTTTTCAAGCACAAATAAATCTTAAAAAGTTAAATGGGTTTATATCAATATTTTTGATCTTGTTTATTTTTTCACCTTTTGCTTATGCCTATATTTCAATTACTGAAACTGACAAAAGAACAGATTATTTAGGTAAAGAAATAGCAATTAAAACTGAATACTTATGGAAGCAAAATTATACATTGCCAATTAATGTTGTCCTTGGTGATGAATGGCATGCTGGAAATTTATCATATCACCTAAATTCTAGACCCGTTTGGGAAGGGGTGATTACAAAAGATAAGCTTAATTCATTGTCGAAATATATTTGCATTGATAATATTTGTGTAGGAAATAGATGAGCAAGATAAAAATTTTAATCCCTATATATAATGATTGGCAGTCAGCTTTTAAACTTTTAGAAGATATAGACTTACAAGTTAGAGATTTAAAGCATGAATTCTCAATTATAATTGTCAACGATTGCTCTACGGAAGAAAAACCTACCAATGATTTTAATTTTAATAACCTTAAGTCTATAAAAATAATCAACATGAAAACAAATAAGGGACATGCTAGATGTAATGCGTCTGGCTTAAGATATATTGCTGAGCATGAAGATTACGATTATATAATTCCAATGGATGGAGATGGTGAAGATAGACCGGAAGAAATAACTCTTCTTATTAATAAGATAAATAACTATCCTGATAAAGTTATTACAGCTAATAGAGTAAAAAGATCTGAAGGTTCTTTCTTTAAACTTTGTTACCTTTTACACAAATATTTAACTTTTGTTTTCACCGGACAGTCTATTAAGTTTGGCAATTTTATTTGCTTACCTAAACTTGCAGTTAATAAAATGATAAAAGATAAAGCAACATGGAGTAGTTTTTCAGGTGCTGTTGCTAAACTATTTAAAGATAGAAAATCTATCCCATCAATAAGAGGTAAAAGATTTTTTGGTCCATCGAAAATGAGTTTTATTAACTTATTAAAACACTCACTATCAATTATAGCTGTTTTTAAAATGACACTATTGATTAGATCTATATTTTTTTTAATTGCTTACTTATTTTTAGTTGCCGGTAATCTATCATGGATTACATTATTGCCTGTTATAGGAGTTATTATTATGATGATTTCAGTAATTATACTTTCTCAGAGAGAAAGTATTTTAGAATTTGAAAACTCTTTAGAAAATATTAGCAGCATAGATCAACTTAAATAGCTTTTATTATTGGTAGCGAATGAAAATTAGCTGTATCTATCTTTGAAGAGTGGTCTCTTCTCATATTCCATTTTTTATTTACTCCAGCGCTAGCTAAACTTAATGTTGATCGTCCATACTTATAATTTGTGCTATCAATAGATCTCATTAAGCCTTTAATTTTCTCATCTTTTTCAGTGGAAAATAGATTTTTACTGCCACTTGAACTAACTAAACCAGTCAATGTTATGCCTGCTTTTTGATATCTGTATCCATTAATAAAGATTTCATTTAATGCAATCAAAGCAGTTTTAACTATTTCAATACTATTATTGGTAGCTATTGGAAAATCTATAGTTTTAGCATTTGAATAATACACCCCTCTATTTTGAAAAGGGCTTGTTCTAACAGACACAGTTATTGATTTTGCTATTAAAGATTCTGATCTAATTTTTTCTGAAGCATTTAAACAATAACTTGCAACTGCCTCTTCTAACTCTTGAAACTTTTCAACTCTTGTACCAAATGATCTTGACACTACACAACTTTTTCTTTTTGAAGTCTTAGTTTCTAGTGGGATACAAGGAATGCCTCTAAGTTCTAAGGCAGTTCTAGAACTTAAAACATTAGAACTTTTTTTAATCCAAGTATTTGACATATTTTTTAATTGTTTGGCATTATAAATTCCATTTTGATGATAAAATTTTGTCATCTGTTTACCAACTCCCCACACATCGTTGATATCTATTTTTTCTAATAGTGGATCAATATTTTCAATTCCTATCAAGTTTGTAACACCAGATTGTTTTTTCTTTGCTATATGATTTGCAATTTTGCTTAGTGTTTTTGTTTTAGCAATACCAATGCTAGTTGGAATTCCTGTCCATTGTAAAACAATGCTTCTAATTTCTTTCCCCACATCTTCTACTTCATCATCTGGATAATTACTCAAATCTAAAAAAGCCTCATCTACTGAATATATTTCTAATTCAGGATTAAATCTTTTTAAAGTTCTCATCACTCTTCTAGATAAATCTCCATACAAAGAATAATTTGAAGAAAATACATAAACTTTATTTTTAAGTATTATTTCTTTAGCTTTAAAGTAAGGCTCACCCATTTTAATACCAAGAAACTTTGCTTCATTTGATCTTGCAATAATGCAGCCATCATTATTAGATAATACGACAACTGGCTTATTTCTAATCTTAGGATTGAATAATCTTTCACAGGAAACATAAAATGAATTACAATCTACTAATGCTATTTTCTTAGTACGTTGAATGGATGACATAAGTCACAACCCCCCAAATAAACACTTCAGTTTCATCTCCAATAATTATTTTATCTTCAATATTTTTTGAACCTGATGTTAAAAATTGACCATCTTTTGATTTAACAAAACTTTTAACAACTAACTCATCATGAACATTTGCAACCACTGTTGAAAAATTTTTAGGTTTTAAACTTCTATCAATAACTAATAAGTCACCATCATAAATACCAACATCAGTCATCGATTTTCCCTGAACTCTAATGATAAAAGTTGCAGGAACATTTTTGATTAAGTGAACATTAAGATCTACATCTTCTTCAATGTAATCTGTTGCAGGAGAGGGAAAGCCAGCTCCAGCTTTATGTAAGTAAAAGGGAATAGTTAATTTCATGTTCTTGTTTTGTTCTAATTTATAGACTAGTTATACAGTACACGCAATAGGTTGTATTTTGAGTCTGTAACTGAATCAAAGGTGAATCAAAACGTGAACATTGAAACTACATTTTGTGCTCTTGTGGATAACTTCAACCAGAGATAGTTTAAGCTTCATATTAAAATGAAAAAATTTCTATCAATTGTGTTTCTTGGCTTAATTATAACTTCTAACAGTATGTCATATGAAGAAGCAAACTATGAAGTAGTGAAAAAAAATGAAGTTTATGAAATCAGAAAATATTCTGATCGTTTAGCAATTGAAACAGATATATCAAATGAAGGCAACAGTTTTAGAAAATTATTTAACTACATATCAGGCAACAATGATAAAAATGAAGAGATTAAGATGACAACACCAGTCACCCAAATGCAAAAAAAAGGAAATATGACCATGCAATTTTATTTACCTTCAAGATTTAATAAAGAAAACATACCGAGCCCGTCTAATCCAGATGTTAAAATATTAAATATTAAAGGTGGTTATTATGCAGTTATTAGATACTCAGGAAGGGCTTCTGATAAAAATTTTATTAAACATAAAAGCATTTTAGAAAATGAATTAAAAAAAGATAATATGATAATTTTGAGCCCACCTATTAAAGCAACTTACGATGGACCTTTCACGCTACCCATGAACAGAAGAAATGAAGCAATGTTTGAAATAAATATAAAAAATAAAGGAGAAATATAAATGAAAAAACTAACATGTCACTGTGGAGAAGTAGAAGCAGAAATAAACGTGCCTGATAACTTAGAAAAAGTTTTAAAATGTAATTGTTCTATTTGTAAAAGAAAAGGAGCAATAATGTCTATGGTTAAGAACGAAGATTTTAAAATAATTAAAGGTGAGGATAAGTTAAAACTTTATCAATTTCATTCAAAAATTGCGAAACACTATTTTTGTTCGAACTGCGGAATTTATACACATCATAATCCAAGAGCCAATCCAGCTATGACAGGATTTAATCTTGGATGCGTAGATGAAATAAATACGTTTGAATTAGAAAATGTTGCAGTCAATGATGGGCAAAATCATCCTCTAGACAATAAGTAATTTTTTATGCAAGCAGTTAATGATTGTTTTAAAAAAGTAAAAAAAGATTGTTTTAAATTTATCTCTTCTCAAGAAACTAAGAAGGATAAATTTAAAAATAAAGATAAGATGATCAAATCTTTTTTAATACCTGTTAGTTTTTGGATAGCAAAAAAAGTTAATAAAAAAAAACCATTAATGATAGGTTTAGCTGGAGGACAAGGGTCAGGCAAAACAACTATCTCATCAATTTTAACTTTAATTTTAAAAAAATATTTTAAGTTAAATGTTTTTAAAGTTTCTATTGATGATTTTTATAAAACAAGAAAAGACAGAATATTATTGTCTAAAAATAAACACCCTTTATTAATGACAAGAGGAGTACCAGGAACTCACGATGTAGATTTAATGTTAAATTTTTTTAAACAGATTAAAGATAAAAACTTTAAAAGTTTACAAATTCCAACATTTAATAAAGCAATAGATGATAGGTGCCAAAAGAGTTTGTGGTATAAAATCAAAACAAAGCCTGATGTGGTCATTTTTGAAGGTTGGTGTGTTGGAGCAAGAGCTCAATCAAGTAGCCAACTTAAAAAACCAATTAACTCACTTGAAAAAGTTTATGATCAAGGAACTAAATGGAGAACCCATGTTAACAATCAATTAAAAACTAAATACAAAACCTTATTCAAACAATTAGATGGATTACTGTATCTAAAGGCTAAAAACTTTAGCTTATTAAGAGAATGGAGATTAAAACAGGAGCGAAAGCTCTGGGTTCAAACAAAAAACAAGAAAAACCTAAAGATTATGAGCAGTGGAGATGTGATAAACTTTATGCAAACTTATCAAAGAATTACTCAACAAATGTTTAAAGATGCGATAAAAAGCTCATCAGTTATAATGAATTTAAATAGTAATCATCAGATTGAAAAAATAAAATTTAAAAAATAATGAAAAAAATAATATTAATATCCTTAGCTATTATTCTTTTTAATGGAAAAGCTTTTTCAGTACCTTTATCAAAAGCATTGTTACAAGCGTACAATGAAAACCCGGTATTAAATGCAGAACGTGAAAATATTCAAGTTTCTAGAGAAGATGTAAAAATATCAAGAAGTGAATTTTTACCAAGTGTAACACTGTCAGGTTCTAAGAGCCAAGAAAATACAGAAAAGCTAACTGATGGAACAGGTGCTAATTCATCTTTTACTGATGTCGATCCAAAAACTCAATCAATAAATATTGAGCAAAAATTATTCCAAGGATTTGCAGGTATAGCCAGCATGGAAAAAAGTAAAATTGGATTAACTTTAGCTGAGGCAAAACTTTTAAAAACTGAACAGGAGATTTTGTACCAAGCTATTGAAGCTTACTCAGGTTTAGTTTTTTCTGATGAAAAACTTAAGATTAATCAAGATAACGTTAACCTGTTAAAGAGACAAGTTGAGACCAATCAAGCAAGATTAGAAAGAGGTCAAATTACTATATCTGATTTAGCACAATCTGAGTCTTCACTTGCAGGTGCACAAGCACAATTTTTACAAGCAAAAAATGAAACAATTACAGCTAAGCTAACCTATGAAAAAATTATAGGCCCAATTGTAAATACTAATACTTTGAGCAAGAATTCAGATTTAACTTTTGAATTACCAAAAGATTTAAATGAAGCAATTGAAATTTCAAAAACAACTAATCCAAATTTAATTATTTCAAGGTTAGAGTATGAACAATCTGAACAAGATGTAACTATAGCCAGATCTGATCTATCACCGTCTGCATCTTTATCCTTTAATAGTTCAAAATCAGACAATGTAAGCTCAAGTATTGGAGAGCGTGATAAAGAAATATTAAAAGCAACTATTTCATGGCCAATTTTTAATGGTGGAAAAAATACTGCCTCATTAAATAAAAGTAAAAATTTGAAAAATAGAAAAAAATTATTATTAGATAATGCCTTAAAAACAAATGACGCAAATATTGCAAGTGCATGGTCAAGCTTTCAAGTATCAAAAAGTTTATTGAATTCAGTTACTGCGCAAGTTAAAGCTGCAGAAACGGCAAATGATGGAATAACAGTTGAATATGAAACAGGTCTTGGAAGATCTACACTTGATGTTATTCAGTCAAACTCAATTTTATTAAACTCAAAAATAAGCCTAGCAAATTCTGAAAGAAATTATTTACTTTCACAATTTAAACTTCTTCAAGCCATTGGTTTGTTGAATAGTAATTACTTAAAAATACAGTAATTAAGCCATTTTATTATAAAAAAAATAACTATTGAAAATAAGAACAAAATGTGTACATTTAAAAGACGATTCGAACACTAATTATTTAATAAAAAAGGCATAAAATGACTAAAAACAACCTAAAAGTAGTTAAATCTACAAAAGCGCAACAATCAGAAGGCAACGAAAAAAACAAAGCTTTGGACGCGGCAATGAGCCAAATTATCGATAATTTTGGAAAAGGATCGGTAATGAAACTTGGCCAAAGAAGAGCGATGGACGTCGAGTCTATTTCAACTGGATCATTAAGTTTAGATGTAGCGCTTGGAATAGGTGGCTTACCAAAAGGAAGAGTTATTGAAGTCTATGGACCAGAATCATCTGGTAAAACAACTTTAGCATTGCAAGTATTAGCAGAAGCCCAAAAAGCTGGAGGAATTTGTGCATTTATAGATGCAGAGCATGCTTTAGATCCAATTTATGCAAAAAAACTTGGTGTAGATACTGAAGAATTATTAATTTCACAACCAGATACTGGTGAACAAGCTCTAGAAATAGCTGATACTTTAGTTAAATCAGGATCGATTTCTGTTATCGTAATTGACTCTGTTGCAGCACTAACACCTAGAGCTGAAATTGAAGGAGAAATGGGAGATCACCATGTAGGACTTCAATCAAGATTAATGAGTCAGGCTTTAAGAAAACTAACAGGCTCAATCTCAAGCACGAACACAATGATGATTTTTATTAACCAAATTAGAATGAAAATTGGAGTTATGTTTGGAAGTCCAGAGACTACATCTGGTGGAAATGCACTTAAGTTTTATTCATCTGTTAGAATGGACATTAGAAGAATTGGTGCCATTAAAAATGGAGATGAAATTATTGGTAACTCAACAAGAGTTAAAGTGGTTAAAAATAAAGTAGCACCACCATTTAAAGTTGTTGAATTTGACCTAATGTACGGCAAAGGTATTAGTAAAGTAGGTGAATTAGTTGACCTTGGTGCAAAAGCTGACATTGTTGAAAAAGCTGGAGCTTGGTATGCTTATAAAGGTGAAAAAATTGGCCAAGGAAGAGAAAATGCTAAAACTTATTTAGAGCAAAATCCTAAAATTGCAGCAGAAATTGAAATGGCAATTAGAGAAAAGGCTGGAGTGATAGCAAAAAAAATTGAAGGTAATCCACTAGATCCAGAAAAAGCAGCAAAAGATCAAATAGAGGAGCCTAAACTGGAAACAAAGGAAGAAGTAACACCTCCATCTAAAAAGAATTAGTTAAAGTCATCTTTAATTATTAAAAGGCGCTTAATTTAAGCGCCTTTTTTCCCTACACTTATCTAGACATCAAATAAAAAAGCTGTATTTTAATTATATGGCTGACAAAACGTTAAATCAAATCAGAACAACTTTTTTAGATTATTTTGAAAAAAATGATCACAAGATTGTTGAATCTAGTAATTTAGTTCCAAATAATGATCCGACATTAATGTTTGCAAATTCAGGAATGGTACAATTTAAAAATGTATTTACTGGATTAGAAAAAAGAGACTATGTAAGAGCAACAACTTCGCAAAAATGTGTAAGGGCAGGTGGTAAGCATAACGACCTTGAAAATGTAGGCTATACACCAAGACACCATACATTTTTTGAAATGCTTGGAAATTTTTCATTTGGAGATTATTTTAAAGAAGAGGCAATTAGTTACGCATGGAATTTAATAACTAAAGAGTTCGGAATTGATAAAAATCGCCTCTATGTAACAGTTTATCATGACGATGAAGAAGCATTTAATTTTTGGAAGAAAATAGCTGGTTTTAGCGATGATAGAATAATCAAGATAGCAACGTCAGATAACTTTTGGTCGATGGGTGACACAGGGCCTTGTGGACCATGTTCTGAAATATTTTATGATCACGGTGATCATCTAGAGGGTGGTTTACCTGGCACTAAAAACGAAGATGGTAATAGGTTTATAGAAATATGGAATTTAGTATTCATGCAATATGAGCAAATTTCAAAAGATAAGAGAATAAATTTACCAAAACCATCTGTGGATACGGGTATGGGTCTTGAGAGAATAGCGGCACTATTACAGGGAACACACGATAACTACGAAACAGATCATTTTAAAAAACTAATACTATCTGCATCTGACACATTAAACGTTAAAGTAACTGATGACAATCAATCAAGCTTTAGAGTAATAGCAGATCATTTACGAGCAAGTTCATTTTTATTAGCAGAAGGAGTTTTACCTTCTAATGAAGGCAGAGGATATGTGCTTAGAAGAATTATGAGACGTGGAATGAGACACTCACATTTACTAGGTTCTAAAAAACCAGTTTTTTATAATATTTTTAAAACGCTTCTAGAAGAAATGTCTAACAATTATCCAGAGCTTGAAAGAGCACAATCTTTAATAAAAGAAACATTAAAAACAGAAGAAGAAAAGTTTTTGGTTTTATTAGATAGAGGGATAAAAATATTAAATGAAGAGCTAGAGAAAGTAGAAAAGACATTGCCTGGTGAAGTGGCATTTAAGCTTTATGATACATTTGGTTTTCCATTAGATTTAACTGAAGATATTTTGAAAAATAAATCAATGACTGTCGATGGGGAGAAGTTTGATTTATTAATGAAAGAAAGCAAAGAATTAGCAAAAAAAAATTGGAAAGGATCAGGGGATAGTTCGGTAGATCAAATTTGGTTTGATATAAAAGATCGTTTAGGGGCAACTGATTTTTTAGGATATTCTACAGATAAAGCAGAAGGTGTAGTCACTTTAATTCTTAAAAATAATAAAGAGGTTCAAGATCTACAAGAAAACGATGAAGGCATTATAATAACAAATCAAACACCATTTTATGGAGAGTCAGGAGGACAAGTTGCAGATACTGGAATAATCTCTAAAGAGATTTTTGAATTTGAAGTGTCTGATGTTCAAAAAAAATTAGGGGATTTATTTGCTCATTACGGAAAAGTTAAAAAAGGTTCAGTTAAACTAAAAGACAGTGTTGAATTAAAAATAGATACACAGAGAAGAAATAATATTAGAGCTTACCATTCTGCCACTCATTTGTTGCACGAAGCATTAAGAAGGGTTTTGGGTGAGCATGTAACCCAAAAAGGATCTTTAGTTCAATCTGATCGATTAAGATTTGATTTTAGTCATATGAAACCTATTTCAGATGAAGAGATTAGAAAAATTGAACATTATGTAAACTCAATAATTGAAAAAAAGTCAGAGGTGAAAACAAGAATAATGACACCTAAAGAAGCTGTTGAAAATGGCGCCCTAGCATTATTTGGGGAAAAATATGGTGATGAAGTTAGAGTTTTGTCTATGGGAGATGAAGAAGGTAAATTTTTCTCAACTGAATTATGTGGAGGAACTCACGTTGTAAACACAGCTGATATTGGAAAATTTAAGATTATTAGCCAATCATCTATTGCTGCAGGCGTAAGAAGAGTTGAAGCATTAAGAGATGTGCAGTTAGTTGATTTTTTAAAAGAAAAAGAAAACCAATCCAATTTGTCGGATCAAAAAAATGAGGCAGTTATAAAAGAATTAGAGACAAAGATTATTAAATTAGGAGGAAAACCTAATCTTCAAAACAAGGATCAAGTAACTTTAATAAAAGACCTTAATAGACAATTTGATCAACTTTCAGTTATCTCAATATTAAAAGATAAAGATAAAAATAAAATCAACGATCAAACTATTAATGGATTTAAAGTTAGATTTCAAAATATTATAGATTTACCATTTAAAGATTTACGTAAGCTAATTGATGAAGGCAAAAAAGAAATTGGTGAAGGATTAGTTATAATTTATGCAATCAATGATAATAAAGTTGGCTTAGCTGTAGGTGTTACCAAAACATTAGAAAAAAAGTTTGATGCTGTAAAAATTGTTAGAGCTGGTTCAGAAGTTATTGGGGGTAAAGGCGGTGGTGGCAGAGCTGACTTTGCACAAGCTGGAGGAACTTTGCCTGATAAAATTGAAGAGTCTTTTGAAAATATTAAAAAATTAATTAATTAAGCTTTTTCTTAAGCTGACCATCTAATTCATCTAAAAATTGATTAGTCGTTAGATAATTACTTGAGGGCCCAATTAAAATTGCCAAATCTTTTGTCATTGATCCATTTTCAACACAATCAATACAAACTTTTTCTAATGTAGTTGAAAATTTAATCAAATCTTCATTACCATCTAATTTTCCTCTATGTGCCAAACCTCTAGTCCAAGCAAAAATTGAAGCAATTGGATTTGTAGAAGTCTCTTTACCTTCTTGATGCATTCTGTAGTGTCTAGTTACAGTTCCGTGAGCTGCTTCTGCTTCCATAGTTTTTCCATCTGGTGCAAGAAGAACACTTGTCATTAGCCCTAATGATCCATAACCTTGAGCCACAGTATCAGATTGAACATCTCCATCATAATTCTTACAAGCCCAAATATATTTACCACTCCATTTCATAGCGCAAGCAACCATGTCATCAATTAGTCTATGCTCATAAGTAATGTTAAGTTTATCAAAATCAGATTTAAACTCTTTATCAAAAATATCTTGGAAGATATCTTTGAACCTACCATCATAAATTTTTAAAATAGTATTTTTAGTAGAAAGATAAACGGGCCATTTTTTAATTATTCCATAGTTAAAGCAAGATCTTGCAAAGTCTTCTATAGATTTATCTAAATTGTACATCGATAAAGCAATTCCTGGTCCAGGAAAGTTAAAGACCTCATATTTAATTTCATCACTGCCATCTTCTGCGGTCCATTTTATTTCCATTTTACCTTTACCGGGTACTTTAAAATCTGTTGCTCTATATTGATCACCAAAAGCATGTCTTCCAATAATTAAGGGGTCTGTCCAAGTTGGAACAAGTTTTGGAATATTTTTACAAATTATAGGCTCTCTAAAAACTGTACCTCCAAGAATATTTCGTATCGTTCCGTTTGGAGATCTCCACATTTTTTTTAATTTAAACTCTTCAACTCGTGCTTCATCCGGAGTAATTGTTGCACATTTTATACCAACACTATGTTCTTTAATTGCGTTAGCAGAATCTATTGTTATTTGATCATCTGTATCGTCACGACTTTTCATGCCAAGATCGTAGTATTTAATATCCAAATCTAAATAAGGCAAAATCAGTTTACTTTTGATGAATTCCCAAATGACTCTAGTCATCTCATCACCGTCTAGTTCAACAACTGGATTTTTAACCTTTATTTTAGCCATAAATGAATAATATATATTAGTAATTGTAATTTAGTGCTTTATATACATATTAATAAAAAATTATCAAATAGAAGCTTATGTTAGAGAAAATTTTCCCAAAAATTCATTCTGAAGGTTACAAATTTTTAGCGATAGCTATCATTGTAACAATATTTTTATATGTCCTGAGCACTTTTCTAGGATTAATTGGTCTAGTGTTATCGATATGGGTTTATTATTTTTTTAGAGATCCAGAGCGAATTTCAATAAATGATGAAAACTATCTAACCAGTCCTGCTGACGGTGAAGTTTTGATGGTCCATGAAGTAGATGGTCCAAAAGAATTAGGTTTAGAAGATAGAAAATTTACTAAGATTAGTATCTTTATGAACGTATTTGACTGTCACGTAAATCGAACTCCTTGTGAAGGTAAAATTTCAGAAATACTTTATAAGCCTGGAAAATTTTTAAATGCATCACTTGATAAAGCAAGTGAAGACAATGAAAGAAACTATTACAAGATAACAAATACTCATGGCGAAGAAATAATAGTTGTTCAAATCGCCGGTTTAATTGCCAGAAGAATTGTTTGCGAATCTTCAAAGGATCAACAATTACAACAAGGTGAAAGAATTGGTATGATTAGATTTGGAAGTAGAGCTGACGTTTATTTTGAGAATTATGAATCGTTAGTTAAAGTTGGACAAAAAACAATTGCTGGTGAAACACTATTAGCTAAAAAGTAGCTTATGGAACAACCAAAAAATAATTTTAAAATAGTATCAGATAAAAAAGCTAGAATGCTTTTGCCTAATGCACTGACATTAATAAATGTGTGTATTGGATTAAGTTCTATTAAATTTGCATTAGATGAAAAGTTTGAATTATCTATTATAGCTATTATTTTTGCCGCAATTTTTGATGCATTAGATGGCAGAGTTGCAAGAATGTTAAAAGGAACTTCTTTAGTTGGAAAAGAATTAGACTCATTAGCAGATTTAATTAGCTTTGGAGTAGCTCCTGCTTTTATAATGTATTTTTGGTCTTTAAATAATTTAGGTAAATTTGGCTGGTTACTCACAATGATTTTTGTAGTTTGTGTTGCCCTTAGACTTGCAAGATTTAATGTAAGTTCAAACTCTGAGCCATCATGGAAAGATAATTACTTTGAGGGTGTGCCGTCACCTGCAGGTGGAATTTTGGTATTGATGCCTTTAATATTAAGTCTAAGCGAGATAAATTTAATCAAAATTAATTACGATATAGTAGTACCAATACTGTTTATTTTGATATCATTTTTATTGATCAGTAAAGTACCTACATTTGCATTTAAAAAAATTTCTATTCCTCGTCACTTGACAATTTTTGCATTGTTTGGTGTTGTTTTATTTTTTGGACTTTTGTTAATATACACATTTAAAGTTTTGGTCATTTGTGGATTAATCTATATTTGCTTAATTCCAGTTGGATATTTTAGTTATCAAAAAATTTATAAACAGAAAATTTTAAATGGTGAAAGTGACACTAAAGAAGACCTTGAAGACATTCTATAGATGAAAAAAAATGTAATTGTATCTCTGGCAGACTCAAATTACTTTGAATTACTTAATGAATTGGTCGATTCTATTAAAAGTTTTGAACAAAGCAAAGATACAGCAATTTGCATTTTAGATGCAGGTTTATCCGAGCAACAAAGAAATATATTATCTAAAAAAGTAGATGAAATTAAATCAGCTGAATGGGATATTGATGTTCCAGCATTTAAAGTTAAAGGAAGAGAATGGCTAAAGAGTCAGGTATCTAGAGCTTTCTTACCAAAATATTTTCCTAGTTATGAAAAATTCTTATGGATAGATTGTGACGCTTGGGTAGGGGATTGGAATTCAATAGAGCTTTATTTTAAGGCCTGTGAAAATGGAAAATTAGGAATTACTCAAACCTTTACACCAGGATATAAAATAATGTCTAAAGTTAAATGGATATTTGGACAATTAGCAATAATTAAATCTCAAAATTTTAAACATGCAATAAAGTCAAAAATTGGAATAGATAAAGCGCGGAAGCTTGCTTTTGCCCCACATATTAATATTGGTGTTTTTTCTTTAGAAAAAAATTCAGTTGGCTGGACGACTTGGCAAAAAAATTTAGAACAAACACTTAAAGCTGGAAATATTTTTGGTTCAGAACAATTGGCTATTAACATGTCAGTTTATATTGACGATTTAGAAACAGAGTTCTTACCTCATAATTGCAATTGGTTAGTTAGTAATCTTTTACCAAAATTTAATGAAAAAGAAAAAAGCTTTGTGGAGCCTTACCTGCCCAATCATAAACTGGGTATAATACATCTTGCATCTGGGATTTGGGATGGAGATAAAGACATGAGATTACATAGAGAAGTAAAGATAGACATAAAAACTTTAGAGGGTAAAATTTTATCAAAAAGCTTAAGGTTTGGTCATTAATTGAAAAAAAATAGAATTTCTAAAAACTGGATTAATAAACAAAAAAGAGATATTTATGTTAGACAATCTCAGGTAGACGGGTATCGAGCCAGATCAGCATATAAATTAATAGAAATAGATGAAAAATTTAAGATATTTAAAAATGGAATATCTGTAATCGATTTAGGGGCATCACCTGGTAGCTGGTCTCAATATATTTCAAGAACAGTAAAAAGTGGAAGGTTGGTTTCAATCGACTTAAAAGGTATGGAAGAAATTGAGAATACAATCCAAATCAAAGGTGATTTTACTGATTTAGAATCTCAAGAAAAAATAAAAGCTTTATTCAAATCAAAAGT
>Ga0206130_10003055_pt1 | contig 22439 bp, 15 predicted proteins | sample Helgoland_Spring_9_FD_148637 | JGI IMG/M metagenome (GOLD analysis project Ga0206130, IMG submission 148637) | Pelagic subsurface seawater microbial communities from Kabeltonne, Helgoland, North Sea - Helgoland_Spring_Bloom_20160512_1 | ecosystem: Environmental > Aquatic > Marine > Epipelagic ... | reverse complement strand
GTTGCCTTCTCCACCGGGAACCACGTCAAGCACTTCGCCTTGAAGGTCGGTGATCACCAAGCCGTATTGGCTTTCCAAAGCGTTGCTTTGCGCCGTAAAAGGGAGAAAGCCGCCGGGAAGGTCCACGCAGATTTGAGCGGTTCCGTTCTCGCCGCCTTGGGCGCTGATCAAACCTCCATCACAATCCAAGAGGTTGGTGTACCCGGGAGTGGGTTGCTGGAGGACCATTTGATCCGAGCCAAAAGCAGGGCCGCCATCGGGCAAACGCGCCCAGGCCAGGGCCCCTCCGTTCTGAGACCCGTACAACCACTCATCCAATTGAGGTTGGCCAGGGGTTAAGGAATCGATCAAAAAAGGATTGGTCTGGTCGCCCGTTCCATAGACCACGGCGTCGAGCAGCCCAACAGTAGTCAGCGGTGTGGCAAAGGGAAAGTCAATGCTGTCGCCCTCGAACAACGCAACGGCATCTCCACCATCTCTGAGCAACCCAGGCTCAAACACCACGTCCGCTCCTGCGACTTCGGGGTTGGCGAGCAAAAAGAAACCGGCCGAGTCCGTAGACATGCCATCCAAATCAAAGGCGGCATAAACGCTGCTGGTCACGGGACTGCCTCCCCCTTTGTAGAACACCACGATGTGGCCGTCAAGTGGGGTGTTGGGGGCACCATAGAGCTCAACAAACTCAGTGCTGTCAGGGACCGAATTGGAGTCGCTGTCCACCTCGTTGAGGAAGACGACTTGGCCAAAGCAAGGTGCAAACGCAGACAAGCACAACGCGAGAAGCGCATGGCGGAATTGGGGAGAATAGGATACGGAACGCATTTTCAGTCCGTTGGAATTGGAGCGCGAAAGTAGGAAGCACTCCGTTTGTAGGGTTTAACAGTTCATGAATTTAATGGGGCATTCCCGGCGTAACTTCAGGGGTTGGTTTTCCGTTGAGGAAATTTCGCCATGACAAACGCACCACATCAGGACTTGCGCCAGAATCTGGACGCCTTTATCCGCAAGTACCACCGCAACGAGATGCTGCGCGGCCTGCTGCTGCTGCTGGCCGCTTTTCCCGTGGCTTGGTTGACGGTTTTGGCGCTCGAGGCGTTCGGACAATTCGGGACTGACGCCCGCACCGTGTTGTTTTACGGATTTGTCGCCACGATCACTGTGGTAACGGTTCGCTATCTCGCATGGCCTGCCCTCCGTTTGTTCCGTCTGCGTGGGGGGTTGAATCATGCGCAAGCCGCGCGCATCATCGGTCAGCACTTCCCAGAGATTGAGGACCGCTTGCTCAATACGCTGCAGCTTCAAGAGCGCGCTGAGGCCGCGCCATCGGACCAAGGGCAAGGGCTTTTACTGGCGTCCATTCAACAGCGCAGTGAGCAGCTCCGTCCTTACCGCTTTAGTGCCGCGGTAGATTTTGGGGAAAATCGCCGCTACCTGAAGTATGTCTTGCCGCCGATGATCGTGTTTGCGGCGCTTTACATTTTGGCGCCCGAGGCGGTTGAAGCGCCCACAGATCGGCTGATCCGACACCGCACGGAATTGGTTGTCCCTCCTGACTTCCGGTTGGTCTGTGACCAAGAACTCGAGGCCATTGCCCAGTCCGACTTTACGCTCACCATTCGCACTGTGGGGACAGTGGTGCCCACAAGGGTTGAGGTGCAAGCGGGCGAAGGCCGTTTCAGGATGACCCGAACCCCATCCGGGGACTGGAACTATGTCTTCCGAAAAGTCCGCGAATCATTGACCCTAGAGGTTTCCGCACCCGGAACACCCGCATTGGACCTTCGATTGGTGGTCTTGCCACGGCCTGAGCTACAAGACCTCAGGATTGACGTCCAGCCGCCACTACACACAAGGCTCCCCCCCTACCAACAGCGCAACGAGGGAGACCTTGACGTACCCGAGGGTACGGTGATCTCCTTTCAGTTGGGCACCAGAAACACAACGTCGTTGGGCCTGCGTTGGGGCAACGAGTTGTCACAATTGGACCCCGATGTCAGCAACCGTTTTAGCTTTTCCAAAACCGCTGAGACGGACCTCACCTACGTGCTCTACCCCCAATCGGAAACCGTAGGAGTTATAGACTCTGTGCGCTACCGGTTGCGCAGCATTGCGGACCGCCCCCCCACCATTCGCGTGGCCGAGATTTCCGACAGCACCTCATTGACACAGCTTACGTTCAATGGCATTGTCCAAGACGACTATGGGTTTAGCAGCCTGCGGTTCGTTTGGAAGCCCAAAGGCGGACAACAAGACATGGCCGCGCTCGATGCGCCCAGAGGCCGTGAGGATAGCTTTTTGCATTTCTGGAACCTCGCTGACATTGGTGTCGGGTTGGGTGATGAAGTCGAGTATTGGTTTGAAGTCCGCGACAACGATGGCGTCAACGGAGCCAAAGTCACGCGGTCCCGGACATTCCGGTATGCTGCCCCAACCGAAGAAGAACTGGCACAACGGCTAGATAGCGCAGACGCCGAACTGACCGCGGCGCTCGAAGAAAACCTAGAAGAAGCCAAACGACTCAGAGACGCCGAACTGACCGCGGCGCTCGAAGAAAACCTAGAAGAAGCCAAACGACTCAGGGAGCAAATGCGGGAATTGCGCCGTGAGTTGATGGAGGAAGAAGAGTTGGGATGGGAAGAAAAAGCCGCGCTCGAAGAGCTGCTCAAACAGCAAGAGGCGCTGAGAGAGCAGGTGGAGGAGATGCAGGAGAAGAACCGGGAGAAGAACAGCCAGCAGTCTGAGTTCACCCCGCCCAACGAAGAAATCCAGAAGAAACAAGACGAGCTACAAAAGCTCATGGACGAAGTCATGACCGACGAGCTCCAACAGATGTTTGACGAGTTGCGCGAACTCATGGAGCAGCTCGAAGAGGGCGACAAGGAACAAATCGAGGAGCAGCTCGATCAAATGGACCTTGACCAAGAGTCTCTGGAACAAGAGCTTGATCGCGCCTTAGAGCAGTTCAAGCAATTGCAATGGGAGCAAAAAATGGAGGAGGCCATCTCAGACCTCGAAAAGCTCGCAGAGGAACAAGAAGCTTTGGCAGAAGAAACCGATCAAGGAGAGACCCCCGAAGAAGAGCTTGCCGCCAAGCAGGATTCACTGAACAAAGAATTCGACAAGGTGAAAGAGGCCTTAGATGATGCAGAGAAGCTCAATAAAGAGCTCGAGAACCCAAATAAGGTGCCGACTATGGAAGACCTGCAAGAGGAGATTGAGCAGGAGATGAACGACGCGAGCGAGCAACTCGAAAACGGTAAAGAGAAAAAAGCCTCTGAAAAGCAGAAAAGTGCGGCGGGGAAGATGAGTCAAATGGCGCAGCAGATGCAGAGCTCCATGGAACAAGGCGAACAAGAGTCCATGGAAGAAGACATGGAGGCGCTCCGGGCTCTGCTCGAAAACATCATTACCCTCTCCTTTGACGAGGAGGACCTGATGGCTTCGGTTGGAACCACCCAAAAAGATGACCCACGCTATGTCAGTCATGGCCAAGTGCAGCGCAAGCTCAAAGACGATGCAGAAATGGTCAAAGACAGCTTGTTTGCTTTGAGCAAGCGCGTCACACAACTGCAGTCAATCGTCAACCGCGAGATCAACCTCGTCAACCTTCACATGGGCCAGGCCTTAGATGGCTTCACCGACCGTGAAACGCAGGTCATTACGACGAACCAGCAATACGTGATGACGTCCTTCAACAACCTCGCATTGTTGCTCGACGAAGTACTCCAACAGATGCAGAATCAGTCCAGCTGTAACAAGCCAGGGACAGGCAACTGCGAGAAGCCGGGGGGCAGTGGGTCCAAGCCATCGCCCAGCGCGAAGCAACTCAAAGGCATGCAACAATCTCTGACCAAGCAATTGGAGCAGATGAAGGAAAAAATGAAGGGGTCCAACCAAGGTGAGGGCAAGGATGGAAAGCGGAAGCTGAGCAAAGGCCTCGCACAGATGGCGGCACAGCAAGCGGCCATCCGAAAAATGACCCAAGAACTTGGCAATCAACTCAATGAGGACGGATCTGGACAGGGCAATGGACTCGAACAGATTGCCAAGGAGATGGAGGAGATCGAAAAAGACATTGTAAACGGAGAGCTTGACCAGCTCACCCTGGACAGACAACAAGACATTCTCACAAGACTTTTACAGGCTGAAAATGCAGAACGTGTTCGCGGCGAAAAAGAGGAGCGGGAATCCAAGACAGCGCGCGAAAACCCAAGGGATACACCGCCAAGCTTAGAGGAATATGAGCGCCGCAAAGCACAAGAAATTGAGCTTCTCAGGACCGTGCCTGCCGACCTCACCCCCTATTACAAGCAAAAGGTCAACGATTATTTCAATACTTTGGACTCCCCGGAAAGGGAGTGAAGCCACATCATGTCCTTACAGCGACACCTGCAAATAGCCTCCCGCATGGAAGGCATTACCGAAGTTGAAGGACTCATCAATGAACTCAGTGAGGAGCTGGGCGTAGATGAGACCCATTACGGTGAGATTCTGATTGCGATGACCGAAGCGGTCAACAATGCCATTGTTCACGGTAACAAACTGGACATCAACAAGATGGTTGACATAGAAATCTCTGTTGACGGTCAAGTCCTGCAGTTCAAAATTTCCGACGAAGGGCCGGGGTTTGATTTCGAAAACATACCAGACCCCACGTCTCCCGAAAACCTAGAAAAGCCCAATGGTAGAGGCGTTTTTCTGATGCGTCAATTGGCGGACACCTGCGAATTCGAAGAACTGGGCCGTATTGCCATTCTGCGCTTCGAAAACGCCATACCCCAGATGGAGAGCGCCAACTAATGGCCACATCATCTGTATCCTTTCAATTCCAACACCCCACGTTCCAGCTGCGTCAACGCAACGCTGTACGCACCTGGATCCAGCATTGCGTGGACCAAGAAGGAGGCGCCATCGCCTCGCTGAGATTTCTGTTCTGCGATGATGATCACGTGCTACAAGCGAACCGCCAATTCCTTGAACACGATTATCTGACCGACATTCTCACGTTCCCGGACCATTCTGCGCAAGGCATTGCGGGCGACATCATGATTTCTGTCGACCGGACAAGAGACAACGCTAAACACCTCAACACCAACGCAATAGACGAACTCCACAGGGTCATTGCGCATGGGGTATTGCACCTTCTCGGATACAACGACCAATCACCCGCTGAGCAAAAGGCCATGAGACAGAGGGAGGACCTCTGGCTTTCTAAGCGGCAGTTTTAAACACAAACGTTCCACGTGGAACATCCATCATGCTCGAACACTACGATGTCATTGTTGTAGGCGCAGGACACGCCGGCAACGAAGCTGCACACGCTGCCGCAACTCTAGGAGAGAAGGTCCTTCTGATCACGATGAACCTCGCCACCGTCGGGGCCATGAGCTGCAACCCAGCAATGGGAGGTGTCGCAAAAGGACAAATCCTTCGAGAGATTGATGCCCTTGGCGGAATGAGTGCCAGAATATCTGACACCAGTGCCATTCAATTCCGAATGCTCAACAGATCTAAAGGCCCGGCAATGTGGTCACCCCGCACTCAAAACGACCGCCATCTATTTGCCCAAACCTGGCGCTCTACGCTGGAAGCCAACGAGAACATTCACCTCTGGCAAGACATGGTCACCGCGCTCATCATTGACCAAGGCCGCGCTCATCATTGACCAGGGTGTGGTCAAAGGCGTGCAAACCCAACTCGGCATCAACATTTACAGCCATTCCACCATCCTCACATCTGGCACTTTTCTTCAAGGCAAAATTCACTTAGGCCTCCAACAGTTTTCTGGCGGTCGCTCTGGCGAACGGGCCGCAGAAGGAATCACAGATCAACTGTCTTCTCACGGGTTTCTGACCGGTAGAATGAAGACAGGAACGCCGCCGAGAGTGGATGGACGTAGCATTGACTACTCCAAAACGGAAGAACAACCAGGAGAACCCACCCATGAAGGCTTCAGCTACTACACCCCCATCAACATGGCAGACCAACTTCCCTGCCACATCACTTACACCAACCCACAGGTCCACGAAAAACTAGCGGCATCCTTAGACCAAAGCCCCATGTTCAATGGTGCGATCCAAAGCAAAGGACCCCGCTACTGCCCCAGCATAGAAGACAAAATCCACAGGTTTGCAGACAAGGACCGTCACCAAATATTCATCGAACCAGAAGGACGGAACACCATTGAAACCTACATCAACGGATTCTCTACCTCCCTACCCAAAGAAGTGCAACTGGAAGCCATGCGGCTTATTCCAGGACTAGAAAACGTCAGAATGTTTCGTCCAGGGTATGCCGTAGAATACGACTACTTCCCACCCACCCAACTTCACCACACCCTCGAAACTAAAAACCTCAAGAACCTCTACTTCGCTGGCCAAATCAACGGAACCACCGGGTATGAGGAAGCTGCATGCCAGGGTCTCATTGCAGGAATCAACTGCAAACTCAACCGCAACGAACAGTCACCCTTTATACTCGGAAGAGATGAAGCCTACATCGGCGTACTCATTGACGACCTCGTCACAAAAGGCACCGACGAACCCTACAGAATGTTCACAAGCCGGGCGGAATACCGCATCCTACTTCGCCAAGACAATGCGGATCAACGTCTCAGCCCCAAAGCCCATGAACTAGGACTTCTCAACGACCCTGACTGGGAGTCATTCAACACAAAACAGCGCTCACTTCAATCCCTTGAGCGATGGATTTCCGAAAACAATGCAGAACCCCATTCTGTGAACCCCATCCTTGAATCCAAAGGCAGCGCGGCACTCAAGCAAAAAACACGCTGGAGCCAACTTATTTCACGGCCACACATCAAACTTTCAGACCTCATCCCGAGTTCCACCGAACTTCAAAAAGAGTTTGAATCCATCCCCGAAACGTGGGCAGACTTTATAGAGACCAGCATCAAATACAAGGGGTATATTGAAAAGGAGCAAGCCCAGGCCGACCGGATGAGATCACTTCAAGACCTGACACTCCCACCAGACCTTGAATATGCCAGGCTCACATCATTGAGTATGGAAGCCCGCCAAAAACTACAGACCATCAAACCCCACACACTGGGAGATGCAGGAAAGATCAGCGGAGTCTCTGCGTCGGACCTCTCGGTACTGATGGTCTATCTCGGCAGATAAATGTTCCACGTGGAACATAGTTATACGCCTTTTCCGGCCGTCTGAGGGCATAACACAACGAACGGAGGTCAACCCCCACCTTCCTCCTGTTAGCCCAAAAACACAAAGCCCTGACAACCAACAACTTAAGCAAAACTAACGTACAACTACGCTCGAGCGGTACCTTCGCGCGCAAGAAGAGCAGACCATGAACATGAAGGCCCACCTCGCGCAACTCGGACTTTCCGATAGCAACCCCGGAACCCAGATCGGATCCACCAACTACAACGTTGGAAAAGACATCAACAGCATCAGCCCGGTCGATGGCGCTACAATCGGAAGCACCGGAGTCTGTGACGCTCCGCTTTATGAAGACGCCATTCAAGCCGCAACCGCTGCCGCCAAAGAGTGGCGCAACATTCCTGCTCCCCAACGTGGTGAGGTAGTTCGGCTCTATGGCGAAGCGTTGCGGCACCACAAGGACGCCCTCGGCGCTCTGGTCTCGTATGAAATGGGCAAGAGCCTCCAAGAAGGCCTCGGAGAAGTCCAAGAAATGATTGACATCTGTGACTTTGCGGTAGGCCTTTCACGCCAACTGTATGGACTCACCATGCACTCTGAGCGCCCAGGGCACAGGATGTACGAACAGTGGCACCCCCTTGGTGTCGTTGGAATCATCAGCGCATTCAACTTCCCCGTCGCTGTTTGGAACTGGAACACGGCTTTGGCTTGGGTATGCGGAAACGCCTGTATTTGGAAGCCTTCTGAGAAAACTCCTTTGACTGCCGTAGCGTGCCAGAACATCTGGAATGAGGTTACCGCAGACCTCGATTACGTGCCCAAAGGCTTGTCTTGCATCATACAAGGCGACTATAAGGTGGGAGAAATGATGACCCACGACAAGCGCGTCGCCATGGTTTCTGCTACCGGTTCTATCCGCATGGGTAAGATCGTTGCTCAAGCCGTTGCTGCTCGCCTTGGAAAAAGCCTCCTTGAACTTGGTGGCAACAACGCCATCATCGTGGAGCCCGATGCGGAACTCAAAATGGTCGTTCCAGGCACTGTATTCGGAGCGGTGGGCACCTGCGGACAACGCTGCACCTCAACACGCCGCCTGATCATCCACAGCAGCATTTATGACAAGGTCGTAGACGCGATCAAAAGCGCTTATGGCCAACTCCGCATTGGAGATCCCCTTGACCAAAACAATCACGTTGGACCCCTCATCGACCACGACGCTGTCGCGGCGTACAGCAAGGCCTTGGAAGATGTTGTTGAGCAGGGTGGACGCATCATTGTTGAAGGGGGTGTGCTCGAAGGGCCTGGCTACGAGTCCGGGTGTTACGTCAAACCCGCCATTGCAGAGGCAAACAACGACATGGCGATTGTACAACACGAGACCTTCGCACCGATTCTTTATGTGATGAAATACGATACGCTCGACGAAGCTATGGCCATGCAAAATGGCGTCGTGCAAGGGCTTTCGTCTGCGATCATGACCACCAACCTCCGGAGCGCTGAGCTCTTCCTTTCTGCCAACGGCAGCGACTGCGGAATAGCCAACGTCAACATCGGAACAAGTGGTGCCGAAATCGGTGGCGCATTTGGAGGAGAGAAAGAGACCGGTGGTGGTCGTGAGTCTGGAAGTGATGCTTGGAAAGGCTACATGCGTCGCCAGACCAACACCATTAACTACAGCTTAACTACAGCACAGAGTTGCCCTTGGCTCAGGGCATCAAATTCGACTTTTGATGCGCCTGTGCGGCCCGTATAGAGCTGTCCTTTTTTTGGCCTTCGGTCTTGGGTTTGTCCGTTGTGGTTCTCCTCAATTGGATGACCCAAGTTCAACCGCCATCCCTGCAGAAAACACAAAGGGAACCCTTGTTTTTTTCCTGAGTGACTCTGTAGAAGCCCGAATTCCTGCCATGAAAAGTGCGCAGGAAATGACCCTCTATAACGGCGCCGAAACGCTTGTACTTACCGCTGAGGATAGCGGGTGCTTCAGGGTTCCTGTTTTCGACGGAACGTTATGCCTCGGTCCACAGGGAGCGGGCGCCTGGACCGACGTTCTGCGTACGGGGGAATCACCTTATGCTGTTGATTTAAAGTGGGTTGACTCTGAAGAAAGGATGTCGGACAACGACACCTGGGGCCAAACAGAGTATTGGCGCATGGCCTTTGGTTTAGAGAATCCTTGGTTCGGTGACCTTGTTTTGCAGCGGTCTGCGGCTGGACGGATCAAAGGAACCATCGAGACCGCCACTGGAGACTTCCGGTATTTACACGGGTCAGTGGAGGGCTTTAATCTGAACCTGCAAACATTCGATGGCGCCCACCTTTTCCATTTCAAGGCCAACACCTCGATCGCTGACAGCCTGGTTGATGGTGTGTTCTCGAGTGGCAACCACTACACCACGCCGTTCATTGCCCACCGCAAATCAGACAAAGATCCTCTGCTCGCTTCTGGAAACGAAGCGGTTTGGACCGGTCTACCTGTTGCATACAGCGGCAAGGATCTGCTGGGTCAGCCTACGGAATGGACCTGGTCGCCCTCAGACAGTGCCGTACATGTATTGAGCGTTATGGGGTCCTGGTGCCCCAACTGCATGGACGAGCACCGGTTGCTCATCGCGCTCATGGAGGAGCATCCGAACATGTATGTGCACACCCTCGCTTTTGAACGCGGCCTGAACCGGGACAACGGAGAAACGGCAGCCCTCAAACGCCTGAAACAGTATTCCAGGTCTTTGGAGCTTCAGCGCTTTGAGGACAGGTGGAGCATCAGCCTCATAGGCCCCGCCTCCAAGAAGGAGGCGCAAAGCCTGCTGCCTTTTCTAGACAGGGTGGTGAGCTTTCCCACCAGCATTGTCATGACTCCCGGGGCCCTTCAGCCCTGGATTCACACAGGATTTAATGGTCCAGCGACCGGGCAGAAATACGCCCTCGAGCGCTCCCGCTTTTCCGCCGCCATCAGCGGTTTGACGGAAAGTCGTTAACCTGATCTACAGCGAGCTTCTTTGACCGGTTCGCCACCTCCCAAGAGGTCAAGAATACCAATTGACCAATCTCTGCCATCTTGGAATAGCGGATTTTGTCAGGCGTATCGCCTGGACCATGATAATCCTCGTGAACCCCACTGAAATAGAAGATTACAGGGATGTCGTGTTTGGCAAAATTGTAATGGTCACTCCTGTAATAGAACCGGTTGGGGTCGTCCGGAGCATTGAATGTGTAGTCCAGAGCAATCCCAACGTGCTTCGCATTCACAGCCTCGCTGATTTCATGCAGTTCAGAGGAGAGTTTGTCACTGCCTATTAAGTAGACATAGCGGTCGTCGTCGATATGGGCCTCATCAAAGCGCCCCACCATGTCCATGTTCAAGTCACAAACATGCTGTTCCAATGGAAAGGCGGGGTGCTCACTGTACCACTCTGAGCCGAGCAACCCCTTTTCCTCACCCACAAACGCCATAAACAACACGGAGCGTTTTGGACCCTTTCCCGCTTTCGCAGCAGCCATCCAAGCGCCTGCATTTTCGAGCAAGCTGACAGTACCACTTCCATCGTCGTCCGCACCGTTGTAGATCAACCCCTCTTTGTCCACTCCAACATGATCGTAGTGGCTGGTCAAAGCCACAATTTCGTCTGCAAGCAGGCTGTCCGAGCCCGGCAGTAAACCCCACACATTGGTTGCCTCTACTTTATCCGCTTTGCGCGCCAAATGCAGCTCCATAGAACCCAAATCGGTGCCTTTCAATTTGCGCTTTGGCCATTTTTTCCGGACATCCTTCATGGACTTCCAGCCCGTTGACCGCAGCAACACCTCTTCCGGCACAAGCAAGGTGGGCAGATCCGTGCCTTCGCCCTGGCGATCCACATCTAGCCTCATCCTTTCACGGCTCAACCACGGTACCAAACGAGATTTTAACGTGGCAAACTCTGGTGATACTAAGACCGTGGCCGTGGCCCCCAAACTGTCTGCTATCATGCGCTTGACAGACGGGTCCTGGCTCCATTTACTGGGTGTTTCGTTGCCCGAAAGCACAAAACCCTTTTCTGCACTTCCCGGCTCCCCGGCCAACATCACTACCGTTTTTCCTGCGACGTCCAATCCTGCGTAATCGTCCCAAAGCCCCTCTTGGATTCCGTATCCCACAAAGACGGCTTCGGCTACAATGTCTACAACCTGGATGCCTGGATACGGCACAAAATCATTCTTGAACACGAGCTTCTCCGAGCCCAACGTTAACACGCCACCCTTCAATTGGGTGATGGTCAAAGGAACGGGCTGGAAATAACTGCCGTTAATGGGCTGCAAGCCCATTGCCTCGAATTGATCAGCCAAGAACGCAGCCGCCTTTCGCTGTCCTGGTTTGCCTGTTTCACGACCCTCCATGGAATCCGCCGCCAGAATGTGCAACAGCCCAGACAATTCATCCGCAGTGATGGTACTGGACCACTCTAGAGCTGAGTCGGTATGAAGCAGGGTTTGTGCATGGAACACAGGGGCGTAGCCTAAGCATAAACCCAAAGAAAGAAGAGGGATAAATCGGGTCATGAACAGGCAATTTTGGTCACTCGGCGTTCGTGCCGGCCACCTTCGAAGGGGGTCTCAAGAAACGCTTTGACACAATCCAAAGCATCGGGTATGGCAATGAAGCGCGCAGGTAAACACAGCACGTTTGCATTGTTGTGTTGACGGGCCAATACGGCGATATCTGGCCGCCACGCAATGGCTGCCCGAATGCCCGCGTGTTTGTTTGCGGTCATGGACACTCCGTTGGCAGAGCCACAAATCAGAATGCCCAAGGTGTCGCCTTCTGAAACCGCTTGTGCCAATGGGTGGGCGTGATCTGGGTAATCAACGCTACCACCATCGGGAGTACCATGATCAATGATTTCTATTCCTTGATCAGTAAGCCAGTTCATGAGTGTTGTTCTCAAGTCACCTCCAGCGTGATCATTTGCCAAGTGAATCCTCATGTCCCGAAGTTCACGGTTTCCGGACCTTGTGTCATCCACACAAAAATGTGAATTCGCACCTTTCACTGTTGGAAACCCGATAGAAAGAAAATTTGGTGGTTTGGTACTCTTAGAGGCTTGTTGAATCCACCTCAAAAACCAAATTTTGTGGGGTATGAATTCTGCTCATAATTCACACAGAGAATGGAGTGATGTACACACTCGGATGGAAGGCCAATTTCCCTGAATCGGAGTTGTACCCATTCCCAAACAAATTGTGGATGGGGTCCACAAAAGCTTGATTATCACCTTTTCGTAGACGTCGATAAGTCGTGATAACACGAACAACCTTGTGGAAGACCATTGCCTCCAAACAAATGGACCTTGAGTTATCAGACCTATCAACAGGCCTACTACATCTACTACTTCTTTTCTTAAGAAAAATGAATAATACATAGTTGGGGTAAAAACTCAGGAATGGGATGGAGTGTGTTGGATGTGGCGAACGAACTTGCCGGTGTGAAAGGGAGGATGAAATACGGTGTGTTGTTCTGGATGCTCCAGATGCTGTCTGCCGTGGTGTGGGGACAAGACAGTTCGTTTGTGGAGTATCGGTTTGCAGAAGGGGAGGTGAGTAGCCGAGGAATGTTGGTAGATGGAATTCCTTCTGGTTATTGGACATCGTTTTACGAGGATGGCACGAGAAAGAGCGAAGGAAATTGGCTGTCTGGTGATTTGGTTGGTGAATGGGTGTTCTATGATGGTCAAGGACGGATCCAGACAACCCTGAATTACAGTCTTGGTCGCAAGAATGGTTTGGAGCAACAGTGGGATACACTCGGCGCATTGACACGCTCTTTGCCTTGGGAAGAAGACACGTTGAATGGCTGGGAAGTTGGGTATGACCCAAACGGTGCAGAGGTGGAGCGAATTCCATGGAAATCAGGTCAAAAAGAAGGAATTGCCTTGCAGTATGCGGTGGACGAAAATGCAGAAAGGAGGATTGTAAGGCGAATGGGTTATCGTGAAGATTTGCTCCGATGGGTGGAGGATATCAACCGGTATGATGACCAGGGCCGACAGACTGGAAAATGGATGACGTTTTGGCCCAATGAACGGGTGCGTAAAGAGGGTCCCTACGAGCGAGGTCTTCAAGAAGGAGTCTTTAAATTCTTCAATCGAAATGGTGACTTGGAGCGCACAGAGACTTACAAAAGGGGTGAGCGTGTCTTGGATGCTCCAGAATCGGTGGCTTTGGATTTACGTAAGTCCTATCACTCCAATGGCGAAGTAGCCAGGCAAGGTCCTTGGCGTGAGAATACACCCATGGGCTCACACCGGTTTTTTGATGAAGCTGGTCATTTGATTGAAGTCAAAGTCTTTAGATCCGGGGTGCTTCATGCGACAGGTATGTTGGACAGTTTGGGGAGAAGGTCTGGGGAATGGACATTGTTTTGGAAGGAAGGTGCACGGAAGGAAACGGGGAATTATCTGGAAGGAATGCGCGACGGTGAATGGACGTTTTATGCCCCCGATGGTCGGGTAGAACAAGAAGGGGGCTATCGGGCAGGTGATTGGCACGGCACTTGGAAATGGTACCACATAGATGGCACGTTGCACAGGGATGAGCGTTACCGTAAAGGCAAAGAGGATGGGGAGTTTGTAGAGTTGTCCATCGATGGAGACACACTAGCCAGGGGCAGCTATGAGCGGGGTTTGAAACAAGGTGATTGGTTGGAACACGTCAATGATGACCGCCGTACGGGCAAGTACTTAGATGGTGAACGCGACGGACAATGGCGGCACACTTCTTCCGAAGGCAAAACCATATTTGAAGGTGAATATGTCGCTGGCATTCCCACAGGTCAGCATGTCACATTCTGGCCCAATGGAATTCGTGCCTCTGTGGGTTCTTATGAAGGTGGGTTGCCTGAAGGAAATTGGCGTTACTTCGACACCATGGGTGTGGTGAGATTGGTCAGACAGTATCGAAGTGGAAGGATTGTCAAGGTAAATGGCTCCAAAACGGATCGTTGATGGCTGACAAAAACGAATTGACGGGTTCTTGGCCTGCAGATTGGATGGACGCCTTGCCATCTGCTTTGCTGTTGTTGGTCGACTCAAAAGTGGTGAACGCCAATGAGCGTGCTCGATTTTTGCTTGGCCTGAGTAAGGGTTTTGAAGCTTTTGACTGGTTGCAGTCTGCTTTGTTTCAATGGCGGAATGAAGACAGGACTTACTACAACGCTTGTTGGGGAGATGTGGTTCCAAGTGAGCGCATTCCGGTGCGCATGGAATTGGTCTTAAAGCGCGGAAAGCAACAGACTTTTCAGTGTGAAGTCCGTTTGACACCTGGCCCGAATGGGACGGGTTTACTGCAGCTTGTTGACATTAGTGAGCAACAGTTCAGGCAGCAGGCGCTGCAGGACCGGGAGGCCCATTATCGCCGGTTAAATGACATTGCACAGGAAGGCATTGTGTTGGTCAAGGAGGGGATTGTTTTAGATGTCAATACCCGGTTTTTGGTGATGATGGGCCTCGAGCATCCAGAGGAAGTCATTGGAGACTCTATCAAGCAGTTGGGATTTAAGCGCCTTGGAAACCTTGAACCTATTGTGGGAAGTGGCGTCATTGATCGGGCTGATTGGAACCTCATCAATAAAGCAGGAGAGACCCTTCACCTGGACATCGGAAAGGGAAAACTTGAGGATGGCCTTGAGGTTTGGATGATGTACGATGTTTCGGACCGCAAGCGGATTGAATTTGATTTGGTGCAAGAGCGCGAGCGATTCAGGTTGCTTGTTCAGAGCTCGCCAAACGGAATTGTGTTGTTGGTGGATGAAATGGTGCGTTTTGCCAACCCCGTGGCACATGACCTTTTCGAGAACATTGACGTGGAGGGGATGAAATTCGAGGCGCTTTTTCCAGCGTCGATGTCGAAGCGAATCGGAACCTCAGCCAAAGAGACGCGTTCTGGAAGGTCAGTGTCTGAGTGGGAGGTTGAATTGCCCGGGGGCAAGCGCATCATGCTGAAGTGGAAGCTGACCATCTTTGATGGCCAACCCGCTGTTCAGGTCAATTTATCGGACGTTACGGACAGGTATTCTTTGATGCAAGAACGCATTCGTGCGGAGGTTGCCGAAGAAGCCAACCAACAGCTTACCCAACAAATTGAGCAGCGTATTGCCGCAGAATCTGCGTTGAAGGGGGCCACAGCACGTCTTCGGTCGATTGTAGAGTCCGGAGAGGACTTCATCATTTGGACGGCTTCTGAAGACCATCATGTAACGAGCGCTAACGCCAACTTCGATAAATGGCTTGCATTGGAGGACGCCTCTAGTGACAATGAAAGCAGGAGTGTGGCGCTGCAAGGCCAGGTATTGATCAGTGTTGATCTCAATGGATTCGACATTAAGGACCGTTTTTCGAGGGCGTTGACAGGCAAGCCCCAGCGGTTTGAGTGGGCTGTTAGCCGGAACGAAACAGATGGTGCAAGGCGTTGGTTACAGCTGTTTTTGAACCCCATTGATTCACCAGGAAGTAAACCTGAAATCAGTGCGATTGCCTATGACATAACAGAGCGCAAGCTGATTGACCGTAGGATTCGCGACGCTCTGAAGGAGAAAGAGATTTTGCTGCAGGAGGTCCACCATCGGGTCAAAAACAACCTTCAAATCATCCACTCTATTCTGAATTTGCAGAAGAAATTTGTGGATGACGAAAAGACCATTACGGGCTTAGAAGAGATCCAGAATAGGGTCTCGACCATGAGTGTTATTCACGAGACTCTGTACCAGAATACGGACGTCTCGCGAATCAGCTTCCCGAGCTACATAAAGCGGATCGCGGGCAACATTATTCAGAGTTACCGGAGTGAGACGCAAGTGGAATTGGTGACGGAGTTGGAAGACGTCGAAGCCCCTCTGGATCAGGCAATTCCATGCGGTTTGATTTTGAATGAGTGGGTTTCAAACGCGATGAAATATGCGTTTGTGGGCCGTAAGAAAGGCACCATTACGGTGAAGCTTTGGGTGCAAGATTTGCCCGATGTTGAAGAAGAAGAGGAGGTGTTCATCGAGGTAAAAGATGACGGGGTTGGTTTGCCCGAAGGATTCGACTGGAGCGGCCGTGACTCGTTGGGTCTTTACCTGGTTCAGGCCTTGAGCGAGCAACTCGATGCTCAGTTGACTGCAGAATCGGATGAGGGTACCCGCTTTTTGATTAGCTTTCGGCGACCTAAAAACCTGTTTGACGGATAAACTGTTCGAATTAATCGAACTATTCCACAAGTCAACGGACCTTAACCCGTAGCCATATGTCTATCAACATTCTGGTAACTGAGGACGAGAGCATCGTTCGCAAAGACATTGAACAGACCCTCGAGAAGATTGGGTACAACGTTGTAGGATCGGCCGACAACGGAGAAGACGCTATTGACCTCGCAGTGCGGCTGAGGCCCGACGTGATTCTGATGGACATCATGTTGAAGGGCGACATGAACGGCATTGCAGCAGCGGAGGAAATAAAGCGCACGTTGGATGTTCCCATCATCTTCTTGACGGCTTATGCTGACCGCAGTACGTTGGGTGAAGCAAAGCTTGCAGAACCACACGGATACATTTTGAAGCCCTTCAAGGATGTAGACCTGCAGACCAGCATTGAGATGGCCATCCACAAATTCTCCAAAGAGCAAGAGGCCAGGCTCGAGAATGAGTTCTTGCGGAACATGGCCGAGCACAAAGAATCGGCAGAGTATTTGTTCGTGAAGAACCGCAGTCGGTTGATGAAGATCGACCACAACGACTTGCTCTTCATTGAGGCGTTGAAGGACTATGTGGTGGTGCACACTCCAGAAAACATGGCCGAGCACAAAGAATCGGCAGAGTATTTGTTCGTGAAGAACCGCAGTCGGTTGATGAAGATTGACCACAACGACCTGCTCTTCATTGAGGCGTTGAAGGACTATGTGGTGGTGCATACTCCAGAACAGAGTTTCACTATCCACAGCACAATGAAGGACGTGGAGAACAAGCTAAGTGAGCGTCGGTTCATGCGTGTTCACAGAAGCTACATCGTGAATTTGGACGCCATCCACAGCATCAAATACTCCATGATTCAGGTGCGTGACATGGAAAAGGAAATCCCCATTGGCGGCAGCTACAAGGACTTGCTTGCGAGCAGGATCAATCTGCTCTGAGTCATTGGATAAGGCTTAAAAAAGAAAACCCCGGAGATCGTCTCCGGGGTTTTTTTGTGCTCCCCCACCTGGACTTGAACCAGGGACCTACTGATTAACAGTCAGTCGCTCTAACCAGCTGAGCTATAGGGGAATGCTCAGTCCCATAAAATAGGGAGCGCAAAGATACGCCGTTTCTTTAATGATTGCAATGTCTGAGGGCCCATAAAGAGGCGCACTATCTTTGCCGCTGATTATTTCAAGATGTCATTTGATTCTTCTTCAGTGCTTGCGGTGGGTACCGTTGCCTTTGACTCCATCAAAACCCCCTTCGGCTCAAGAGAGCGCATTGTGGGTGGTGCAGGCACTTACATCGGTTGGTCGGCCAGCACAAAAGGCGTTCGTACCGGACTGGTAAGCATAGTGGGGGATGACTTTCCACAAGAGGAGCTCAACCGGATGGAAGCCGCAGGAATGTTGGTAGAGGGCATTGAGCGAAAAGCGGGGGGGAAGAGTTTTTTCTGGTCTGGTTCGTACCACATGGACATGAATGGCCGAGACACTTTGGCCACGGAGCTGAATGTTTTGGCTGATTTTAATCCTGTTATTCCTGAAGCTTGGAGGTGCGCCAAGTGGTTAATGCTGGGAAATATTGATCCCAATTTGCAGGCGTCTGTTTTGGATCAGCTCGACGAGCGGCCAAACCTGGTGGTATTGGACACCATGAACTTTTGGATGGACATCGCCATGGAGCCATTGAAGGCGGTGATTGCGCGGGTCGATGTTCTTACGATCAATGACGAGGAGTCTCGCCAGCTATCAGGTGAACGCAGTCTCATCAAGGCGGCGCGGTGTATTTTAGAAATGGGTCCGCGTTACTTGATTATCAAGAAAGGAGAACACGGTGCGTTGTTGTTTCACAACGGTGCCGATGGGGTAGAGTACTTCTTCTGTCCGGCGCTTCCGCTAGAAGAGGTGGTGGACCCCACGGGTGCGGGTGACTCTTTTGCGGGCGGCTTTATTAGCCACCTGGCTTCAGTGGGTCAGACTGACTTTGAGTCTATGAAGGAGGCTGTCGTTGTGGGCAGTGCTTTGGCCAGTTTTACGTGCGAGTCTTTTGGCACGGAAGGCATTTCTACCATTGAGCAAGCGGCCCTGAATGCGCGCTTGGCGCAATTCAGAAAGATGACCCGCTGGGAAGAGCAACGGGTGGAGGTGTCACTTTGAAGCGACCAGGTTGATGCGCAGTGCGGGGTCAATTGGCGCCCCGTTTTCCCACCACTCAAAGTGCAGGTGTGGCCCGGTGCTGTGGTCCCCTGAGTTGCCAATAATGGCAATGACCTCACCTTGAACCACCCGATCACCGGCGCGAACTTCCAGTCTGCTATTGTGCATGTAGACCGATAGTTTGTCTCCGAGATGTTGCAGGATGACGGTGTGCCCCCCACCGGCAGTAAACCCCGCAAAAACAACAGTACCCGCGCCCGCCGCTTTGACCGGACTGTTTTCTGGGGCGACCAAGTCAATGCCCCAGTGCTCTACGGCAGGGTTCCAACCATCTGACACCTGACCGTCAACAGGAGACAGCCAAAGGCCCGTGTCATCGAGCCCTCCGCTGCGGCCAATTGAAAAGGCGTCTTCCTCTGCCACTTCCATCCGCAAGCGTTCTAGAGAGGCATTGGGGCCGGCCGTTGTGACCGGGTTGCTCGATGATGGGTTTTGACCAGCGGTATCCAATAACGACTCAGGGGACATGCGCCCCTCAATGACCGCGATCATGTTTTCGAGGTATTGGGCCTGAATGTCGAGTTCTCTTGACAAGGAATCGGTGGCCATCCATGCGTCCTTTTGCATTTGACGCGTTTCGGTGGACACATAACCGGGTACCACCCATTCGCGCAGGGGTGTCAATGCAACAACCGCATAGGTCAACCCGATGATGGTGATGACGGTGGCGGTCGCCATCCAACGGAGTTGACCCGGCTTGACCCGAAGGGCCCATTTTTCTGCAAATGTTCCTTCTTCCTGCAGGATCAGCCGATAGTCGTTGCGCTTTTGGGGCTTTCGCTTGGGCGCTTGATGTGGCTTATTCGATTTCATCTGAGTCCAAAGATGGCAGAGAACATGGCAGTGTGCGGGGTATTTTGCAGATGGGGCGGTTCTATTGCAATATTTTCGCGGCTGTTGAGTTTGCAGAACGCACTGTTGCACATCATGCATCGAACCCCCACAACCAATCACCAGCCCATGACATCGAGGTGGAGAAGTCTGTTATCAGGGCGGGTTGTGTTTTCACTCCTGCTGGTGCTTTCTGTATTGTGGACCGGTTGTAGTACGCAGCGAGACGGGCGTGCATACAGGGCTTATCACAACACAACCTCTCGTTTTAACGGCTTCCACTTTGCGCGCCTGGCCATGGAGGAAGCCGATCAAAAATTAGCGGAGTCGCAAGAAGAAAACTGGGACGAAGTGATTCCGCTGTTCTTATATGGAACCGAAGATCAAGCTGATTTTTTGTACCCACTGATGGAGCGGGCGATTGAGAAGTGTTCGCGCGTTGTAGACCGACACGCCATGACGCCGCCGTCGAGTTTGAAGAAGGATTTCAAGCGGCCTCAGCTCAATCGGTGGATCGATGACAACTACACGATCATCGGAAAGGGACACTTCTACAAGGGAGACTTTGTCAAGGCCGAAGAGGTCTTCAAGTATTTGCAACGAAAGCACAAAGAACCGGATAGCCAGGTAGCGGCCGGTGCCTGGTTGGCGCGCACGTATATGGCGTTGGAGAACATGCCTAAAGCCAACTCGGCACTGCTTAAGGCGGTGGGAGAGCGAGACGCATCTGAAACTTTGCGCGCGGATGCTTTTTTGGTTCAAGCGGACTTCCTTTTGACGCAGAACAATTTTGAGGAGGCCATGGCATCGATCGAACGGGCCATCCCGTTGATCAAGAAGAAGAGGGAACGTGCCCGCCCCATGTTTGTGTTGGCTCAACTGAAGCAGCGCTACGGACGCAACCAGCAGGCCATCGACTTGTTTGAGGACGTGGTCAAGCTAAAGACGCCTTACGAAATGGAGTTCCAGGCGCGCATGCAGCAGGCCCTGGCGTACGATCGAAGGGGGGGGAGAAGCGAAGAGATTCGGGAGCTGTTTTACGACATGCTCGATGACGACAAGAATGAGGCATACCGAGACCAGGTGTTCTACGCCTTGGCTCAAATCGAACTCGAGGAGCTCAATCGTGAAGAGGGCATGGATTATCTGCGGGACGCTTTGGCGGAGGATTCTGGAAACCGGAGGCCACGTATGAAAAGCTTCTTGGCTTTGGCGGATCTCCACTTAGAAGACCGGTCTTATGAGTTGGCTCAAGCATACTATGACAGCACCTTGTCCAATATGGACGAGGACCACCCCCGTTATGCGGAGGTGCGGAACAATGCGCGGAGCCTGACTGAGCTTGTGGAGCAGTTGACGGTGATTGTGCGCAATGACAGCCTTCGGGAGCTTTGCAACCTGGACGAGGACAGCCGATTTGCCAGGTTGGAGGAAATCATTGAGGACTTGAGGGTGGCGCAAGAGGCGGAGCAAGCGGAGGCGGAGCGCTTGGCAGAGGAGGCCATTCAGGCCAGTTTCAATGGCCCGGGCAGCGCGACCGCTTTTTGGCCGTACAACCCAAGGTTGAGGACCGCGGGACTGTCCTTTTTCACCGACCGATGGGGAGATCGGATATTAGAAGATGATTGGAGGAGAAGTCGAAAAATGGCCTCTGCCTTTGGGACCATTGATGATGTGGTAGACGAAGTGTCTGCTGTGGACTTGTTGTCCTCCGGTGGGGAGCTTCCGACGCCAGAGGAGCTGATGGAGGGTTTGCCCTGCGAAGAGGAACAGCGAAATGAGGTGGATGTAGAGACAGCGACGGCGGTCTATCAAAGCGGGGTGATTTACAAGGAGAAGCTCGAAGACACAGACAACGCCATCGAGGCCTGGGTGGACCTGTTGGATCGCTACGAAGAGAGTGGCGAGCATCCGCTGGCCCACTATCAACTGTACAGGACTTACCTGTTTTTGGAAGAGACGGAAAATTATGCGAACCCGTTCTGCAGCACCTGCAACTCTCAGTATTGGGCCGATCAGATTTCATTGCGTTACCCAGACAGCGAATGGGCCCAACTTGTTGAGGATCCTGATTTTGTTGATTTCGAAGAGCAGCGCAGGTTGGACGAACTCGCCGCCTACGAGGCCCACGTCATTCGTTACTATGCTCAAAAGGACTACCAAGAGATTCTGACAGAGATCAACGCGATGATGGATACGGTTTCTAATCACACCCAAGAGTGCCGGTACCGCTTTTTGAAGGCACAGTGCATTGGATGGTTGGACGGACGTGCCCGGGGGCGCGACAATTACATCGACGCCTTGAAGGAGGTGGTCGCCAGTTGTGATTCCACAGAACAAGGGGTGGCGGCACAAGAGATTCTCGCGGGTCTGGGTGAGGGCAGCAAGCAATCGAAAGAGGAGAAAACAGGCGTTGTTCCGAACATGCCAGACATGGGGAATTACATCGACAAGCCTGTCCTAGAGCATTATTTAGGGGTCATCATACCTGTAAAGGATGGAGATGCAGAGGGCACGAAAGCAGCCCTGTCTGACTTTAACCGGCAGTATTTCGCCAGCGCTGAGCTCAAGGTCACCAGCAACCTGTTGGACAGAGAGAATCAATTGGTGTTGGTCAAACAGTTTGTCAGAAAGGACAGGGCTATGGATTACTACCGGGTTTTGACCGGAAACCGGGAGTCGATGATTGACTTTAACACCAGCGGATACAAGACGTTTGTGATTCACACAGAGAACTACGTTGAGCTCTTCAAGAGTAAAAATGTAGACGGTTACCGCATCTTCTTCGACCAGTACTACCTTCGGGAGTGAAAGTCTTCTTCGGACGGTTACTGGACCACATCAATTATGGCACGACAGCGCACCAACGAGGTTTCCCTAGAGCAGGGCATCAACCGCATTGTGGAGGGAACCCACATGGAGGGAACCATCCGCAGTGAAGGAAGCATTCGCATAGACGGGTCCTTCACCGGAGACATCCACACTGCAGGCCGTTTGGTGATTGGAAGGTCGGGACGTGTTGAGGGCCGGGTGGACTGTATGGATTGTGAATCTGAGGGGTTG
>Ga0206130_10003053_pt1 | contig 22450 bp, 16 predicted proteins | sample Helgoland_Spring_9_FD_148637 | JGI IMG/M metagenome (GOLD analysis project Ga0206130, IMG submission 148637) | Pelagic subsurface seawater microbial communities from Kabeltonne, Helgoland, North Sea - Helgoland_Spring_Bloom_20160512_1 | ecosystem: Environmental > Aquatic > Marine > Epipelagic ... | reverse complement strand
TAGTGTATAAATGACACTTAGACAAGAAAGAACGACTTTTTTATTAAAAAACCACACAAAATGCTGATTAGCAGTACTTTTTAAAGCTGTTGTGAATTGTACTCATTGCTATATTCGATGTGAACAAGCATGGTGTGGTAGGCAGCATACCATGTTTTGCTTTTGTCTTTTGCCATTTTATGAACGGCGTTTTTTCGCCATAAATCTATCGCTTTTTTTGAGTCCCAATAACTAATGAATATACTACGACCAGAACTATCTGTGATATTTTCGTAACCTAAATATCCAGGGATTTCTTTCACAAGGAGCAGGGTTTGTTCATCTAGATCTTCATAACCATCGGAGGTGTTTGTGCGCTTATAACTGAAGATGTTTGCATATTTTGCTCCGGGAAATCGGCTATGGTTCATTTTGTTTGATCTAGCTTTTTAACCATAGTTAAGATGGTAGCAAGCGCAACAGTTTCTCCAGTTTCATCATAAACATCAACTAAAAAACGAACAATTCCTTTAGCGATGTCCTCATCACTACGTTTTTCTTGGTCCATTTTTTCCTTTACAGTAAAACGAACACCAATTGTAGCCCCAGGGTAGACAGGCTTGATAAACCGCGCATCATCGAGACCATAATTTAAAAGAACAGGCCCTTTCTTTGGGTCCACAAATAAGCCAGCAGCTTTAGAAAGAATGAAATAACCATGTGCTACGCGTTGCTCGAAAATGGTTCCATCTAAGGATGTTGCATCCATGTGTGCGTAAAAGTTGTCCCCCGAAACATTTGCGAAATTAACAATATCAGCATCCGTTACGGTGTGCTTGTGCGTAAATACAGTTTCACCTACAACCAACTCTTCAAAGTGCTTTCGAAAAACATGTGGATTGGCTTCAGGCATAGCTGCACCGATTTGAAATTGTTCTGTAATTGCTGTTATGGTTGATGGATGACCTTGAATAGCAGTCCGTTGCAAGTAATGAAGTACGCCTCGCTTTCCTCCCATTTCTTCTCCACCTCCAGCACGTCCGGGACCGCCATGGGTAAGTAATGGCATGGGTGAACCGTGTCCTGTACTTTCTTTTGCACAATCTTTATTCAGCACAAGGATTCTACCGTGCATACTGGCAGCACCTACCACGTAATCTCTTGCTTCCTGGTTGTTTGGCGTGACGATTGACGACACCAAGGAGCCTTTCCCCATTTTAGCAAGCTCAATGGCGTCACCGATGTCTTTATAGGGCATTATCGTTGAAACGGGCCCAAAAGCTTCTATATCGTGACAAGCCACCTTATTAAAGGGGTCGTCATTTCTAAAAAGAATAGGAGAGAAAAAAGCACCTAGTTTTTTATCAGCACCCTCCACATCGAAGTTTTCTATATCACCAGAGACAATTTTTTGAGTTTGTTCCAGTGTTAATACACTTTCCTTGACGCGCTCTACCTGAAGTCTTGAGGCTAAAGCCCCCATGCGGACCCCTTCAATAGAAGGGTCACCAATTTTTATTTTTTCAAGTTTAGCTGATATGGCACTTTGTACTTCATCAATAAGATTTTCAGGCACAATGATTCTCCGAACTGCAGTGCATTTTTGACCTGCTTTGATAGTGATTTCTTTTACACACTCTTTCACAAATAAATTGAACTCTTCAGTATCAGGAGTTGCATGCATTCCAAGAATAGACGCATTTAAAGAGTCAGCCTCAAGATTAAAAGAAACACTTTTTTCTGTAATATGTGGCAATCCTTTGAGGACTTTTCCTGTTGCGGCACTACCCGTAAAAGTTACAGTATCTCTTTCGTCTACGTGATCAATAATACCTCTACCCAAACCACAAACCAACTGAAGTGAACCTTCTGGTAAAATTTTAGAGGCAATAATATCTTTAACCATAACTTCTGTTAAGTAACAAGTATATTCAGAAGGCTTAACAATAGCGGGTACACCAGCCATTAAGTTAACAGCAATTTTTTCTAGCATACCCCAAATTGGAAAGTTAAAGGCATTAATGTGAATTGCAACACCTTCTTTTGGAACCATGATATGGTGGCCGATAAATGTTCCTTCTTTTGAAAGAGGCGCAGCGACACCATCCACATAATAAGGTAAGTCAGGAAATTGCTTTCTTAATGAGGCATTTGCAAACAAATTCCCAATACCCCCTTCAATATCGATCCATGAATCAATTTTGGTTGCGCCCGTCCAAGAACTGATTTTATAATAGCTCGATTTTCTTTCGAGGAGGTAAAAAGCCAATGCTTTAAGCATTCTGCCCCTTTCTTGAAAGGTCATTTTTCTTAAAGCCGGCCCGCCGACTTTACGGCCATAGTCTAAAACCGCTTTATAGTCAATTCCGGCGCTCGAAACACCTCCCAGAGCGTCTCCATTAATGGCATTATAGAGGTTCGTTTCTATTCCTTCACCCTTGCCCCAAGAGCCAAGAATATAGTTTTGAAAATCTTGCATAGGATTTTATTAAAAGGTTCACTAAAAGGCCCCTGCAGCTCTAGGAGCCGAAAAAATTATGAGCTGTGGTTTATTTACAGTCTTTGTATTCGGAAATGTATGCTTCTTTTTCTTCTACTGACATCTCATTCTCAGCAGCCTTACATTTTTCTTCTATTTCTGTATCTAATGCGGCACCTTTAAGGTCATTTGCTTTGCATTCACATGCAGAGGTTCCACTACAAGAGTTGAGAAAAAGGCCTACGGTTATTACAGAAAAGAAAGTAATTGTTGGACGTTTAAAGTTCATTTTATTTTTTTTTATAAAGAAACGAAAATCATTTGAATTCAAGAGAATTGATTTTTTCAATTCACTTAAAACCCACCATTAATCCAACGAATTAAATCATTTCCATTCGCGTAAATCATCAGCCCTAATAAAAGGAAAATACCAACGTATTGCGCAATCTCTAGTACTCTTTGTGGCGCCTCTTTACCCGTGATCATCTCATAAATTAAGAATATGACATGTCCACCATCGAGAGCTGGTATAGGAAGAATATTCATAAAAGCAAGGATAATTGAAAGCAATGCCGTTTGCATCCAGAAGGCTTGCCAATCCCAAACGGCCGGAAATAAATTCCCGATAGTGGCAAAACCACCTACAGAACCCGCTCCTTTTTTGGTGAAAATAAATTTGAATTGACTTACATAATCTCCAAGGGTATTTAACCCATATTGGGTTCCAGCAGAAATACTCTTTAAAAAAGAGTAAGAAAGCGTTTCTACAGCCGTTGAATCTTCGACCGCTGAAACCCCAACAGCAAAACCAATCGTTCCACCCTCGTTCACTTTAGCATTTAATGTAATTGTATCGTTATTATTTTCTTCTGTTTGGCGAAGTACAGTTAATGCTACTGTTTTATTTTTATTTGCATAAAGGGCGTTTTGAATTTCATCAAAGTATGTTACTTCTTCTCCATTAATTTGCAGTAGGTGGTCTTTCGCTTGAAGCCCCGCTTTTTCGGCGTTTGATGCTTGATCAACAACCTCTACATATGATGATGTAGAGCGCATACCGAATGCAGGAAATGCATTATTTTGAAACAATTCAAGACCTATATCTTCAGGTAATGCTACCGTCTCTTGTACACCATTTGCATGCTCAACAGTTAAGCTTGAAATGTCCCGAAGCATTATAATTTTATTTAGTTCATCCAAGTTATACAGTGTATCATCATCAACTTTCAGAATTTTATCACCAGAAGAAATGCCATACTTCTCAGTAATATATGGATGGACACTAACCCCATGTGTCATTTTTTGAGGGTTGATTTGAACGCGCCCCCATGCGAAAATAACCATGGTGTAGATAAAAAATCCAAGAAGAAGATTGACAGTGACACCCCCAATCATAATAATTAATCTTTGCCAAGCTGGCTTAGAACGAAACTCCCATGGCTCAGCTGGTTTTTCTAGCTGTTCTTTGTCCATGGATTCGTCAATCATTCCAGAAATCTTGACATATCCTCCCAAAGGAAGCCAACCAAGGCCCCACTCTGTTGTAGTTTCATCTTCTTCCCAATCTTTAGGCGACTCTTTTGTAAACCAAGAGTACTTTTTCTTTCCGTTAATTTTTTTATATCTAAACAGTGAAAACCAAGGATTGAAGAATAAATAAAATTTTTCTATTCGTGTTTTAAAGAGTTTCGCGGGTATAAAGTGTCCCAATTCATGAAGGGAGACAAGTATGGCGAGTGATAAAAATAATTGAGCAGCTTTGATCCAAATATCCATTTCCAAAATTTGAGACACAAAGATACAACTATTCAAGTGTCATTTTCTAATGCACGAAGGGATTAACAAATATTATCAATGGGCATCGAGCCAATTGCTTGCAATTTTGTATTCCACCTCCAGAGGGACACTTAGTTTTAATGCACCTTCCATACTTTCTTTAACAAGTTTTTCAAGAGTTTCCCTTTCATCAGAATGAACATCAAAGACGAGCTCATCATGAACCTGTAAGATCATTTTGGATTTTAAATTTCTTTCACGAATGTCTTTTTGAACCGCCACCATAGCAACTTTAATTACGTCAGCAGCAGAACCTTGAATTGGCGCATTAATGGCATTTCTTTCGGCATATCCGCGAACAATAGCGTTGGTGCTATTAATGTCTGGTAAGTATCGTCTGCGGTCAAGAACCGTTTTAACATAGCCCTGCTCCCGTGCCTCAGCCACGACTGTTTCCATATATTTTTTGATTGTAGGATACTCTTCAAAGTAGCTATCAATAATGCCTTTAGCCTCTTTTCTACTAATATTTAAGTTTTGTGCTAATCCAAAAGCAGATTGGCCGTAAATAATCCCAAAGTTTACGGCTTTTGCTTGGGACCTTTGTTCGCGAGTAATTTGATCCACTGGGGTGTGAAAAACTTTTGATGCAGTAGCGGTATGAATATCAATGCCATCTTTAAAAGCTTCGATCATTGATTTGTCGTCACTTAAAGCTGCTATAATTCTAAGTTCAATCTGCGAATAGTCAACAGCCAATAATTCATGCATATCGTCCCGAGGTACAAAAGCTTTTCTAATCTCGCGCCCTTTTGCTGTCCGAATAGGGATGTTTTGTAGATTAGGATTGTTGGAGCTTAAGCGTCCTGTAGCCGTAACGGTTTGCATAAAGCTCGTGTGGATTCTTCCATCTTTTGTATCGCACAATTCAGGCAATGGGTCCACGTATGTGCTTTTCAATTTTTTAAGTTGTCGATACGTTAAAATATTTCCGACAATCGGATGGTCTTTTTCATGTTTTTGAAGCACGTCTTCAGAAGTGGCGTATTGCCCCGTTTTTGTTTTTTTTGCTTTACTTGAAATCTGCATCTTTTCAAATAAAATCGTACCAAGTTGTCTCGGGGAATCTAGATTAAATTCTTCACCCGCTGCTTCAATAATGGCTGATTTTAAGCGAACAAGGTCGTCATTGAGTTCCGCGCCAAAAGTTTTCAAAGCGGCCACATCGATATTTATTCCTTCAACCTCCATGTTTTTAAGTACATACATGAGTGGCATTTCAACATTTTCAAATAAGGACTTAAGATGTGGTTGTTCAATTTCTTGTTCAAAAAGCTTTTTCAATTGAAAGGTAATATCCGCATCCTCACATGCATAATCACAAACCTGGGCAGGAGTAAGATCCTTCATGTTTTTTTGATTTTTCCCCTTTTTACCAATCAGCGACTCAATTGACACACACTGATAATTGAGATGTTTTTCCGCAAGAAAATCCATGCCCTGTTTTGATTCTGGATTCATTAAATAATGCGCAATCATTGTATCAAAACATGCCGAAGATATATCGATACCATAGCGTCCCAATACTTTTAAATCATATTTGAGGTTATGACCAATTTTTAAGATTAGCGGATTCAAGAAAAGATCTTTGAATCTATGAATAAGACTGTCAGAAAACGATAGTGTTTCTTGAATAGGCACATAAAAGGCTTCTTTTTTCTGATAGGAGAATGAAACACCGATTAGATTTGCATGTCTCGGCTCAATATTGTCTGTTTCTGTGTCAAAGCAAAACTCTTTTTGTTTGGAAAGTAAAGTGATTAACTTTTCGACCTCTTCCTCTGTGTCGACTAAATGATATTTTGCAGCTTCAGTTGCAATAGTTTTGAGCGATGAGGTCGGCTCAGGTTCTTTTTCTTCAACTAAGCTTTGTGCACCGAAAAGATCCAATTGAGAAGCATCTTTTGTAGGGCTTTTAAAGTTTGGCCCATCTGATCTTGGGGTCTCCTGAGTTTCAATTTCTTCTCCCAGCACTCGTTTACCTAGTGTTCTGAATTCAAGCTCAGTAAAAGCGGCTTTTAATTTTTCTTTATCGACAGGTTTGATTTTTAGTTTCTCTTCATCAAATGCAACATCAACATCTGTAATGATGGTGGCAAGTTTTTTAGATAAGAGCCCCTGGTCCGCGAAATTGATGACATTTTCTTTCTGCTTTCCTTTGAGGTCCGTCACATTTTTAAGAAGTCCTTCGATAGAACCATATTTTGAGACCAATATTTTAGAGGTTTTTTCTCCTATACCAGGAATGCCAGGAATATTGTCAGCAGCATCTCCCCATAAACCAAGGATGTCAATAACTTGTAAGGGGTCGTCAACACCGAATTTTTCTTGAACTTCGTGGACACCCCAAATTTGTGCAGGAGCCCCACCTCGACCGGGTTTATACATAAAGGAATTTGAAGAAACGAGTTGGGCATAATCTTTATCAGGCGTCATCATATAGGTAAAAAAACCATGATTTTCTGCTTCCTTACATAGTGTTCCTATAACATCATCAGCCTCATAACCGGCTACCTCTATAACCTCAATATTGAAAGAACGAATCAAGTCTTTTATTGGCCCAATCATAGATCTTATGTCTTCAGGCATTGCTTCTCTATGGGCTTTATATTCTTTAAAATCTTCTTGTCGCACGGTTGAACCACCGGGCGGATCAAAAACCACAGCAATATGTGTTGGTCGTTCATTTTTTAAGATGTCAATTAAGACATTAGTGAATCCAAAAGCGGCTGAAGTGTTTTCTCCTTTAGAGTTTACTCTTGGATTTTTTGAAAATGCAAAATAAGCTCTGTAAATGAGCGCATATGCATCTAGTAAGAATAGTTTTTTAGGATGTTCGGCCGATAGCATTTAAGGTAATTTTAATTGATTTGTAGGCAGTCTTTGGTCAATTTTAAAGCGAATTCGCTTTCTCACAATACCCAATCCACCTCGAGCAGAACCTTTAAAAATAAAGTCAGCAGAATCTTTGAGCGCAAGCATTCCCATTCGAAAGAAAGCACCAGGTTCTAATGCTATCTCTACTGGGATGGAAACATCAGTAACGCTTGTTTTTTCAAGAACCACTTTTTCATTTGCATAAACAGTGGCAAGCATCTTATCATTAACGATGACCTTCGTTATTAGTTTTTCTATAGACACCCTTTTTTTATTGGGATTATCAACACGGGCATTTACTGAAATTGAGACCTTTTTGTCATTCATTTTAAGGCCGGATACACCGTCAAAACTTTCAATTTCAGGCATCAATAAAGGAGAACAAGAGCACAAAAACAAGAACGCTAAGCAAAAACTGACGATCCTCATTTCATTCTTTTTGCAAACGCTTCAAAAAAGTAAGGGATCGTTTCAATTCCTTTGTAATAATTGAAAAGACCGTAATGTTCGTCTGGTGAGTGAATGGCATCACTATCCAGCCCAAAGCCCATAAGTACGGTTTTTAAGCCAAGCTCTTTTTCAAACATTGCCACAATTGGAATACTACCACCGCTTCGAACAGGTATTGGTTTTACGCCAAATGACTTTTCGTAAGCATCGCTTGCTGCAAGATAACCTATTGAATCCACAGGTGTTACAGCGGGTTCACCACCATGATGTGGTGTTACCTTAACTGTTGTTCCTTTTGGTGCTAGCGAATTAAAGTGTTTAGTAAAAAGCGTTGTAATTTTATGTGGGTCTTGATTTGGAACCAGCCTCATGGAAATTTTAGCATAAGCTTTCGAAGCAATAACTGTTTTTGCTCCTTCCCCTGTGTATCCTCCCCAAATCCCATTTACATCTAAAGAAGGTCGAATTGATCCACGTTCAGGAGTAGAGTAGCCCTCTTCGCCCATGGTATTTTTAATATCTAAGGCCTTACAGTATGCTTCATGAGAAAAAGGAGCCTTTGCCATTTCTGCTCGTTCTTTTTTTGAAAGAACTTCAACATCGTCGTAAAACCCAGGGATATTAATTGCTTTGTTTTCATCTTGTAAGGCATCAATCATTTCACATAGTATATTGATAGGGTTTGCTACACAACCTCCATAAAGACCAGAATGAAGGTCTCTGTTGGGACCTGTTACTTCAACCTCAACATAGCTCAGGCCTCTCAAGCCTGTAGTTATCGAAGGAACGTCATTAGCGAGCATCCCGGTATCAGAAACCAATATGATATCTGCCGATAATCTTTCTTTTTCATTCTTAACAAAAACCCCAAGGTTTTCGCTGCCGACCTCTTCTTCGCCTTCAATCATGAATTTCACATTACAGGGAAGTTCATTTTTTGCAAGCATCGACTCAACAGCTTTGACATGCATGTACATTTGGCCTTTGTCGTCACATGCACCCCTTGCGAAAATGGCACCTTCAGGATGTAATTCTGTTTTTTTTATAACAGGGTCAAAAGGTGGATTTGTCCATAAATCTATCGGGTCGGCCGGTTGTACATCGTAATGGCCATATATGAGAACCGTAGGTAGTGCTTCATCCAAAATTTTTTCTCCATAAACAATCGGATGCCCTTTAGTTTGGCAAATTTCAACATTGTCTAAGCCTATTTTTTTGAGGTCCTCTGCTAGCGTATTGGCACATTTTACAACGTCATCATTGTATTTTGAATCCGCCGAAACAGAAGGAATCCTGAGTAGGTTTAATAGCTCATTTAAAAACCGATCTTTATTTGACGTAATGTAATCTTGTGTGTTTATCATAGTATAATTTTAAGCTTTAAAGCGATGAAACTTAATAGAAAAACTGACGCTTTGAGAATTGTAAAAATACGCATATTGTCTATAAAAACAGGTCGAAAATTAAATTTCATTTGAGCCGGGTCCTTAAACTTTTTTTTAGTCTTGAATTATTCCTTATTTTTGCGAGCAACTACGCGTTGTAGAAATGCGTCTAACAGGTAAACTTATCAATAACTAGAAGATTGAAAAACATACTTTACATATTCATTTCATTGCTGTGTTTTGTTTATTCATCACATGGTCAACTCACCGTCGCCTCAGGAATGACGCCGACACAGTACGTTCAAAGTCTTGTTGGCGGTGGAATTGTAATTTCAAATGTGACCTTTACCGGAAACCCAACGCAAATAGGGACGTTTAATGGAACAAATGCTAATGTAGGATTCGATGCAGGTGTAGTTTTGGCAGCGGGCCCAATCAATGGTCTTATAGGAGGGCCTGGTGTCGCAGATAATGGCCAACCCGGAAGTGGTATTGCAGACAATGATCTTCTTTCTGTCGCTCAATCTGTTAATCCAGGTATTTTTTCTACCAGCGATGCTGCCATTTTAGAATTCGACTTTGTACCTTCTTCCAATGTTGCCGCCTTTAATTTTGTTTTTTCTTCAGATGAATATTTACAATGGGTAAACTCCACTTTCAACGACGTTTTTGCCTTTTTTGTTAGTGGACCCGGAATAACGGGACCTTACAATGCCCCGGCAGCCTTTCCAGGTGGCGCCCAAAACGTAGCGGTTGTTCCTGGTACAAATACACCTATTACTATTAGTACAATTCATCCTGGTCTTAACGGTCAATACTACATAAATAACACTGGGACTTCTTTTTCACACAACGGATTTACAGTGCCAATTCCTGTAGAACTCTCTGTGCAGTGTGGTGAAACGTATCATTTCAAATATGCAATTGCAGATTGTTCCGATGACTTTTTAAATACAGCTGTTTTTATTGAGGCAGGGAGTTTTGTGTCGGATGCTGTAGACGTTACAGTTGCTACAGTCTCAGGTGATACAACTATAGTGGAAGGTTGTACTGATGCCAACTTTTATTTTACAAGACCTGAAAATGATACAGCAGACACGTTAATTATCAACTATGAGATCGGTGGCGTAGCTATTGAAGGGACAGATTACAATTTCCTTCCTGATTCCATTGTTTTTCTTCCAGGGCAAGATTCGGTGACCGTTACCTTATCACCGGTCCAAGATGGTATTAATGAGCCGTTTGAGTCAGTGACAATATCGGTTGAGCTTATTAATATTTGTGGTGACACGATTGTTTCTTCAGGAATCATTTATATTGGTGACGGGCCGATATTAAATATTACAGAATCGGATACAACGATTGTTTGTGCCAATGATAGTGTATCCATTTTCGCATCTGCCTCAGGAGGATATGCCCCCTACACCTACGAGTGGACAGATTTAGATGGGAATTCAATAGGTTCGGGAGATACAATTACCCAAGGTATATCCGAAAATGGATCTATTGATGTTATCGTAACAGCAACAGATTTTTGTTTGTTTTCAGGTACAGATACAGTAACGCTTACATTAAACCAAACCCTAGGTATTGATACAATTTATGTTGGACCCGCAACGTGTGAACCTGATGGTTTCGTTTCAGCTATTGTTGTTGGAGATTCAGTAACTCCAGAACATGGTGTTTATTATTCTTGGTTGAATGGCGCAGGTCAAGATGGCCCTACAGCTTCAGTTTGGACAGATTTACCCGCAGGATGGTATTATATATCCGTAGAGGATGCTGTTTGTACAGTCGAGGATAGTGCATTTGTGGAGCTATTGGACCCTCCAATTGCTGCGCTTACCGCTTCTCCTGTAGAAGGTTGTGCTCCTCTTTTGGTAACCTTTGATTACAGCGAAAGTCAAAATGCCGAAGGATATGAATTGTTCTTCGGCGATGGCTCGTCTCAGACGAGTTCTACAGTTGAGCAAATGACTTTTACCTATGACAACCCTAATGCCGCAACATACGTTGCAGAGCTTATTGTAACTCAAGGTGCAAATTGTGCCGATTCAATGGAAGTAGTTATACAAATAGGGATTTGTGGCTGCACAGATGCGAATGCATTAAATTATGATCCAGCAGCAACCATTGATGATGGTTCTTGCCAATACCCTGTCCCGCCGGAGCCCATTGTGTCCGCCCCGAACGTGTTTACGCCAAATAACGATTCAGACAATTCAAATGAAGTATTTGAATTAACAACAGAGAATTTAGGAGAGCTTCAACTTATTATTTTCAACCGTTGGGGGAATATTGTTTTCGACGAAACGAGTACAGACCCGGACAACCAAAACCCAGCTTGGAATGGTTTGATGTCTAATTCTGGAAAAGAGGCAGAAGAAGGGGTTTACTTTTATAAGTATATTGCCTTTGGGCTTGAAGATGATTTCAGTGATACGCCTCCAGCGCGTGTCGAAGGCCATGGCTTTTTGACACTTGTTCGTAACCAATAAGGAAAACTTTTATGAGATTTTTAGTTGCCTTCATAGTTTTGGTAACCATTCAAAATCTATTCGGTCAAGCACTGATATGGGAAAGCCAAATTGATTCTATTCCCACCCTAAGTTCACCAAGACCTATAGATTTAACCGGAGATGGTGTACTTGATATTGTTATTGGTGGTGGAACAGACGGAGAATATAGTTCAGCTGGAGTTATGGCTTTTAATGGAGCCTCTGGTGCATTACTTTGGCAATCACCTTCTAGAAACGAGCTTTTTGGATCACCAATATTTCAAGACATTTCAGGAGATGGTATAGATGATATATTTATAACAGGACGAGAGGCGCAATTTCTTGCTTTGAACGGAGTAAATGGAAATGTTATATGGGATTTTTTCCCTTACGGATCGAATCCTGCAGACAGTGGTTGGTATAATTTTTATAATCCTCAAAAAATTAATGATGTAAATGGAGACTCTTATCCAGACTTTTTGGTTACTAACGGTGGCGATCATACTGCTCCTGAATGGGAAACCAATCGTCCTCCAGGTCACGTTGTGGTTTTATCAGCCATAGATGGGGCTATACTCGCCAAAGCAGTTGTTCCTGATAGTGCTGAAACATATTGCTCCCCGGTACTCTGTGATCTAAATAATGATGGCAATCAATGGGTTTTGTTTGGGACAGGAGGTGAAAATTTAGGCGGTAATTTTTATGCTTGTCCTTTAGCGAGCATCCTAAACAATACTATGGATGATGCTGTTGTGCTTGCATCAGATTCGCTTAAAGGTTTTATTGCCCCACCATCAGTTGTTTTTAATGAATCAGAAAATAGGTTTGATATTTATATCCTTTCCTATGATGGTAAGCTTCAGAAATTCTCAGGATTAGATTTTTCGGAGCAATGGTCTTTTAAATATCCAAATACAGAATCTAGCGCTGCTCCTGTTATCGGTAATTTCACAGGGGGGTTTGAACCAGATGTCTTTTTAACCCTTTTCAAAGGTATAGCACCTTCATATTCAGACTTTTATCAAGTTATGTTAGATGGTGCAGATGGTTCGCTAAAGTTTATAGACAGTTTAGGACAAATTAATTACTCCTCAGGGAATGCAGTAGATTTGAATAACGATGGACGTGATGAGGCATTGGCATCTATTACGTATTTTCAGGATGGTTTTTTTCAACACCGCATTGAAAGCATTGACTTTGAAACAAATACTGTTTCGAACCTGACACCAACAAATGCAGGTGTTAATTTGGGATCTTCTCCTCTCATAACGGATCTAGACAATGATGGCTCAATGGACTTTGTTTTTGCAAATAGAAATGACAGCTTAAACCCTGTGGCATGGAATGGTATAACGATTCGCCGAATGAATCTTCAAACCTCGATGCCTAATGCTGGAATCGCCTGGGGTTCTTATCTTGGAAGTCTATTCAATGCTAGTTATAATAATGCGTCTATTTTTTGTGGTGACAATAGTGTTGTAACGAATACTACCATATCAGATGTGTCATGTAACGGTTTTTCTGATGGAACCATTACGCCAAATGTGACAGGAACAAATCCAAGCTATACGTATCATTGGTCTAATGGAATAATAAGCCCGAGCATCTCTTCACTTTCAGAAGGAACATATACCGTTCACATTACAGACAATCTGGGGTGTATGGAAGTTTTGGACTACGTATTGTCTGATCCATATGAAATCACATACGGTGCAATTTCCTCGCCAACATGTCCTGGTGGCTCAGATGGAAATGCTACATTATCATCTTCCGGATGCCCATGTATGTTTAGTATGTGCACCTTCCTTTGGGAAAATGGAGTTACAACAAAGCCGAATGATTCTCTAGTTTCGGGCTGGAATACCGTCGTTATTTCGCATACTGATGGTTGTATTGTGCAGGATTCAGTATTTGTGCCGGAATCCAATCCTATTATCGATTCTATATTTATTGAAAATGTAAGTTGTTTTCAAGAGGAAAATGGAGGCCTCACGTTAATCATGGATTCCCTGTATACCCCTTATAATATTTTATGGACGAATGGCTCATCATCTACCTATATCGATTCATTACCAGCAGGTCTATATGGTCTTTCGGTTGAGGACTCTAGAGGATGCACTGATTCTATTATTTTGGAAGTTCAACAACCAGAACCACTGCTACTAGAATTGACATATGATTCACTTTTGTGTTACCCATTAGTATATTCCTCTTTATTGATTGAAGCTAATGGAGGAACAACGCCTTATAGTTACTCAATGAATCAAATTAATGGAAACTCATTTGATGGACTCATACCAGGTCAATATACGGTCTCAGTCTCTGATTCTAATCTGTGTATCGAAGAACAAGTGATAGAAATCGTTCAGCTAGAGGAGCTAACAGCCTCATTTGAAGTTATAAATGCAAGTGGTGAAGGCAGTTTAGATGGAGTTGCAATTGTAACACCTCAAGGCGGGTCGCCTCCATACAGCTATGCTTGGAGCACCTCTCAATCGGACTCCATTGCCGTTTATTTGAATCCTGGCTGGTACACCGTGCTTGTAACCGATCAAAATGATTGCATATTCACAGATTCACTTTATATAGGAATTGCTCATATTACTGAGTACGATGTTTCGAATGTCATGGTTTATCCGAATCCAACAGTCGGCTTGGTTCAATTAAGTGATATTTGTGATGAAATAGCTCTTTCTAGTCACGATGGTAAATGGATCACTGCTAAATTGGATAGTGATTTTATAGATTTATCATTTCTTGCAAATGGTATTTATTATTTAAGTTTGACAAAAGACGGTGAAAGTATGCGGAAGCGAATCATCAGAATTTCAAATTAGATGTTTAAACATTATTTCCATTTAGCGGCCTTTGTTATTTTATTCATCTCGGCTTGCACTTCTTCCGAAACGGCTGAGAAGCTTATAGCTAAAGGAGGCCGAATTTATGGAGGGAATGTTTCTTATTTTGCTCGTGAAAGAACTGATAATATATTTCCTATGGCTGCCGTTTCAATGTATGATCAGCGTGCAGCAGCCCCAATATTTGAAACCTTACTCGCTTTTAATGAGGAAGATCAAAGCCTTATTTCCAATATAATATCATCCTATCGTTTCTCAGCGGACAATTCTTACGTTGATCTAAATATAAGAAACGGGATTTATTTCCATGAGGATTCTTGTTTCAAAAATAAGAGCCGTAGACTGACCTCTAGTGATGTTAAGTTCACCTTAGATTTTGCATGTTCTTCTAATACCCTGAATAAGCAAGGACAATTATTAACACCGAAAATAATAGGCGCATTCGAGTTTCTATCTTCAAAAGATAAAGATTTTAAAAAAGGAGTCGAAGGGATAGAAGTGCTGTCTGATTCAACATTACGCATACAGCTTATTGACTCTACTCAAACAATTTTAAAGATATTAACCCACCAAAGCCTATCTGTCATTTCAAAAACGGCTTATGATTTTTACAGCGATCAAATCATCAATCACCCAATTGGTACAGGACCATTTGTGTTTGACCGAATCAATAAAAATGGTATTCTTTATACTCGAAACCCAAACTATTGGAAAATTGATCAATATGGAAACCGTCTTCCATTTATTGATTCTTTGGATTTAAAATTTAAGACCAATGATCAAGAGGTATTTGATATGTTTACTTCTCAGCGGACAGACCTGCTTTCGAACATTCCAATTAATGAAATCAATTCCTTGTTTGGAAGTTTGATAGATGCCCAAGAAGGGAAGAACATTTTACATAAGGTGAAGCATAAAAAAGGGCTAAAGGTTAATCTTTTGGAATTTGACTGTAGCCGCCCGCCTTTTGACGACATTTATTTACGAAAGGCAATTTTCCACGCTGTCGACCGAGACAAAATTTGTCGGGATTATCTATTCGGTGAGGGATCGCCTGCAAACAAAGGCGTTTTACCATCAGTCCCCTTCTTTAAATATATTGGGAGTACTAAAACACCATATAATTTGAAATTGGCAAAAAGCTATTTAAGAAAAAGTCAATATAAAAGAGGGGACACGCTTACCTTATTTTTAAGTGAACAAATGGGCTCTCAAGGATACACTTGGTGCAAGAGCCTTGTTGAAGAGCTTAGAGAAAATCTAAAATTAGAATTTAGATTGGTGCGTCTATCCTTTAAAGCTAAGCAGGATGCAATTAATAGTGGTCGCGCTTTGGTTTGGAAATCTGCTTTTATCTCCGATTATCCTGATGCAGAATCCTTCTTAATGCCCTATTACTCTAATCCCAAAATCAAGACGGGAAAGAATGTTCATTACTCAAGTCGGGAGTTTGATGTTAAGATGGATAGGGCAAGGGCAGAAATAAGACCCGCCATTCGAAATGAACATTTCAATGGCTGTGTCCAAATATTAAATGAAGAGGCTCCCATTGTACCCTTATATTTTGAAGATTTAGTTGTCGTCTTTAATTTGCGATTGCGAGGCGCACAAGTAAATTCCTTTGGGATTATTGACTTATCCGCAGCTTATCTTAAGCCAATCGAATAATTACTTTTTACCTTTAAAAGGGTGGCCCGTAGAAATACTATCGGCTAGAACTTCTTCAACCCATTTTTTACCCCAATCCTTCTTTTCTTGTTCACTCCAAAGTTTAGGGTAAAACATTCTTTTTTGAAATCGAGGAGGAAGATATTTCTGCCAGTTTGTACCGCCCGTTCCTTTTTCGTCGCCTGTTCCCTTGGATAAATAATGCACTGCGGTTCTATAGTGCACAAGGGGCCAGTTTACATTGACATTTACGTCCAATGTTCTGAGTTCAGATATTAGGGTTTCGTTTTTTTGATCGCTTTCAGAAAGGCTGATAAATTTATTCCAAATATTAATGGGTTGGTATTCATCGGCAAAATCATGAAACTCTTGAAGGTACTTTTTTTCAAAATCACGCAAGGTCAGCGCTTTTTCTCCTGTTTCCTCAACGATTGCACCCCTTCTCCAATAAATATTATCCAACTGTTCGTGGTGGTCAGCATTTGCAAGCCCTTCTCTACGCTCTTCGATGACAAGGTTTTTGAGATCAGTACAAGCGATTTCAATTCGTCTGTATGCAGCGGTTTGAAATCCACTTGAGGATAACAGCGCCATACGAAACTTTGTGAATTGGTCTTTTTCCATGCCATAACGCATGACCTCAAAAGATTGCGTTAATGTTTCAAAGTACATATTAATGCGCTTCAACCTAGAGATAAAGAATGAGGCATCTAAGGATTCGTTCCAACCTTGATCTTGTCCTGAGTCAGAGATGATTTTTCCATTGTAACATACTTGTTCCAATTCATGAAGAATCAAGCTGAAGTACAGCTCCGTAATTTGATGATAAACAATAAATATTTTTTCGTCAGGATAGTCTGTTTTAGGTTTTTGAAGACTCAAAAGCGCATCCACCTCAATATAATCCCAATATGTTAGCGGATTTGCGAAAATCAAGCCGTCTAAGTACGAAACAAGATCTTGCCCAATTGCCGCATATTTCTTGTTAAGCTGCTCTAATCGAGCTTTAATTTCCGGTGTGATTTCCATAGTCTTTGCATTCAAATTATTGACAAGTCGAAGTTAGTTATTTTTGTTTGGATAGTTGGATGACTACTTTTTCATACTAGAGAATAACTTTACATTACCTATAGGTACGTTCAAAACGGGTTAGTAGTCAATAAATATAGGGAAGTTAAAATTTGAGGGGTGTTATTTCTCCTCCTCGTCTAGAACTCTTTTTGGACGTAATTGCTCAAAAATACCTAAGGTAATCCAGTAAGGAAGTACGAAGCCCATTAAGAATAATAACATCCAAAAGGCCATGCCTCCAATTAAAAGAAATAAAACTATACCAAAAGTGCTCATGTTCTACTATTTTTGCTGTACGCTTAGGCAAAATTAAAAAATTTAAATAAATAATTCATTATAAAATGGAATATAGAATAGAAAAAGATACAATGGGGGATGTAAAGGTCCCATCTACAAGATATTGGGGTGCTCAAACCGAGCGATCACGAAATAATTTTAAGATTGGACCAGCCGCATCAATGCCTATAGAGATTGTTCATGCATTTGCTTATTTAAAAAAGGCCGCAGCGCACACTAATGAAGAGCTTGGTGTACTTGAAACCGCTAAAAAAGATTTAATATCCTCTGTTTGTGACGAGATCATTTCTGGTATGCACAATGAGGAGTTTCCCCTTGTGATTTGGCAAACAGGTTCTGGGACACAATCCAATATGAATTGCAACGAAGTCATTGCAAATAGAGCGCATGTGTTAAACGGAGGAAGCCTGACAGATACCAGTAAAACATTGAATCCAAATGACGATGTCAATAAATCTCAGTCTTCCAACGATACTTTTCCAACCGCTATGCATATTGCTTCCTATAAACAGGTTGTCGAAATAACAATTCCAGGAATTGAGAACCTTAGGAATACATTAGCTGCAAAAGTTTTAGAATTCAAAGATATCGTCAAAACAGGTCGTACGCATTTCATGGATGCAACGCCGCTAACCTTAGGACAAGAGTTCAGCGGGTATGTTGCGCAATTGGATCAATCCTTAAGGGCCATTCATAATGCTTTGGAGCCTGTTAAAGAGCTCGCACTTGGTGGTACTGCCGTAGGCACAGGCCTTAACACTCCGAAAGGATACGATGTTCTCGTAGCTAAAAAAATAGCAGCTTTTACAGGGTTGCCATTCAAAACAGCTGCAAATAAATTTGAAGCTTTAGCAGCTCATGACGCTATGGTTGAACTTTCCTCTGCACTTAAAAGAGCGGCAGTTTCTTTGATGAAAATAGGGAATGATATTAGAATGTTATCGTCAGGACCAAGATGTGGGATCGGAGAACTAATACTACCTGAAAATGAGCCAGGGTCTTCAATTATGCCAGGTAAAGTAAATCCTACGCAGCCAGAGGCTTTAACAATGGTATGCGCTCAGGTAATGGGGAATGACGTAACGGTTTCCGTCGCTGGGTCTAATGGACATTTTGAATTAAATGTATTCAAGCCCGTTATCGCCGCTAATGTATTAGAGTCTGCAAGGCTTATTGGAGATGCGTGCAATTCTTTTACCGTTAATTGTGCCGCAGGTATTAAAGCAAATGCACCTATGGTGAAAAAGCACCTTGAAAATTCATTGATGCTGGTTACCGCCTTAAATACTAAAATAGGTTATTATAAGGCAGCGGAAATAGCAAAATATGCTCATAAAAACGGAACAACGCTTAAAGAGGCAGCCGTGGGGCTTGGTCATGTTTCTGAGACAGAATATGACGCTATTGTTGATCCCTCAAAGATGATCGGGCATTAGGCAACGAACTTTATTCCTAAAGGGTTTTGTGTATATTCTATGTAGTATTTTAGGACCTCCTTGGCATAAGACCTAAGGTAAGGGAGATAAAATACGAGGGATTCTTGTTTAACCCAAATGCATTGTTCTATACCCTCTTCCTTTTGCGGCTTCATTGTTTTTTTGTACCCCAGATAGTTTACTAGATACCATTTGGTTTTAATCTTTTTCTGCTTTAGCAAATGCGCAGTCTTTTTCAAAGGTTGCTGTAGGGATAAATTCTTTAGTTCAAGGCCAGTTTCTTCCGCTGTCTCTCTAAGGGCACCATGTTTTTTTTTCTCGCATTTTTCCACCTTTCCTTTTGGGAGATCCCATTTTCCCTTTCTGTAAATCAGTAATAATTCTTTATTGCGATTGACAACCAATGAACCCGCTCTTTTTTGCATTTGTCTAATTTTACGTCCAAATTAGCTTTTACAACATGAGAGATACTACTGACAGTACAAGTCTTTCAACAAGAGAATGTTTAAAATAAGGCCTGGTAATTAAGGCTTTCATTATTAGATGCTTTTGTTCAACAGTGTTTGTGTTGGGAATGCAAAGTCTAAACCAGCAGCTGTAAATCTTGCTAAGACCTCTTTGCTAATCGTGTTTTGCGAGTCAAGCCAATGTGCTTCCGGCTTTACATAATAGATGAATAAAATACCTAAAGAGAAGTCACCAAAGTCTTTAAACCCAGCGGAACAGTCTTCCTCTAATATTTCTGAATTGTCCGCAACAATCTGTCTTAGAATGTCAACACCCTTTTGCATTCCTGCCTCATCTGTATCATAGGTAAGACCTAGATTAAGTATAATTTTCAGTGCGGGTTGCGATGTTACATTGACTACGCTATTATCAGTAAATGTGCTGTTGGGAATTGTAACAATTCTACCATCCAGTGTTCTGATTCGCGTACTTCTTAATCCAACCTCTTCAACGACTCCATCGAAGCCTTCAATTTGAATTCGATCTTTAATTTTGAAGGGTTTGTCCAAGAAAATCATAATACCAGCAAAAATATTTTTTACTGAGTCTTGGGCCGCCAAAGCGAGCGCCAATCCTCCTATTCCTAGACCTGCAATCATGGCTGTAATGTCAAAACCAATATTATCGAGTCCGATGATAATACCGAAAGTCCAAATAATCCCTTTGACCGCCTTAGAAATGATTGGTAATATATAGTTGTCAGCGCCACCTTCAGTTTTTTCAACCATAGGCTGCACCACTTCTGTAACAAGTGCATCAAAAACACGTGAGGCAATTGAAGTTAGTGTAACTACGGCAGAGAAAGAAGCAACAGCTTCCAAAAAGTTCATTACGCTCTCATTTTCAATATATATGTAGTGAATAGCAATCCAATAACCTAGGATTAAAATTGAATAACGGATGGGTTTTTCAAGTTTGTCTATTAGAACGTCATCTAGATTGGTCTTTGTTTTTGCTGTAAGCTTTCTTAAAATATTTGAAAGGACCCAATAAACAATTTTCGTCGCTACAAGTGTTCCGACAATGATCGCAAGCGCAACAGCCCATACCTCTATTGAATTTCCTAAAAATTGATAGTCTAAAAATTCCATTTTCTTCTTTTCTAGTTAGTTATGCGTTAAATTATTCTTGCGAATAAGTGCTCAAAGATAAGTAGGATTATGTAATTAATAACATTGCTTAAAACATGCCTGGAAGCTATTTTAGTTTAGTGCTCTTCAAAGGATTCCTTTAAAGCGCCCATTTTACCATTTTGAAAATCAAAAAGAGCGGCTTGTATTTCTTCTTGTGTATTCATGACGAATGGACCATAAGAAGTTACTGGCTCTGCTAATGGAGCGCCAGAAAGTATAATAAAACGCGATGAAACTTTGACTTTTAAATCTATGAAATCGCCATCGTTTTTAAACCAGACCATATCTTTTGTGGTGACAGATGAACCGTTGACATCCAGTGTTCCATTCAGTATATAAATAAGGGCATTATAAGTTTTGGGTAGCGGAAGCTGCAATACCGTATCTTCTTTAGCGTTTATGCGAAGTAAAGTCTGTGGGCTATACGTTTTAGCTGGACCATTAATACCCTCAAATGTCCCGGCGACTACTGATATTTCTGCACCTTCTTTTGTGATTTTTGGTGTATCTTCTGCGGTTAATGGGAGATAATAAGGTGCCTCCATTTTATATTTTGCAGGCGTATTCACCCAAAACTGAATAAATTCTTGTTGGCCGCCATTTTCAACCAAATCGATGCCTGGTCGCTCACTATGAATGATGCCACTCCCTGCATGCATCCATTGTGTACCCCCTGCTGATATAACAGCGGTATTCCCTATAGAATCCTGGTGACGCACACTCCCTTTAAAAATAAAGGTAACAGGAGAAAAGCCTCTATGTGGATGAGGTCCAACGCCAAGCTCACTTTGCTTACCACCTGGAACGAGCGGTTCGTCCCAATGGTGTATGAGTAAAAAAGGGTCAATACTTTCAACCTCGCGACTGGGCAACGGTTGGTCCAATAGGTGTCCTCCCATATTTACCCGCTGTGCAGGAATTATTTTATAAATAGTACGGTTTGCCATAGTTGATAAGTTGTATTTAAATAAAACCTAAGCGCTATAATTTGTTTGCGATAAAGGATTGAAAAAGTTAATTTTTTCGATCCTTTCCAATGGTAATTTTATAATCGTCGGCATTGCCTTTAATTTTCAAATTTAAGTAGCGTGTTTTTTTATTGGGATCAACTTCGATAATTTTATCGTCTCCTGTTTGTCCATCGGCAGTTTTTTTGTCTCCAAATAGCTTATATCGTGCACCTTGCTTGATAAGTGACCATGGGATACGGATAAAATATTCCATATTAAACGCTAAGTCTTGTTTACCTGAAAGCTCAAAATGTCCCAACGTCGACTCAATGGTCATTGCAGGGATATTAAGTTCTCCATTGGTAATATCCATATGATTTTCGAGTGTGTCAAACCGCACGGAGGTAAGGTCTTTATCTCCCATATAATCTGACAACATAAGCATATAGTCATAATTTTCTAGGCGCCCATCTAAGACACTCATATCAATATGAATATCGGATTGATTAATATCAGGCACCATGTCAGGGTACATCCTTATTTTACCTGTAATTGAAGCGGTGAGTTTTCCATGAAGGTTTTCAGAAACGATGGCATCCTGCCCAAAATTTTCAAATTTAAAAAGCAACTTATCTAATTCTACGTTTTTGAATTTTAGGGTCGGTTTTAAATAAATATGCTTTGGATCGCTTCCGTTAAAATAACCTGACATACGAACGTCACCTCCAGCAGCTTTTAAGTCGAGCGTGTCGACATATAAATAATGGTTGGACATAGTACGAAGACGCGCGTGTATTTTTTGTAGATCTATACGATGATATAGAAAATGGGCTACATCGACGTCGATTGTCATGTCGGTAAAAGGAAGCTCATAAAGATTAAAGGCCTCTTCATGTGTCGAAATATTCTCATTGGCGATTTTTTCTTCTCTTTTCCCAGGGCTCTGCAGCTCAAAATTAAAAAGTTGGTCAAAGTCAATATAATTCGATTTAATTCCAATATGATTGTCCCTTTTTCTGATACTTT
>Ga0206130_10003051_pt1 | contig 22456 bp, 28 predicted proteins | sample Helgoland_Spring_9_FD_148637 | JGI IMG/M metagenome (GOLD analysis project Ga0206130, IMG submission 148637) | Pelagic subsurface seawater microbial communities from Kabeltonne, Helgoland, North Sea - Helgoland_Spring_Bloom_20160512_1 | ecosystem: Environmental > Aquatic > Marine > Epipelagic ... | reverse complement strand
TAGGAGTGAAATCCTTGAAAAACAAGCTGAAAATGCTTGTCTTTGAGTTTCGGTCTCAAATAAAGGCTTTTGTAGTCGATTTAAAGGACTATCTAAAAAGAGAACGGATGCAATTACAGTACTTTTTAAGAGAAAACAACGGCTTAGAAGTACTGTAAATCGTTATAATATATTAATCTTTAACTGAAATGGGGCTTATTGCGAAGTCTCCCGTTAGCAACAATTACAAGTATCAACTTGATAAATGCTCTTTTACTAACTTCTCTTTTATAGATTCTAATAAATAACCCCGCCCATCTCTTGCTTGAGCCAAGAAAACATCTCCAGCTTCTGTTTCCTTATCATACTCCCCACTCCAAGAAATCATGTCCACCATAAAAGGAAGCATATCAATTCCTTTTTGGGTAAGGCTATATTTAATTCTTGATTTTTTAACTGTATCTTGTCCTTTAGTGATTATCCTTGATTCCTCCAACTGTCTTAAGCGATCTCCTAATACACTTGTGGAAACTTTTTCTCCAGATTCAAAAAACTCATTATAATGCCTTTTTCCTTTAAACATTAAGTCCCTTATAATCAATAATGACCATTTGTCTCCAAAGTGTTCTAAAGCAAAATTTATAGGGCAATGTGACCTCATTTTCATTTTTCAAAGTTATCAAATAGTTTCTTCTTTAACTTCTAAATTCAAAGTTAATTATAATTTAACTTGTTTTTTCCAAGTTAATACTTATTTTTGCTCTGTAATTACACGGTTAAATTAATAATCAATAAAAAAAAATCACAATGGAAAAATCACCAATGGAAAAATCACCAATGGAAGTATTTCAAGCATTCGGACAAGGAATGATGTCGGGAACAGACTCTTGGAAAGAGGTAATATCTGAAGATATTGTATTTTCGGGACCAGTAGATCAAGTAAAAGGCTTAGAAGCATTTGCTAAATTAAACGAAAGCTTTATGCCAATGATAAAGGGTAATGCAATGAAACAAGCTGTGGAAGCAGGCGATTTCGTAATTACTCAAATGGAAATGGATGTGGCTATGCCTTCAGGAAAAACTATAAAATTAGACATGAGCGAATGGTATGAAGTCAAAAATGGTAAAATTGAAAGTGTCAAAATATATTATGATGCTGAAGAATTTAGAAAAGAGTTAACATAATTAAAAAATTATGGCAAAATTACACAACGAGATACTTATTGAAGCTCCTATTGATAAAATTTGGGAAGCACTAACAATTGTTGACAAATTGGATGTTTATGATCCGACTGTTAAAAAGTCGACAGCTACTACAAGTCTTAAATCCGGCATAGGAGCAAAACGAAAAGTAGATATGTTAGATGGTAAAAATTGGTTTGAAGAAACATGTACTGTTTCCAAAACAAATGAGGCTCTAACATATGAATTAACAGCCTGTTCATTTCCTGTAAAAAAACTAAAACATACTTATAGCTTTCAAACTATGGGAAATAAAATAAAAGTAACTCAAGAAATGAATTATGAGATGAAATTTGGCTTGCTTGGCAACTTAATGGGAGCTATGCTTAAAACAAAATGGAATAAGGGAATCAATGAATTCTTAGGTGGATTAAAAGAGTATTCTGAAAAACAATAAATTAATTTAAAAATAAAATATATGAAAACAATGACTTGTAACCAATTAGGTGGAGCGTGTGATTTAGAATTCCACGCAAATACCTTTGAAGAAATGGTAGAGAAAAGCAAAAATCACGGAATGGAAATGTTTCAAAAAGGTGATGAAGATCATATTAAAGTGATGAACCAAATGAGAGAAAATATGAAATCACAATCGCCAGAAGATATGAAAGCTTGGTTCGATAACAAAAGAAAAGAATTTGATGAACTACCTGAAAACAATAAATAATGAGCATTAAATCCAAGAAAATTATCTATCTAATAGTAACAGGTTTACTTACTTTAATGATGCTTGCCACAATTGGAAATAGCATCTTCAATATTGAGTTTACTAAAAGGTTTGCAGAAATAGGTTACCCTACGTATCTCATTGTTCCATTAATGACCTCAAAAGGATTAGGTTTAATTGCAATTTGGTCAAATAAATCTCAACTCTTGAAAGAGTGGGCTTATTCAGGATTTTTCTTTCTTTTCTTATTAGCAATGTTAGCCGAAATTAACGCTCCTATTCCTGATTATTTCTCTCCTCCCATTGCATTGATTTTACTTTTAAGTTCATACTTTCTTTGGAAAAACAAGACTGAAAAGAAATAAAAAAACTGTTGCTAACCCCTGATGCCGCTAGTTTACGCTGCCGCTAAGTTGTACTTAGTGGCGTCAAAGATTGGCAGGTCTAGCTTGAAGTAAATATAAAAATTATTTTCAGCTGGTTTACGGCCACTAAGCGCAGCTTAGCGGTAGAAGGTTAGCAGGAGCATCAAGCAAAAGTGTGACGACAGCAGTGTAAGGGAACACCATTATATGATAAAAGCGTATTTGATCGGATACGCTTTTTTTATACACATACAGTAAAAATCTATTGAAAACTATTTGATAAATAGTTTTTATTGATAGCTTTGTACAAACCCTATACGCATGACCATCACTCAACTCAAATATGTTTTAGCTGTTGCTGAACATCAGAATTTTACAAAAGCCGCCGAAAAATGCTTTGTGACCCAACCAACACTAAGTATGCAAATTCAAAAATTGGAAGATCAGTTAGCTATTCAGATTTTTGACCGTAGCAAAAAACCAATTGAATTGACGGAGGTTGGACGAAAAATTGTAAACCAAGCTAAAAATATCGTCAATGAAGCCGATCGAATCACTGATATTGTGGATCAACAAAAAGGGTTTATTGGTGGGGAGTTTAGGTTAGGAATCATTCCGACTGTGATGCCAACACTTCTTCCTATGTTTTTAAAAACGTTTATTAAGCGGTATCCAAAAATAAAACTAAAGATCGAAGAATTAAACACCGAAGAAATCATTCAACGGATTAAAGACGGCCATTTAGATGCTGCGATTGCTGCAACGCCTTTAAAAAATGAAAACATTAAAGAACGGGTCTTGTTTTTCGAACCATTTGTCGGGTATATTCCAAATAACCACCGATTAACCTCTAAAAAGACACTCGAGGTTTCGGATTTGGACATTGATGACATGCTTTTATTAGAAGATGGTCATTGTTTTAGAGATGGGGTTCTTAATTTATGTAAAGGATTAAAAACCAAAGATCACGATGAATTTCAATTAGAAAGTGGAAGTTTTGAAATGTTAGTAAAACTAGCCAATGAAGGCATGGGAATGACACTTCTCCCCTATTTGCATACCCTCGATTTAAAAGAAACCGAACGCGATAATTTACATTTTTTTAATGAACCATCGCCCGCTCGAGAAGTGAGTTTAATTTATCATAAGAGTGAATTAAAAATTCAAATTATTGATGCCTTACACAACATCATTTCTGGAATTATTAGGGGAGCTATTGCATTTCAAAATGTTCAGATCATAAGTCCTGTAGCCAACTAAAAAAAGTGGCCTCTCGGCCACTTATCACAGTTTAATTATTTTAAAAAGACTAACTCAAATAAACCATACATTGTTTCAAATCTGGATTTGTTTTAATCAAGTTTTGAATAAATAATTTTAATTCTTCAATTTCGTATGGTAATAAGCGTTTAAGTGCCTTTTGTACTTCTTTACAAAAAAGATTAGCATCGAAGCTTACCTTATCCAGTACCGTTTTGGTGTACTCAAACATTGCTCTTGACATTCTAGAAAAATTTAAATTAATAAAAAGTAGAGTTATTGAATAGGCTATATATTTATAAGTTATTTCATAAAAGTAATGAAATTTAAAGACACAAAATAAACTTTAACACTTTCTTCTGAAACTATTAAGGTTTCAATTTGATAGACCACTCGAAGTCGAAAGAAGAGACCCTATCTCCCAATTGATCCACGCCAGAAGCTGTTAACACAAAGCGTTGGCCCTCGCCTGTTTCAATCGCTTTTTGAATGGCCTCGTCTACAAGATTTCCTTGGCTACAAGAAAAAGAAATTAGGCCCTTCGCCTTTTTGGTAAACGATGCTTTATTATTGATGACCAACATTGAAATGTTTTTTTGAGAGTCTTTAATTTTCATCATTAGCAATGCACCCGTCGCAAATTCAGCGGCCATACCCTGTACCGCCCAAAACATGGAACTAAAAGGATTTTGATTAATCCAGCGATGTTTTACAACCACAACACATGTTTGTGCGTCAATGGACTTGGTTCGTACCCCTGTAAAATAGGCGGCAGGAAGTTTGAATAACGTGAATAAATTAAGTTTTCTTGGTGTAAAGGTCATGTGTTCTCTTAACTAGTTAGCTAATATAGCAAAATTTTAATGGCTTCAAAATCATAAAATTATGTTAAAATATAATACTATGTAATACATAATACCTTTTTATATATTAGATTTACCAAAAATAATATATCTATGAAGATAGAAAACACAAAAGCACAAATGCGAAAAGGTGTTTTAGAATTCTGCATATTATCGGTCTTAAAAAACCAAGATGCGTATGTTGCTGAAATTTTAAAAACACTAAAAGAGGCGAAATTGTTAGTGGTAGAAGGTACCATTTACCCCCTCCTCACCCGTCTAAAAAATGCTGGATTACTCAATTATCGTTGGGAAGAATCCACTACGGGTCCCCCTAGAAAATATTATGCACTCACAGAAAGTGGGCAATTATTTTTAGTTGAATTAACGACTACATGGAACGAACTTCATAATGCAGTCACTTTAGTAACCCTACCAAAAACCACAAAAAAATGAACAAAACTGTAAGTATAAATCTAGCTGGCATCTTTTTTCATATCGATGAAGATGCGTATGAAACACTTCAAAACTATTTTGAAGCGATCAAAACATCACTTCAAAATACAGAAGGCGCATCTGAAATTATTACAGATATCGAAGCACGTGTCGCAGAGCTGTTTTCAGAACGTATCAAGACCAGTCAGCAAGTGATTTCGAACAAAGAAGTGGATGAAATTATCTCAATCATGGGACAACCCGAAGATTATCAAATAGATGAAGACCCTATTGAAGATGCCCCTAAAAAACACAACTCCAACAACAATAAACGTCGCTTATTTAGAGACCCAGACAACTCCTATGTAGGCGGTGTATCTGCTGGATTTGGACATTACTTTGGGATCGATCCTCTCATTATTAGACTTCTATGGATTTTATTAATCTTTGGCGCAGGTACCGGGTTGGTTCTTTACTTAATTTTATGGGTTTTAATCCCTGCTGCAAAAACAACCGCCGAGAAGCTATCCATGATGGGAAAGCCCATTAACATTTCCAATATAGAAAAAAAAATAAAAGAAGAGTTTGGGAGTGTTAAAGACAGCCTCGAGCGTGTAAAAGACAGTGTCAATAATGGTCGATTAAATGATTTAGGTACCAATATTCAGTCCAAATCACGTTCATTTTTTGAAGCGTTAGGCGATATTATTTTGCTCTTATTTAATGTATTTATTAAAGTCATCGGATTGATTTTTGTAATTGCTAGTATTATAGGCCTCATTGGATTTTTCATAAGCCTATTAACCGTTGGAGTCGCCGATATTTTTCACTTTCCAGGACTTGACTTCGCCGATTTGGTTAACTCCTCTGGCTTACCCCTTTGGTTAGTCTCTATGTTAGCCTTACTAATTACCGGAATTCCAATCGTATTCATGTTATTTTTAGGATTGAGTATGCTATCAAAACGAGCCTCATTCTTTAACAAATACACTAAATTTTCACTTTTAGGAATTTGGTTGATCGCATTCATTACGCTCATCATTTTTGGCATGAAACAAGCCGCTGATTACAGAGTAGATGCAAGTGTGACCCAACAATCGGAATTGCCAATTACAAAAATGGATACCTTATATCTAGAAATGAAAGGCAACCCCATCTATTCAAAACATCTGCACCGTGACACTGATTTAAATATCATTTATGATGAAGCGAATACAAAACGAATTTATGGCTCAGATCTCCGTCTTATCGTGAAGTCCACAAAAGATTCTACCGCAACGATTTCAGTCGAAAAAATAGCCTTAGGAGTCAATTATATAAGTGCACAAGAAAGAGCTAAAGACCTAAATTATACTTATGAGTTTAAAAATAATACCTTAACTCTGGATGGTTTTTTCCTCACCGATATAGACCATAAATTCAGAGGACAAAACGTTGAAGTTATATTACACCTACCTATTGGCAGTGTCTTATATCCAGATGAAAACACCTATTCGTACCATCGAAACAGTTCAAGATATAATGATATCTTAGACAATGGAAGCGAAGAACATTTTTTAAAAGTTGCCCATAAATCCATGCATTGTTTGGATTGCCCTAACCTAAATGAACATTAATAACCTAAAACCAAATTATTATGATGACACTTGTCAAACTAATTAGTATCGCTATTGTAACTCTTGCTTTAAATTCCTGCCAACTCAACCCATTTTCGTTTAACAGTGGCGTTCGTGGAAACGGTGTGGTGATCACTGAGCAACGAACTTTAACTGAATCGTTTCATACAATCAAAGTGAGTACAGGAATCGATCTCTTTTTAACACAAAGTGAGAGCCCTAGTCTTTCGGTTCAGTCCGATGAAAACATTCAAGAATTAATCATCACTGAAGTTGAAAACGGAACGCTTAAAATTTATCTTGATAAAAATACACACCATGTATCCGCAAAAAAAGTAATGGTCCACCTCAAAACAATTGAAAGTATCAATTCCTCGAGCGGTAGCTACGTTTATAGTACCAACACACTTAAAATTCCAAGTCTCAATCTAAAATCTTCGAGTGGAAGTGAGATGAAACTATCGGTAGATACCGAAAAATTATCGAGTCGAAGTTCGAGTGGGGCGGTCATGAAACTCGAAGGTTACACAAAAGACTTTGTTGGTAACTCATCGAGTGGAAGTCAAATAAATGCTTCAAAATTAATGGCAGACTTTTGTGAAGCCGATGCGTCGAGCGGAGCCAATTTATCCGTAAATTGCTTAGAATCGTTTAATGCGAATGCCTCAAGTGGAGGACACATTAAAAATCATGAATCTTCTATAAAAACAGTCGTTAATTCTTCTTCGGGTGGTCATATAGATACAAAAAATTAAACCCTATGGAATCTAATTATTCAAAACTGTATGCCGGCAGCTTTATTGTGGTGCAATTAATTACTCAAAATCTAGAAAAAGAAGGGATTACTCCCATTGTAAAAGATGAAACAGAATCCGCCCGATTGGCGGGTTTTGGGACTCCAACCTATGGATTTCAAGAACTGTATGTACACACTAGTGAACAAACAAAAGCCGAAGCCATTGTTAAGAGCACATTAGAACAATTTTAGGTCAAAAGCCTCTATTTTATATTTAACGATTCAACTTTGTGTTAAAGATTGTATTTTAGTGGCTCATAACCTATACCCTTCATACAATGAAAAAAAGTTGTTTTTATATAAGTTTAATTTCGCTATTTATTGGCTCAAGTCAATCCATAGAAATCCCTGTGGATACAATGGTCACGACCGCCCACTCCACCACCATCAAAGGGGTGAATTTTGATTATACCGCAGAAACGGGCATGCAGCCCGTTTGGGATAAAGATGGTGCACCAATTGCGAGTTTGTTTTATACCTATTACACCCGAAATAACGTAAAAAATAGCACTGAGCGCCCGCTCATTATTTCTTTCAATGGTGGACCTGGATCTGCCTCCGTATGGATGCATGTGGCCTATACCGGACCCCGAATTTTGAATGTAGATTCTGAAGGGTATCCCGTTCAGCCGTATGGCTTTAAAAACAATCCAAACTCTATTTTAGATGCCGCAGATATTGTGTTCGTAAATCCTGTAAATACAGCTTACTCCAGAATGCTCCCCAATAAAGAAGGAGAGATGCCCGATCGAAAACAGTTTTTTGGGATCAATCAAGACATTAAGTATTTAGCTGAATGGATCAATACCTTTGTGAGTCGAAAAAACAGATGGGAATCGCCTAAATATATCATTGGAGAAAGTTATGGCGGAACTCGTGTGATGGGATTATCGCTAGAACTACAACAAAATCAATGGATGTATCTAAATGGCGTCATCTTGGTATCACCCGCAGATTACAAAGTATTACGCGTTGGAAGCCCGATTTCATCGGCCTTAAACCTTCCCTATTACACAGCAACAGCCTGGTATCACAACCGACTGCCAGAAGCGCTGCAATCCAAAGACTTATTAGATATTCTTCCAGAATCAGAAGACTTCGCCATCAACACTCTTATTCCTGCGCTTGCAAAAGGGGGATTTATTGAAACGGAAGAAAAAATGAGGGTCAGTAAAAAAATGGCCTATTATTCGGGTTTAAGTCAAAAAGTGATTTTACAACACAATTTAGAGGTCCCCAATTCATTTTTCTGGAAAGAATTACTTCGAGATCAAACGGGTCAAACGATCGGTCGATTAGATTCGCGCTATCTAGGAATTGACAAAAAAGAGGCGGGCGATCGCCCCGATTACAGCCCCGAATTAAGCTCCTGGCTCCATTCGTTTACACCAGCGATTAACCACTACATAAAAAGTGAATTAAAGTTTGAAACTGATTTAAAATACAACATGTTTGGCGATGTAAATCCGTGGAATAAAGACGACGACAATACCCGTGATGATCTTCGCTCAGCAATGGCGCAAAACCCCTATCTTAAAGTGTTAAATCAATCTGGATATTATGATGGTGCCACCACTTATTTTAATGCAAAATACACCTTATCACAAGTCGATCCGAGTGGAAAAATGAAAGATCGGTTCACGTTTAAAGGGTACCGAAGTGGACATATGATGTATTTGCGGACTGAAGATTTAATCCAGGCGAATGATGATTTAAGGACTTTCCTAAAAGAATCATCGGCCAATGGAAAGGCAGCGAAATACTAATGCAAACACCACTGATAAGTATTTTAGTGCCCTTCAAAAATACGGACCACTATTTAGCCGATTGTTTAGAATCCATCCTACAACAAACCTATCAGGAGTGGGAACTGCTTATTGTGGATGATGGCTCCACAGATTCTAGTCGTGAAATTGTACAGAAATACGCTGATAAGGAGGCTCGAATTCATTTATTTTCGAATGATGGGAACGGTATTATTGAGGCCCTACGAACCGCTTATAAACATGTAAAAGGCACTTTGATCACACGGATGGACAGTGATGACCTGATGGCGATCCATAAGCTCGAAATCATGCAAAAACAGCTTTGCCTAAATGGTGAAGGTCATGTGGCATTAGGAGCGGTCCGTTACTTCTCAACGAAAGGGATTGGAGACGGTTACAAGCGCTACGAAACATGGCTAAATTCGTTAACCTCTAAAGGCACTAATTTTGATGAAATTTACAAGGAATGTGTCATTCCATCCCCTTGCTGGATGGTTTATAAATCTGATTTTGAGGACAGTGGAGGGTTCACGCCAGATACCTATCCCGAAGATTATGATTTAGCATTTCGATTTTACAAACACGGATTAAAATGTATTCCCACAACGGAAGTCCTGCACCATTGGCGCGATTATGACATTAGAACCTCGCGGATCGATGCACATTATGCCGAAAATTCATTTTTAGAATTAAAAGTTAGCTACTTTTTAGAATTATCCCACGATCCAGAAAAAAGATTAGTGGTTTGGGGCGCAGGAAAGAAAGGGAAAAAAGTGGCACAATTGCTCATAAAAAACAAGGTAGCGTTCGACTGGGTTTGTGATAATCCTAATAAAATAGGGAAAAATATTTATAATCAAACCTTAAAATCCTTCGAATGTCTGAGTGAAACCAAAAATCCTCAATGTATACTCACAGTCGCAAATCACGAGGCACAACAAGAAATAACACACTACTTGCAAACACATAAAATGATGGCGATGCACGATTATTTCTTCTTCTGTTAAGCAAATCAAAATTTAGTTTTTATATTTGAGCAATCAAACCATCAGATGCAGTTTTTACACCCCGAATTTTTTTATGCCCTTCCCGCACTGCTCATCCCTGTTTTAATTCATTTATTTCAGCTCAGACGCTTTAAAGTACAAGCATTTACAAACGTTGCCTTATTAGAAAAAATACGATTACAAACTCGAAAAAGTTCGCAATTAAAAAAATGGCTGATTCTTATAGTACGACTCCTCGCAATTGGGTGTATTATTTTGGCATTTAGTCAACCCTTTTTATCCAATCAAACGGCTCAAAAAAACAGCTCTGAAACGGTTATTTATTTAGACAACTCTTTTAGCATGCAAGCACTAGGCCCTAATGGCTCCCTACTGACTAGAGCGGTTCAGGATGTAATTAGCGGATTTGATCAACTCGAAAAAATAAGTGTTTTCACCAATGATCGAAGTTATAAATCAATCGCCATTAAAGCGTTAAAAACCGAGCTACTATCATTAGATTATAGTCAAAATCAATTGAATTTAAACCGTTTAATTTTAAAAGGAAAGACCTTCTTTTCAGATGCCAAGACCAGTTCTAAAAAACTTATTTTAGTGTCTGATTTTCAACAACATGAAAATACGATTCTGTCAGAAACAGACACCACCGTTCAAGTGTTATTAGTACCTTTAAAACCCATAAACACGGCCAATAATTATATTGATGACGTTCGTTTAGAACCTAGCTTAAATGCCAACTACACATTAAGTGTTATTGGGAACACCACTTCGGAGACGTCCGATAGTATTCCGGTCACCTTATATCAAGATACAAAGGTCGTAGGGAAATCAATTTTAGTGAAAGCAAAAAATTTCACAACCTCATTTGTACTTACAAATACAGACGGATTTAAAGGCAAGTTATCGATCGACGATACACAAATACTGTATGATGACGACTTCTATTTTAACATCCCAAAAACTGAAAAAATAGCAGTCTTAGCCATCAATACTAATTCCAGCGCTCGATTTTTAGAAAAACTATATTCTAAAGATGAATTTTTATTTAATAACCAAAATCTCAAGACATTGGATTATGGTTTAATTAAAACGCAAAATCTAATTATTTTAAATGGGATAAAACAGATTTCAATTGCCTTAAAAAACAGTCTAACCGAATTCATGAATACGGGTGGTACTGTCTTAATAATTCCGAATAAAAATGGAAACTTGAAATCTTATAATGAGCTGCTTTCTACACAAACAAAACACCAACTTAAACCAATTAAAACGCAGGAAAAACGCATCACTAACATTGCGTTTAACCATCCTATTTTAAAAAATGTTTTTGAAGAAAAAATATCTAATTTTCAATATCCATCCGTTCAGTATTATTTTCCACTGTCAAAACCAACGCCTGGAATTTTATCGTTTGAAGATCAACAGCCCTTTTTAGTTCAATTTAAGTCGTTATTCGTGTTTACGTCCGCAGTGGAATCTGACGGATCTAACTTTGTGAATTCGCCCTTAGTGGTCCCAACACTCTACAATATTGGGCGATCCAGTTTAAAAACCCTGCCATTACAGTATTGGATAGGGGCAGAAAATACGTTTGATCTTAAGGTGAATTTACAACGCGATCGCATTCTAAAACTGAGTCGTAAAGAATCTCAATTTATCCCTTTACAAACAAATTTTAATACCAAAGTGAGCATCACTACCAAAGAAAACCCAAGCGAACCTGGCCATTATGCTATTTTAAAAAACAAGGACACATTAACTACTGTTAGTTATAATTACAACCGGAAAGAAAGCCAACTTCGCTATTATGATCTCACCCAAATGAAAGGCGTTTCCATAGAAAAATCGCTAAACGACACACTTAATACTATAAAAACTGAGTCGAATGTGACGTGGTTATGGAAATGGTTTGTTATTTTTGCGCTAATATTATTAGCTTTTGAAATGCTCATCTTAAAATATTTTAAATGAACGTACTTATAAAATCAGCTACCATTCTTGATGCCTCAAGTGATTTCCACACTCAAACTCAAGACATTTTAGTTGAAAACGGTTTCATTACTCAAATTGCTAAAACGCTCAAAAACCCGAATAAATATCCAGTCATAGAATTAGAAAACCTCCATGTGTCAAAGGGTTGGTTTGATAGCAGTGTGTCTTTTGGTGAGCCAGGCTATGAAGAACGTGAAACCATAGCAAATGGATTAAAAGTTGCTGCTTCGTCTGGATTTACAGATATCGCTCTCAATGCCAATACAAACCCAGTCCTCGATTCGCACGCAGACATTGCGTTTGTGATCTCAAAAGCGTCTGATGCTGCGACCAACCTCCACCCTATTGGCGCCCTCACCAAAGGAAGCGAAGGTGTTGATCTTGCTGAATTATTTGATATGAAAACGGCCGGAAGCATTGCTTTTGGAGATTATAAAAAACCTATAGAAAATCCTAATTTACTTAAAATTGCGCTGCAATATGCTGCTAATTTTGATGGATTGGTTCACTCTTTTCCACACGAACCAAAAATCGCAGCGAAAGGGGTGATGAATGAAAATGTAACCAGTACTCGATTGGGGTTAAAAGGCTTACCAGCTCTTGCCGAAGAATTACAAATTGTTCGTGATTTATTTTTGTTAGAATACACTGGAGGTAAATTACACATCCCAACGATTTCTACTAAAAAATCTGTAGAATTAATTCGAGAAGCCAAAACAAAAAAACTAGATATCAGTTGTAGTGTTGCCATCCATAATTTGCTCTTTACAGATGAAAACCTAACAGATTTTGATACTAATTTTAAAGTCAATCCCCCATTACGAACAGACTCAGATCTTGAGGCCTTGATAAATGGGCTCAAAGATGGCACTATTGACATGGTGACTTCGGATCATAACCCGATAGATGTTGAAGATAAAAAAATTGAATTTGAGTATGCCAAAAACGGTACTCTCGGACTTGAAAGTGCTTTCGGCGCTTTAAATTCATTATTTACAACCAAAAAAGCAGTGCAACTGCTCACCAAAGGAAAACAACGGTTTGGTTTAAAAAATGAATCTATTAAAGTCGGATATACGGCGCAGTTTACCTTATTCAATCCCTCAGGATCCTCTATTTTTGAAGTCAAAAATTTGCTTTCAAAATCTAAAAACTCACTATTTATAGGGACTAAACTAAAGGGATCTGTTTATGGAATCATTGCAAATAATAAAACCTCAATCGCTCTTTAATGCCAGACCATCAAGATATTAAATCCGGAAAAACCATTGCCGTTATAAGCTACTTTTATCTTCTTGGAGTGCTCATTGCGTATCTTACGAACTCCGATAAAAAAAGTGAATTCGCCTATTTCCATATTCGTCAATCTTTGGGCCTGTGGCTCTCATTTATGGCGCTAGGCTACCCAATTGGCTATTTTGATAATTGGCAAATTACGCTCTCTTTTTGGATGTCTTTTGGAATTCTATTTATATATGGATTTTCGACGGCCCTTTCTGGTAAAATGATTCCAATTCCATTAGTTGGTAACTTTTTCCAAACGACTTTTAAAAAAATTAAATAAATGAGTGTTAAACTCCCATTAGTTCATATTACAAGACCCTCCACATTAACAGAAAATGCTCCATTACTAGTGATGCTTCATGGCTATGGTAGCGATGAAAACGATCTGTTTTCATTTGCAAATGAACTCCCAGAAGAATTATTTATCATCTCAATTAGAGCCCCTTACCCACTCCAACCGAGCGGAAATGCGTGGTATGCTATAAATTTTGATGCAGAACAAAATAAATGGAATGATAATGAGCAAGCAAAAACCTCAATGCAAGTTCTGATAGCGTGTATTGATTCGGCCTGTGATCAGTACCCTGTAGATAAAACGAACGTTTCGTTATTAGGGTTTAGCCAGGGCACCATTTTAGGAATGGCAACCGCTCTGAACCATCCCACTAAAATTAAAAACATCATTGGATTAAGTGGCTATGTCAACCATGATATTTTGCCTGAAAATTTAGAATCCTTAGATTATTCGCATCTGAATTTTTATTGTTCTCATGGGACCGTCGATCAAGTAATTCCTATTGATTGGGCACGACAAACACCTGTGTTTTTAAAGTCGTTAAACATTGCACATTCCTACAGTGAATTTCCTGTTGGGCATGGCGTTGCGCCTCAAAACTTTTATGAACTAAGAGATTGGATTGCGACTAAAATATAGTGAACTTATAATGAGACCTCTTTAGCCCCAGATTGTTTGGATGTTAAGAGTCATTCGGCTTTATTTTTGTCGATTACTAAAAGAGAGGCTTCTGAGTTTGAGTTTTTTAAAACTTCAATTTTAGCTTTAAATTTTTTGATGTCTTTTTCATATTTGTCAATAATCCCTTTTGAGTTTACATACTGAAACACATTGACTAAAAGAGAGAACACAAGTAAATATAGATAGATGTTTTTTTTCATTTTAAATAGATATTTGTAGTTGGTCGTAAGCGAGTTTTACATGGGTAGGCAGGTCTTTTTCGACCGTTTCATGAAATCCTAAATGATGACTAATATGGGTTAGATAAGCTTTTTTGGGATTTACTAATTTGATAAAAGCCAAGGCTTCCTCAAGATTAAAATGAGATACATGAGGTTCTATTCGTAAAGTATTAACCACCAAAACATCTAAGCCCTGAAGTTTTTCAACTTCGATATCTGCAACTGTTTTAGCATCGGTGATATAAGCAAATCCACCCATCCGATACCCAAAAATTGGAAGTGAATTATGCAGGACATTTATAGGAGTAATTGTCTGAGTTCCAATTAAAAAAGGAGTCTCCGTAATTTGAGTCTCATTCAAGGTCAGAACTCCTGGATATTTATTGTTTTTTTTAAAAATATAATCAAAACGTTTGTAAAGGGATTGCAACACGCGTTCTTGCGCATATATGTCAAGAGCACCTTGTCGAAAGAAAAAAGGTCTTAAATCGTCCAATCCTGCCGTATGATCACTGTGTTCGTGCGTAAAAAGAACGGCATCGATCTTGGTACAATTGGTTCTTAACATTTGTTGCCTGAAATCTGGCCCACAATCTATTAAAACCGAGAAATCGTCCCATTCGACTAAGACCGAAACTCTAAGGCGTTTGTCCTTAAAATCCTCACTTAAACACACCGGATGTGTACTTCCAATAATTGGAATTCCTTGTGACGTTCCCGTGCCTAAAAAAGTAATTTTCAATGGGTTAATAATTTCAACAAAAATAGGTTATTTTTTTTGTAAGCTTATCTAAAATGATACCTTTGTGTTGTAAACCTCCTTAATTTTAAAGATGGAAATAACGCTTAAAGGGGATGCTAAGATAGAAAGCATCCCATCCCTAAAAGACAAAGCATTACGAATAAATTTAAATGAAAACATTTACGGAACCTTCGCTGAGATTGGTGCCGGACAAGAAACAGTGCGGCAATTTTTTAGGGCCGGGGGAGCTTCTGGAACCATTGCAAAAGCGATGTCTGCCTATGACAAAGCCTTTAGTGATGCCATCTATGGAACTGAAAAAGAGAATCGGTATGTGACCGAAGATCGCTTAAAAAAAATGCTGTCTCATGAAGTAAGACTTATTGAAAATCGACTTTCTAGAGAGGAGTATCCAAATAAAATGTTTTTTAGCTATGCCAATACCGTTGCAACGATCGATTTCGCAAAGCGATTTAAAGGCCATGGCTGGGTTGGAATTAGATATCAGATTGATTCTGAACAAGAAGAATACAATGAAATTACACTTCACATCCGTTTTAAAGAAACCGATGCCCGTTTACAACAAGAAACACTCGGTAAATTAGGAACCAACCTAATTTACGGTGCTTATTACAAATACAATCAGCCTAAAAAACTGTTACGATACTTGTATGATCATATCGATAAAGATCAGTTAGAAATTGATACCATCAATTTTTCGGGTTCTGATTTCAAAGATGTTGATAACAGACTGATGAGCTTACAGTTATTAAAAAACGGCATGACAGACGCCGTTATGTTTGCTCCTGATGGTAATAATGTACTCCCAGCGCGGGTCTTATACAAAAAGAACATTCTAGCCTTTAGAGGTAGTTTTCGACCTGTGACCAAAGTCAATATGGATATGTATGAGAGATCATACGATATGTTTTTAAAAGAAAATAAAGTTCTAAAAGAAAAGACACAGGTGATTTTTGAAATCACTTTATCTAACCTAAGAGCTTCTGGTGGTGAGATTGATGAACAAGATTTTATGGACCGTGCTAGATTGCTGTGCTCTCTAGGACAAACGGTTCTAATTTCTAACTTTCAAGAGTATTATAAACTTGTAGAATACTTCAACTTATATACCAAAAAACGGATGGGATTGGCCATGGGTATTAATAATTTAATTGATGTTTTTGACGAAAAATACTACCGACATTTGAGTGGTGGCGTCTTAGAAGCTTTTGGAAAACTGTTTTACAAAGACATGAAAGTCTATCTATATCCAATGCTCAATGAAAATAATACACTTACCACAAGCGATAACCTAAAAGTTCATCCACGGATGAAAGAGTTATACAAGTATTTTAAATACAATGGAAAGATGGTGGATATCACGAATTACGATCCTGAAATTCTAAACATATTCTCTCGGAAAGTTTTCAAAATGATTTCTACTGGAGAACCTGGTTGGGAGGAAATGATTCCAGAAGGCGTTTCTGAGTTGATTAAAGACCAAAAACTTTTTGGATACGAGGTTCAATAAGTGTGTGTGTTTTTTACTATTGAGGCAGCTCTGAAATTTATTTGAAGGCGTACTTAATTATTAATTTTTAACCACATAATAATATCATCAATCACGTATTCTGGAATATTTCCAAAATTTGAATATTCTTGAGGACTCATACTATTATCCGATTTTATAAAAATATGGTTTAACTCAGGGTAAGAGATGAATTTGTTTTTCTCATTTTGAAAATAATTCTTATACAAATTAAAGTCTCTTTCCCTAACTAGATAATCTTTTTCACCCCATAAGACGAGCATTGGTTTTTTGATACCTTTCCGATTAATGATATTACTTAAATTATATTTTTTAAGCGATAGCCAGTAGCTAGCTGGGATATTTAAAGGCAATTTAGTTGGGTTTAAATTTAAACTTAAGCTGTCTTTTAAATAATCTAATTTCACTTCTAATTTCTCTAAACGATTATTTTTATCAACTGTAGAAGTCGTGCTATCTATAGATAAGAGGTATTTGGTTTGCTCAAGTATTAAATCTTCCAAAGGACGAAAATTTGCTGCCATAAGAATAGCCCCATCTATGTTTTCAACTTCATTTGCAATTCGTGGTGTAATCATTCCTCCTAGACTATGACCAATCAGAAAAATTTTATATTCGTGAAACACCCTATCAGTTTTGAGGTAACTAATAATTGATAAAATATTATTTTTGTACTCATCATCTATAGTGATGCTATCTTTATCAAGGCTAAAATTTGTTTCTCTTTTGTCAAATCGAATTGAAGATATTCCTTTTGAACCAAGCCCAACTGCTAAATCTTTTAAAGGCTTATTAGCTCGAATAGATGAATCTATGTCTTGTGGTCCAGAACCAGATAAAATGATACAAACTATTTTTGATACCGTAACTTTAGGGATGATGATTTTAGACTTGATATTAAGATTGTTGTTTTTTAAAATAGTATCCTTTTCTGAATAAGCTTTAGTATTGGTATATTTAGGTAATACGTACTTAGAAGTACAAGGACTGTCTTGTGTAACAAAAAAACCTATAATATTATTTTCTTCATTACTAATCACTTTAAAAATAACACTACTATTACTAAAAATCACATCATAATAGTAGACACTATTTTTTTGATTGGTTTCGATACATTTATACTTGTATTGCTTTAACTCTCCTAAAGAAGCAAGTGTAATTTCCCATGCTTCGATAAATTTTCCTTCAGGGAATTGTAATATTATCGAAGACTCAAACATTAAATGAGCTTTAGAATAGTTCTTTTCTTCCAAAAATTTAAAAAAAGTATTCACATCTTTTTCTTTCTGGGAAAACCCTTTTACCCAAATGAAGAATACAGCACTAAATAAAAAAGCTAATCTCAAGTATGTAATATTAAATTTCATAGAAACAAGGGCATGGGTATGTTTTTACTCCTTTTCACTTATTTTAAACAAATCTCTTATATAAAAACCGAGAACAAAAAAAGGTAAGACTATTAGTGAATACAACAACCCTTGTAGGAGTTTATTGCTTACGTTATAAAATACCGTAAACTTTAGAATAACAACTAAAAATAGTAACCCTGTTATGATTTTTAAATAATCTATTAAGTTTTGTGATTTAACATAGATTAACTCCTTATATTTTTCGTTAAAAAAAGGGTAATTGAATTTTTCAGGATATTTTCTAATAATCTGAAACATTATAAATAATAAAAAGGATATTGCAAATATAACAAAAAGCAATGTTTTTGAACCATAGTTATCTGGTTGCCCCATAATATTTTCATGAATTATCATTCTATTGGGCAATTTTTTATAATACAAGAGAATAGAGCTTAATTGGATTAATAATAACGTAATAGCTGTAATATTACTTGATTTTTTCATTTTTTAAAAAATTTAAGTTCAATATGAGATTCTTTAGGATAGAAGTATATAAATAAAACAGCTAGCATAGAGAAGAAAAAAGTTATTAACCCAAAGGCGAAAATTATACCTACATGAAAAATTATTCCCAAGAGCAATAATAGTTTCCAGTTCCAGGTATTCCTTTTCATAAAAATCCATCCTCCTAGAATAAATTCTAAAATCATCGTTCCCCATGTGAGAAAAACAACAATATACTTATTTGAAGTTAATAGGTAAGTAATATTCCTTAACCATGTAGCAACACCATGTGTTTCATGAGTAAACCAATAATAGATTGCTGTACCGTATGACCATTCGTCAACATTTAGTTTAGAAATACTTGCATCGAAATAAAGTATTGAAATTTGAATTGATAAAAATGAAAAAATTGACCACACTAATAATTTTAGATATGGATGCCCCCTTTCTTTAGGCACGTGCCAATGATTAATTCTATTGTCAGTTATACAAATGGGAATTAAAAATAACGTTACAATAGACATTATCTGATCGCCACCCTCACCAAGTGGAGTTGAGATAAAAAAGCTATAGCAAACCCACCAATGTAATATACCTGAAATTTGTGGTAAATATCCTGATATAACCCATATCAAAACTATGATTGTGATTATTTTAGAAAGTATTAAATTTCCTTTTAACACTCCATATAAACTAATCTTATATGAAAATAATATTGTATCCATTTCCTTTATTGGAAAAAGAATATCAACTTCGTTTAATAAAAAAGTTAAAAGTAATCCTATCGCAAAAAAGCATCTAGCAAAGCCATAGACATTTGTCCAAGGGTTTAATTTGGAGTATTTTAATATAATTGTATTAAAGTTAATCTTCAGATCACTTAATATAAACTTTAGCATAATCATAAGGCATAACAATTTTTTTATAATATTCTCCCCAAGCTTGAGGAATTCTTTCTTGAATAACTACTATATAAGTACCTCGTAAACTAGGTTTAACAAAATCATTTATTATAGTATCTTTAGCTTTATTTTTAGAAAAAAATAATGAATCTTTTTGATTTTTAATCCAATTTGTTTTTGGAATTTTAGGTATCAATGTCGAAATCTCCCAATTAACTAATCTGTTCTTTTTAGAAATACCAAAATAAAATTCCCTAGCCGAATTTGATTTTATTAATGATATTACTTTTCCTTCATTATCCACTTTATAAAGTTTGATTATTTTTTCTCTAGGGTTACGAGTGAAAAACCCCCAACCTTGAGGGAAAAAAGTAAAAACAGTTTTTTTTGAAGAAAAATTAGGTTCTAATGGACTTTCAACACTTGAAACTATAATTAATATAAATAACAGAAACCAACAAAAACATAATAAAAAACTAAATTTTTTTAAATTCAAAACTCATATAATTTAACAAGTTTATTTACTGTGATTTCATAATCAGTAACAGTCATTACAGGCTCCACTTTACCAGGATTCAATTTAGGGCGACCTTTGCCTGCTGACCAAAATGCAACAGCGGCATATACAGCCGCAACCCAAGCTACTGCTGCAACTTGAACAGCTACAACGTAGGAAATTGCAACTAGTGCAAGTGCATAAGCAGCTACAATAGCTACAGCTACGCATAGACCTCTATCTCCTTGAGATACTGCATACTCATTAACAGGGAAAAGTTCTTTTAATTTATCACTTTCAATAATATTACCATCTTCATCTATGTAATCTTCAATATTTAAATCTTCAAACCTCTTAAAATCATAATCCTTAAATTGCTCTAATTTAGAAAGAGAGTTGAAAATCTGAATTGATGCTAATTTAAACCCATCTCTAACTTTTAAATGCTTACCGCTTGTAATTAATGATTTAAAATTATTAAAAAAAGAATCATCACTGTTTTTAATTTGCGTAACAACATCGGAATTTAATTTATCTATTTCATATTTGAATTCATCATCATTATTATATCTGAAATATCCTTCTGATTTTTTGACGACATCTATTTTATTTGATATTTCCCCACCAAAAAAGAAAATACTTTTAAATAGCTCCTGTCCTGTTATTTCTTTTGACTTATTAGATGAATTATTTTGTCTTTCAATATTAATAGAGTCGTATTTTTCACAACTAAAGAAAAGCATTAAATAGAGATAAAAAACAGGAAAATGATTTTACGTTTTTCTTAATATTCATGGTTTTTAATTTAGGGTTTCTTAAAATAAGTAGATGTCTAACATAGTGAATTTATTTAAATTAAACAAATATAAATTAAAATCACACACACTTGCAATATTTAAAATTTGGTAACTGCTGTACTTTTAATATTCCTTGGTTTCAAATTTTGATTAATGTAACTATTAGATAAAAATAAACTCGGAAAGTTTTCAAAATGATTTCTACTGGAGAACCTGGTTGGGAGGAAATGATTCCAGAAGGCGTTTCTGAGTTGATTAAAGACCAAAAACTTTTTGGATACGAGGTTCAATAAATCAAATCGCAAAAAAAGCGACCAAAAGGTCGCTTTTTTTTATTTTAAAATTTGAGCTGTATGCTCTTTCGTTTTCACTTTTAAAATAACGTCTTCAATAACGCCTTGTTCATCAATAACAAAGGTGGTACGATGGATACCGTCATACTCTTTCCCCATAAATTTTTTAGGCCCCCAGACGCCAAAAGCAGTAATCACTGATTTATCTTCATCGGCCAACAACGGATAGGGAAATCCATATTTATCTTTAAAGTTAGACTGTCGCTTGGCACTGTCGGCACTCACGCCCAAAATATCGTAACCTTGTGCCGTAAACCGACTGTAATTATCACTTAAATTACAGGCTTCAACCGTACAGCCAGGCGTACTCGCTTTCGGATAGAAAAACAAAACGAGTTTTTTTCCTTTATAATCCGCTAAGGTGATGGTGTTTCCGCTTTCATCGACCGATTGAAAATCTGGGGCTTGATCGCCTATTTGTAATGTAGTCATAATTAGTATCTTTGATTTTTTCAAAGATAAACGAATGACTAAAACTGAGAAGGTAAATTTTGTTATAAAAACCTTAAAAGATTTTTATCCCGAAATCCCGATCCCCCTAGATCACAAAGATCCATACACACTTTTAATTGCGGTATTACTATCCGCACAATGTACGGATGTACGCGTCAATAAAATTACACCGCTCTTATTCGCCAAAGCCGATAATCCGTACGACATGGTTAAGTTATCTGTTGAAGAAATCAAACAAATCATACGCCCTTGTGGCTTATCACCCATGAAAAGTAAAGGGATTTATGGTTTGTCAAAAATTATCATAGAATCGCACAACGGAGAGGTGCCACAGAGTTTTAGTGCTTTGGAAGCCTTGCCAGCGGTGGGTCATAAAACGGCGAGTGTGGTCATGGCACAGGCTTTTGGTGTGCCAGCATTTCCCGTGGATACCCACATTCATCGTTTGATGTACCGTTGGAACCTAACCAATGGTAAAAATGTGGTACAGACTGAAAAAGATGCCAAACGCTTATTCCCAGAAGAACTGTGGAATGATTTGCACTTGCAAATCATTTGGTATGGCCGCGAATACTCCCCTGCGCGTGGGTGGAATTTAGACGCAGACATCATTACCAAAACCATTGGTCGAAAAACGGTGATTGAGGCGTATTATAAGTAACTCCTGAAGTTTTTTTTAGTGGTTTTCAGACGATTTTTTTTATTTATTTTAAAACGCAACTAATACGTTAACAGGTATTTATGTGATTTATTTGAACTATCTTTTTTGGAAATTTAGAAAATATGTTATAGTTTTTGAGTGATGAAGACCCCAAGTCTAAATCTTTGTAAGCAATTTAACCGAAGTTGAGATATTATTTTAC
>Ga0206130_10003048_pt1 | contig 22465 bp, 17 predicted proteins | sample Helgoland_Spring_9_FD_148637 | JGI IMG/M metagenome (GOLD analysis project Ga0206130, IMG submission 148637) | Pelagic subsurface seawater microbial communities from Kabeltonne, Helgoland, North Sea - Helgoland_Spring_Bloom_20160512_1 | ecosystem: Environmental > Aquatic > Marine > Epipelagic ... | reverse complement strand
TCGTGAGCAGCTTCACTCTTGCACATTCGCTTACCCTCGCCCTGTCGGCACTCGGTTTTGTGATTGTGGCGCAGCGACCTATCGAAGCCGCTATCGCTGCAAGTATTGTGCTACTCGCCTACGAAACACTCACCAACCGACACTCCTTTAGCCATCGTTTCCCTGCGCTTGTAGCTTTCTGTTTCGGACTTATCCATGGACTTGGCTTCGCAGGCGCACTCAGCGAAATCGGCTTACCCGAAGGCAGCCGGCTCAGCGCATTGTTATTATTTAATATTGGAATAGAGATAGGTCAGATCGCAATCGTAGTCGGCGTGATGATTGCGCTACACGTACTGCCTTTGCAGCGGCTAACATTGCCCGTCCAAACTTGGCTTCGGGCACTGCCCGCGGTGGCTATTGGTGGTGTGGCAAGTTACTGGTTTCTCGAACGCGCGGCGCAGATTTTAGCGCCGCTTCTCTCTTAGCTTATTCGAGCAAGCTCTTTCCGCGGATGACCTAGGTGCGCTCATCATTCTCAACAGAGAGTTTCGGCGTGGGTGCTGCTGGGGCACGGTCGGGGCCAAGTGTATTGCGGACAGTGCCGGCCAAAGGTTTTTCTTCCTCCAGTGCGGTCACAAGGTTGAGAGTACTTTTAAGGAACGACATACCCACTGTAATTCCTAGCACGAGCGATAAGCGCATCACCCAAGGAATATGAGTCCCAGTTAGGTGTTCGCCAATTTCGGCAATGGCGATCATTGTAATCAGGGCTACAAAGCAGGTTTTCCACACGTATTTAGCCATCTGTTGATTCCTTCTCTTCTCTCTATGGTACCTGCGACCTAAGCAGAACGACGCTAGAGTACGCTGTCATAAATAATTATCACCCACCGAACAAGCAGCAATACGGCTCAGGTGGCTATAGGGCAGCCCCGTTTCGGTGTGCCACTCGTTAAACTGCGCTTGGATTTTTGCAAGATCTCGCTTCGACGTAGGATTCTCTGCAATGTCGAGACCAATGCTGCGTAGCAGCACAACGACGTCGCGGGCTGGGATAAAACAGTCTTTGCCGACTCGGCGTAGAAACCAAAGTGCGCTCTGACCTCCAAGCCTAGAGCCATGCTTTTTAAGATAAACCATAAGCCCAATCTGATCCTCGACCGGCCACTGTGCAATAAATTCGCCAAAACCATCATTGCGACGAGACTCGTCCTGCACGAAGAACACGTTGTCCTGCAGCGCTTTGATCTTTTGCCAGTTGCGCACGACGCGCTTATCACTCGTGAAGGCCTCCCATTGCTCGGGCGACAAATAACTCAGCTTACGGGGATCAAAACCAAGAAACGCCTCTTCGAAACTGGGCCACTTATTCTCGATTACTTTCCAACTAAATCCCGCTTGGTTAATCGACTTCGTCATCATGGCAAGGTAACGGTCGTCGCCAAGCTCGATCAGCTGCTTCTTTGTTGCCACCGTGGGCAGCATAGCCTTTAACGCGCGGGCGCCGCCTTTACGCGATTCTGCTCGCAGTCGAATGTCTTCAAATCCGCTCATTTTTTCTACTTTTTTATTAATTTGAATTCGTGATGCCCTTGCTCGAACATTTTTTCAACCGGCAGCGGTTAACTCGACAGCTTGACCATGAGGCGTATTCAAATACGCTGATTCCCATTCGTCTTTTCTTTGCAACAATTCATCAAGACCGGTGAGTTTTTTGTTCTGCGCAATGGCCTCGAGTGCAGCAAGCCAATGTTCGTAGTACGTGTCACCTATATCGGCATCGCCCCTAGCTTGAGCCGCCTCGATGGCGCCCGTTAAATAGCTCGCCCATTCGGGCCAAGTAAAAGTCCCGGCTTTATGAAGCGCCAGCACAAGACCAAAAGCCGTTGCTTCCCACGGGGCCTTAAAAATAGGACCGTCTGCGTCTTTTGGCTGATACAAAAAGTCAGTCATGAGTAAGATATGGCTCCCAAAGATCTACGAACACCCGGTCTTTGCAGCTCTCTTTAATCACGCGATTACCCTGATTGGTTGACTCGCTTTTAAGTATTTCCTTCGCCGACGCTGTCTCGGTGCCATCCCCACAAGATCCCCGCTGCGGAAACAGTGCAGCGCGTGCGAACGACACGGTGTAGAGAGTCTCTCCCACAACCCTGTCTTTGTCTTGGCGATGCGCGTTGGCATCAGGGTAAATGTGCACCCCGTTTATTGCATGAATAATGCCGCGTGCGCCGTGAACATACTTGGGTGCGCGCGTATGCTCCGCTTGCGTCATTGGCAGAACTTTTACAAGCGCGCCCAGAGAGTACTTCGGCTTCCGCGAGTCGGACAGCAGTGTGGGCCCGCCCCTCGCAATCAGGGCGGCCGCCTTGGCGGGCGTTGCAGCCTCGGTAATCGGCCTGCTACGCTGCGGGTTTGACGAACTCGCGCTTATCTCTACCGAGGCGGCAAAGGGCAACGCAGACAGTTCTTCTCGCTCGAGCATGCCTTTTTCATGCAAGAGTTTCTGCAGACCAACAAGCCAAGTCTCGTAATAGCTATTATCGAGATAACGCTGCGGCGCTTGATTCTCGCGGGCATGACGCGACTCATCGATATTCCACTGCCCAAGCATGCCTGTGGCGAGTGTGAGTGCAAACGCGCGGCGCTCCCACTCTGCGTGAAAAAGCGGTTCGACTAGATCCGAGCCCTGCGCGTTAGCATTACTCGCGGGCAACACGCGGCCAAAGCCTCGCTTACCGCCGAGGTCGTGTGCGCCGATCATTCGTTCGCCTCGTCTATTTCTGGTGGGTTTATCACCTCGACGCCGATCATCGCATTGCGTGTGACGAGCGCTGCAAGCTGCGCTTCACTCCAGCCATCGGTACCGGTGGGGCGCTTCGGGAGAACGAGGTAACGCAGCTCGGCGGTGGAGTCCCAAACCTGTACGCGGGTAGCGTCCGGAAGACTCGTCCCAAACTCCGCAAGCACTGCGCGCGGCTCACTCACAGCGCGCGAGCGATACGGTGCCGACTTATACCAAGCTGGTGGCAGGCCCAATACAGTCCACGGATAACAGGAACAGAGCGTGCAGACTACGAGGTTGTGTACGTCATTCGAGTTCTCTACAACCTTAAGGTGTTCGCCCTGCCGTCCCATAAAGCCGAGGCTTGCTACCGCCTCGGTTGCATCATTAAGCAACGCCTGTCGAAACTTGTCGTCTGCCCATGCCTTAGCGACAACCTGCGCGCCATTTCGCGGCCCCACTCTATGCTCATAGGTATCGATAATTTCGTTAAGCGTCGCGGGGTCAACTAAGCCTTTTTCGATTAACAGGCTTTCGAGCGCTTTGACCCGCAGCTCCAATTCGGGAGGCGGCGCTGTATGGTCATGGTCTTCAGAATTAGACATTCGTCGGCCTCGGGTAAAGCGAAAAGAATTACGCGGGTTATTCGCGCTCGACAATAAAATCGACCTGCGCATCGCGGTAGCGTGGCAGCCTCACCGCAGCGGCGACCGCCTCCATCGTGGTAAACGGCGCATCGACTAATAAGCTGTTTAATAGCCATGCAGGCAGGTTTGCCCCAGGCTCTAGGTGACCTTCGCTCGACGCCAAAACTTTACCCTCGCCTAGCGGTTCGAAGCGCCAGCCCGAGATGGCACTCGGCAGCCTTATCCGCCGCGGATTTTCGGGCAACACGCCATCGATATTACGATTATCGAGCACTACAACGCGGGTTACCGGATCTTGTGCCCACACAAAGTGCATCACAACGTCGCGGTCTTTAATCGGAAAAGGCATGTCGTTGTGCCGATACACAAACTGCTCTGTCGCAGACACTCGCTCGACAGTATAAGACTCAGCGCAGCGCGCCTCGAGCAGCGCGCAGGCGCTTGGGTCGTCTATTAAGGCGACGAGTGAGCTTACACGGACATCCTCGAGAATCATCTCTGCACGCACGGCAGCGAAATTCGACCCCTGCTGCTCTCGCGTGAAAACACGAATACCGCCCTGCTCTTTTCGTAACTGCCAATCGGCTTCTTGTGCGCTCGCGCGCGCAGGCGCGACGAACCACGCAGCGCAGAGAAAACACAACATAGTTTGAATGCCGACTAGCGAGAAAGAATCTCGGCAAGTGCTCAACCGCATGGTGTCTCCTCTATACCCTCGATATCTATGCCCCAAAACCGATGCCGCGCTTTCTAAGCCTGCGTAAGCGCCTGTTCGATGTCGGCAATAATGTCGTCGATATGCTCGATACCAATACACAGACGAATCGTCTCCGGCTTAACACCGGCTTTAAGCTGCTCTTCAGACGTGAGTTGACGATGCGTGGTCGACGCAGGGTGACACGCAAGTGATTTAGCGTCGCCAATGTTGACGAGGCGTTTGATCATGGCAAGGGCATCATAGAATTTAACACCGGATTCGAAGCCGCCTTTAATCCCAAAAGTCAGCAGCGACGAGGGTTTGCCGCCGCAATATTTCTGCGCCAGCGCGTAGTTAGCATCGCCCTCGAGGCCTGCATAACTCACCCATTCCACCTTGTCATGCGCCGCCAAATACTCGGCTACTTTCTGTGCATTCTCGCAGTGGCGCTCCATGCGTAGATTAAGCGTCTCGAGTCCCTGCATGATCATAAACGAGCTCATCGGTGACAGAGCCGAGCCAGTATTGCGGAGCGGCACTGTACGCGCGCGGCCGATAAAGGCGGCGGCACCCAGTGCTTCGGTATACACCACCCCGTGGTAAGAAGGCTCAGGCGTATTTAGACCCGGGTAGCGCTCGGCATTGTCGGCCCACGGGAATTTACCTGAGTCGACGATCACACCGCCAATGGTGGTGCCGTGTCCACCTACATACTTGGTTAATGAATGCACAACGATATCGGCGCCGAACTCGATAGGATTACAAACAGCGGGCGACGCCACGGTGTTGTCCACAATTACCGCTACACCATGGCGATGAGCGGCCGCGCATACGGGTTCTAGATCGATGATATTGCCCGCGGGATTGCCAATCGTCTCACAGTAAACCGCCTTGGTATTTTCGTCGATGAGCTTCTCGATAGCCTCGGCCGAATCATCCTCGGCGAAGCGTACTTCGATGCCTTGGCTCGGCAGCATATGCGCAAACAGCGTGTACGTGCCTCCGTAGAGCTGCGGTGTCGAGATGATATTGTCGCCCGCCTTGGCCAGCGTCAGTATCGCGTAGTTAATTGCCGCCATGCCAGAGCTCACCGCAAGACCCGCGATGCCACCTTCCATTGCCGCCATGCGCTGTTCAAGCACGTCGTTGGTTGGATTCATTATGCGGCTGTAAATATTGCCGGGCACAGCAAGGTCAAAAAGGTCAGCGCCATGCTGTGCATCATCGAACTCGTAAGCGACTGTCTGAAAAATAGGCACGGCTACCGATTTAGTCGTCGGGTCGGTTGTGTAACCGGCGTGAATGGCGATGGTTTCTTTTTTCATGGGGAAGGTTTCCTGATTCAGGCGAAAAAAATTTGAGAGTCAGTTTATACCTTATGAAATACGCTGACGGCAACACGAGTGTATTTCTCAAAAGGATTTGTTTATCAAGCAAAGGGAAGAATAGCTGAGCTCGATGAGGGTTGCTGAGGGGACATTGAGATGAGCCGTCATTGATTTTCAAACGGCCACAAAAAAGGGGAGCTAAGCTCCCCTTTTTTGATGTCCTATATGTTTCTTAGAACTTGTATGTAACACCAGCGAAGAGGAAGCGACTAACGTCGAACAGACCAGGATATGTGTTGTTGTTACCAGTTCCAGTACCTACGTTAGTAGAGAGTGGCGCATCTTCTGCTAAAAGATTGTTTGCACCAGCTCGAACTGTGATGTTTTCGGTAACAACATAATTTGCAGACAGATCTAGATAGTTCCTAGTCTCTAAGTAGTCATTCATCTGCTCATCTCGTTGCGAAGCAGCGCCTGCGTCCAACCCATATAGAGTTGTTTCGCCTACATGACGCCATGTCATAGCTAGTCCTAAGCCGCTAACAGGAGTGACCCAGTTAGCTAGCACTCGGTGAGTATACTCAGGCGTTGGAAGAGCGCACTGGCCTGCATATATATCTACACACTCGATAGCAGCAGCACCTGAAAATGGTACTGAGTTATTGGTATCTAATATCGTGCCGGCATAGTCGAGGCTGACCGCACCCCAATTTCCAAGATCGAGAGAGTAAGCGACGTTAACGTCAAAGCCCTTAGTTTCAAGTGAAGTGATATTGGCATTTTGCTGACTAATACCAGCTAAGCCTCCACCAGGAGCGTCGTTGCTAAGCCAAAGGGTTCCAGCAGTATCACGCTGAACCAGGCCGCAGAAAGTACCCGATCCGGCGCCGCCCGCTATACATCCATCAAGACTAGACTGCGCTGGAATGCTGCCAATTGCATCTGTAACCTCAATATCGAAGTAATCAACAGAAACAGTTAAGCCTTCAACAAAGTTAGGCGTGTATACAACACCCAAGGTTGTCGTATCGCCTGTCTCAGCCACAAGATTCGGATTACCACCTGTGATCAAATTATACTGGCCAGCTGGGTTATCCTCAATTCCACCGCTGTACTGAGCAGCTGTCGCGCCGGTACGGGCACAGGCTTCTGCAGATGCGGCGGGAGATACACCCGGCGCAGAGGCGCAGGGATCGAACAAACCGTTCTCCCCAGTAGAAAGATCAGTCAGACCTGTGTTGATGCCAACATAAAGGTCAAAGACATTCGGCGCGCGAATTGCTCGCGATTGGTTAATGCGGAACCTAACTTCTTCAGTAGGCGACCAGCTAGCGCCAACGAACCAAGTATCAGCATCGAAAGTGTTGCTGATTCCGTTGCCATTTGTTGTGTAGTCAGAGTAACGGTAGCCAGCAGAGATGCCTAGCTCTTCAGCCATTGGCATCCCTGAAATTAGCGGTATTGAGACTTCCATAAAGATTTCGTCAACCTCAATCTTACCAGCTATTGGCAAAGTCGCGCCGCCCGTGCCAGTTAGGCCCCGACCGCCTGAGATTTTAGAGATGTCATCTGCCAAGCGTGAGAGCTTATCAGTCCGAGTCTCGAAACCAACTAGGCCTGAAATGCCCGCATCCGCGTAAGGACTTTGAAGACCGTAACTTGTGAGATCGCCTTCAACTGTGCCTCCGAGCACAAGCTGCTCCGTCTCACCGGTGACGATTCCTGTTCCCTGAATGAAATCTGTTTGAGCTGACGTTACAGCTGTGCTGCCGTCTGCATTGCGCTCAAAGATATTCCAAGGCACACATCCACCCGAAGTATCACGACACACGGCATTACCTGCACCGTCGTCTACCGCGAACAAGGCCTGCTGGACGCGCTTGAAGTTTAAGTCGCGCTGTGAAATTCGAGTGCCTTTAGTACCTGAGAACTGAGCGAAAATGTCCATCGTGAAGTCATCACCGATGTCTCCGCGAAGACCCGTGACCGCTCGCCACGTGCTGTTCTCATACGTGCTGATACGTGGTCCGCCTTCAACGTTTCGATGAGAGTTGATGAACTGCACGTCAGCAGTTCCACCGGCAGCTAAAATATCGTTACAACTAACGAAATTTTTGTCGGTGTCGAAGTTGCCGGTAAAGTCGGCAAAAGAGAATGCACCTGCACCGTTAGGACCGCGCCCTGCCTGCAGCAAAGGATTATCACAGTTTGTTTCAAACGGTCGGTTGAAAGAAGCTGATTCAGCAATCTGTGCAACCGTTTTGTTATTCATGTAGCTCGTATCTGCGTAGGCTTCTAAGCCACCAGTGATTTCATAATAACCACTTGCGCCAAGGTTCCAACGCTCCACAGGGCGCTGGTAATGGTTGCGAGCACCGAAATTATACGTCTCAGCAGCGCCGCCAGCGAAAGGAGTGAGGGTTCCGTCTTCTTGTTGGAATACTGTGCCAGCAACGCCGTTCGACAAAGTGCCGTTGAACCGGCGGAAGTTGGACGAACCTACGCAGTTAATAGTAGACGTGCCGCCAAGAGTACAAGCGCCAGTGTCTCGATCTACACCCAGGAGCTCTTGTTGATCTTCATAGCTGCCGAAGATGCTGATATTGCCGTCGCCCGCAGCTGTGTTGACACCCATCAGGAAGGACATCAGACCAGATTCACCCGAAGTCACGCCACCAGGATTGGCAATGCCGTTGCGTTGGAGAACGTCGGCCATAAAACCATTGTCGTTCGGATTTTCGTTAGTACCGTATTGGTAGTCCAACTCAAAACCTTGAAAGTTCCGCTTGGTAATAAAGTTTACAACTCCAGCAACCGCGTCAGAGCCATATACCGCCGAAGCGCCGGCAGTAACGATGTCAACGCGCTCCACAAGTCGAGTTGGAACTAAATCTACGTTCGCAGCTGACGAGAACGGGCTACCGAAAGGAAGCCTCTTGCCGTCGATGAGGACCAAAGTTCGAGTTGCACCAAGTCCGCGAAGGTTGAGCGTTGAAGTACCCGTGGCGCCGTTTGCCACTTTTGAGGTTTGCGATACAAATACATTAGGAAGGATGTTTACAACGTCTTCAATCCTAGATGCACCACGGCTGTCAATTTCCTGGGCGCCGATCTGCACTAGAGGCACTGAAGAGGTTACGTTAGACCTTGTTAATCGCGAGCCCGTGACTACCAGCTCTTCGATTTCATCGTCTTGTGCGAATGCGCTTGGTGCGAATCCGGTCGATCCTGCAGCAATAGCGGCGAACGCTACGCTGAAAGCAGATGCCTTGCGGTTTAATTTGAACATTAATTGTTCTCCCATGAACACATAAAAAAGCGTTTACCGACATCGGTCATGACGCTATTTGTCTCGATTTTATTAACTCACATCCAGCTGGGTGAGCCCTTGTTGCCGGAAGCCAGCAAAAACCACTAGCGCCTCCAGCCCAAAACTGCCACATTTTAGACATATAATTGCTGTATTTCCAAGATATAGATGGAAGTTATCAGTAAAATACTCATTTTCGCTCCCAAGCGGTGCGGTTCCGCAATCGATTTTCTTTGACAGCTGTTGAGATTTGCATCTTTTCGGCCCATGACGCACGCAGCACGAATCTAGATCAGTCCGCACATGAAGGTGTTCAGCCTTGCAGGCCTCGCGTATGGATGGCTTTGGGGTGAAGGCAACTCGTTCTAACTTAGTCAAAAAGCTCTGGCCGCAATTCGGCAAATGGGGCCGAGCGGCCAACCGATGAGGTGTATAGAGGCTGTCGAACCTGCCAAACGCTCTCTGTCTTCACGGTGTTTTTGAGCGTATTGAACATCAAGCAACCCTCTTCCCAAGGCTCACCAAGAAAATTCAGCAAATTCGTGATCGTTTCTTGAGGCGCTGTGACCAGTGCCTCGTACTCAACAGTAAAAATGTCTTGGCCGAACAGGCTTTGCCAGTGTGTCATCAGATCAGTCTGTAGATTGATGTAGTGACGAATAGTCCTGATGTCTGTCGCGTAATGCTGAGCCTGACCAAATCGAGTGGAATAGATTGACCACGCGATATCGTGCCATGCTCGATGGGTAACAATGATCTTAGCCGCGGGGAAAAGCGCCTTGATTAATCCGAGGTAGAGGAAATTGTCAGGCCGCTTGTCGGTTAGACGCGTATTTCTGTCAAAAATGCGGTCAGACTCCTCCTGATAACGCACTGCCCATGACTGCAAAGCACTTTTGGTAATCTGCTCGCTGTCCCGCGGATAGTTTGGAAGCTCAGTCTCGACCAACCTGCTGAAAAACTCTCGCTCGCCAGCCGGAGTAAATGCTGAATGTGCTGCTAAAATTTGCTCCACCAAAGTGGAACCCGAGCGAAACATGCCGCAGATAAACACTGGCGAAGCGCTGTCGGACAAACGATTCTGCTTAAACCATTCATCGTCAAAGTTTTTCTTTATTGCGTCAAATTCCGCTTCTATTGCCGTCGGCACATATTTTCTATGATTCAATCGATCGGAAGAATTTGCCTTATCAAAATGAGCTAGCGAGGCGCCGAATTTTCCGCATTGCTCGAGCGCACGCCCAAGAGCGAAATGGAGGTCGGGGTCATCACTCTTCGCGGCCTGTGCTTTAAGCCTAACAATGAGCGGATCAGTTTCATCCTCAAATCGCCGTGCATCAGCTAATCTTGCTAACGCTGGCAAGTAGCTCGAATCGAGTTCGAGACAATGAGAAAAGTAGGCGCCTGCACCATCCCGATCGCCCTGTTGTTCAGCCAAACACCCTAGGTTAAAGAACGCGGGCACGTAGCGAGAATTGAGCGCAATAGCCCTGTGGAGCTGTAAGTCAGCTTCCGCATCATCGCGCAGCTGCTGAGAGTACACCGTTGAAATATTGAGCACTATTTCCTCTGGCCGCTCGGCACCCAGGGCAATCGCTCTCTCATAGGCAACTATCGCAGACGAAGGCTTACCTGCTCGAGCGAGTAAGTAGGCATAGTTATAGTGGCCGTCAGCGGAGTCTGGCCTACGGTGCAAATAGCCGGCATACAAATCTATTGCGAGATCCAACTGCTTCGGCGTTTGGCACCGCGCAGTAAATGCCTCAAGCACACTAATATCGTCCGGAAGCAATGTCGCCAGTTTATGAAGGGAGTTAACGCTGCCCTGCTCGTCTTGCAGCGCATCACAGACCTTAATCAATCCCCATAAACAAGGCTGGCACTGTTCATCTAGCGCAAGACCCGACTCAAGAAGTTGACGAGATTTCTCAAATTGACCAGTGTTATAAGCTTGCAATGCTCCTTGCAAGATATCGTTAAGAGTCAACACTCGCTCCCCACTGGGTCACGCCACTAATGGGCGTCGCACATTGCTATAGTGTTTAAGTATTTTGTGTATCTGCCCGAAGTCTCAAGGGACGCCAGCACTGCATTGAGTAATGCATCATATACATTGGTGCCAGCCAACCGGATTCATGTAATTCAACAATGACTTTTGAATCTAGAGCGTTAAGCTTTTGAAGATTAATCCCAACGTAGGTGGCGAGTACTTTCTGTTCATTGGAACCCTCAATCGTATAATTAGCCTGCATTTGATCGAGTACTTTATGTTTCACAAGCAGCCTCGTGAATTCGCCGGTACGCTTGCGCTCTTCTTCGTACTCCCCGACAAACTGCATGACAGCCCTGACTTCTGCCGAAGGCTCTTCACCAACGAAAAATGGAAAACGCGAATTCTCTTGAATAGTCTCAGCAGCGCGATCAAGCACCAGCGCCCTGCTGCCGTCCTCTTGCGCAGCAAATGCAAAGGGATAACACCGCAAATAAGAAGGCACATAACAATCGGGATCCCATCTGCCATTCTCATCGATAAAAAGATTGCCCCCGCCAGGCAAGCCTAATACCGCCATAGGAACAGGGTTATCTACATTCGAAAAAACGATCGGGTAATGACGCTGAGCACTACTAATTTCAACCATAGTTAGAGGGATCGCTCGCTCATTTTTTACGAAATCGAACGGCTGCTCAGAGGGAGTGATTCCCAATTTCCCATGAGATTCGTACGTCAGAATCTCGGGCTGCTTATAAAGAAATTTCTTGCCCGCCATGGACGCTAAAGGATTACCCTGTTGTTCATCTGCCACGCTCAACTCTCCACTGTTTAAATGCTAAATTTCACTCACTTTTTATCTTTACTTTGCAATTTAGTCTGCTCGCAACCAGCCGGTTAATGCATAACGCGGCTTTGTCGCAAAAGGCGCAACATAGGACACTTGGTGATCGCGCGGCACTTTAAATAAGCTACAGCTGTTAAATGTGGGCACATGCGTTTTAGTCACTTGTTGCCCTTCGACAAACTCTAGCATACCGCCCCAGTGTGACTCCCATTCTTTCGTCAGGTTGATAACAATCGCGAAACGCCTGTCATCTGCAGTGCTAGCACTGTCATTGTGCCGCATTAAAAAATGCCCCGGGGCGTAAAGAGTTGCTTGCAATTCGACTTTTCGAATCTGCTCATCGCCCGTTAGCTCGCGAAAATAGTCAATCGACTCTGGGCTATTGATCGCCTCCAAAATCGCATTGAGCATTAGTTTGGGCTCCCATTTATTGGTGTACGCATCGACCATAGGGTAACGATAATAAGCGAACTGATAGTCCGTTTTCGCTTGCTCGATAACAGCACCATGAAATGCTTGCCGATCTTGCTGCGTCATAGAGGCAAGTTGCGCCGCGGTCTTGGTCATGGCTTCGGCCCCGTTTCGAAACGCCATCTCCCAAACCACTTGTTGCTCCAAACAGGCAAAAGTCTCTTCAGCCGCAAATTGCTCAAAAAAATTGGGAATTTGGACCGACCCGGCTTCCGCAAGCTCACTGCCGACGACGAGCTTATCTATCGACGAATTCAATAATAACCCTCGAAAATTATGCATACGTATGCGCTCTTTTTTTTCTGCGATAATCAAGGCGCTACCATAACATAATGCCCACAAATCAAGAATCCGAAGCGAGACCAAATTACGGTTGCGATAGGCTAGCAAGCGTTTATGATCAGCACCTAATCCCTTGTTTTTCAGGAATCCGGCAACTCTTTATGCAACCCTCTATCGAGTCAATTCTACGCCAGTTTGACCTCGCTTTTGAGCAGGGTGCGTATCAACAGTCGCTTGGCCTACTGCAAACGCTCTGTCGGCGCTGTCCGGAGGATGCCGAAGCACATCACCGGCTCGGCGTGATGGAAGAGGAGTTTGGGTCGCTAGCAGCCGCTAGCCGTGCCTACCTTCACTGCCTTAATCTAGCCCCGAAAATAGCCAAGGCTTATCTCTACGCGGGCTATTGCTTGCAACAACAAGGCCTAGAGCACCAAGCTGTCGAATTGTATTCGCTTGGCGCAGACATCGACGAGAGTCTTCTTTATTTGTGGCAATCCGAGCAGCAACCTCAGCAAGCGCGGGTGCGCTCAGCGGCAGCTAGTCGCCTGTATCGTGATCATTTTACGAGACTGCACGCAGCGGCAGTAGGGCCCGAAGCCGATTGTCTGCGGGTAGCCTCGGCGCTTTGGACACGCACTCACAATGCTCACTTCGAATTTAAGAAGTCACAACAAAAGCCGCAACTATTTTATCTGCCTGATCTTTCTGCCCGCGGCTTTGAAGACTCCCACAATTGGGCATGGGCACAGCAAGTGCAGGCGGCAGCAACAGACATTACAACTGAATTACTCAGCGCATTACCCACTATAAGAACGTTGGGTCGCCCCTATCTTGCAGCAGACAGCAGAGCGGGAGAGTCATTCTCGGCGCTGGTAGGCTCATTAAACTGGACGGCATTGGATCTGTTCGTCGAGGGAACACCTAACACCGAGATGAATGAATACTTTCCTGCCACTCTTGCTGCGCTCAGTAACGCGCCGCTGTATGGCCTCGATGACAGCCCGTTCGAAGTGTTCTTTTCTCTGCTTCGTCCGGGTCAGCATATCAAGCCCCACTATGGACTATCGAACCACAGCCTAACTGTCCACTTACCGCTCATAATTCCAGAGCAATGCTGGCTGCGTGTGGGAGATGAAGCGCGCAAGTGGGAGGCTGGTAAGCTTGTCGCGTTTGATGACACCTTCATTCACGAAGCCCGCAATGAAAGCGAAGAAGAGCGAATTGTCCTGATATTTTCGATCTGGCATCCCGATCTGACTAAACCTGAACAGCAGGCGATCAAGCGGACTTTCCAATCTCGGCAGAGGTGGCTCGAACAACGCCGGATTCCGTCAATCAGCAGCTGACGAAAGGTTCACTCTAAGCAATCAACTCGTTTAAGTTCTTCGATGAGTGGCATTAGATATTCTTCGAAAGGTTGCCAACGGCCTATGCGCTGCTCATTGATCGCCTCTCTCACTTGCAATTCGCTGAACGTAAAACTGGTCGACACTTTCTTATAGAAATCCAAACATTTGTCGCTCCAAGGCAGCCCGCAGAAATCTGTAATTTGCTGTCCGACCACTCTTGGGCTCGCGACTAGCGCTTCGTAACTTACGTTCATCACTCTGTCGGGCGCTAATGCCGCCCAATGATTCATAAGCTTATGAGAGATTGAATAGGTATCAGCGAGAGACTGAAATTCGACCGCATAATTGTGTCCTTCGGGAAACATTCGAGTAAAGATGCTCCAGCAAATATCGCGCGGATCACGGCGCATCTGGATCACCCTTGCATCAGGAAACAACGATAGGATCATGCCCACATGCTGAAAATTATGTGGCATCTTGTCAGTAATGAAATTGCCCTCAGCGCCAGCACCTTTGTCATCCAAATAAAGCGGAGTCTTTTCGAAGTAGTGCATGGCGAGTGTCCGCCAGTCGTGACCTGACATTTTTTCAGGCAATGGCGCCTTACCTAAAGCGACGTCATTCTGGTACTGAGTGACAAGAAAACCTAATGCTTCGTTCTCTCCACCGGCTGCCACATTCGGTAGCTGCGCTAATATCCGTTCGACTAACGTTGTGCCAGAGCGCGGCATACCAACTATAAACAACGGCGTCGCGCGGCCCCCTGCCTTAACTGGCACCGCGGCGTACTGTGCGAATTGCTGCAGGATACGCTCACACGCTAAGTTATTAGCCGATGAATCGTAATGAGTAGAGGCCGCCTCCATACTCCGTTTTTGTTGAGTATTCGCCTCTCGGTAAAACCTAAAGGCCGTTTGAGTCTCACCAAGCCGCGCATGTGCGTCGGCTTGAACGTAAGCAATCAGTTGTTTCTCGTACGCTGACCAACTGCCTTCTTGCAGGCTTGCCTGAATACGCTGAAGAAAAATAGGCAGCGCATCTGGCTGAGAAATTTCGAGCAAAACGCTCCATGCTTCTGCATTAGCTGAATTCTTTTTAAGCGCCGCCTCACTCGCGGCAATTGCTTGCGCATAGTCTCCTTTAAGGCGCCACAGCCGTGCTTGCAGCAAATAGAACTCTGTTGTTTCAGCACCAGCCTCTCTTGCGTATTGAACATAGGATTCGCATTGATCGACTTTTCGAGCGAGTAAGAATAAGTCGGCAAATTTCACAAATTCAGCGGCACCCGGAGTGATCAATCTAAGGTAGTCCCCGTATGTCTTAATAGCCAAGTCATAGTCGCGCAATCGGCCAGCGGCGAGCGCGAGCGCCTGAGCAACCTCGGCATTCGTCGAATCTGCCTGCCAAAGCTGTCTCAACAGTCCCACCGATCTGTCCCAGGCACCCAACAGGCCAAATGCTTGCGCTCGAAGCAAGTGACTTGCCTGCGATCGATTAGGAAAGCGGTCAAGTTGTTCTAGCGCGAGTTGAGGTTTATTGAGTGCGAGTAGTAACTTGCAGACATTCACTGAGAAGGGTTCATCCATTCCACCGCTTCGGCCGGCGCGCGCGGCAAGCTCGGCCGCAGACGAATTGTCACCTTTGCTCCGCAGACAGATAGCATAGTTGTAGGCGATGTCTGCAGCATCGGGTTCGAGTGCTAACGCCATCGAAAGAAGCGGCTCGGCTTCTGAAAACTGCTGAGCCTGCATTAACACAGTGCCCAGTCCATAGAGCGCATCAACCTGTTGCGAATCTACACTCAACTGCTGGGTATAGAGTCGCTTAGCGGCATCGAGGTCGCCCCGGCGGTGTGCCGCCTCGGCTTGCTGAACCAAAGAATCCATCGTTATTTTTTACTCAAAAGTGCTGATACCTATCGCTCTAATACGCGTTGTATGTCTTAATATTGTCGCATACCATTTAACTATCAAGACGCCTTATTTAACGCAGCAATGCTAATCCGGCAATCACTATGACATGCTAGGCTATTGAAATGATCATCAACAACACTCTATCGCTTTCACCCGATTTGAAAGCCAATCCCTGGGAGCAAATATTCGCCGAAAAAGGACGAGTGCATATTCCAAATTTTCTCTCCGAAGAGTCCGCCTCAACTGTGTTCGAATGCCTCGACAGCCAGGCTGCTTGGAATCTTGTTTGCCAACAAGATGGGATTCATCAGGATCTAAATGAGAATATCGGTGCTGTTTGGAATGAGGAGCAGCTTGCCCTGTTTACGAAAAAATTGCACGAGCAGGCGAGCTCGCAGTTTCAGTATTTGTATAGAACGATACCCATCTACGATATTTATCACAAGCAGCTCATGCCCGAAAATTTTCTCAATGAAATTTTTAAGTTCCTCAATAGCTCGGCTTTTTTAGACTATTTACGCAACACTCTAGCAATGCCAGATATTGAATTCACCGATGCTCAAGCCACCTGCTATACCAGCGGTGACTTTCTCAACAAGCACGATGACAGCGCGCCCGGTAAGAACCGACTAGCGGGGTATGTTTTAAATTTGACACCCGCTTGGAATCCCAATTGGGGCGGAGCGCTCCAGTTTTATGATTCACACGATAACTGTGTCGACACACTCGTCCCTAGTTACAACGCGCTCAATGTTTTTAGAGTGCCGCAGCCGCATGCGGTGACCTACCTGCCCCCGTATGCCCTCGGCAAACGGCTATCTATTACGGGCTGGCTTCGAGCCGGCGCTGATCCTAGCGCTTAATCTTTTCGCTGCGCCAGTCAGCCCAGCAAACGACGCTCGAAGTTATTTCTGCTCTCGAGCAGGCACCACATCGAACGGCGCAGTTAACCTAAAGTCTGCGGTGTCTCCTTCAAAAGCGTAAGTACCATGCCATGTGTACGAGGGAAACAACACCAATTGTCCGGCCGCTGGATGAATAACCCTTTCGACCACTTCGCGCTCTCCTAACATAAGCGCGCTTTCACCAAACTTGATGCATCCGGATTGGCTCGCTTGGTCGGACAGGGTGTCTGGCAACGAAATGTAGCTCGCCGAGCTAATCCACCCTTCTGGGTGTACATGATTGACATGAAACCCCTGCGGTTTGAGTTTTACTGACCAGGAACCTGAGAACGTAAACTGGCCGCTCTTTGCTGTAGCCAGTCGACTTAAAAAGGGATGGTTCTCATCGGGCGAAAAACGCTGCAGGTAGCTTTCGACCACCTGAGTCAGCGCATCTTTGTAGCTCGCGAGTACAGGATTGCGCTTCTGCAACAAGCGCCCCGGCGTCTGCGTTCCAGACTTCAATGTCTGCTGAGTAGGCGCTACCTGAGCCCGATGCATTCCCAACAACACAGACTCCAATTCGGCGAGAAAGTTGTCAAGACTGCTGTAGCCTGCTGGAACTGGCAGCGTAAACACGCCGATATGATTTTCGTAATCTATAAGCCACTGATAGCGCTCATCGCCTAGCAATCGCCAGCAAAGCCCTTGTAAGGCCCACGTGAGCTGGTTCAATGGCGCATATAAGAATAGTCGATCAATTACTGCCTGTGCCAAATCATAATTTGCTTGAATAATATGCACTCGCACTAAATCTTGTGCGGTGCGTAGATCAAATGCTTGCCCAAGAGCCTTGGTGAAAGCGATCTGAGCTCGGCTATAGTCGAGTTTATTCGCTGCAAGCCTGCCTTGTACGTGGAGTAATGCAGCTGTGGTCTCAATTGATAGCGCCTGGTCCAACTGGTGTTGCGCAGTTTCATCGCGCCCTGTAGCACTCAAGCTATTGATGTAAGACAAGCGCAGGGAGATGTCGCGTGGCGACTGTACAATGGCTTTTTGATAGCTGCGCTCGAGCTCCTCATGTCTACCTGCCTGCCAGTAAAACTCATGCAGCGTTTCGTGAGCTAGAACAAAGCCAGGATTCTGTTCAATACTCTTTAAATACTCAGACTCTGCCTGTTCATGTTCGCCAGACTCAAACAACGCATTCGCGTAGTTGTAATGAATTTCCGCGTTTTTTGGCGCGAGCCCCAGTGCTATTTTATAGTTGGCAGTCGCAAGAGCTAGCTGCTCATTGAGTTTGTAACACAGAGCGAGGTTGTGTCTTGCAGTCACATGATTAGGATTAATCTCGAGTGCGCGTTGATAGTATTCTGTAGAGAGTTCGAAATTCTCTAACGCCTTATGCGCGTCCCCTAGCCCCGTCAGCGCACCGATGTCTTTAGAGTTTTGGGCGATTGCGCGGTCTAACTCGACCACAGCCGCCTCTGGACTCACAGAGATCAATAAGAGACCCAAATTTTTTAGAGCGTCTTGGAAATCAGGATTTAATTGCAAAGCTTGCCGATAGTGCTTTTCAGCGAGCAAATTGTTTCCCTGCTTAGCATAAACATTGGCTAGGTTATTATGCACCTCTGGCTGTTCCGATTGTCGGGACAAAGAGCGCAAAAGATAGTCTATTGCTGCGCTCAATTGATTCTGGTCTGCGCTTGCTAAACCTGCCAGATGGAGGAGATTTGGCTCCTCGGGTATTTTCTCGAGCAACGCGTTGATCTTCGCTAAGGCAGCGGGCTCGTGATTATTAATCGCCGCAAAGAGCTGCCCTAGTAATTGCTGAAACTGCTCGGGGTTGATGCCGGCCATATTCTTTCCTCTATGCAAAAAAAAACGGCGGGCCTAAGCCCACCGTTTTTACACTTCACTAAAACCCTTGGGTTATAGCTTGTAGCTAGCGCTTAAGAATACACGTGGGCCAAACAACGAGTAAGTCGATGGGAACGTGTTGCTCTGCTCAGAAACAGAACCCACCGGATTTGGCAGCTCATCAGTGACGTTCTGCACACCGAGTGTAAGTCTAGCTTTTTCATTGAATTGGTAAGCAGCGCTCAGATCAAGGTAGTACATCGCATCGATCTGAGGTGCCGCCAAAGTATTGGCTGCAACTGGTCCGTTTGCAATGCGATCGTCGTCAACTTCCCCTAGGAAGCGGAGTAAACCTGACACAGTCCAAGCACCTGAGGTCAGTGTCGCGCGCGTATTCCACGCGATATCGGTATAGGGCGACCCGCAAGTGTTGCCGAAGCTGCCAGCACAAACGTCGACTCGATCAGCAAGTTCAGCTACCGGAGTAGAGTCAAATTTATCTAGGAACGTGCTGTTAAATGTTACGTTCAACGTAGAGCCTTGACCTCCGATACCAAAATCTAACTCAGTAGCATAGTTTACGTTAAGGTCAACACCACTAGTCTCGATCAGACCAATGTTAGAGTTTAAGACGTTTACTAGGCCAACATTACCATCCGAGCGGCGCGTTATTGCCTGACAGAAAGGCGAACCCGCATCTTTGACTACGTTGTAGCAGAGGTCGAGCACATTAGAAACACTGCCACCAAGTACGCTAATCGCATCTTCAATCTCGATGTTATAATAATCGACGGTAATATCTAAACCATCCATAGGCTGGATCACAGCGCCTACGGTAAAGGTATTTGAAGTCTCTTCCTTCAGTCCAGGGTTACCACCGAACGTACCTTGAATCTGAGAGTTCGCTTGTTCGAAAACTCCAACATTAGCCGCAGAAACACCCATTGCTTGACACAATGCTACGTCAGTAGTTCCAGATTCGAAACCGTTAGAGGCACACGGATCAGACGCACTAGGAAAGCCGTTGCTCTGGCCTAGAAACAATTCCGATACATTAGGGGCGCGGACTGCTTCTTGATAACCAACTCTAAAGCTTAGCATTTCAATCGGTGAGTAATTGATTGCTGCAGCAAACGACCCAACGCTACCGATATTTGAATAGTCTGAGGTTCTAGCTGCGGCCCAGACAGTTAATGCTTCAACCATAGGCTGGTCTTGCATAACCGGTATTGATATTTCACCAAAAAAGTCAGATGAACTGTATCCACCAGTTGTTGCTTTGCCGGCATTAAAACCTAGTACATCACCTGAAGACAGAAAGCTGTCTGGACGGAAGCTAGACGAATCAGATCGATGCTCGTAGCCGACTACGACTGCGATGGGCACGTCTGATGTTGGAAGTGTGAGCCAGTCTCCTGAAAGACTTGCTCCAAAAACTTCCTGCTCAATGCTGGTTATGTTAGTCGCGCCTATGTTAACGAAGTCGATGGCGGCTTGCGAGATATTGCCCGCACCAAAAATATTCATTGGAGCGCACCCGTTAGATGTATCTTGGCAAGCGAGACCATCGTCTGTGACGGCTGCGGCCTGAACAAATCGCGAGGCAGAAACGTCGTTGTTGAGCGCATTACTGTTATCAAGGTTAGAGAGGCTATAAGACGCATCGAAAGACCAGCTGTCAGTGATTTCTCCCGTAGCACCGAGTAGGACACGGAAAGCGTCTCGAGTATCTACAGACTGACGAGAGCCGTTTTCAACCATTCGACGGCCAATATAGAGTGGAACGTTTCCATCTGAATTGGCAGTAGCACCCCTTAGAGCAGTTTGGGCATTTGGGCCGAAAAACGCGCTGTTAGGATTCACAAATACTGACGTAAACGCTGGAGTCGGAGCCAGTTCTTGCGGTACGAGATTACGAGAGAAATTCATCTCACTATAGACTTCCACCGTGTCAGTTAAATCATAGTGACCCATGGCGGTTAGGAGATAGCGCTCCTGCGGTAATTGCAGGAAGTTATCAGGAGCGTAATTAAAGCGATCTCCTGGCTCTTGCCATGCCCGGCCTTCGCCATTCGCATCGAAGATGCCGAGCGTGTCGCCGTTAGGTAACGTTGGGCCGCCGAATACGCGGGTACCAGGGACACCTGAAGAACCGCCTGGAACAAGGGCAGGCTTACCATCTACAGTTCGATCCCCTAGTGCGTTGCTAGAGAAAGCGCGAGCGTCTGAGAAAAGGGCCTTGCGAGACATGTAGGAAGCGTAAAGAACCGCATTGCCTCGACCATCGTCAAAATTACCACCGATAGTTACGTCAAAGTTATATTTCTCGGCGTCCCCTTCGCTAGTAATATCATAAAGACTAGTGATTTCCATACCTTCAAAATCGTCGACCAGCTGGAAGTTAACAACACCAGCCATTGCGTCAGAACCGTATACGGCAGAAGCACCACCGGTCAAAACGTCTACCTGCTTAATTAACGTAGCAGGAATCGAGTTAAGGTCGACTACACCTGACTGTGTAGCAGGGATGTAACGGCGACCATTCACCAGGACCAGAGTACGTGAAGTACCCAGCCCACGAAGATCGACACGAGCTGTGCCGTCACCAGGATTATTAGAACTAGGACCAAATGATGGAATAGTTGACGGAAGCTCATTCAATTTTTGCTCGACATTGAGGATGCCGGAGATTTGAAATTCTTCACCAGAGACAGTAGTGAACGGGCTAACAGCTGCCAGATCTGCGCGCTGAATGCGTGAACCTGTAATAACGACTTCTTCGACCATCTGATCTTGAGCGAAGACGCTTGGAGCGATACCCACAGAACCTGTGCCAGCGATAGCAGCAAATGCTACGCTGAAGGCGTGTGCCTTGCGGTTTAATTTGAACATTTATAGTTCCCCTGCAATAGATAATAGAGGGCTACTATCAACCTGATCGATAGCGCCTATCCTTTAGTTGTAATTAAGTAGCACCACGTACTGCATAGCGCGTGGCGCGCATATTACATGGATTCAGAGAATACTTGAACAACTTTGCCGCTTTTTGGGCCCTAAAAAACACTATTTCGCCATATTTCGATGCTTTGCAGCTTAAATTGCCCTCTGATACTCAAATTCTATGACAATTTCACAAGGTTTGATCATATTTTGATCCCGATGTGTTTGGAAATACCAAGATTCAAGTATGGACTGCCATAATCGGCGGCAATTAGGGTTACATTGTCACGGGAATTTGAAGCCAGAACTTAGAGACTAGGCTGCACTGCGGGGAAGTCTACACCAAATAATTGAAACATAAAGAAACAATTAAGAACAAGAAATGTTTATGAAGGCCGAACAGAGAACCTGTAGCCGGCGCCTCGAACCGTCTGCACCAGACGCGCATAATCAATTGTCGCGCCCTCTACCGACGACAAGGCCTTACGTAGCCGACGGATGTGCACATCGATTGTGCGCTCTTCGAGATAGACATTGCCGCCCCAAACTGAGTCTTGTATGTGATCGCGGCTGAACACCTTTTCTTGATTCATGAGGAAGAATTTGAGCAGGCGAAACTCAGTGGGTCCCATATCTACAGACTTGTCCTCGATTGTGATTCGGTGACTCGTGGGGTCTAGCTGCAAGTCGAACACTTGCAATGCTTTGTTCTTCTGCTTGTCGTCGATACGGCGCAATACAGTCTTGATGCGGGCAACGAGCTCGCGTGGTGAGAAAGGCTTGGTGACGTAATCATCTACGCCTTCACTTAAGCCTTGTACTTTATTGTCCTCGCTGCTTTTGGCAGTGAGCATGATTATGGGAATATTGGCGGTGAGGTCATCGCGGCGCAGACGCCGAGCAAGCTCGATACCACTGCCACCAGGCAGCATCCAATCGAGCAAAACCAAGTCGGGCTTTTTATCGATGATCGACACATGTGCGTCGTGGGCGGTGGCTGCGCTGATACTATTAAATCCTGCGAGGTCTAAAGTAATGCTCACCATGTCGCGGATAGCGGCTTCGTCGTCGACGATCAAAATAGTAGATTCGGACATAGTACTCAAACCCTCAGCAAGAACCACTAACAGTCCTCTTTTGAGAACGTGTTATCTAGACGACATCGTTTTTGTTACCC
>Ga0206130_10003047_pt1 | contig 22470 bp, 15 predicted proteins | sample Helgoland_Spring_9_FD_148637 | JGI IMG/M metagenome (GOLD analysis project Ga0206130, IMG submission 148637) | Pelagic subsurface seawater microbial communities from Kabeltonne, Helgoland, North Sea - Helgoland_Spring_Bloom_20160512_1 | ecosystem: Environmental > Aquatic > Marine > Epipelagic ... | reverse complement strand
GAATAATGGTTGTGGGGAGTGAACTGAGCAATCCACCGAGCGTTCCACCAAACTTTTCAATCGATACAGTCGCGAAGATGGCCATCGCTCCAGCCAAGATAGCAACCCAAACAACCGACATTTAGAGTATGCCCCAAGAAGAAGATGAAGGGACTGATGGAGAAACAGACGTTGCAGCACTGATCCATCCCAATCCAAGGATGCCCAATAACAAAAAAGCACAACCAGATCCTTTGCGCCAAGAGCGTTTTTTCATCCAGTCTTCATCATTCATCGAAGTCTCCATTCAGCAAATCGTTCAGTTGATTGTTTTGAACTAGAGACTGTATATCACTGAAGCCACCAATCAACATGCCTTTTACAAAAATCTGAGGAAACGTTGGCCAACCGGACCACATTTTAATTGCCAATCGCTCTTTCCATTGTGAAACATAAGACCCATATTCCAAATAGGTGTAGGGGATTGTTTGAGCATTCAACAGTTTTTGTGTTCTTTGCACAAATGGATTCCAAGCCATTCCAACGACAACAATATCTTTTTGTTGAACGTGTTGTATGACCTCTTCTATTACGTCGGAGTGGTATGAACGGACTCTGTCTGAAATCGCAGAAGAGATGTTCTGAATGGTTGGACGCGTTGTTGGTATTTTTTGCACCATGTGTGCTCCCAAAAGTAAGGTGTATTCTGATGTATAGTGGTTTGTGAAAAAAAGTCTACTGGTACTATGACCTATTGTTGTATATTGGTAGGCTAAACCTGTGTCTTACTATTAAGGAGTACTTATGTTGCTTGTCCTTTCAATGGTCTTATCGAATGCCTTTGCTTATGTTGACCCAGCCTGTATGGCAACTGCCGATACGGATGGAGATGGTGTTGCTGGGCCTGCTCCTGAAGGATACTCCGAAGAGAGTCAAAACAATTACTTGTTGAACTTCTATTCATTGGCCACTACCTTTTCAGCATTGCATGGTCCCATTCCGCATGAACCAGGAACCGGTTCTATGGGATTGGAACTGTCTATGATGCCAGCATTAGGCTGTGATAAAAGATTGGTTCTTAATTATACAAAAACAGAAGATACCAATAAGACTCCTGTTCTTCCAAGACCACGAGGTTCTTTTGCTTTTCCAAGTATTGATTTGGCAAATGGAAAGTCTATTGTACCATACGCTGGATTTGGGTACGTGCCACCAGTACCGATTGGCGGAACTCGTAATGTGATGATTTCGATGGAAGCTGGAGCGGGGTATGCCGATTTGGCTGAGGGTAAATTGCAAGCTGGTTTGCGATATCATGCGACTCTTATGCGCACTGTTGGAGAGATTGCGACGCCCTTTGATATTGAGGATCCTGCATACATTGACTTGTATTTGGGTTCTACATTCGGACTCGATGCTTCTGTCGGATACAAAGCAGGTTCGTTCACACATTATGCTTCGGCCGGTTGGCTTGACGTCAGTACCTTCTTTTATATTGATGATGATGCAACTATCTCCAACAATACAGCGCCGTATGCTGGTCCAACTTTTTCTGTTGGTTCTCAATGGAAACCAAAAGCCTTTCTGGATGTGGCTGGTGAGTTCTATGCTGCTCCGACGACGTTCTTTGACTTAGATGGGTTCAACATCTCTCCACAAGATGGCTCTATTTATACGGCTCGATTTAAGGTAGCGTATTTGTTTTAAATACTGAGTGTCAGTACGCTACAATTGTTTCGTGTGTTCTTGTGCACAATGATCGAATGGTCGTATAGAAATCCCATTACATGTATGTTGGTACGGTAATGGGATTTTATTGTACGAATGGTACACGCTTGGTCTTGTTTATGAGTCCTGTTTATTAAAACTGCGTTCTAAGGCTTCAATGATTCGAGGTCGTAACTCATTGGGTTCAATGATGGCATCTAGTGAACCCACTTCAATGGCCCGTTGGACACTGTGAATGGCATCAAATTCAGCTGCTATGACCCCTCGTTTTTCCAATGTTAAATCATTTGCAAGACGATTTCGTTCTTCAAGTAACAATGGGTTTTCGGTTCTTCGGGCTATAGATAGTTTTTTGTCGAGTTCTACCAAACGTGGATCTTGGTTGACCAATTGTCGTACTTTCCTTGGAAAAACGACGGCTGCTGCAGGTGCTCCACCAATAACAGAAGCAAATGATCCATTGACCGCGATGGCTGTAATGTTTGGATTGAGGGCCTTGGAAAATACCACATAGGCACCACCATGGTACCGACCAATGACCACAAAGACGATGGGGCTCTCACAGTTGACAACTGCTCTACCAATCTCAGCACCGAACTCGAGTTGCAATCGTCGCAATGATTCAGGAGAACCATCAAATCCACTAAGGTTTGCAAGAACAACAACAGGTGTTTGTCCACTGGCGGCATTGATGGCACGAGCAATCTTTTTGGAACTTTGTGGAAATAAGGTGCCACCTGTCCATGTATCGGGGCCATCTAAGGGGACGCGTCCACGGCGTAATATTGGTTGAGATTCAATACCAACCACAGTGCTCGAAATACCGCCAATGTGTGCAGACCAAACGACTGCAGACTCTCCCTGATGCAGTTGTGCAAATCGCTCAAGCGGAGGACTGTCTTGATCGATTAAGGCACGCATTACTTGACGAATGGCAAAGGGTTTTTTACGCTCAGGATTGTGCTCTTTCGAGAAGATATCTCCAATGCGAGAAAAATGAGGATGGTTGCTGTCAGAATAAGGGTGCAAACAAATATTTCGATTTTTAGAATCGTTTGTAATCTGTTTTGGAGACCGACCGGTTTTTGGATCTGAAAAAGTGTGTCGATAAACCTCGAATAGAACTGTATAGGCTTCTTCTAGATCAGATACACGATATTGAGCTTGGCCATTCGGTCCCATGATTCGTGCAACGCCTCCAATGCCTCGTTCATCTTCAGCAGATACACCACCAGAGAAGTCCAAGGCCTTTTTGCCCGTTAGAACCATAGCGGCTTGAGTCGTCATGATGAGGACGCCTTTGGTATGCATTAGCATTGTGGCCTCGGCATTCCAATAAGATTGTGCTCCCACATTGATCCCATGCACAATGACATGAATCGTACCACCCTTTTGGGTGAATCGAATGATTCTTTCTAGAACTCTTGCTGTCCAGTCTAGGTTTTCGGTTCCGGAGTCCATAGCAATCATTGCACCGGCAGAAATGGGTACCCACTCCACTGGTATTTGTAATTCTTCTGCCAAATCCAGTGCCGCAATAATACGGACACACTCTTTTTCAGCGAGAGACCCCATTGCCTTGGTTGAATCAGATCCAATCCATACTCTCTGCATCCCCTGGGGAAACTTACTGGTGATATTGTTGATGAGACCAATGACGACACCACAGTCATTTTGTCCAAAGGGACGAAGTACAGGGGTTAATTGACCTGCCACGTTCATATCGTATTCTTGAAAACGTCCCTGTTGCATATCTGGATGGGGGATGTTCAATGTAGTGGGTGAACCTTCCAGCATTCGAATGATGTCATAAGGATAGACATGACCAAATTTTTGTGCTCGAACGACCTTCATGTCGTAGTGAGACATTGGGGATATTCGAAGATGGTTGTTCAACCAGTTGAACTCCATTTGATTGTTTCCAGATCGTCGAAGTTGCACGGTGGACCATTGGAAGCGACTGGCTCTGGTTCGTACATGGATTTGCACTTCTCTTAGGTTGAGGCCACGTGTGTAGGGTTCGAGTTGTTTTGCAAACAATTGTAGTTCTGCTTCGTTGGTGTCTAACTGCGGGTGAATGTGAAAGTACAGCCAGTTCCATTGAATGCGAGACCGTTTGCTTCGTTGAGATTGCGTGCTTCGGATTGCCCGTACAGCCTCAAAGAAAACCCGTTCAAAATGTCGTAAAGGAAAGGCAGAGCCTTGTGTTGCTGAACCGAATACTTCTGCGAGCACAAAGATCCGTTCATCGCGTTTGTTGCTATGAGCGTGTCCCAAAAATGCATAAATGTGTTCTTGAGAATAAATTCGTTTGAGATTGAAGTCTTGGAGCTTCTCTAAATGTAAACGGTTTGCCACTTGTGGGTGGATATCGTTGAGTAAAGTTTGAAAGCGCCATTGTCCACGTTGATGAACAAAGGTTCGATGGTGTGCAAGACCATCATTCATCCAGGTAAGCGTAATGCGTTTTGGATGCATCCCCAAAAGCATCAACAATTCTGGGGCTTTCTCCAACCAAGATTCATCCAGTCGTGTCGGAACAACAAACTCTAAATACGTTGCAGGATGGACTAGATGTTGCAAGATATCAACAACATCAGAATGCGTCGTCTCTTGTGTGAACAGGATGGATAGGATTCGTTCCGAGGTGTTAACACGCCCCTCCACGAGTGCATGGCCATTGATGTCTGCATCATGTTGCCATTCGTATGTTTCACCAATGTAAAATCGTCGAGTCAATGCTTCAATGATGCGATGTGGTTGATTGAACTCTTGCATTTGATAGAGTGTTTGTTGCAAGGATTGCGGTGATCTACCCAACTTCCGCATGACGGTTCGGACGACTTTACTTTTCGCATCATAGGATTCCATGCTCGCAAACATTTCATGTACCGCACTTCGCAACTCTTCCAAGTGTCGACGGTTTTCTCCGTGTGCAAAGAACAGGTGGTGTGCATGAATGGCATTGTCTTGAACGTAAGGGTGTTCAGCACGTGCTGCTTGTCCTGTTTTTTCTAAGATATCTTCCAAGGTATTTGGCGGTTCCCAGTTTGTTTGATGCAGACGAATAAAGATGCGAAGCAATCCTGAGGTGACGTGGTGTCCCCATGCTGTATTGTCATTGGCCAATGCCAATCTAAATAGTGCTTCTTTAAGCCAATCATCAGCCTTTAAGGATTCAATATGGTACCAATGAAGGGCTTTGTTGAGGATGTCCTCGACGCATTCTAAGGTGGTCTCATCGTGGTGTTGTCGACAAAAGTCATAAAAAGCGGCATGGGCTGCAATGGTTGTTGTGGAGTCAAGATCCAACAATGCATTTCGATCCAACAACAATGCGGAATCCGCAAACATTTCCAAACAAGGAATAAACGTATTCCATATTGCAGGCGTTTTACTGTTTGATATCAGAGATGAAGACTCTAAGATTTGGTCCACCATTTTGGTCATTGCTGGGGTAATGTCAAAACCCAATACAGAGGCTCTGAACAAAGCATGAATCTCTTCGATAACTTGGTCTCGGTTCTCTTGACCGAGTGTATCCAGACGTTGAAGATCAATGGTGCCATCATTCCATAGTTCTTCCAACAACAAACGATGCGGGCTTTCAAACCCTTGTGATTCAACACTTTGGTCTTCCGACTCATCCTCCAACTCCAATACCAATAAGGAGTCCCCAATCAACACTTGTTGATTGACCTGGCAAAGGATTTCTCGGACGGTACCCGACTCAGATGCAAATACACCAAGTTCCATTTTCATGGCTTCTAATGTACACAAGCGGTCGCCAACATGTACAACATCTCCTGCAGAGACTGAAATTCCCACGATGACGGCAGGTGTAGGTGATTTTACAATCCCACCAGAGGAACGTTCAATGGTATGGCTATACCCATCTAATTCTACAGTAATTCCAGCACTTCCATAGGAATACAAGATTTTGTGTCTTTGTTCTCCTATCCACATTTCTGCGATGTGAGGGGCAATACTTTTGAGTTGTACCCGATGTAGTTGCTCCGAGACTTCGACAACAAAGTCGTCTACATCCCATGCTCCAACAAGCATGGAGTATTGTGTTCCGCGTAAGCGTAATTCCACAGCATGACCTTCATTGCTTGGAAATTGAACTGGAATACCATCTTGGCATTGTTGAAAGAAACGATCTACGTTGGCATGTGTGTGTCGTTTGTATTCTAAGATCGCTGCAGCCAATAGGGCTTCCGTTTCTGCTCCAACTCGAACTACAGATCCTGCAGCCATGGCTCTATCCAACCAATCAGTTGAGGCGGTGGCCTGTACAAATTCATCATGACGTAAAATATCCAAAAGAAACGCTTGATTTGTCGCTCCATCTTCAACTGCGGCATCCAGTTCCAAACAGGCTCGACGTGCTCTAGCAATACACAATTCGCGAGTGGGGGCCCATATGATAATTTTGGCGATCATGGAATCAAAGTGTTCTGAGATTTCAGACCCTTCTGTGACGCCACTGTCTATTCGTATTCCTGGTCCTGCTGGCGGTCTGAATATTGCCACTCGTCCTGGGGCTGGTCGGAAGTCTTTCTCTGGGTCTTCAGCATTGACTCGAAGTTCGATGGCATGTCCATGAATCAGGTTCACTGGTGGAGTCCAAGCCCACCCTAAGGCTATCGAGATTTGGGCTTGTACCAAATCTGTCCCTGTGATGGCTTCAGTGATGGTATGTTCAACCTGTAGGCGCGAATTAACTTCCAAGAAGGTTGTGGTTCGGGACATTGGTTCATACAAGAACTCTGCCGTGGCAACACCTTTGTAATTACACAACTGTGCTAGGTTTTCTGAAGACTCCATCAATAATGATCCGATGTCTTCAGGCAAGATGGGCGAGGGTGCTTCTTCGATGACCTTTTGATTCTTACGTTGGATAGAACAGTCGCGGATTCCTACGGCATGTGCCTTTGTACTGGTACAGACCAGTTGCACTTCAATGTGTCTGGCATTAGAAACACACCGTTCCAGTAATATCCCGCCCTGTCCAAAAAACTTTTCCACTTCACTCTGGACGGTTTCTATTGTTTTTTGTAAGTTCTCAGGCTGTTTGACTTTGCGGATTCCTCTTCCACCACCCCCAGCGGATGCTTTGACCATAAGAGGGTAGCCAATGCGTTCTCCTTCCGCGAGCAATTCTTCTAGAGTCCACTCTGCTTTGTATTCTGACCATGGTGCCAATGGTACACCTGCTTTTTCAGCGAGGTACTTTGCAGCAATCTTGTCTCCCAATTGACTCATGGCATCAGACGAAGGACCGAGGAATACAATATTGTGTTGTTCTAATTGTTGAACAAAGATTGGATCTTCCGAGACAAATCCCCATCCGGGCCAGACTGCATCGCATCGATGTTTGTGCAACATCTCTATGATCCAATCGTGATCACAATACGCATTGAGAACTTTTCCATTTTCTTGTGGTCGAAGGATACCACCAATACACACAGCTTCATCCGCTTGTCGTACAAAGGGCATATGTTCATCAGGCTCTGTGTACAGCGCGATTCCTTTAATGCTTGTGTTGTGAATGAGGTTGAACTCATCCAACGCACGTAAAAATCGAACTGCTGGTTCACCACGGTTGATGATGGCCACTCTTGAAAAGGGTTGGGTCGTCATGTTTGTCATCCTTAGGCTTATTTGTTCTTTCCTTTATTGCAATTTAGGGGGATTTTCAAATGTGTGCTCTTTGAATGTCATATCTCTGAAATGTGGATAAAGAGTAATGAAGAACACAAAATTTGGGTGATAGCATGAATAGAACAACGATGGCTGTGTTGACCTCTGGTGGGGATGCCCCAGGAATGAATGCTGCGCTTGTGGCATTGGTTAAAACTGCATCCGCTAGTGGGTGGTCAGTTATAGGCGTAGAAGATGGTTATGACGGTTTGATGGATGGTAGATGGCGTCCTCTCCTGTCAACGGATGTTGATGATTATGCCCGAGATGGGGGTACCTTTTTACGTTCGGCAAGATCTGAGGCCTTTCGAACGAGCGAAGGTCGTCAACAAGCGGCTGTACGATTGCGCAATGCAGGTTGTAGTGTGTTGGTTGTTATCGGTGGGAATGGTTCTTTGACGGGTGCGCATATTTTTGGCGAAGAAAGTGGGATTCATGTGGTTGGTATTCCAGCCAGTATTGACAACGATATTGCCTGTACATCTCTTTGTATTGGGGTGGATTCAGCAGTCAATTCCATCGTTGAAGCGTGTGATAAAATATCGGATACGGCAAGATCTCATCGCCGTGCCTTTATTGTTGAGGTTATGGGGCGAGAGTGTGGATATTTGGCGATGGCTTCTGCGATTGCATCTTCCGCGGATGCCGTTTTGTTTCGAGAGCAAGGAAAGGAAGAATCTCAACTGGTTGATGAATTGAAATCGGTGATTCGTCATGCGTACTCTGAAGTTCGAAACAAACGCCGTGTTCTCATCATCAAAGCTGAAGGGGTCGATGTATCGACGGCATCGCTGGCTGAGAAATTAGAAAGCACCATGCAAACGGAAACCAATGGTGCAACATTGCGGTACACCATTTTGGGACACGTTGTGCGTGGAGGACGTCCATCTGCATTGGATCGAATCATTGGTTCTAGAATGGGTTTTGCGGCAGCCCAACTCGCAATAGAAGGGCATACACAAATTATGGTTGGTTGGAGACCATATGAGCAAGGTGAATCCACACAAGATCCAAGAGTGTGTTATTTTGCATTGGAGAAGGTGTTGGCAGACACCAAACGGCTGTTGGATGGGACGCACCCTACAACCAAAGAACGTCTGGAAATGCTGGCTCAAGTTCAGAATATTTTATTGTTGTAAGTTGTAAATTGAGGAAAGAGGCAGATTATGAGTCAAGTCAATCGGTATCGTGAGTTGACCTTTGCAGCAGTAGCACTGGGTATTGTACAAGGAATTGTCCTGAACATAGCATTCGTGTATGCTGCTTTGACATTGGGGTTCTCCATTGGCGGGTCGACCGTGGCTGCGATTATTGGGTATGGTTTGTTGCGTGGTGTTCTGAAAAAGGGAACGATTGTTGAAAACAACATCAACCAAACCATTGCATCAGGAATTAATACAGCTGGGACCGGAGTGGTTTTCACCTTACCTGCATTGTTTATGTTGGATGCAAAGATGCGCTCAGAAACAGGAATCGGATTGCTTGAAGAGGAGGGCAATTGGATACAACTGCTAACCGGTATTACACTCGGTGGAATCGCTGGTTCTATTCTGGGTGTGGTGTTGATCATACCTCTTCGAAAGCAAATGATTGCCTTGGATCGTCTTCGATTCCCATCGGGAGTGGCTGTTGCTGAGATCCTTAAAACTGGTGGTGCCAGTTTGGATAAATTTCGTTTGCTGTTGTTGGGCGTTGCGATTTCAGGAGTCTGGAAATTAATTTTGGCGACAGGGATTATCAATCGTCCTGGTGTTTTGATGGCCGAGGAATTGAATATTTCGATGGGCTTCATTCCCGATTACTTCGCTCCTGTGTTGTATTTGTCGTTGATGAATGTTGCCGCTGGTTTGTTGTCTGGAAGGGGTGGCGTGCCATTCTTTGTAGGTGGTGTATTGGCTTGGTGGATCATTTCTCCAATGGCTGTACAACTAGGATGGATTGAACCGACATCTTTATATCAACTGGCAGAGTTTCGGGATGGTGCAATCTCTAATGGAACAGAGACCTTCTCGTTATTGCATGGTGATATGATTCGTCCATTGGGCATCGGAGTATTAATTGGTGGTGCCCTCATGGGGGTCGTGGCGGCTTTTCCGGCCGTACGAAGTGCATTTGTCTCGCTGGCTTCTGCTGCAAAATCAAAATCTGTAGGCAATAGTATTGGTGGTGACGAACTTTCGCTCAATGTTGTGATTGGAGGAACCATTCTAGCGGTGTTGTTGTTCTTTTTTGCATCCTATATGACACCGGGTGTTTCCTTTGGCCAGGCTGTTCTGTCTGCTACGGTGGGTACTGTTTGGCTCGGTGTAGCAGGGCTCATTGTTGCTCAAGCCACTGGGATGACGGACATCTCTCCGATGAGTGGAATGGCGTTGATTTCTGTAACCCTCATGATGTTTTTGTTGAACAACAACGTTGCTGCTGCAATGGTTGTTGGGGTCGCTGTGTGTGTTGCCATCGGTCAAGGTGCTGATATGATGCAAGATTTGAAGACTGGTTTTATTGTCGGTGCACGGCCCATTAAACAACAGATTATCCAGTTTTGCGTGACGTGGATTGGTGCAGTGGTTGCCATTTCAGTGGTGTACCTCATTTGGTCCAGTGGCCCGAATGGTTCAAATGGCTTTGGTCCTGGAACGGCTTTTCCCGCACCTCAGGCTGGTGCATTAATGGGAATTGTAGACGGTGTGGTAAATGGAAATATCCCAGTGGATAAATACTTTTTGGGTGGTACGATTGGTGTGTTGCTGGGAGCCGCACCCGCCAGTGGATTGGGCGTGTTGGTTGGATTGGCAATGTACTTACCGTTCTCTATTACACTTGGATATGGAATCGGGTGTTTTATCAATATGTTCTTGATCAAACGCTATGGAGAATCCTTTTTCAACAATACGTTGGTTCCATTGGCAGCAGGACTAATTGTGGGAGAGGCGTTGATGGGGGTCGGATACACCATTTACCAGATTTTGACTGATTCTATGGGGGCTGAAACAGCCTCAGTGTGGATGGAGGTATTGGGAGGTGTATATGTTTAATCAACGTTGGGTTGGAGTTATTCTATATTCCTTAGGAATCTCCATTGCTGCGATTGGTGCTGCAAAGATGCCCCAAGATGGGAATACATGGTCAGACACACTGTATTGGTTCAATGATGGTGTCATGTTGACGATACTCGGATTGTGGATTTGGCGTAGTGCCCCAGTTGAAAAGAAAGAAGAGAATCTGGGTAAAGAACGCACTCCGATTCAATTAATTCGCGAGATACAGCCGATTTTAGATGATTTATATCGAAACGTAGATGATTTGGAATGTTACCAAATTCAGGAGTACGTTAAGATTCTCAGAGAACAATATCTGTTGCCTCTTGAAAGGGTTCGCAGTCAGATTGTTGCCAAGATTGGGTTGGAAAAATCCGCAGAACTCTTGATCGCCATTTCTTATGGTGAACGTGTCATCAACCGGATTTATTCGGCTGCATTGGATGGACATCATGATGAAGCAGTAGAGTGCACAGAAGAAGCCCATGGTGCATTTGTTGAAGTATTGGAATTGACTCGAAAGTTGCTTACTTAGAGTATATTCTCCAAAGTTAACGAGATGATAGAACTATGTGTGCTCATTAATATCGTATGTATACTTGTGCTTTGTAAGACAGACGTGCAATGAAATATTGAGTAAGGATGTAGAAAAGAGATTGGTTGAGTTGCCAGTCTTTTAATTTACTCTATGTTTAATTGTGCATGAGGCACTGAACGAAATGGTCTTCCCTAATGGGTATTGATGTAAGTGATTACTTAAGACCAATCGGTAAACTTGGGTGGGTTTAATCTCCTTTACCGCCCAAGTTTTTTATTTTAGCGTATGGCCAGTAAGCGATGCGTTTTCTAGTGTCCACAGTTGAAGTTCTGATGATGTTGTACTCCATGTTCCCACTGTGTTTGATTGTATTTGTGGCTCGGTGAAAAGCATCTTGCCTTCTGCGTCCCAAACCACATGATGAGTACTGTTGTTCCCAGTCATGTAATGTATCTGATTGACATATTCGATACCTGTTGGTGAACCATCAATCGTTTTAAGAGGAGAGGTGTTGATCACTTTACCTTGAATACTATACTGATGAAATTGAAATTGTGTTCTACCCTCAGTTGTTTTGGTTGTGGGATTATTGTCTTCTAGAGGATCTTGTGATGTTAGTACACCAATAAATAAGCCTTCTGTATCAGAGATGGCGAAGGTCATATCTAGAACATTGCTTTGTGGTGTTGTGTTCAATAGGCGTATGCTTTTGGGTGGCAATCGATCCACAGTGGAGTCTCCCACTTCGGTCAAAGACATCATCCAAGCACCCGTATCCGTATGAAATCCAATTAAGGGAATGTTGGCTTGAGTGATGGCTTGGATTGTCTGGTGTGGTTTGTTTCCTTGATACAGTTTTCGAAAAGAGAGTGCTCCTGTTCGATCGACAATTACAAGCTGGAGTGTGCCCATTGTTTCTGAGTTTCCCTGAGGTACCCAAATCGGAAGCATAAATCGCCCTGCGATATCCGTCATTGCAGAACCGATGGTTTCAAACACAGGCCAAGGAATGGATATTCGTTGAAGTGAACCAGATCTGTCTGTTGTTCTACTTTGAAGATGGAGTTGTTGCTTCTCTATCCAATAAATATGATGGGTAGAGCCTAAATGTATGCTGCTTCCATAAGTGCTGTTGGGCTTTAAGGTGGCCAGATACTCTGATTGTTTGATGCCTTGAAAGAGGTACTGCTCTTTGTTGTTTAGAGTGTTCATCACCCACAACACTTCTGTTGTATTTGTAAACAATGGGTTTGATAGAACTGTCCAGTCGATGTCATTCATGACTTGTGGATGGACGACAATGGTGTGTTCGAACGGCATTGCTGATGTAAAGGGTGTTTGTATCGACAGGTTATGGTCTCCCTTAAGCCATGCCGCAGAATTTGGGATCTCAAAACGAATTTCTTGTACCTGTCTGGGAGACAATGTCCGTTTGTGTTCCGTCGCTTGTTCTGGCTTGGTGGAATGTATTCGTTGTGTTCCCTGAAGATTGTTTACTGTAAATTCCACACGCCATCTGTCTAATCCAATATCAGGTATGGTTTCAGGTTCAGTACCGTTGTTGAACAATTGAATGTCTACAATTACGGATTGTCCTGCAACGTGATGATCTGGGACGGTGTATGAAACATCCACTTCTGCATGCAGTAAAGGGATGTGTAGAAAAGTAAGCAGTGTCATCATCGTCATTATTGGTTCTCCTGTATCCATTGAAGCGCTTCCGATTTACTTTGGATACGCTCGTGTAATTGTTCCAATCTAATTTTGTGCAACCATTTACCCAGTTCCACTCCTTTATAGCCAAGGGCCAGCAAGTCGCGACCACTGACAATATTGGGTAAAGGAGTTTCAATGATACCCCGTTGTTGGGCCTCAGTTCGATTGGCTTCACTGTGGTTGTACTCAATCTCAGGGGCTTCAATAGAACTGGCAACATCACACAAGAAATGTATGTCAAAGTGTTCTCTGCAGAGATTTTGAACGACGGTGCTGTGCGAATTTATCAACATTGGAGCACACTTTTTCGAACTGAGAAGTGCCTGGATTAGGGGGAAACCAAGATACTTCTCAATACCCATGCGCTCCATTGTCAATTTGGTATCTTCTACGGACAAATCAAATGTTAACAAGGCCCAAAAAAGACCCATGGTGCGACCTCGATTTTCAGGATCTCTAAAGTGTGAACCTTTCTTCAAACGTTCAACCATTCGCTGTTGTTTTGGCGTGCTTAACGTTGCGAATTCAGGGAAGTAATTTTGCAGTGCGTTCAAACGAAGTAAAGACTCTACTGCAATAGAGGGGTCTGTACTTTTGAGCCATCCTTTCTCCAATTCTATCCAGACTCGTTCTTTGGGGAGTTCTGCAAAGTCAGTTTGTTGTGTGAGTTCCAAACACAACTGATGCAGTTCTGGCGACATTGAACACTGTAAGCGTGCTGTAAATTGACACACTCGAAAGACACGCAACAGATCAGCAGCAAAGTGCTGGGGATCGGTCGCTCTAAGAATTCGATTGGTCAAATCCTGTTGCCCCCCAAAAATATCAACCAACATTTGGGTTTGCACATGAATCAACATGGCGTTGATGGTGAGGTCTCTTCGTTTACAGGCCTCTGTTACTCCTATGTCAGGCGCAATATGACCATCATGGTGAGGCAATGCAACATCGATTTCCAATTCATTCTTTTTGAATGGGAGCAGTTTCCATACGCCAAAACTTTTACCAACCGCTTTGAACGGTCGAAATTCTTGAAGAATGATATTCATTTGTTCGTGACTTACACCATGGACTTCTAAATCAATGTCCTTAGATGGAATATTCAACAGATGATCTCGAACACTACCACCGGCGATGTAGACATCTCCCTTGACGTCTGAAATGCGATCTGCCAGTCGACGTATACGAGAGGGGATTTTCAAGGGAATCACTGTGCTTCCAAGTGCGGTGGTAAACTGAAACGGATTTCTGAACACCCATATGTACTCGGAGTTAGACGAATAACGGTATGTAAAGGAATGGATAGTCGTGGAACAGATTCCTTACCTTTGTTCATAAAGTAACCATAAATAACCCGCAGAATGGCTTGATGTGCTACGACCAATACGGGTGACGAACGATGCTCTAAGGCTAGAATGATGGGTTCTACTCGTCGAATGACATCTTCATACGATTCGCCTTGTGGATATCGATAGCGCAACTTGTCCGCGGATCGTCCTTCTGAAACCATTGGGTATTGTGTAGCAATTTCCGGATAGGTCATACCATCGCAAAGCCCTGCATGAATCTCATCTAATATTTTCCATCTGTGAATGGGGCGCCCCAATCTGGAGGCTGTTTGTACAGTTCGAGCCAATGTACTGGTCCACACTTCACCAACATCTTCAATGTCTTGCATGAAATCGCTTAATGAATTTGCATAAAACCGTCCATTTGGACTGAGATTAGAATCTCCACCCACTCGATTTTGAGTATTGTAGATACTTTGTCCATGACGGGTCAGCCAAATTGTAGTTGGCATGAGATTGAGTTGTGAAACCAAGTGTGCAACTTTAATGAGAATGGGACCAGATATACGATGTAAGATGACTTTTCGTCCTGCATCAATTATTTTTATCCACGGAGTTGGTCCATCTTGTAGTGGTTCGTAAGAACTAACATAGTGTGCAATTCGGGCTTTGAAATCAGTGATGGCCTCTAGTTTATTTGTATGAACATAATCGGGTGATGTCAGTTTACTTTGGGCGATATTGGCATCAATGATTCGTTCATCTTCACAAATTGATTCAATAAAAGCACAATGAATCCCACGTTGTCCCAGTTGTTCCAATAGCCATTCTCGTCTGGAACGCGTACTGTTTGTCGCATCAAATACGGCGACCTCTCCACCTTGCTTCAGCCATTCTATTGTATCCGTTAAGGCAGAGTTGGCAGCTTGATGTCGTGCTTTTAAGCCTTCAGGATTCTCTGGAGAGAAGAAGTGGTGTGGAACTTCAGCCCCACTTTGTTTTCGTCGATAATTGCCAACATTGAAAACTTTACTTCGGTAGCCCAACCAATCCAAGTGTCGAGCAATTCGTCGTGCTGTATAGGTCTTTCCTCTAGCAGGCAATCCTACCATGATGAGTACGGCTGACATTATGATTTGTCCCTGTTGGTTTTATTTTTGGAGAACGTCTCTTTGGGCCAAATACCCATGGCTTTACAAACCTTTGTGCCTTCAGGAAGTGAAAGGCCCAACTTTGAACAAATGGTATTTAGGGTAAACGGTTGAGTGTTTTTCCAACGAATCCCATCGATGACATCTGCTCGTATAATATAGCCCGCATATTGATAATACCCCAATGATTTTGCCATTCCCTTTGGCCATGTTGTTTTTATACAGACACGGTGTTCCGGAGGTTCAGGGAGTAGAGTGATGTCATGCCACAGCGCGTACAAGACAAATCGAAGATGTTGGTATTTCGATTTGTAAATGTCTTTGTGGTACAAGTGATGTTTGCCACAGACAATGCCACATCGACCCAACTTTTTTCGCATGTGTGTCTGTGGACGATTCTTTTTGTTGAGTGGTATGGTGCCCAAGTGTTGTCGAAGTTCGTACCGAAGTTCCCGCGTGGAATCATCATCACGTTGGTATATGCTGAATATCTTTTGAATGTGTGTCTGTAACCATCCCAATAAATTGAGTTCGATTTGTCTACGTTGTTTGGCATCCAAGAGATCCATCGATTTAAATCGGACGGAAGGCTCTCGAATGGTTTTGCCTTTACTGAGTTGTGCCAATACTCGATTTCCAAAACACAATTGAAACTCCGGATTGATGGTCCAATGGTTGTGTTGGAGAATCTGACGATACACATCTTGAGCGGCTGATGCGAAGTGTTGTCTTCCCAAACTTCGAATCGTTTGTAAGCCAAAACGTCCTTGTGCACTTGCGCTGGATACGAAAGATAGTGCATCCAAATATCCCAATCTCATACTGTGACACCACAGATCATCTCCTTCAACATAAATATTCTTTGGAGTGGAGCGTTTTTGCACCTGACCCATTTCATCCACAAATCGTTCGGTCAATCTTTCATGAACGGTTTGGGACAACTGGTTTTCTAAATCTTTCAGGTAGGGATGCCAATGTTCGGAATTTGGTAGCCAGTCAGACCGTTGAGAAATGTAATTCCAAGTCCTAATCTTGGCCATATTCGCCAGTAGTTTTGGAATGTCTCCAGCAAGATTTTTCAGTTTTTCCAACTCTCGACTGACCCATAATTGAGACAGTTCACCATCTTTTATTAATTGCAAAAATATGCGTTTCGTTAATCGGAAATGATGTGCATGACTTTGCCCTGCATAATCTGGAATACGGGCTACGGACCAAAGCAACTTCAGGTTGTTGGAACGATGACACAGTTTGACGATGGCTTCATCTTTGAGTAGATGCCCCATGGTGAGTTCATCGAGGGCTTCTCGTTGTGCGATGAGCCTTCCTGAAAAAGGTCGTTTTTGTAGGGTGTCCCAAAATCGATCAAGTGTCTCAAAGGACAGATCTGAATTTCGATAGTATATTTTTCGAACGGGCGCAAATATTTGGTCTTCAATCGCTTGAACGGCAACATCGGAGAGGCCACCTTGCACTGCAGAATCAACGGAAAGGTTGAAGGTCCCCCCTTGCTTGAATCTTCCCGCACGCCCAGCAATTTGCCCCATTTCAGACAGCCGTAAATATCGATAATCTCGACCATCAAACTTTCTCAAGGAAGCAAAACAGACGTGTCGAATATCGAGGTTCAACCCCAGTCCGATGGCATCTGTGGCAATTAATGTGTCTACTTTCCCACTTTGAAACAGCTCAACTTGTGCATTTCGAGCTTGTGGTGACATCGCACCCATGACCAATGCCACGCCACCTTTGGCAATCCGCATTCGATCGGCGAGTTCGTATAGGTGTGTAATATTAAAAGAAACGATAGCGGTTCGTTTAGGGAGTGCCGAGAGTCTTTTGGGCTGAATGTATCGCAGAGGACTCATGCGTTTGGATTGATGGATCTGAACGGTTGGTAGCAAGGTTTGGAGGATATCAATCATGGTATCCGAGCCCAAAAACCAAGTTTCTACAGTACCACGCGAATTCAACAGTCGATCCGTAAAAATGTGACCCCGTTTGGGATGTGTTGCTAGCTGGATCTCATCGATTACAACAATGGGAACCGTGATATCACTGGGCATGGATTCAACAGTGCACACATAATATTTTGGTCGGTTGGGAAGAATCCGCTCTTCTCCGGTGAACAGAGCAACATCCCGTACGTCCGTTTCGAGTACCAATTTGTCATAAACCTCTCTCGCCAACAATCGCAAAGGCAATCCGATAATGCCACGTTTCAATTCCAGCATTCGTTTTAGAGCACGATGTGTCTTGCCAGTATTGGTTGGACCCAAATCCGCACAGATTAAAGATCCATTGTTGGCCTGCCCCCACTTTCCGAATTTTCCACGCATAATGAGTGCTCCATCATTACTATCATCGTTTACGATTGGGTTTGAACGGAGACCGTTTGGTTGTATTCTTAGAGCCATGCCGTTTTCGATGTGGACTTGAGTTGGATCCGGTGCTTTTACCAGAATTCTTGTTTGTTCTCCCTTTTGACTTGGCTTTGGTCATGGGATTGTGAGGGGCACCTGTCGTGGGCGGGTATACTTCGTGGACCCATTTACGATATTCTTCGAAGCGACCTTCTATAATACTTTGGCGCATGTCTGCCATAAACTTTGCAAACCACGTGAGATTATGAATGGTAGCCAGTGTTGCACTTAAAATTTCGCCGATTTTAAACAAGTGGTGCAAGTATGCTCGTGTAAAATTAGTACAGGTATAGCATGAACAAGAAGTATCAACCGAGTACATGTCGTTTTTGTATTTTGAGTCAGTAAGGCGCATTCTACCTTGAGTTGTGTAAAACATGCCTGATCGCGAATGTCGTGTTTGGATAACACAGTCAAACATATCGATACCTCGAGCGACTCCTTCCACGAGATCGATAGGTCGTCCAACACCCATAAGATACCTAGGATGCTCCGGAGGCATATGAGGAGTCGTGAAATCCAGAATGTCACACATGATTTGATGTCCTTCACCAACAGAAAGACCACCAATAGCATATCCATCAAATCCGATATCTGTAATTTGTTTTACAGAACGTTTGCGTAAATCTTCAAAGAATCCACCTTGTACAATTCCAAAAAGACTTTGGTCTGGACGTTCGTGCACATCTTTACATCTTTGTTCCCAACGGGCAGTTCTATCAACGGATTCAGAGGTTTCTTTTTTGTCGGCTCCATACGGCAAACATTCATCAAAGACCATCGCGATGTCACTTCCCAAAGCTTGTTGGATCTCCATAGAGACTTCTGGAGACAAAAAGGTTTTGTTGCCATCGACTTCATACTGAAAGGTTACCCCGTCTTCGGTGACTGTTTTGGGGAGTGAAAAAACTTGAAAGCCACCAGAGTCGGTTAATATTGGCAGTTCTACATTCATCATTTTATGTAGACCGCCATGCTTTGCAACAAGTCTGTGCCCGGGCCGTTGAGACAGATGGTATGTGTTGGCCAAAATGATCTGAGAGTTGGTATCGTTTAGGTGTAAAGGACTGAGTCCTCTAATCGCCCCTTGTGTTCCAACAGGCATAAATACAGGTGTTTGAATATTGCCACGCAAGGTTTCAAGTGTCCCAGCTCTTGCTTGTCCTTGTGAGGCTTCAACGGTGAAAGGAAGGGTGCGCATATTCTGTTCCAAGGTCGTACAATGATAACGATTCGTTGCGACTTTTATAACCGATTGATGTCCTGTTTACGAATTCAACAGCCTGGCCATAGATGTGTAAATCAGTAAGAACAAACCGACATAGAACATCGATTTGTGTGCGAATTGATGATCAATCTGTTATGTGTGTATGTTGGTGTAATTTATTCGTTACGCCCTTTGATGCTAGCAATCCATTGAATGATGGATGTTTTACGGATTACATTATGGCAAAGATTTCTCGTCCTCAACGCATTTCTGAAAGTACTTATTTGTCCAAATATTACACAGTCGAAGGACTGATTCGTCTGGCTGAAAGTCGAATGTTCTACATTGTGAATGATTCTCGTCCAGATCGCCCTCATAAATATTGTTGGTCTTGTGGAAGTGAAGAATCTTCGACGTATGATACGTCTTGCGCAAACTGTAATGAGGAACTTAGACTGCATAAATTTCTTGTTGCTGCACGGTGGCAGCCGACACAAACCAATAAGTTTATGGATTTTTTCGAATTAGAACTCGAACATCCTGGCATGCTACAACCGTTTGACGTTTTTGTAGAACGTACGTCTATGATGGCTGTGTACACATGGGGAAGTCTAGAGTTTTTAATCGACAGACCATCTCCATTGTCTCCGAAGATGGTATTGAAAGTAGCACAGAACGCGTTGGGTGTTTTGGCATTTTTACATGAAAAGGGAATTGTCTTAGATGACATAGGATTGCACAATTTCTTGTTGGATTCTGAAGATGATTCGGTATACTTTTTTGACCCTGTTATTCGCGAAATGTACACGGGTCCTGTTCCGGATAACCAACGGTCATTCGATTTGGCTTGTCTTGGAGAAACACTTCGAAAATTGGTTGGGGTAGAATACACCGAGATCCATCATTTCTTACAAAAAGCGCGCGAACAAAAATTTCAGAACACCTATGAGATGGGCCGCGCACTGGAGGCGCTGTTGAATACATTCGACAGTGATGTGGTAGATGCTAATGTTGCAGGTATTAGTGATGTTGGATTGGTTCGTGTCCTCAATGAAGACAATTGGGGATGGTATCAACTCACTGATCGTATTGGTTTGTATATTGTTGCAGACGGGATGGGTGGTCATGATGCTGGAGAAGTTGCCTCTTCGATGGCTGTTTCATTGTTGATCAAAGAATGTAGACAGAGAATCCAAGTAGGGAAAGAATATTCCATCGAGCAATTGGATGACATATTGGCGCATTCATTTCTGTTGGCGAATAACGGTATCAAAGACTATTCCGAGCAACGCGGTTCTGATATGGGAACAACTATGGTCGTTGCACTTGTTAAAGACCATAAAGACGCAATCATTGCCAACGTTGGAGACTCGCGTGCGTACATTTTGCGTTCAGCGAAGATGAGTCAGGTTTCAGTGGATCATTCTTTGGTTCAACGAATGGTAGAGCAAGGACAGTTGACTCCAGATGAAGCACGTCATCATCCACATTCTAATATCCTCATGAGAACAGTTGGTACAGAAAGAGATGTTGCGGTGGATACGTTCCGTGTCAAAATGAAGTCCAATGATATCATTTTGTTGTGTTCTGATGGGTTGTGGGGTGAGACCGAAGATTTTGACATGCAAGAAGTTATGAACGCTCCCATTTCGTTGCATGAGATGGCCAGTGATTTGATGATCTTGGCCCACAATGGCGGTGGTAAAGACAATGTCACACATGTGTTGGTTCGAATCCCATGAGCATGTCACAGGCGTGTAGATTGATAATGGTCTGCATGTCAGTAGGAGTCTTCGGGGGTAATACCGGATGTACCGTCAAAGTTGAAGAGGTCTATGTAGAACCCTTAAGCGGGTTTTGGAAGGCCGATTCTGTCATTACGTTGGAAGCAAATCAACTGCAGTTGACAGAAGAGTATTGGGTGCAACGATATACGGTTCCAGATACCAATATTCTTTTTGAAGATTGGACGGCTATTGATGGTACTGTTTCAACATATGAATATGCTGTGGACTTGACAGAGAAGACCTTTGTGGTGAATATTTACATGAACGAAGAGTTGGACGCTACCGGTGAAGGTCTCTTTGAAGGTGAGCAATGGGATTGGACCTATCTCGAGTATGGTTTTACACAACCTGATGGTGTATCTGTCGTTACGGTTGCCGACATCTCAGAAGAGTCGATTGTATATTCTAGAGTTGGGTATGGCATGAGTGGTGGTGCTGATTGGACAGTAGATGAAGTGCTCAGTCCCAGTTCAGAAGATGACTGGCAGGACACGTTGCCTCAATAAACCGTGCGACTATTTACAGGTATTATTGCTGAGAAAAGACAAACGGGTACACAGATTCATTTCGTTCGTTTGGTTGCTCTGTAAACTTCAACCCTTTTAGCTGTTGCATGACACATTGTTCAGCGGAAGGACTGTTTACACTTGAAGATGCAATTGTGGTTTCGATAACAGCACCAGACTTGTCGATTGTAAACTTCACATCTATGCGCCCCGAGAGTGTTGTCGATTGCCGAGTATCACTGGTAAAGCATGAACGAAATCTCCCCATGTTGCTTTTGATGGTTTGATCGATGGTTGTCTTTTCAACCGCGCTCGAAAGTGTGGCATTGTCAAACTCAGTATCGAGAGTCGGGTCTTCAATGAGCTCAACCTCTGTTACGATTTTGGTTTTAGAAGGGGGTTTTAGAACGTCTGGGCCATCAATACTTCCAATTACAAGAACGGGAGAGGGTCTTTCAGGGGTTGGTTTTGGGACCAACCGTTTCGACTTTGGTTTTGCTTCATCGATGGTCACTTTCGCCAATACGGCAAAGGTTTGTGCTGTTTTTCGAGTGGTGGGTCCTTTATCTAACAAAAAGGTTCTTCCATCCGTGAGATGAATCTGGAGTTCTTGTATGTGCCCTTCAAATGAAGGTATATGCTGAAGTTTTGCAATGTCCTGAAGGAGAATGTTTGTGTGTCGTGGTGATTCTGTTTCGAACCACACGAGTTTAAATTGGTTCTGACTGCTGTCCAACACAATCTTTGCTGGCCACAAATCGACATGATTCAATTCCTCTCCGAAATCAGTTGTTCCAGTATCATCAAAGTTGAACGCTTCTTGTGCGATGGCTGGATTGTGGCAACCCAACATACTCAATACGATCCAAAGCATAGTACATCCTCATTTTATATGGTAAAACCCAGTGTCGGGATTTCATTCCCATATGGTTTGTGATGTGTAGTGTATCACATTTCAATTTTGTTTTGGTCGATTGGAATGTGACCTTCTCTCTTTGCTTTCAATTGGGAAAGTCCTTTGGAATGGGTTACATATGGGCACTTATTTTCGATGGTGGATATGCAACATTTTTCAACATTGGGCTACTGGCGACCCGACAGTCCCCCCGTTTTTAATGCTGGACATCTAACCTCTGTACAGAGTGCATTTCGTTCTCAGGCGGTTGTCGTTCAACACCCAGATCAGCCTGTCGTGGGAGTTGCGACAGGAAGTGGACGTTGGACACAGTCTGGCGAAGGATACCCGACTCTTGCTATTTTACCTCCCATCTATCCCGAATGGTTGGGCAATCGTTCCTTTGGAGAAAGACATGGATGTCGTTTTCCGTATGTTTCGGGTGCGATGGCAAACGGTATTGCAACGACAGAATTGGTAGAAGCGATTGTTGGTATGGGTGGCATG
>Ga0206130_10003046_pt1 | contig 22472 bp, 12 predicted proteins | sample Helgoland_Spring_9_FD_148637 | JGI IMG/M metagenome (GOLD analysis project Ga0206130, IMG submission 148637) | Pelagic subsurface seawater microbial communities from Kabeltonne, Helgoland, North Sea - Helgoland_Spring_Bloom_20160512_1 | ecosystem: Environmental > Aquatic > Marine > Epipelagic ... | reverse complement strand
TACTGCGGCGGTGGAAATAGTGCCGTTCCAATTGAGGTAGTCACCGTCGAGGCTGAAACTCTCCCCGGCAGTGGTGTTGGCAAACTGAATGCCGGTGACGCTCCATACTCCCACATCATTGTTAGTCGCCGTATTGCTCGTGCCGCTGAAGATCAGGTCATCGCCATTAGCTGGAATCCCGATATCCCAGTTGCCCGCATCATTCCAATCGCCGTCAGTGGCTCCAGTCCAAGTGTGAGTGTCTGCTGATGTTTGCGAAGTGATAGCAAAAGCGGCCAATGCGCTGAGAGCGGCGGTGGATAATTGAGTAGTGTATGTAGTTTTCATCGCTAATCGGTGTGGGTTAGAGGTGATTATTTATGGGTGGGGTTTGATTATGTTTATGTATGGAGGTGTGCTCGTGGGCAGGGCTTGTTAGGGGGTGAGCGCGTTAGCATCCCACATATGTAGTAGTTATATTAGGGAGAAATTTACCATGTGCCTCGTTTAGAGTAAGTTAAAAATTACATAAAAACCAAATTAATGCGTATATTTAATATAAATAAAGCATTCAAGCGCTTTTTCCCGTGGTAGAAGGGTTGAATTTGGAATGAGGAATTTGGAATGGTGAAATCTGAGACGCAAAAACCCCCGCCAGCCGCCTGCGGCGGAATGGAGAATAGTGAATTTGGAATGGTGAAATCCGCTAGGCACTAAAAACCCCCGCTGTGGGTCACAGCAGGGGTTTTGAGATTATTTCAATCTTCGCTTTTCACTCTTCACTCTTCTTAGCTCCGCTTCCTGCGCAGCAGCAAGGAGCTAAGACCGAGGCCGAGCAGAGCTGTTGAGCTTGGCTCGGGGACGAAGACTGCGTTGAGGACGAGGTCATTACCGCTAATCTCAAGACTCCAGCCCACTTTCGGGTTGCTGAAGCCAGAGTCGTTGAGGGTAAACAAGCTGGCGTCAAAGGTGTCATCGAGGCTGCCGAAGCTCAGGATGGTGAAGCTCTCGTAGGCATCGAGGTAAGAAAGTCCGGTATAATCAAATCCATCTGCCAAGCCGGCAACATTGCCAGGGTTGGTCAGTGAGGTGATGTCGATGTTAAAGCCGGTGGTGATACCACTGATATCCCAGTCATTGGTAACACTGATCCAGTCCCAGCCGGGATCAGCGCCTTGGGTGCCGCTGCCGCCATTAAGGCTATCCGCGTTGATTTCCCAGAGGTAGGTGCCTCCGTTGCTCCAGGCGAGGTTGTCAAAGGTCTGGGTGCCAGGTGAGTTGCCGGGGCTGAGAATACCGCCTAATCCGATGGTGGCGGTTCCGCTCAGCGTTCCGCTTCCGGACAGGGTGGCACCATCCTCGACGGTCCAGCTGCCCGTGGCATTTGATCCGGATGAGGTGCCGTTGAAGATCAGTGTACCTTCGCTGACGGTAACAGTGCCGGTGGAACCCAAGTTCAGCTCACCATTGAGTGTCTGGGTGCCTGTGCCCTGCTTGTTGAGATCGGCGTCAGCGTAGCTGCGGCGGATGTCGCCGTCGAACACACCACCGGTACCATTGTCTACTCCCAAGTTAATGGTGTTGGTGCCCATTTGCAGGAGGCCGCTGCCGGTCAAGACATCCGCATTCAAATCGTTGTTCGCGAGATAAAGCCAGCCGTCGACATTGACGTCAGCCAGGCTACCCGTCCACGGGTCGTTGCCGCCGTTGGACACGATCTCGCCGCCACCGCTCTTGACGTCGATATACGCGTCGCTGCCCATGGAGAAAGTTCCGGAGATTGCGCTGAGACTGACGCTGCCGGTGACATTGAGCGTGCCCTCTCCGTTGAATACCACGTTAGCAGTAGGCGTAGCACTGAGTTCCAGAGTCGCACCCGAAGCGATGTTGTAGGATGGGGTTTTTGAGGAGTTGGTTACCTTGAGCGTGCCGGCGGTGACGGTGGTGGCACCGGTGTAGGTATTGGCGCCCGCAAGGGTGAGTGTGCCTCCGCCGGATTTGTTGAGAACATCGCCTCCCGTTCCAGCCAAGCCATTCATGGTTAAGTCATGATTCGTACCTATGACCCAATTACCGTTCAGCGTGTCGATGTTCATATTGATCACATCCGTGATGTTACCGGAGGCAACATCATAGGTGCTCACCGCGTTGTGGACGAACACACTGTTGCCATCCAAGGTGAAATTCTGGCCAGAGGTTGTATTTTTCAATCTCAATTCCCAAATATACTTTCCAGCAGCGATGTCATTGTTCGGGTTAGTTCGTGTCGTCCCTGCGAAATCCACAAACTGGTTGTTAGGCACCTGGTCATTGGTCCAGTTCGTGGCGGTGCTCCAGTTATCGTCGGCTCCACCTCCGTCCCAAGTTTCGCTGATGGTCTGTGCAGATGCGGACAGTGCAGAGAGTGCAAGCAAGGCAAGTGCTGGCAGAACACGACTGAGGTGGGTTGTGTATGTTTTGGATGTAGTTTTCATAGCTATTGTTGGGTTGCTGGTGGTTATTTATGGGTGGGGTTTGATTATTTTTTTGTTGGGGGGTGTGCGCGGGCAGGGCTTGTTAGAATGCATGCGCGCACGTATCCTACATATGTAGGAGTTATATTAAGGGAAATTTACCATCTGTATCATTTAGAACAAGTTAAAAATTACATAAAAACCAAATTAATGCGTATATTTAATATAAACAAAGCATTCAGGCGCTTTTTCCCGTGGTAGAAGGGTCCGCGTTGCGGCTGCGCCGCAGAATGTTGAATAGAGAATAGTGAATTATAGCCGCGTTGCGGCAGTTGGACCACTACGTGGCAGTTGAAGTTTAAGTAGCCCGCTACGCGGCCAGTTGAAGTGGGGAGCCGCTTGCCCCGAACCTTGTGTCGGGGCTGCGCGGCTGTTCTTAGTTCTTTGTTCTTGGTTGTGAGCGGTCGCTACGCGACGGGGAATTCTCCCTATCTCTATCCGTGGGTTAAAACCCACGGCTAACATGGGTTGTCGCTACGCGACAGTGGCTGGCGTCGCGCACGATTATACAGCGGCCGCAGGCGCACTCCCCACTTTAACTTGAACTGGTAACTTGAACTGCCGCCGCAGGCGGCTACTCATCCACCTTGGCGATCTTGGCGGCTTGGCGTGAGCTTCTTGACTTCAACTCGAACTAGTAACTTGAACTGGCCGCAACGCGGCTTAGCGGCTCTAGCGAGCGTAAAAGCCATGCCCAGGCAGGCGCTCGGTTTTTTGACTAAAGCCGAAGCTGTTCCGCTGGTCGGCGGGAACCGGGATGGGGCTGATGGTGAGCTCTTCCTGGCTGAGTTCAAAGAGGGGCTTGGCAGTGAGGGTGGTGTGATCGCCCTTGGTGAGAGCCAGGGAGATGGAACCGTCAGGATTTTTGCTGAGCTGGTCACCGGTGGCAGGAACGCTATTGATGGCAATGTGAGGGCGGGGGATGTCGGTGATGATCCTGCAAGGTTTGCCGGCGAGGCTCTCGATGTGAACGAACTGAGTCTTGCCAGCCTGGCGCTTGGCGGAGACGAGGAAGGCGCCCTGGCCACGGAGCTGGTGGAAGGCGAGGTCAGGCCAGACCTTGGGGCAGGCGGGCAGCACACGAATGACGTTGTCCTTGCGGCCCCAGCTCTGCAGAAGCATATCGTGCAGGGCGGTGCAGAAGGAGAGTGGGCTCTCGATGACGGGGTTACCCTCGGCATACATGGTGGTGGGGCTGACGTTCTTGTGTTTGATGAGGCCGTCGAGGTAGTGGTAGGCTTGTTGCGCATCCCCGAGCCAGGCATACATGGAGGCGGCTCCGGTGGCTGTGTATCCTGTAGCTGCCATTGCCTGGACCTTAATCCCGCTTTTAAGAGTGACGTCGAGCCAGTGGTCGAGTGAGGTTTTGAGCAGTTGTTTGCCCTCTGGGCTGTCCGGGGTGAGCACGGCCAGTGGATAATAGGGCAGCAGGTGGGAGTAGTGGCGGTGGGGTTTCTCAAAGGGGGTGTTTTTGGCGATGCGCAGGCCGTCTTGATCGATGGAGAAGTCGGCCAGGGTGTCGAGGATTTCCTGCCACTTGGGGGTGAGCGGGTCGTTGAGGCTGAATTGGGTATCGATGTCGACGAGGGTCTGGGCGGTCCAGCGCAGCAGGCCGATGGTGAAGTTACAGTTTTCATCCCAGGGGCCGGGGTATTCGGGAGACCAGGAGTTTGGGAGGTTGAGAATCCCGTCGACGGGCGCTTGGGCTAACCAGTTAGCGGGCAGGGATTTCTGCTCAATGAGCCAGTTCAAGTAGCTGTTCATGACCTGGCGCAGCAGGGGGAAGAACTTCTCACGCAGGCGCTGGTCGTCAGCGGCGAACTGGCAGTGGAGCCAGTAGTTGTGCATGACCCAGGCGAGCATATCGGGGTTTTTGCCTGCGTTATTGCCGCGCATGTCTTGGGGGAAGCAGGTGCTCACCGCGGCACTGTCTTGCCAGCGTTCGGGGGTGTTTTTGAGCAGGTTGGAGCGGTATTTGTCGATGTTGTTGGGAAGGGACTCGCCCAGAGAGAGTCGGTTGGAGGTGAGGTGGGTCCAGTATTGGAGCTGGACGTTGAGATCGCCCCAAACCATGGGCCAGAAGGTGTAGTTATACCAAGGTCCCATAAGGTCGAGGATGGGGCCGTTCTCACGCATGGCGGAGCCAAGCTTGTACATCTGGATCCAGTAGAAGGCTTCTTTTTCTGGGTCGTTGAGGGTGATGAAACTCTGCGGGTAGTAGTTCTGCCACCACTGGTAGTGGGAGGAGAAGAAGGTGTCGGCAGCGAGGTCTTGCTGGGCTTTTTTGATGTTTGCAGTGGCTACTTCGAGGCTGTTTTTTTCCGGGAAGGCGTGATGCACGGAGGTGAGCAATCTTTGTTCCTTACTGGGGTCTCCGCTGATGTTCCAGCTGGTGGTGGTTTCGCCGCGGTGCTGGTAGAGGAGCTGTTTGCAGTAATTGATGTCTTCAATCTTACCCAAAGTGGGCTTCGGGGGCACCGGGTAGGGGGCTTCTCTGAGTGTTTTCCAGCTCGGGGGGCCGCCTCCAGCATCGAGGGTGGCGCGGGAGGATGAGATGGGCGCTTCAGGCAGCCATTGAATGGAGATAGACTCGCCATTGCTAGCATTGGTCTTGAAGTAAACGGCGTCTTGGGTGCTGTGAGTGAGGGCGTGAATGTTGAATTTACCTTGGTCGGTGGTGATGGTGCCGGTGAGCTCTGCCTTGTGCAGGTTGAGGCGGAGATCGGTAGCAGTGATCTTGCCTTGGGCGCTGATCTGGAAGCGGCCAAGGGGTAGGCGACCGCGATAGATCCAGAGATGGTCATCACCATCTACCGGCAGGCGGTGATCATAATAATCGTGGCGGCCGAGGTGCAGCGAGATGGTGTTGGCGGGGTCGGTCTTATGCTTGTAAAAGAGGAAGCCGATGTTGCCGTTGCCCGAGTAGGGGGAGACTTCCCAGCGGTGTGGGGTTTGGTCCCAGATCATGTCATGCTGGCCGAGGAAGGCGGCGTATTCGATGTCGGCGGTGGGTGTTTTGGCTGAGAGACCCGCGATGAGAAGATCAGCGAGGATGACGAGAGCGAAGAGCTTGAGGCTTGGCTTGAGTGAGGGCATACCAGCTTAACTATACGGATTTGGGCAGGGTGTCTATCACGTGATTGCGGGAGGGCCGCAGCCTGCGGATTGAGTGTTGAGTGTTGAGTGACTGGATGTGTATGGATTGTCAACTTAGCGCCTTGGCGCCTTGGCGTGATCAATAAGGAGATTCGCGCAAAGACGCCAAGGCGCTAAGGGTGATATGGGCAAGCGGGTGATGAGATTGCCTTCGCTCCGCTCAGGCTATGCTGGTTTCGCAAAATCCTCCTCCGGATTTTGCTGGGTGTATATTTCCCGCGATACGCGGGGCTGCGCCGTGCGTTCGAACTTCGTTCTCATCTCATCACGCGCTCAATAAAAAAGCCCTACGCAGGAGCGAAGGGCTTTTTTAGAAATTGGAGCGGGTGATGAGATTCGAACTCACGACATTCTCGTTGGCAACGAGATGCTCTACCACTGAGCTACACCCGCATAGAGTGTGTTGTTTTGCGCCGGATACGAGATCTAGACGCGCGGTCTGTTTACACTCTGATCTTTAGCTGACAAGTGATTTTTCCTAAAAAATGCAAATTTTTCGACTTGGTGTTTGGAATTTTGGAAATCGAAATTAAAGAACTTGCATGGACATTCTCAGTGAAATCATGGAGCACAAGCGCGGTGAGGTGGAGGCTATCTTACCACAGCTAGAAAAATACCGTGCAGCGGCTCTTGAGCGAAATGATTTCGGAGGCTTTCGTGCAGCACTTGATCTAGGCGCTGATCGCCTCAGCATCATTGCGGAGGTCAAGCACGCGTCACCCTCTGCCGGAGTCATCGATCCAGATTTTGATCCGTTGCGACAAGCGAAGATGTATATCGATGGTGGGGCGAGCTGTATGTCTGTGCTCACAGACGAGAATTACTTCAAAGGCTCTCTTGCTGACCTCACCAAGATTTCACCAGTATCTAACATACCTTTACTGAGGAAGGATTTTATTCGTCATGAGGTGCAAATTTATGAGGCGATTATTGCGGGGGCTGATGCGGTGCTTTTAATTGTAGCGGCACTCGATGATGAGGCTCTGAAGCGCTTGTATAAGGAGGCGCGTGATTTCCAACTAGATGTCTTGGTTGAGGTGCACGATTTGCCCGAAATGGAGCGAGCTTTAGATCTCGGTGCAGATCTAATTGGGATTAATAATCGAAATCTCAAGACGTTTAAAACCGATCTGGCGACGACTGAGTTGTTAGCCGATGAGGTGGGGGAGGATGTGGTTTTAGTGAGTGAGTCAGGTATCAGAACTACAGCGGACTGCCTGCGGGTGCTGGAGGCGGGTGCGAATGCAATTTTGGTCGGTGAGACGTTGATGAAGTCGAACAACCCAGCAGAAACGATGCAGCAGTGGCTCGATATTAGGCTGAGCTGACAAGTAGGCTATTTGATTTGCAAATAGAGTGCCGACATGGCGGTCATGTCGCCAATAGGGAGGCCGTCGTGAGGTAATGTTTTGGTCGCGACTTTCCATTTTTGCTCAGTGCCGAGGGTGTCTCGGAATCTCAGTGTTTTTTTGCTGAGGTGCTTGCGGCTCAGCCAGCCGAGAGCATTTTCGGGGATTTGTATGGAGACATTTCTTAGTGCTTCATTTGGGTTGAGGTTGGCGACCACGAGGAAGGCTTGGCCACTGAGCTCATCACGTCGCAAAAAGCTATAAAGCCAATGACCTGAGACAGGTTCGCCATCGCTACGTCCATAATTGGTGTTGTCACGATTGGCGTGGTTGAGGCCATAGAAGTCACCTTGGGTAAAGGCGGGTAGTGCACATGTTTGGAGCAGTTTTGCGTAGAAGTGACGCAGCTCTTTTTGCTCAGCTGAGAGCTTAGTCTCACGATACTGGTGATTGCTTACCCATGGAACGAGGCTGGGCAGGCAGCCATAGTCAAAAATACTACTGCGACCATCATCACCGCTGAAGCCCTCAACGCCGTCTGCAGGTTCTCCGGTTTCTTGGCCCGAGTAGAGCATGAGTGGGCCTTTACCTAAACCAAATAGAATGGCAGATACTGGCTTGCCGATTGCCATGCCACTCGCAGCCCAATTTCCTTTTGAGGCAAGGCGGACTTCGTCATGGTTTTCCGCGTAGCGCAGTGAGTGGTGAAAACGGTCTGCAAAGCAGTTGGCTGCGTCGTCAATGTCGTTGGCCCATTGTTGACCTTCCACGGTGGCCTTAATGGTGGAGTAGGTAGGGTCATCGTATACGGCATCAAAGCCGGCACCGATAAGCTCGTCTAAGACATTGCCCTCGGTGAGTTTTGTCGGGTCGCTATCGTAAGCCTCTGCCATGAAATAGACGCGAGGGTCTCGCTTTCGGGCGCGCTCCACTTGCCATCGCCAATAAGCCATTGGTATCATGTGTGCCATATCAATGCGGAAGCCGTCGATTCCCATTTCTTGCCAGTAAGCTAGAATAGCATCCATCTTGCGCCAGGTGTCAGGGGTGTCTTGTGCTGCTGTGCCTGGCTCAGGCAGTGGATGCAGGTCGTCACGTGGCGGGCCAACGGTGAAATCATGGCCGTAGTTGAGTTTGATGGTCTCATACCAATCATGGACCGAGGGGCTCCATGAGATGGCGTTGTTGCCCGTGACGCGGCCAAAGGTGCTCTCAGGCTCATAGGGCACGGGCCCGTTTTTGCCGGGCAGTTTAAGCGGGGCGCCTCCACCGGGATGTAGATCTCCTAGGTAGAAAAAATTATTATCAGGTTCAAAGAATTTAGCAGTATCATCGCTGGTGCCAAACGAGAGCTCAGGGCGTATGTCACTGGCGTAGGAGCGTGCGACATGATTGGGGACAAAGTCGATCAGAGCCTTGAGCTTGTGTTTTTTGATGCGCTTGAGAAGGGCTTTGAATTCATCCAGACGTTTGGCAGGGTCGAGGGCGTAATCTGGACAGACATCAAAGTAATCTCGTATAGCATAGGGCGATCCAGCTTTGCCCTTAAGTAGCAGTGGATCGTCGGCTGGTCGATCAGGGTAAGCGGTGGCACTCGCTTGTTCGAGTATGCCGGTGAGCCAAATATGGCTGATGCCAAGTTTGCGCAATGAGGTCAGGGCCGCGTCGTTGATGTCGGCAAACTTACCGCAGCCGTTTTCCGTTAGGCTGCCGTTTACTGTTGGTGTTGCGTTGGTATTGCCGAAATGGCGCACCATGAGCTGATATATATGCGGTCTGCTTGAATGGTCCACGATTAGATTCTGACTTTCATTTTTGCAATTACAAGGCGGGGCTGGAGGTATTATCTGGTTTGGTTTTCAGCACCTCTCTAACCAGCTGTTGAGAATCTCGACCGCCGCGGCTTGGTCGATGATTTGCTTCTGGTGCTTGGCATTTTTTCCGGCTTGATGGAGCTTGTCAGCAGCCGCTACGGTAGTGAGGGTTTCGTCGCAGTAATGGAGTGGTATTTCGGGGAGTGCGTGATGCAGGCGGTCGCCGAAAGCGCGTATTTTTTGAGCAGCAGTTCCTTCGGTGCCATCCATGCGAATAGGTAAGCCCAGCACGAGTTGTTTCACCTGGCGCTGTTCGACAAGTTCGATGATGCGTTCGATAGGATCACCCTCTCTGGCTTGAATGGTCTCGACGGGATGAGCCATGATGCCAACTGCGTCGGTGGCGGCAATGCCAATACGGGCGTCACCATGGTCAATGGCTAGAATGGGATGCTCGTCGTTCATATTACAACAGCTCTTCCGGTAGCTGGGCGCCGAGGTTTTTGATGGCGTCTGCTTGATGTCGGTTGGCGATGAGTAAGGCGTCGTCGGTCTGCACAACAATAAGGTCATCCACACCTAGTAGGGCTACTTTGCTCTCTGGGCGTGCATTGAAGACGATATTATTTTCTGAATCGATTTCAGCGAGGTCTGTGTTGGTTTTGTTGTTATCTCCTTGCGCATCCAGGTATTTGGCCACTGAGATCCATGAGCCAACATCATCCCAGTCAAAGCTGGCTTCAATGTTGAGCACGCGGGAGGCTTTTTCCATCAAGGCGTAGTCAATGGAGATAGGCGTGAGGTTGGGAAATCTGTCGTCAACAAACTCTTTGATGTCTGATGCCTCAGCTATTTGGGCGATGAATTCTGCTAGTTCGGGTGTGTGCTCTGTCAGCTCATTGATGACGGTTTTAGCCGACCAGATAAACATACCGGCATTCCAAGCGAAGTTACCTTGTGCAAGAAATTTCTCTGCGAGTTCTGGGTCAGGCTTCTCCCTGAAGCAGCTCACTTCGTATGGTTGGTGAGTGGTTTTTGGACCGTCGGTTTGAGCTTTGTCGCCACGTTCGATGTAGCCGTATGCAGGGCATGCCCATGTCGGCTTGATGCCGATAGTGACGAGTGCGTGGTTGTGAGCTGCGACACTCATGGCATCGCGCATGATGGACTGGTAAGCTGAGGTATCTTGGATGAGCTGGTCCGATGGTAATACGATGATGGTGGCATCTGGGTTCCTGGCGGCGATGAGTCCCACACCCAAAGCGACAGCGGGCGCGGTATCACGCTTGGCGGGTTCTGCGAAGATGTTTTCTGCCGGCAAATCAGAGGCGACTTCTCGTACGGCTTGCTCCTGAAGGGCATTGGTGAGAATGAGAATGTTTTCTTTGGGGATGAGTCCTTCAAGCCGGCTGATGGTTTGGTTTAACAGCGTGGCTTCGCCAAAAAGGTTGAGCAGTTGTTTGGGTTTAGCATTTCTTGATAGTGGCCAAAAACGGGTGCCGCTACCCCCAGCAAGAATTAGTGCAAACTGGTTGGGGTTCATCTCAGTGGCTATGTTGCTTGCGCTGCTCATAGATCAGACAATGGGAGAGAATTTCTTGATGAAAAAGAAGAAACGATCAAATTAATCAACATTTGAAAGGATTTGCGCTTTTCTCAGGAAAAACAGAGGGTAGAATGTGACCATGGCACAAGATCACTCTGACAAAAACTGGATTGAAACCAGCGCATCCTTTGCTCCCGCTATGCTAGGTGCAGCTGCGGGCGTATTTTTAGGCGACCTCATGCACCGAGACACGCGCAGACCTGTTGCCCTCACGCTTGCCGCACTTGGCGCCGCCGCTCTGGCACCAACAGTCGTTGAGTTGGTTGCAGATAAGGTCAATGGGCCTGAGAGTAACCGTGGCTCAAAACGCACTCTACGTAATATTCGTGATGCAGGAGTGGCCACCGAAGAGTTCGCTGACCTAGAAGACGAAATTGGTGAGCAGATGTTTGTAGGCTAGGATGCCAAGCATTTCTCAAATGATGCTTACTATTATTTCGCTCTGACCATTATTGATGCGCGTATTATTGACAGGCTCCACCGGTAGACTCGGTGGAGCTTTTTTGTCTCTATGGGGCAGAAACTCAACGATCGAATTGATCTCGCCGAGCAGGCATGAGTTGGACCTCTCTGAGCCAGAAAAAGTGAGGTCTTTTTTGTCTCATACTGATTTTGATTGTCTCATTAACGCCGCAGCTGTCACTGGCCTGGAGGAATGCTTGGATAATCCTGAGCTGGCGCAGCGGGTAAATGTGGCTGCGCCAAAGATCATGGCTGAGGTGTGCGCTAAGAAGTTAGCCAAGTTGGTTCATTTCAGCACGGACTATGTGTTCTCTGGTGATCAACCCGGGATGAAGACAGAGGCTGATGTAACGGGGGCGGTGAATGTCTATGGGGTCAGTAAGTGTGCTGGTGAACTAGCGGTTCTTGACGCTAATGCTGATGCTCTGGTGGCGCGAGTATCATGGTTGTTTGGACCTAGTTCAGAGCAGCGGCGGTCTCACTTTGACCATGTGCTCAATCGAGCGCTTGCAGGTGAAAAGCAGTATCTCATTGAGGATAAGTTTTCGATGCCAACATTTACCCATGATATCGTGTATTGGATTGGTCGTTTATTGAAGGCTGGCTCATGCGGCGTTTACCATCTTTGTAACTGTGGAGAACCAGAGAGTTGGTTCAGCTACGGGCAGGAGGTTTGCCGATTGGCAGCGAGCATGGGGTATGAGTTAGATGAAGGAGATTTGCTGCCAGTGGACCTCGTGGATATTGACTTTTTTAGAGAGAGGCGGCCGATTCACACTGCGATGATGCCCACGCGCATGATAGAGGAGGGGATTGCTACACCTCGTCATTGGCGTGATGCAGCCGTAGACTATTTGAAAATGCGTTGACCCTGGTGGTTGGTGAGGGCAGAGTGTGTACCATGAAGTTTGTTCGATATGCGCCGATGTTTGTAGCAGTGATGTTTTGTCATGGGCTCGTTAGTTGTGGCAATGCATACGATCCTTCAAGTGGCCGTGGCGATGATAGGTTCGGTGCGCCTCGGGCTATTCCAACAGATGATCCCGAAATGTATGGGCCAGAGATTCTACCTGGACGCTATTTGCAGACCGTTTCGGTAAACACGGTGTTTTTTAACAACTACCCCAATATTTATGATCGGCCCGATAGGATATTGCCAAATTTCACTGATGTTAAGGTTGTTTCGGTCAAGGGTTCTTATGTTAAGGTAGAGCTGATTAACACCGGTGCAGTGGGGTATGTTCCATCCATGATGTTGGGTGAAAAGCGATCACCAAGAAATAGCCAAGTAACACCTCAGGATAATGGTGGGCAGCTTGTGCCAGATATTACTCCCGATCTAATCGATCCAAGTAGACCAGCAGAATAAGAAGAGCGAAGAAGGTAGGATTTCTCTTGGATGTGATGCTAGAACTAATACGAAAGTCCAAAGTATGAGTGAGCAATTTTCCGAGTTTGGCCAACGCCTTTGTATGGGCAGTGGTATCGAGGAGCTGATGGATGATCTGGGCAATGCCCTGGTCTCGGGTGGGCCTGATGTGCGCATGCTCGGTGGCGGACAGCCGGCTCATATTCCTGAGGTTAATGCTCTGTGGCGGCGTAGGCTTGAAGAGATTATGGCTTCGGCAGGTGGCCTAGAAAAAATGCTCTCTAATTACGATCCGCCACGAGGCAACCCTCTCTTTCTTGATGCGGTAGCCGCTTTGTTTAAAGAGAGTTTCGGCTGGGAGATCAGTGCTAAAAATATCGCAATCACTGCGGGCGGCCAGACGGCTTTCTTTTTTCTCTTTAACGCTCTGGCTGGGAAGTTTGAGGATGGCTCACGAAAGAAGATTTTATTGCCACTCGTTCCCGAATACATCGGTTACTCTAATCAATCTGTTGGTGACGATATGTTCCGTGCCTGCAAACCGCTGATTCATAAGATAGGTGATCACGACTTTAAGTATGGTGTCGATTTTGACAACCTGAGTGTGGATGATGATGTGGCCGCTATCTGTGTATCACGGCCGACTAACCCAACAGGTAATGTGCTGACTGATGAAGAAATATCTCGCCTCATTGATTTGGCCGAAGAGCATGATATTCCGCTCATTATCGATAATGCTTATGGGGCTCCTTTTCCTAACATCATTTTTACCGAGGCTACTCCGGTTTGGAATCAACACACGATTCTAACCTTGAGTCTCTCCAAGATAGGGCTGCCAGGCACCCGTACAGGTATTGTGATTGCCAATGAGCAGATAGCGGCTGCGGTCTCCTCGATGAGTGCCATTGTCGGACTGGCGAACGGTAACATTGGCCAGGCTATTATGGAGCCATTGATTCGGAGCGGTGAGATCTTAAAGCTCAGTAGCGAGGTAGTGCGCCCTTATTATGTCGAAAAGTCGCACCAAGCACGTGCTTGGGTCGCTGAAGAGTTTGAGAATTCATTGCCGTATCGAGTTCATCTCAGTGAAGGAGCTTTGTTTCTCTGGCTGTGGTTCGAAGACATGCCGATCAGTTCAAAAGAGCTCTATGAGCGGCTCAAGAAGCGTGAAGTGCTTATTGTTTCTGGACACTATTTCTTCTTTGGAGACGATGATTTGGATGCTTGGCCGCACCGGCATGAATGCATAAGGATGACGTTCACCATGGATGAGCGCACGGTTCATGAGGGCATCAAGATCATTGCAGAGGAGGTGGCTAGAGCCTACGCGGACGCATAAGCGGCTCTGGCTGATAATTCGTGATTGCAATTTCCTCGAAATCAAGGAGTCTCCGCGTCCCTTCCAGCACGATTATAAGCTGGTATGAGACAATTACCTTATCGCCATGACAGACAACATTCGAAACATCGCCATCATTGCCCACGTGGACCATGGCAAGACCACCCTTGTGGATGAGCTGCTCAAAGCTGGTGGTGCATATAGTGATCACCAGCAAGCTGGCGAGCGTGCCATGGATTCCATGGATCTTGAGCGAGAAAAAGGGATCACTATTAAGGCCAAAAACACCTCGGTAAAGTGGGGCGAATACACGGTGAACATTGTTGATACTCCCGGACACGCGGACTTCGGTGGTGAAGTAGAGCGGGTGATGAAAATGGTCGATGGTGTGTTACTACTCGTTGACGCGCACGATGGTCCGCAGGCTCAGACTCGATTCGTGCTTCGTAAGGCGCTGCAGCAGGGGCTGACTCCGATTGTTGTCGTTAACAAAATTGACCGTGAACACTCAGACCCTGCAGGTGTGCATGATCGCGTGTTGGAGCTTTTCCTCGAACTAGAGGCCAACGAAGAGCAATTCGAAGCCCCGTTTGTTTATGGCTCTGCTAAGAATGGATTTTTTGTGAAGTCTTTGGATGACGAGCAGAAAGATGTGATTCCCCTGCTTGAGACCATCGTCGAGCATGTTTCTGCTCCTGACTCCGATCCAGACGCCCCCTTCAAGATGCTGGCATCCAATATTTCATGGGATGATTATGTTGGTCGGGTCGCGTTAGGCAAGGTGCAGAGTGGCTCAGTCAAAAAGGGCGATAGCATTTTCCGGCTTACCAAAGATGGCAAGACTGAGCGTGGTAAGGTCACCAAGGTTTTTGAATACAGTAGTCTTTCCAATCAAGAATCCGCAGAAGGGGTTGCAGGTAACATTGTAGGTGTGGCTGGTTTTGAAGATGTGGATATTGGCGAGACGCTCTCTGCTGATCCTGAAGCTGAGGCGCTTCCTTTTGTATCTATTGATCCGCCCACAGTACAAATGCAGTTTTCCATCAATGATGGTCCTTACGGAGGTCGTGAGGGTAAGCACGTAACTTCGCGTGCTATTCGTGATCGCTTGTTACGTGAGGTGAAGACCAATGTCTCGATCGAGGTGTCTGATACGGATCAGGCTGGGGTCTTTGAGGTCGCTGCTCGTGGTGCCATGCAGATTGCAGTGCTTGTCGAGACCATGCGCCGTGAAGGTTATGAGATGCTCGTTTCCCGCCCTATGGTCATTACTCACAAGGGGGAAAATGGTGTCGAGGAACCATTTGAAACTCTCTTTGTTGAGGTGCCAGAGGAATACACTGGTGGGGTTATGAAAACCTTGGCCAACCGCCGTGCACGCATCGAGGATATGGGTAGTAATGCCCACGGTGCAACAATCGAGGCAACGATCTCCACACGTGGATTGATCGGCTTTGAGTTTGAGCTTTTGAACCTGACCAGTGGTCATGGAGTTATGTCTCACTTGTTCAAGGAATACGCACCGCACTGTGGTGAGATCACCACTCGAAACACCGGTACGCTGGTCAGTATGAGCACGGGCACTGCCATGGCATACTCGTTGTTGCCGCTTGAGGAGCGTGGTAAGCTTTTTGTTGCTCCTGGTGATGAAGTCTACGAGGGCCAGATCATTGGAGAGAACCCAAGGAAAGACGACCTGCCCGTTAACCCGGTAAAGGCAAAGAGCCTGACCAACCACCGCTCCGCTACCAAAGGAATTACCGTTGGGTTGGCCCCTCCTATCAAGATGTCTTTGGAGCGTGCTATTGAATATATTGCCGGCGATGAACTTCTTGAGGCGACTCCCGGTCACCTACGATTGCGCAAGCGCATCCTTGATCCGCACGAGCGTAAGCGCGCTGAAAAGGCTCGTAAGGCTGAAGCCGGTCTGTAAGCGACTGTCTGGTAGAGTCCAGAAATCAGTTAATTCCACTTGGTGAAGAAATTCAAATCTTGCTCAGCTTGAGCTAGGTTGGGGTGCCCGAGTTTGCGGTATACCTCGACTCGTTTTTTTAATACCTGCCGATGGCTTAGCGGAAAGTAATGCTCCATTTCTAATAGGATGGGTAGCAATGCCTCTGGGCCCAACCGCGCGGCTAGCGTGTAGCGGAGTGATAGTCTTTCGGCGCGCATTAGATCGGTGTCAAAAGGCTTTTCTAGAAGTGCAAGGACCTCGGCCTCGCGGTCATTGAGTCGCTCTTGAGATCTGCTAAGTCTCTGATTGATCATCGTCAGACACACTTCAATATCTAAGAAATTGGGTAATTGCCACGTCGTGCTGCTGAGCGTTCTTAGTAGTTCGATAATTTCTAAGTCTTCTAGGTTCTCGTTATTGGTTACCCAGAAATATTCGATACGAGCAATCCTGTAATCAAGCGGCATGCGATTTTTGAATTTTTCGCAAAATTCAAGGCACCTAGCGCTGCCTGCTCTCGCAAGAGCACGCCCCCATAATGCCTCCTCTTGTGGGTTGAGTGGATCAAAGATTAGTTCCGGTTTTCTTCGGATTGTTTCGGTGAGCTGGGCGCACAACTTGGCTCGCTTGGTAGCCGCTTTGGTGTCGAACCATGACATGTTTTCCCATACAGAAGGATCTCTTGATAATGATCTAGCAGTATATGCCATTGAGTAGTCGAAATATATCGAGCTTATGCCAGCATCAAGCCCTTCTATCATCATGCCCTTACTAATGGAGTCCTCGAGCATTTCAGGCAAGGGGCTTCGATAGTTCGACCCGCCACTTCTCGCTGCTTGAAATTCGAGCAGGTTTCGATCGTCTTTGTTGATCTGGGTTAGACGACTCGCCAGATTTGTCACGTAAGCCGAATTGGCCACGCTGTATGCGAGAAGGCCTTCAATGGAATGTGTTCCCCATGATCTAGTTATTCCGAGTTTGTATGGGTGTTGCTCCAGTTTGCTGCGTATGGTGTTTACTGGTAAGGCCTTTCTCTCTTTGTGGCAGATAAAGACGATATCGCTGGCCATTGTCTGATACATGCACACCTGTGGGAAAACTGAGCGCAGCGTGGCGAGGATCAAGTGCACGCTCTCCAGCTTGATTTCATATGCTTGCAGCCATTGTGAGAAGACGCCGTCGGCATTCATTTTTGCAGACACCGTTTGGTAATATTCTTGAGTATAGAGATTGGCAACTCCAGCGCGTTGTGGATTGGAGGGCTCTGATACAATGATATCGTATTTTTTATTTTTGAGTGCCAGCAGGCTTTCGCGTGCATCCCCGAGAATGATATTAGTCTCGGGCCGATTGGTAACATCAAAAGTAAATGAAGCATATCGAGATGCACAGTTTACCAGGTGTGGTTCTAATTCAAAAACATCCACGCTTTTGATGCTCTCAATTTCAGTAAGCCAACCCGCAGACATGCCCGTCCCCAGCCCTATCACGCATGCATTCTGTGGTTCGCCATGGTGAAGCAATGCAGGGAGTAGACCCAGCATGACTTGTGACGGGGCATCGTTAAGAGCTGTCCCATCTGATTTTCCATTATTAAGAAGTGCTAGGTCATTATCGAGAGAGAGTGCACCAGAGCATTCTCGACCATCATATAAATAAACCATGGAGCTGTTTCGATCGCGCTTTTCGGCCTCAATGTCGACTAATGTCTGGTGTTGTTTAAATGAGGTTCGACCAAAGCCTATTGGGTTCTGCAGCCAGTAGGGGGTCAAACCGGGGCTTTGTAGGGTGAGCAGAAGTGTGATGCCACAGAGACTCAATGTGGTTAGCATTCCCAGTTTTGCCTGCTGCCGTATGCTGACTAACGCGAGCAAGGTGGAGACGATGAGGGTAGCACAGACCATCCATAACCATGTGTGATTAATATTCAGCCCGGGGATTAAAACAAAGCCGCCGAGAATTGCACCGATCACGGCCCCAGTTGTGTTGAAGGCGTAGACACGCCCGGTTTGCTGGCCGACCCCATTTTTCCCTGTGCCAACGAGCGACAAGATCAAGGGAAATTGAACGCCCGCCATCAGCGAGGCGGGCAATGCTATAAATCCGGCAATGATAAACCATACCCACAATTTATCTTGCAAGGGGTAACCCAAATATCCTGCCTGGAGAACCTTACAAAAACGCACGAAGTTATCACCCCAAATATAAGGGATGGCCATGGCAAGTCCGAGAAGTGCGGATACAATCGCTAGCATGGAGTAGCTGGGGGTGGCGTATTTTATCAGCAAGGCATATAATAGCCCACCAGCGCTCATGCCGATCAAGACGACAACGAGTATGAGGCCAAAATTGTATACGGAGCCTCCCAGTAAGGGGATGGAAGAACGAAACCAAAGTAGCTCCAGGACAAAAAAAGTGAAGCCGCTGACAAAGGTAACCAAATAGAGTAGCCTGGCGCTCGATTTTTCTCCATGCCTAGGTTTAGCTGAGGTAGCAACCTCGGTCGGCTGGTGCCTTGCTAAGGTGGTAATGGCTACAGCAGCCAAGGCTAGGTTGATCCCTGCCGCTATTAGTAATGACTTGGTATTGCCCAGGGCTTCCAGCCAATAAAAATTAACCACGAAAGCGCCAAGCATGGCACCTGCAACATTCATGCCATAGAGTAGAGCACTTGATCTTCGGGCTTTATCTTGATCGGTTTGGATGATTCTTATGGCAGCCGGAAGTGTTCCACCCATTAAGAAACAAGGGGTGGCAATGACGAGAATGGTAATGAGTATTTGAAGGGCAACGGCGAGCCAGCCCAATGATTGGATGCCTCCGGTGGTGTAGTAGAGTTTTTGGCCAAAAATAAGCAACAGAGGACTAGCGATCACGCTTATGCCGATAAGAGCTTCTACGAGCGCATAAAACCGGCCCGGTCTGATACTCTCATCCGCCTTGCGGCCGAGAACCCAGCTGCCTAAACCGAGTGCACCCATGAAGACGGCAAGCACAGCAGATGCCGCCAAGGTTGATCCTCCGAAAACGAGGCGAAATTCCCTCAGCCAGACGACCTGATATGCAAGGGAGCAAAAACCAGAGACAAACATGAACAAAGCCAGACAAAGAGACCTCCTAAATGGGCTGGAAAGCATGCGCGCAGACTAGTTAAAAACGATCTAGATAGCAAACTTGTTCCTTATCTCGTAATAATGAGGATCATGCTAAGAGATGATATACAAAAAGTCTGCCCTTACCTAGCCTCACGGGTGAGCAAATCATGAGGCTTCGGGAAGCTTGAAAAAGAATCGCTGAAACACTTGTCTGTGCTGTTCGTAAAAATGATGCTGGTCTTGGGGCATGCCATTCCTTCATCGTAGTCAAAACTATCCATTAATATGCTAAACATTCAGATGCATCCCATCCTTGCTGCTCTGGCCATGAGTATTGTTTGCTCAGGTTCAGCGAAGGCAGAGGCGCCCGTCATTACCGAATTTATCAACAGCGCAAACGGCGAGGTGCTCGACCAGCGCGCGGACCGTTTGCCAGCCTACTACGGCATAGCCGGAGCGGCTCCCTCGGCACTCACTCCTGCGGGAACCGCGTGGAAGGCACGCTGGCAAACCCAGCTGATTGTGTCGGCCAAGGACGACTATCATTTTGAACTCCGTGGAGCGGGTGCCGGGGCGTTGCAGATCGATGACGAAGATGTGGTCGGGCAACTCAATGAGACCTCTGCGGCGATGACTCTTGCGGCGGGAGGCCACCCGTTGGTGATTACCTTCACCCCACCCAAGTCCGGGGATGCTCAGCTGCGGCTGTTTTGGAAATCATCCAGCTTTGGCTGGGAGCCTGTTGCCGCTACTTCGCTCAAACAGCCGGCATCCCTGCCTGCTAACCAACACGCTTTGCTCCGCTCCCAGCGTCAGCTGATCGTTGAAAACAACTGCAACGCCTGTCACCAGAGCGAGCATCACATCGCTTTGCCTGAGGCGAGTGAGATGGGTCCTTCGCTTGCCGGAATTGGTAGCAGGCTGGATGAATCATGGATGGCACGCTGGATTGAGAACCCGCAAAGCCACCGCCCCGGGACACGCATGCCGGCCCTGTTCCATGGTGCGGACGCCAAGCAGAAGTCCGCCGATATCGCGGCTTATCTGGCGACGATGAAGGCCAAGGATCCTATCGCTGGTAACAAAGGCAACAAGGAGGCGGGTGCGAAGCTCTACAAGGCACTCAATTGCTATGCCTGCCATGACATGAACGAGCCCGGCAGTATCGAGCGCATTCCTTTGGTCAATATCTCCGAGAAATACCAGCATCATGCGCTGAGCGCTTTTCTTCAGAACCCCGGCAAGCACCACCCTGCTACGCGAATGCCCGACTTCAAGCTCAGCAATCAGCAAGCGGCGGACCTCGCTTCTTTCCTCGGCAGCTTGAAAAAAGAAGTAGCCAAGGAGGCCACCCCCAAGGGTGATGCGGCGAATGGTAAAACGCTTTTGGTTCAGTCCGGATGCATGAATTGTCACGAGGCACCCGGGCATGAGAACCAAGCCAAGTTCTTCAACCTCGCAGCTATGCTCAAGGCCACATCCCAATCACCACAGAGTGGTTGTTTGGCACCCAAGAGTGCTGACAAAAAGGCGCCTCACTTCTCTGCCGATCTCTCGGCATTGCAAAAGGTGGACGCGGCTCAAGTAAGCAGCGCTCTGCTGCAGGACCACCCCGCGGAATACGCCCAGCGCCAGTTCGAGGCACTCAATTGCATGGCTTGTCATAGCCGTGACGGAATGGATGCCAGCCGCTTGATGCGGGTCGAAGAAGTCGCCCACATCGATATCTCTGATCCAAAAGCTCACGCAACAGGGCCTGAAAAACTTCCGATGCTCGATCACTTCGGCCACAAGCTGCGTGCGGATTGGATGGCAGAGCTGTTTGCCGGCACCTTGCCTGAGAAAACACGCCCCTGGTTACAAGCTCAGATGCCGGCGTGGCCATCACGGGCCGAGGCACTCGCCACCGGATTTGCCCACAGCTACGGCGTGTGTGACAAGCACGATGAACCCAAGGCAGCGGGGCTGCAGAGTATCAATGCGGGTAAGGCACTCGTCGGCCAGCAGGGCTTCTCCTGCCAGGCCTGCCACGCACTCGGCAATCAGCCGGCCCTTGCGGTCTTTGAGGGCGCGGGGCCTAATTTGGCACTGGCTAGCAAGCGGCTGCGCCCCGGCTACTACCACGAGTGGATGCACTTCCCGCAGCGCTTTGATGCGGCTACGATCATGCCACGCTACGCTACCAATGGGGTGTCACCCCTGAAGCAGTATTACGAGGGGGATGCCAATAAGCAGTTTGAGGCGATTTATAATTACCTGCGCGATGTCGCTGGCAAGACTCAGGTCGGTATGGCTCCCGGGCTCGTCGGCGAGTATTTCCGTCTGCGTGATGGCATGGCTATTTCTCCTGACATTGCCGCCGGGGAAAAACAATGGTTAGTACGTGTCGATGCTCAGGTGAATTTTGCTAAGACGCAAACGGGTTTCTACGGACTCAAGCTCAGTGACCGTTTTATTGCCCGCTGGCGTGGTACCATCACCGCACCCAAGGATGGCACCTACACCTTCTATGTCGCCTCGGATGATGGCGCTCTCTTGAAGATCGGTGGCAAGGAAGTGGTCAATAGCTGGGGACCCCGCAGCTACTCGGAAAGTAGTGGCAAGGTAGAGCTGAGTGCCGGCCAGCATGAGATCGAGCTCACTTACCTTGAGCTCGCCGGTGAGCAGGGCTGTGTGCTTTCCTGGCGTCCTCCCGGTGGCAACCGGCCGGTGATTCCGGCCAGCCAGTTTAGCCACTCAAAGGCTGCTTATGAGGCGATCGCCTGGGACCCCAAGCCGTGGAAAAAGGCCCCCGACCTCATCAGCCCGTATGGCAAGTTCTATGATGTGGGTATTCCCAAGCAATACGGCTCGCTGGTTGGCGCGCCCTTCAGGATTAACAAGGACTCACGTGGTGACAACGATGTGTTCCGCGCCCACGCCCTACCTCTCTCCGAAGATGGCAACGTGGGGGTTGTCTTTGATACGGACACCATGCGCCTTGCCGCTACCTTCACCCACGGTGGCATCAAGTTCGAGGGCCTTCCCTTCACGGGTGCCCATGGCAGCTTTCCGTCTTTCTCCGTGCCGCCGCTTACCTCGACAGGTTCCGTGCCGGGCTGGTCTTCAGCGGATGGCAACTTGAGCGACCCACGCCTCAGTGAGACAAACCACTACCCGCCTCTGGGGCCTTTGCCCAAGGACTGGGCGCACTTCAAGGGTGCTTATCGCCATGGCGAGAAAGTGGTGTTCCACTACACCGTGGGGGAGCACAAAGTCCTCGAGCATTATTTCCTCAAGTCAAAGAAGGATGAACCGGCGGTGATCGCGCGGGTCATTGAGCTGCCTCGTCTCAAGGATTCAATGACTCTGGTGCTTGCCGATGCCCCGCAGGACTCGGAGAAAATCGATGGTAGCACACTGCGCCTGGGTGAGGCTCATGTGCACGTGCTCGCGGGGGCTGATTATACGCTGTCTCTGCAAGATGGTCAGGCCAGATTGAAGATTTTACCCCGAGACACAGCCGGTCAGGTGCAAATCCTCTACGCTGAAGCCGGTGACTTTGATGCTTTCGAACCGAGCAGTTTCTCCCTTGCGGAGCTCTGCCAGGGAGGTCCCGCCCAGTGGCCCGAAACCATCCCCGCCCAAGGGGAAGTCGCCAAGGATGAATCCACTGCTTACGTGGTGGATCGCGTCGGCTTGCCGGATAAGAACCCCTACACCGGACCCCTGCGCGTGGCCGCCTTTGACTTCTTTGCTGATGGTACTACGGCGGCGGTATGCACCTGGGACGGGGATGTCTGGGTTGTCGAGAATGTGGATGAATCACTGCAGAACTTGAAGTGGAAGCTCTTTGC